>Ga0214921_10002705_pt1 | contig 28316 bp, 21 predicted proteins | sample LL1505_MetaG_FD_177992 | JGI IMG/M metagenome (GOLD analysis project Ga0214921, IMG submission 177992) | Freshwater microbial communities from Lake Lanier, Atlanta, Georgia, United States - LL-1505 | ecosystem: Environmental > Aquatic > Freshwater > Lake | place: USA: Georgia | collected...
CCGGGGGAACGCGGCATCTCGATGGAGGAGGTGCTGCACGTGGCCCGGCAGACCTGCCAAGCTGCGGCCCGGGGAGTGCAGTTGGCCGTTGTGATCGGCGGCGGCAATATTCTCCGAGGTGCGTCGTTCACGTCGGGTAATACGGGCGTACAGCAGGCGACGGCCCACTCGATGGGCATGCTCGCGACCGTGATCAACGGGCTTGCGCTCCAGGACGCGCTCGAGAGTCTCGGCGCCCAGACGCGGCTCATGACGGCGATTCGCATGGACGGCGTGGCCGAGCCCTACATCCGCCGTCGTGCGCGACGGCACCTGGAGAAGGGCAGGATCGTGATCCTCGCAGCCGGCACGGGCAGCCCCTTCGTGACGACCGACACCGCCGCCGCCCAGCGAGCCCTCGAGCTCGAGGCCGACATCCTCATGAAGGCCACGCGCGTCGACGGCGTCTACTCCGACGACCCCGAGAAGAATCCGCACGCGATCCTCTACCGCGACCTGACGTATCAGCAGATGCGCGAGCAAAATCTGCGGGTGATGGATGCGACCGCCATCTCGCAGTGCATGGAGCACGCGATGCCGATCCTGGTGTTCAACTACCGCAAGGAGGGGAACATCGAACGGGCGGTAGCGGGCGAGCGGGTGGGCACGCTCGTGAGCGGCCGCCGCGACTGAAGTGTGGCGATCAGCGGCTAAAAACAAGGCCCGCGCCGATCTCTTGACGCAAGCCTGATCCGGTCGGAAAATCTTGAAATCTCGCTTCCGCCCGCCTCACCTTCCCTCCGAGGGCACCCTCCCATGCGAGCTCTGCGTCGTTCCTCTGCGGCTTCACCGTCGGCCTTCACGCTGGTCGAGTTGCTCGTGGTGATCGCGATCATCGGCGTGCTCATCGGGCTCCTGCTGCCGGCCGTCCAGGCCGCCCGCGAGGCGGCCCGCCGAAGTTCCTGCACGAACAACCTCAAGCAGGTGGGGCTGGCCGTCGCCAACCACGAGGGCGTCAGGAAGGTGTTTCCCAAGGGCCGCGACACCCGCAGCCCCGGCGGCGTGCAGGAGGACCTTCCGGACACGCGGTATCGGGAGGCCTTTTCGTGGGCCTTTCGACTGCTGCCATTCATGGAACAGCAGTCGATCTTCGATGCGTACGTGCCGACAGCAACGGTCTACGACGCCGCCAATGCCCGGGCCATGCGCACGCCGGTGGCCGGATACTATTGCTCCAGTCGGCGGGCACCAGCCAGCGACAGGAATTTCGATAACAACAATGGCACCCCTCCGGCCGGTGGCATCGGTGTGGCCGCGGGGGGCGATTACGCCGCAAACCCCGGCGCGTACTACACGTTTTCATCGCCAGATCCATACCCAGGGGACGAGGCGGCTGATCAACGCAACGACGCACAGTATGCCGGTCCGATCCATACCTTTTCCCGTGTCAAAGCAGCCCAGGTCACCGACGGCCTGAGCAAGACCTTTGCCATCGGCGAGCGGCACATCCCGCCGGTGCAGTTCTCGTGGGCCGCCGACAAGGTGCACTACGAGCAGGGCGATACGGCGTTCTTCGCCGCCGACACACCGACCACGCAGTTTCGCGACACGCTCCGGGGGCTGGCATCGTTTCCCGACGACACGAGTAGCCGTAAATTCGGCAGCCGTCACCCGGGCATCACGAATTTCGTGTTTCTCGACGGCCACGTCGAAGCGATCTCAAACGACACCGACTCCGACGTCCTACGGTGGTACTGCACGATGGCCGACGGCAACGATCCCACAGCACCCGCCGATGAGAGCGCCGGTGGCACATGACACGCGCAGCCCGCCCCCATGCACGTCCGGCGGCGCCTGCCAAGCAACCCGGCGGCAATCGCACCGCCATCGTGGCCACCGTGCTCGGCCTCGCCACAGCCTGCCTGCTTGGCTGGCTGTGGCTGACGAGCGGCGACGATCTCGTCGACAAGACGCTCGCGATGGAGCGCACGCTGCTGGCCGGCGAAGCCTCGGGGCGGGCCGGCAAGAAGGCCGTCGACGAGATCATTCGCAACGTCGATCGGATGGACCCCGCCGAACTCAAGCAGGTGCAACAGACGCTCGAGGCGGAGTGGCAGCGGGCCCGGGCCGCCGACATCGAGGCCTACTTCGCCGCACAGCCGGATGAACGAGGGTCGATCCTCGACCGCAGCATCGACCGCACGCTGATGTACAAGGAACTGCGGTTCGCGGTGAATCCCCGGGCATGGAGCAAGGACGGCCGCCGGCCCCGCAAGCCGAAAACCACGCCTCCGGCTTCCCAGGCCGGCGGCGCCGCGACCGCGGCGGAGAAGGCCGCCCAGCGGCAACTGCTCGAACGCTATGATGACGCGCTCCGGCAGCGGGCCCGCGAGCGCCGGATCGAACTGCCGGCCTGGCAATAGTCGCACCGTGCGACCGCCGGCAGTCTTCATCAGGAGCCGCACGTGACCCATTCGTCCCATGATCACCGCCACTATGCGTGGCCGCTGATCATGTGCCTGTGCGGCGTCGACTACTTCAGCACCCTCGGCTACCAGCCGTCGATCGCCTTCGAGGGGGCGGGAACCCTCGCCCCGCTGGCCACGCTCGTGCTCGTGCTCGTGACGCTCTTCGGGGCGCTGCCGATCTACCGCCATGTGGCGGGCGAAACCCCGGATGGCGTGGGCTCGATCGGCATGATCGAGCGGATGTTTCGCGGCTGGGGAGCGAAGCTCGTGGTGCTCGTGCTGATCGGCTTCGCGGCCACCGACTTCGTGATCACGAAGACCCTCTCCGCGGCGGACGCTGCGGCCCACCTCATCAGCAACCCGCTCTACGCCGGTCACGTGCCTGCGTGGATGCAGAGCCAGATGGCGGTCACGATGTTTCTGCTCGTGATGCTCGGAGCGATGTTCCTCAAGGGCTACGGCGAGGTCGTCGGCTTGGCGACGGTGCTCGTGATCGCCTTCCTCGGGCTCTCGTTCGTGGTCGTCGTCGCCGGGCTCGTCTATCTCGTCGGCCACCCTACGCTCCTGCCGCACTGGGTCGGCGAGATCACATCGGGCCGCTACCACCTCGAGCACGCCCCGCTCTCGGGCAGCGGGCCGCTGGTGGCGATGGGGATCGCGCTGCTCGTGTTCCCGAAGCTCGCGCTCGGGCTCTCGGGCTTCGAGACGGGCGTGCTGCACATTCACCTGGTGAAGGGCACCGACGCCGATCCGAGTGACGAGGCTGCCCGGATCGCCAACACGCAGAAACTCCTCCTCGTGGCGGCCCTGATCATGTCGTTCTTCCTGATCGGCTCGTCGCTCGTGACCGGCACCAACACGCTCATCCCGGCGGAGGAACTGCGGCTCGAGCCGGTGAAGGGCAAGGCGATGGACCGGGCGCTCGCCTACCTCGCCCACGGTGAGAGCCCGCATCCGATCTGCCCGCTCTTCGGCCGCGTGTTCGGCACCGTCTACGACGTGAGCACGATCCTGATCCTGTGGTTTGCCGGGGCCTCGGCGATGGGTGGGCTCCTCAACATGGTGCCCCGGTATCTGCCCCGCTACGGCATGGCACCGGAATGGGCGGGGGCGTATCGGCCGCTCGTGATCGCCTTCACGGTGATCAACCTGGTTGTCACGCTCGCCTTTCGGGCCGACGTTTCGGCGCAGGGCGGCGCCTATGCCACCGGCGTGCTCGTGCTCATGACGAGCGCCTGTGTCGCATCGTTCGTGCACGAGCTCCGCCGCACGCCCGAGCCGCACCACGGCCTGGCCCTTCAGGCTCAGCGTGTCGGATTCGGCCTGATCACGCTCGTCTTCGTGTACACCACGATCGCCAACATCATGGAGCGGCCCGACGGCATCATCATCGCCTCGATCTTCATCGGCTGCGTGATGGCGATCTCGTTCACGTCGCGGTTCTGGCGAAGCGATGAACTACGGCTGAAGGAGTTTCGCTTCGCCGACGACGCCGACCGCATGCTCTGGACCGACATCCTCCTCGAGGGGGCCTTCCGGGTGCTCGTGCCGCATCGGCCAGGCAGCCGGTCGCTCGCCGACAAAGAGGCGGAGATTCGGCGCAAGCACCGCATTCCCGATACCGTGCCGCTCGTCTTTCTGGAGGTCCACTACGGCGACGTCAGCGAATTCCAAAACGCCCCGATCGTCTCGGCCCGCCAGGAAGGCACACGGTTCGTGATCGTGACGAAAGACGTGGTCTCCGTGTCGCACACGATCGCGCAGGTGGCGATGGAAATGACCAAGGGCGGCGCCCCGCTCGACATCCTCTTCGGGTGGAGCAAGGGGGGCAGCCTCAAGCTCGCGCTCGACTATGTGCTGTTCGGGCAGGGCGACATTCCCAACCGGGTGGTCGATCTGCTCGACAAGGCGATTCCCGATCCGGACAAGCGGCCGACGGTGATCGTGGGCTAGGGCTTCTCGGGGAGACCTACCGTATGGCGTGGGTCCTCGTCGTGGGGCGAGCTTCGCGCTTGCCGACAGTGCGACGCTCCTGCGACAATCCTCGGACCTTCATTCGCTGACCATTGGAGCCTCCCGATGCCCGCCGACGATATCCTGCTCGATGCCGAGGAACGGATGGAAAAGGCGGCCGACGTGTTCCGCCACGCGCTGACGGGCATCCGCACCGGCCGCGCGAATCCCGGCCTCGTCGACTCGCTCAAAGTCGAGGTCTATGGCTCGCCCACGCCCATCAAGGCGCTGGCGAGCGTCGGCGCTCCGGAGCCAAACCAGATCGTGGTCCGCCCGTTCGATCCTGGCACGCTCAAGGACATCGAGAAGGCGATCCAGGCCGCCGACCTGGGGCTCAATCCCCAGAGCGACGGCCGGCTGATCCGGATCACGATCCCCGCGCTCTCCACCGACGTCCGTAAGAAGATGACGGCCCGGATCAAGGAACTCGCCGAGGAGGCCCGCGTGGCGATCCGCAACGTGCGCCGCGACGGCAACAAAGCAGCCGACACCGAACAGGAAGCGGGCACGCTCACCGAAGACGAACGCGACCTGACGCACGAGAAGGTGCAGGAACTCACCAAGAAGTACGAGGCCAAGGTGGGCGACCTCGCCAAGGCGAAGGAAGCCGAGGTCATGGAGCAGTAGCGTGCCGCCAGAGCCTGTGATCGACGTGGCCGGGCTGGTGAAGCACTACCACGCCAGCGACGGTACCGTGATCCGAGCGGTGAACGGCGTGTCGCTCACGGTCGAGGCGGGCGAGATGGTCGGGCTGCTCGGAGCCAACGGGGCCGGCAAGACCACGACGCTCCGCATGCTCGCCACGCTGCTCAAGCCGACCTCCGGCACGGCCCGGGTCGCAGGCTGCGACATTCGCGACGACCCGGTCGGCGTGCGCCGTCGGCTGGGCTACGTATCGGCGACCACCGGCGTGGCCGACCGGCTCTCGGCCCGCGAGATCTTCACGTCGTTCGGCCGCCTGCACGGCCTGCCCGACGAGATGCTGCCGGATCGCGTCGCCATGCTGCTCGAACAGCTCGATCTCACCGGCTGCGCCGATCGTCCCGCCGGCCGGCTCTCGTCCGGACAGCGGCAGCGGGTTTCGCTCGGCAGGGCTCTGGTCCACGAACCGCCGGCGCTCGTACTCGACGAGCCGACGAACGCGCTCGACGTGATCGGGGCCCGCGACCTGCTCGATCTGCTCGCGCGGCTCCGGGCGGAAGGGCATGCGATTCTGCTGTCCACCCACCGCCTGCACGAAATCGAAAACCGGTGCGACCGATTCGTGATCATCCACGATGGCAGCGTCGTGGCGACAGGCACCCGAGAGAGCCTCGTCACCGACTGGATCCCCGGCCGCGACGGAGAACTTGAAGAGGTGTTTTTTGCTGCCATCCGCACCGGTGCGGCGCATTCGGAACTCCATCCATGACACCCCGCGGCCAGCCGTCGTCCTTGTCGGCAGCGCTTGCGATCGCGCGGCGCGACCTGCTCGAGTTCGTCCGCGACCGGCGGACGCTCGTGATCACGCTGCTCCTCCCGATGGCGACCTACCCGATCCTCGCCCTGGCCACGGCGCTCGGCCTCCGCACGGCCACTCAGGAGATCGACGCCCGCACGGCGCCCGCCCCGATCCACGTCGGCCTGTCAGGGCCGGATGCCGCCCTGTTCGCGGCCCTCGTGGAACGCACGCGCGAAACGACGCCCCGGAGTGAACGAACCGGCTGGCCCGACGACGTGGCCCTCGCGGACGTCTCGAAAGCCGATGCTGAGTCGCTCCTCGATCGTGGTGCCATCGACCTGTGGATCATCACGCAGCCAGGCCTCCTGGCGGCGCTCCAGTCGCAACAGACCGTGCCTATCCGGGTGCGGGTCTCCGCCAAACAGCCCGCGAACGTGATCCTCCGTGAACAATTCCTGGCATTCATGCGCACGCTCGGCCGCGACGTGACCCGCGGCCGGGTGACGGCAGCGGGCCTGCCAACCACGCTGCTCGAACCGCTCGATGTGTCATTCGAAGGAGATCCGGCCGCCGGACCGCCACCCCCGAAGCACAACGTCGTTTCCACGCTTGCCGGCGGCATGCTCGTACTCCTCACCGTGCTCACCCTGACCGGCGCGTTCTATCCGGCCATCGACGCCATTGCCGGCGAGAAGGAACGGGGGACGATCGAGACGCTCCTCATCGCCCCCTGCCGGATCAGCGACATCGTGTTTGGGAAGTTTCTGGGTGTGCTCGCGATCACCCTCGCGACCCTCGTGGCCAACGTCGTGTCGATCGCCGCGACGGCGGCCGTGGCGGTCCGCTACCTGCCGCAGGGAGTGGTGGCCGCCCTCCCCGAGGGAGCCCTCGCTCAGGCGACGATCGCCACGATCGTCGCCTTCTGCGGCATGGCGGCTGTCGCGGCCGCCACCTGCCTGGCCGTCACGACCGCCTCGAAGAGCGGCAAGGAAGCCCAAAACACGCTCACTCCGGTCATCCTGCTCGTGAGCGCCGTCGCCGGCAGCGCGCTCCTGCCCGGCGTGCGCACCGGCCCGCTCTTCGCGGCCATTCCCTTCGCCGGACAGGTGGTCGTGGCCCGCTCCGCGCTGGGCACCGGCACGGAGGAGCCGAGCGGTGGCCTGGCGCTCGCGCTGGCGGTCGTCGTGTCGCTCCTCTCCTCGCTCGCGGTCACGTGGCTGCTCCTCCAGCTCACAGCCCTGACACTCGCCGATGAAGACGTGTTGTTTCGCGGCCCCGACGTCGCCGGCACGCCGCTGCATCGCCCTGCACGTCGGCGACGACCGAACGCTGTGCAGGCCCTTCTGCCGCTCGTCGCCGGCTTCGCCGGCCTGTGGTATTCACAGGGGCTCGTCCCAGACGACCTGCGCTGGGCGATCCCGGTGCAGCAGGTGCTCGCCGTGCTCGCGCCTCTGGCACTCGTCGGCTGGTGGCAGCAGGTCGACCTGCGGGAAACGTTTTCCTGGCGCTGGCCGGCGGCCGGCGGCGCAAACCGTGCGGTGCGGTCCGCCAGCGTGATGCTGGGCGCAGTCCTTCTCGGCGGCGGGCTGTTTCTCCTCGGGGCGGCAGCGCTCCTCGCCTGGCAGGATGGCACGACCTCCGCCGAGGCCCGGCAGTTGTCAGCCCGGCTCGTGGCGCTCATCCAGGACCAGCCCCGCTGGCTCGCCTGGGCGCTCATCGCCCTTGTGCCGGCGGTATGCGAAGAGCTTCTCTTTCGTGGCTGGGTGCTGGCGGGCTTCGTCGGCCACGCCCGCACCCGGCAGCGGCTCTGGACGGCCATCGTCGTACAGGCGGCGGCATTCGCGCTCTTTCACCTTCTCCCCGAACGGATGCCGCAGACGTTCGCGCTCGGGCTCGTGCTCGGGACGCTCGTGGCCCTCACGGGCAGTCTCTGGCCGGCCATCGCCTGCCATCTCGCGCACAACAGCATGCCCGTCGTGATCCTGGCGTTCGCCGGCGACATGCCCGACCTGGCAGGAGCCATCGAGTCGGGCACATCATCGGCTGCCATGCTGCCGCGGTCGATCATCGTCGCCGCAGCGGCGGCCGTCGCGATCGGGAGCGGGCTCGTCGCGATCGGCGTTCGACCCTGGAGCCGGCCCCTGGAGCACGCATCATGAGACGACACCTGCCCGAACCGCTGATCGCCCTGTTGCTCGTGGCCATCGCCTGCCGGCTCCCCGCTGCCGACCTGGCCGACGCACCGCAGACTCCCAAGCGGCTGCGGGTGGCGGTCACGCCGCTGGCCGCGGCGGTCGAATGGACCGGCGCCCGGCCCACCGGCATGATGATCGACGTCTGGGAGGATCTCGCCCGCCGGCTCGGCGTGGCGACCGATTTCGTGCGCGAAGAGACGTTCCCGCAGCTCATGGAATGTCTGCCGGCCGGCCGTGCCGACGTGGCCCTCGGGCCGATGGCGATCACCGAAGAGCGCGAGAAAGTGCTCGATCTCACGCACTCGATCTTCCATTCCGGGATGCGGATCGCAGTGCGACAGCGCGAGAGCACGGGCTTCCTGTCGGCGCTCGAGTCGCTGCTGTCGTGGAAATTGCTCGAACTCCTGGGGGTCGGACTCGGGCTGGCCCTGCTGTCGGGGCATCTCCTCTGGTGGTTCGAGCGCCGCCACAACGAGCAGTCGTTTCCGCCCAGCTATCCGCGGGGTGTCTGGGAGGCCACGTGGTGGGTCGCCTCGACGATCGTCACCGGTGGCTGCGACGACAAGCACGTCGACACCGCGCTCGGCCGCGCGATCGCCTTCGGGTGGATGATCGGCGGCATCGTGCTCGTCGCCGCCTTCACGAGCGCGCTCACCGCCACGATGACGGCAGAGCGGGTCACCGGCACGATCCACGGCCCGCGCGACCTCGCCGGCCGCACGGTTGGCTGTCAGGCTGGAGCCGTGACCGTGCCCCTGGTCCGGCAACGGGGCGGGATCACCCAGGAGTTTCAAAGCATCCACGAGGCGCTCGATGCCCTCCAGCTCGGCATGGTGGAAGCCGTCGTGGCCGATAACCAACAACTCATGTTCCTGACATCGCAGGCCAACCGGCAAGACATCCGCCTGGTCGGGCCGATTTTCGAGTCGTTCGACTACGGCATCGCCCTGTCGGCCGGCAGCCCGCTCCGGGAAGACCTCAACACCGCGATTCTGCGGATGCGCGAAGACGACACGCTCGACCGGATCAAGGATGCATGGCTCGGCAAGCACGATTGACCGCTCGTTGACGGCGCCCGGCCCCGAACGTAGATTCTGGCGAGTTTTCCGACGAAAAGCCGCCCGTTGTCCGCCCCCCCTCTGGAAAGGTTTCCCCACGACCCATGGCCACCTCGCTCAAGAAGAAGTCTGCCGCGAAGAAGTCCTCCAAGCCCGAGGGTAAGGCCGGGAAGTCAGGGCGGATGATCTACTATTTCGGGGACAAGCGGTGCGACGGCGACGGCACGATGAAGGCTCTTCTGGGAGGCAAGGGAGCGAACCTCGCCCAGATGACGAAGATCGGCCTGCCGGTGCCCCCGGGCTTCACGATCACGACCCAGGTCTGCATCGACTATTACCACAACAAGAAGAAGTTTCCCAAAGGCCTCGAGGATGATGTCGCCTCCGCCATGAAGCTCATGGAGAAGGAGACGGGGCGGAAGTTCGGCGATTCCGCCAAGGCCCTGCTCGTGAGCGTGCGGAGCGGCGCCCGCGACAGCATGCCGGGCATGATGGACACGATCCTCAATCTCGGCCTCAACGACGAGACGGTGAAGGGCCTGGCCGAGGCCACCGGCAACCCCCGCTTTGCCTACGACTCCTACCGCCGCTTCATCCAGATGTATGGCGACGTGGTGATGGGCGTGCAGAAGCGGCATGAAAACGAGCACGACCCCTTCGAAGAGACGATGGAGGGGCTCAAGCACCAGCTCGGCATCCACGAAGACACCGATCTCACCGACTCCCACCTCCGCGAGCTCATCAAGCGGTATCTCCAGCTCATCAAGGAGCGCACCGGCAAGAGCTTCCCGCAGGATCCCTTCGAGCAGCTCTTGGGCGCCGTCGGCGCGGTGTTCGGCAGCTGGATGAACGAGCGGGCCATCCTCTACCGCCGCAAGTACAAGATCCCCGACGAGTGGGGCACCGCGGTGAACGTGCAGAGCATGGTATTCGGCAACATGGGCGACGACTGCGCGACGGGCGTGGCCTTCACGCGCGACCCGGCCACGGGCGAAGACGTCTTCTACGGCGAATACCTCGTCAACGCCCAGGGCGAAGACGTCGTGGCCGGCGTGCGCACGCCGAAGCCTGTCGCCGAGATGAAGCACGACCCGATGTTTGCCGGCACCTACAAGCAGCTGGAAAAGGTCCGTCAGACGCTCGAAAAGAAGTTTGGCGACGTGCAGGACTTCGAGTTCACGGTCGAGAAGAAGAAGCTCTACATGCTGCAGACGCGGCACGGCAAGCGGACGGCGCTGGCGTACGTGAAGATCGCCCACGACATGGTGAAGCAGAAGCTCATGACGCCGGAGCACGCCATCCAGTCGGCCGACCCCGACGCGCTCTCGCAGCTGCTGGCTCCGATCTTCGACCGCCACGATTACGAGGCGGCTCGGAAGAGCAGCCGGCTGATGACCTCCGGCCTGCCTGCCGGCCCGGGCGCGGCCACCGGCCAGCTCGTGTTCACTGCGGCCAAGGCCGAAGAGCTGGCCCATGCCGGCAAGAAGGTGGTGCTCGCGCGGGTCGAAACGAGCCCGGAGGATCTCCGCGGCATGATCGCCGCCGAGGGCATCCTCACCAGCCGCGGCGGTGTCTCGAGCCATGCGGCCCTCGTCGCCCGACAGATGGGGAAGGTGTGCGTGGCCGGCGCCGGTGCGATCCAGATCGATTACGCCAAGGGCACGCTCACCTGCGCCGGGCAGACGCTCCGCGAAGGCGACGCGATCTCGATCAACGGCTCGACGGGTGAGGTGTTCGCGGGGGCCATCAAGACGGCCGACAGCGAGCTCAAGCAGGTGCTGATCGCCCAGACCATGAAGCCGGCTGACTCCGAGGTGTTCCAGTACTACGACTTCATCATGAAACTCGCGGACAAGCACCGCACGCTCGGCATCCGCACCAACGCCGACACGCCGGAGCAGGTCCGCCATGCGATCGCGTTCGGTGCCGAAGGGATCGGCCTGACCCGCACGGAGCACATGTTCTTCGAGGGGGATCGCATCGACGCGATGCGGGAAATGATCCTCGCCGACTCGATCGAGGCCCGGCGCGAGGCCCTCGCCAAGCTCCTGCCCTACCAGCGGGAAGACTTTGAGGGCATCTTCCGGGCCCTCGACGGCCGCCCCGCCACGATCCGCTTCCTCGACCCGCCGCTGCACGAGTTCGTGCCCCACGACGACAAGGCCCAGGCCGATCTTGCCGCCAAGCTCCGGCTGCCGGTCGAGACGGTGAAGGCCCGTGTCCACGCTCTGCACGAGTTCAACCCGATGCTCGGCCACCGCGGCTGCCGCCTCGGCGTGAGCTATCCCGAGATCTCCGAAATGCAGGCCCGGGCCGTGTTCGAGGCCGCGGCGAAGGTGCAGAAAGAGGGCATCAAGGTGAAGCCCGAGATCATGATCCCGCTCGTCGGCTTCAAGAAGGAGCTCGACAACCAGGTGGAGATCGTGCACGCCGTCGCCGAGCAGGTGCAGAAGGAGACCGGGCAGAAGATCAAGTATCTCGTCGGCACGATGATCGAGATCCCGCGCGGCGCCCTCACGGCCGACGAGATCGCCGAGACGGCCGAGTTTTTCTCGTTCGGCACCAACGATCTCACCCAGACCTGCCTTGGCATGAGTCGCGACGACATGGGTTCGTTCCTCCAGAAGTACACCGACGCCGGCATCTTCAAGGCCAACCCATTCGCCTCGATCGACGTCTCGGGCGTTGGCCAGCTGATGAAGGTGGCCGTCGAGAAGGGCCGCAAGACCCGCAAGGACATCAAGCTCGGCATCTGCGGCGAGCACGGCGGCGATCCCCACTCCGTGGTGTTCTGCCACAACGTGGGGCTCGACTACGTGAGCTGCTCGCCGTTCCGCCTGCCGGTAGCCCGCCTCGCCGCCGCCCAGGCATCACTCGGCAAGACCTACTGAGTTCACGCAAAACACGGGCATCCTGCCCGTTTTTGCTTGGGCCGGCGGAGGGAAAGCCAAGGTTTCCCTCGCCGGCCGGGCGGTCGCACCTCCGGGCGACCGCGGCCGCAGCGGTGCTGCGGCGCGGCGAATCGCCTGCGGCGAGAGTCGCCGAGGTAGGGGTGACTCCAAGCCGGTGCGCAACCAACAGGGCAGTGCCAGGCGGGACGCGTGCCCACCGACCGTCTCCGCCGAAAGTTCTTGGCGCCTAACAGTTGAGGAGGATTCGGGCTCCCCGTGTCCCTGAGACGGCGTATGTGACCAGCGCAGCCATGGATGGCGCAGCGCAGGCACATCCGAGCGAGTGAAGCCCAGGATGGGCGCAACGAGCGTCCGGCGAGGGGATACGGGGAGCCCGAAGCCGGCGCGTATGGGTACACTCCCCCCATGGAACTCTCCCCGGAAGCACAGGCGCTAGCGCCGATTCTCGTCGCGGTGGTCGTGCTCTGGGTCACCGAGGCGTTGCCCTTGGCCGTGACGGCGCTCCTTGGGGCGGTGGCCTGCGTCGTGGCGGGGGTGGCGCCGGCGAAGGAGGTGTTTCGCCCGTTCGCCGATCCGCTCATCTTTCTCTTTATCGGATCGTTCATCCTCGCCGAGGGGATCAAGCGGCACGGGCTCGACCGGCGGCTCGCCTACGGCGTGCTTTCGGTGCCGTGGGTCGACGAACGGCCGCGCAGGATCCTGGCCGCGGTGGCGTTCGTGTCGGTGCTGATCAGTGCCTTCATTTCCAACACGTGCACGGCAGCCATGATGCTCGCGATCGTAGCGGGGATCCTCGGTACGGTCGAAACGGCGGCTAGCACGTCGGGCCAACGGCCGCATGCCGGGTTTGCCACGAGCCTGTTCCTATGCGTGGCGTTCGCCGCCTCGATCGGCGGCCTCGCGACTCCGATCGGCACGCCTCCCAATCTCATCGGCCTGGCCTTCATCCGCGATCAGGCGGGGGTGGCCGTATCGTTTCTCACCTGGTGTGCGATCGGCATCCCACTCGTCGTCGTGATGGCCACGGTGGCGGTACGGGTGCTCGCCTGGCTGTTTCCAGCGGGTGTCGAACGGCTCGTGGGCGTCTCCGCCTACGTGGCCGTCGAGCGGGCGCGACTTGGCCCATGGACGATGGGGCAGTATTCGACGGCGGCGGCCTTCGCGATCACGGTCGTGCTCTGGGTCCTTCCCGGCATGCTCCTCGTGGTGCTCAGCGCCGAGCATCCGCTGTGCCGGTGGCTCGCGCAACGGCTTCCCGAAGGCGTCGCGGCGCTCATCGGGGCGATCCTGCTCTTTTTGCTGCCCGGCGACCGTGCGGCGGCGACCGGCCTCCGGCAACGGGCGCTCTCCTGGCGTGAGACGCGGATCGATTGGGACATCGTGCTGCTCTACGGCGGGGGTATGGCCCTCGGTGAGCTGTGCTTTTCAACAGGCCTGGCCGCGGCCCTCGGGCAGTCGATCACCACGCTGATTCCGGCCGGAGACTGGAGCGGTACGGTGCTCGTGGCGGTGGCGGCCGTGGTGGCGGTCGTCACGAGCGAGTTCACGAGCAACGCGGCCAGCGCAAACATGGTCGTGCCGGTCGTGATCGCGCTTGCGCGGGCCACCGGCAACGAGCCACTTCCAGCGGCCCTCGCCGCCACCTTCGCGGCAAGCCTGGGCTTCATGATGCCGGTGAGCACGCCCTGCAACGCACTCGTCTACGGCTCGGGCCGCGTGCCGCTCAAGGCCATGATGGCGAGCGGCGCGGTCATCGACGTGGCTGGCACGCTCGTCGTCACGGCGGCCATGCTGATCGCTGGCAGAGTCTGGACCGCTCCGTGATCCAGGGCCCCTGCCGCGGGCTCAGAGTCCTCCCTCGATGACCGCGCCGCACTGGTGGCATCGGGGCATGGCCGGTGGCGGCGGCGTCGGCATCTGCCCCTCTGCAAACCAGCCATGCAGCCGAGGGAAGCACGGCGGCATCGTCATGCAATTCTCCCGGGCGTAGCGGCGGAGGTGCAGCTGCCCACAGGGATTGGCATGGAACACACCGTGCGGTGCCTGGCCACAGACAGGGCCGCACGCCGAGCCATGGACGTTGCCGTGCCATGGGGGACGCTGCGCATCACGACAGCCACACCCGTCGGCGGAGCCCATCTCGAGGCCTGCCGCACCGGCATCTTCCGTGACGATGATCGTCTCGGCTGCGGGAACGATGGTGGAGTTCCACAGCGGCAGCAAGGTGGCGACGAGCACGACGGCGGACAGCGAGCGCATGGCTGGTGACTTCCTCTTTCCCGAGGGCGACGGTGGCGGCTGGCCATCCGACCCACGACAGGTATTCGGCGGAGCGGGCCGGCAGGGTTCATCGACTGTGTAAAACGGTGGAAAAATGCCGGTCGTAGCGATGGGAGTGCCGTTTCGCCCAGGGTGGCCTTACGATTGACGCCATGCAGCGCATCGCACTTTCTTTCGGGGCCACCGAGCCGCTCGCGCTCGACGTCGATGCCGCGTCACTCGTGGCGAACCTCGCCGGCCCTGCAGGCTCGACGGGAGCCGCTGCTGCTCGACTCGTCGCCGCGGCCACCGCCGCGCCGCCCGACGGCCCGCCGCTCTCGGCGCATGCGGTGCCCGGCGATCGTGTCGTGATCGCCGTCGCGGGAACGCTGCCGCAGGCATCACACGTGGTGGCGCCGGTGACAGAGCAGCTCGTTGCGTCCGGTGTCGACCCGGCCAACATCTCGGTGCTGCATGCAGGCCCCGCGGTGAGCGGGCTCACCGTGGCACAGGAATTTCATGCCGACACAGCCACCGAGACCGCCTACCTGGCAGCCGATGAGGCGGGGCGGCCGCTGCACGTGGCACGGGCGCTCGTTGATGCCGATGTCGTCGTGATGCTGGGCGAATGGTCCTACGACGCCCGTCTCGGCGGCCGGTCACTTGGAGGCGAACTCTGGCCCGCCTTTGGCCGTGCCGAGTGCGACGCCACGCTCATGCTCGATCTCGCCCGCCGGGGGCGGCGGGCACTCCGTCCCTGGGCCGAAAACGTCCGTACGCTCACCTGGCAACTGGGCGTGACTGCATGCCTGCGGCTCGTCGCTGGTCGCGACGGCACGCTTGCCGCAGCCGGCTTCGGCACGGCCGACGGAGCCGCTCGACAGGCCCGGCAGGCGGCCGCCGCGTGGGCGCCCACCGTCGCGGCAACTGCCGATCTCGCCATTTGCACGCTATCGCAGCCGGCGGCGGGGTTCGACATTGTGTCCCGGGCCGTGGCCGCGGCAGCCCGGATCACCCGGCCCACGGCCACGATCTGCGTAGTCGCCGCCACGCTCGAAGCCCCGGGGCGGGTCGTCACCCGGTGGCGGCAAGGTGCCCCGCTCCAGCCACTCGTGAGAGAGGCGCGTGGCTCTGGCGACCCGAGCCTCGTTGCCGACTCCGTGGTCACACGGTTCCTCGCCCACGCCCTCGACGACCGCCGGCTCGTGCTGCTCTCGAATCTCGATGAGGCCACCGTCGAGGATCTCGAGTTTGGCTATGCGGCCGGCCCCGACACAGTGCGCCGGCTGGCCCGCCGCGCGGATCGCGTGGCCATTCTCCACGAAGCCGACCTGCTGTTTCCGCGGCTCGCGTAAAAACGAGCAGGGCCGCTGACGCGGCCCTGCCGTGAACTCCATCCACCACCACGCGGACGGTTGTATTGCGACCGATACGAAGCCTCGGTCGAGGGCGTCTGTCGTGGGCGATCAAGCCGTGAGGGCGATCGCACCGTTGTCGTCACCGGCCTTCATCGACTCGCTGCCAGCCTGCCGCTGCTTGCGGCGGCGGTAGCCGTGGCCGACGGCCGCGGCGGCACCGAGGCCCGCGAGGATCACCGTCGGCGGCTCGGGAACTGCGACCGGAGCGGTATCCGTCTGCACTTCGAAGTTCGTCACGCTGGCTTGGGCCGAGGCGTACAAGCTCGCCGCAAACACTGAGGCTGTCGCCTGAATCTGGACCTGGGAGATGTAGTCCGTGGGCAGGATGCCGGCAGCCGCCCGGAGGGCGTCCATGTCGACAGCATACGATCCCGTCCAAGTGCCCGACGCTTCCCCACTCGGGCCAGTGGCCGTGACGTTCGTCGGCGAGACATTCATCGTCCCGGTGAGCACGATGCCACCTGCATAGGAATTCCAGTTCACACCCGTGACCTTGATCGTCAGCGGGACATTGCTCATCTGCACCTGGGCAAGCGACGTCACACCGGACGGCGGGATGTTGGCGAACGGAGCATAGAGGTTGTACGCTCCCGCGATATTGAAATTCATGCTTTCGAGTTCGTAGCCAGTAAGTCCACCCGTACCAGAGACGATTTTCCCCGACACGAACACGCCGAGTTGGGAGGACAAGCTCTTGAGGTCGAACGTGAGAGCTTGATCCGTGAGGATGAAACGGTTCGGGAAGAATGCCAGCTCGTTCGTCGAGCCGGAGGAGCTCACCGTTGGATCCGGCGGCATGAACAGGCCCGGCGGAACGTCGGGCCCCGACTCTGTGATGCCACTGAACAAAACCTGGTCGGTCTGGAAGTCGGAGTGACCCACCACACCACCGAAAGCCGCGGAGGCGATGAGGCCGAGCACCGCGAAGAGTGCCGCACTGCAGAGGCAGTTGTGGCGCGAGTTATTACTGAACATCGACATGGTTTGGGATCCTGGTTTCGAGATGGAGTTCGTTGCGTTCGGAAGCGAATGACTTCCTGCCGAGATGGCCTCCGGCGGGTGCGAACCCGACGGATCCCGTGGCGTGGAGGCAGTCGAAAAGTGGTGGTGACTGCGTTCCGGCCGACGGCCAGTGAGGTGTTGCTGGGATGGACGTGATGTGCCTGCCTGCATCTCCGGTGCGAAGTGGTGCATCCACACCCGTCGCCGCCGTGCCCGCCGTGCCACGCGCCGTCGGGTGTGCCGCGAGAGCGGGCCCCGCAGACGTCGAGACGTCGTGCGGAGTCGAAGCCGGGAAGGCCTGCTAGCTCGGGTTGGACGGGAACGAGGCATGGGGATCACGTGGGAAACGGAAAGTGGGGATGAGGTTCGCAACCGAAGGACGGGGGCTGGCTACCAGGCAAACCGCTTATTGCGGCGGCGGTGGATGCCGTTGGCCTGGGCGGGACCACGGCTTGCTCGGGCATACCGAGGCTGCGAGGTGCGACGCGACTCGTGGTTGCTTTCACGACGGTCGCGGATGCGAAGCGACGAGTAATCGATCGCTGCGTCGTCGGCATAAGACGGGGCTGACATGGCAAGCTACTCCTTGAAAAACGGGTGTTTGAAAAAACCGGAATGAACAGGACTGACTCAGAACCGAATCCCTGCGACTCAACGGGCTCCCGCGAACACGGCCGAGCCGTCACGCAGGCGGCGGGCCTCGACGCACAGGCTCGTCAGGCTGTCGCCATCACACACACCGGGCAGATAGAGCCAGGCACCCAACTGACGGGCCCAGAGCTCCTCGTCGACGTTGTCTTCCGAGCCGCAGATCACGAGCAGGGTGCCCGGACGAGCAGCCATCTCCTCGGCGATCTCGACCGAATCGCTCACGCGGTCACCGAGCGGCGACGCGATGTCGACGATCACGAGCTGGAAGTCACGATCGATCGCCTGACGGATCTCGCCAGACGTTTCGGGCGACGCACACTCGAGCCACCCGGCGAGTTCGACGGCCGCTTCGAAGCGACGCCGGCGAGCCGAGTCACCCGACACGACGAGGCAGTCGAGCATGGCCGTCCGCCGCGTCGAACGCGGCAGCATGCCACTCGTGGCCTCGGGGGCGAACACTTCGGAAGTGATCCCCACTGCTGCAACCATCATCATTTTGCATCTCCTTTGAAACGGGTCGGCGTCGCGTGGCTTCGTGACACTCGCGTGTTCACTCGCTCGCGACGCCGACAAGGAAATGCACTGCCCGTGCCAAACCCCTCACGGCCTTTTGATTCACCCGCGCAACATCCGCTCGATGCTCGAGTTACGCACGCAAAAAAATTTTTCTGCGCGCCGATCACGGGTTTCACGGCCTCACCACGATGGTGCGAGGATCCGCGGCCGGGCACCGGAAGCGGCGCCACAACACCTTGTTTTCAAGGCTCAAACGCACGCCTCACCACGCCGGTGAGCGGCTCACCAGAACGGTGGGTCACCGGCACGACGTGGTGAGGCGATCGCGGAACCGGTCGTTGCCGACGGGTCCCCACTGCCGGGAGTCGCGGCTCCCCCCGGGAAAGTCACCGAGCACGAACCATTCATCACCGCCAAGCCGCCACTGCATCGTCCCTGACGCAGAGGGCCGGTGATGGACGTCTCGCCAGACCGTGACGTCGAGAATGGTGGCTCCAGTCGCGCGCGAAGCGGAAGCGACGACCTGCACATCGAGCGATGACACAGGATCGTGCCCATTCCAGGGGCTCTGGATCGTCCACACGACAGGCCAACCTGACGGCAGGCACGACCTCGGGCAAACGGACGGTGATAGCGGCCACGCAGCGGCGACGAAGGCCCCGTCGAGCCGGCCAGCCACCACCGCATGACGCCCTGCCCGATGAAACGCGACCCGCACAGCGCGGGCGCCCACGCCGATCTCAACGCAGGCCGGCGCACCTGCGGGACCGTCTTCACCGACATCGATCACGGACGCGACTCCCACGTCGTGCACCGGCACGAGAACACGGCGCTCGCCGGGAGCAAACGGCACGTCATCAAACACGGGATCGGAGAGCATGAGCCGCACCACCTCTGCGGTGTCGTGTCGCACGATAGGGACCACGGGAATCGCTACCTCGGCCAACACATGAGGTGGCTTCACGACCGCTTCGCCTGCGATCACAAGATCACCGGCGACGATCTCGAATTCCTCGCCCGGCAGCCCCCAGACGCGCTTGATGGCCAAGGCCCCGTCCGGTGCGGCGAGCGTCCAGCGTTCGAACCGCTGCGGCGAGCGCCAGCGAGCGAGGAGCGGAAAGGGCCCGGTTCCGGCCACGTCGCCCGGCATGAGCCCCGGCGCCATCGACAGCCCGTCGACCTCCCACCGCGCCGGCCGAGCCAGCCAGCCGCAGGCGATGCAGAGGAAAAGGACGGACAGCGCGACAAAACGCCTCATGATCGCAGTATCGCATGAAGGGAGGCGAGTTTGCGCTATTGAGGGCGCTATCCCGAGACTTCTTGGGAGACGGGAGGCTTTGGGCTCCCCGTACTCCGGGAGCCGGCGTTGCTGACCAGCGCAGGCATGATGTCGGAGCGCAGGCAGCATCGAGTGAGCGGAGGGCAGGAGGCCCGCAGCGAACGTCCGGCGACGGGGTATGGGGAGCCCGAAGCCGGATCGACTGCGCGGGCGAGGCAAGTGGGACTCTTGCCCCACAGGCTACCGCGGCCGAATTTCCAGGAGCACGCTCTCGTTGTCGCTGCCGCGGAGCGGCCACGATGCGATCCGGCGCACCACCACCTGCTTGGCCCAGCCCTTGTGCCGGGCTTCTGCCTTCTCGTCCTCCCACCGCGGCCCCTTCACGACCAGCATCCGGCCATACTGGGCGGCGATCGGCTCAAACCACGAGAGCAGCTTCACGAGCGGAGCCACGGCCCGGATGACGAGCGTATCGAACCGGTCGCCCCGGGCCGCAGCGGCCTGGACGATGGCCTGCCCGGCCGCCTCGTGCACCGGCAGCGTCAGCCCGGCCTCGAGGACGATCTCCCCGACCGCCCGCGCCTTCTTGCCGACGCTGTCGCACAGTTCGACCCGCAGGTCGGGCCGCAGGATGGAGAGAATCACGCCCGGCACGCCGCCGCCAGTGCCGACGTCGAGCACATGCTCGCCGCGGGCCAGGTGCGGGCCGATCGCGGCCGCATCGGCGACGTCGCGCGAAACGAATTTCTCGACGTCGGTGTGCCGGGTGAGATTCAGCCGCTCGTTCCAAGACCAGAGGCTCGCCGCATAAGCGGCGAGCCTCTGGCTTGAGTCAATAGGCAGCACGAGGCCCAGTCGCTCCGCTTCATCGGCGATTGACCGCGCGAGCGACTCGGACATCACTTGATGAACAGCATCTCGCGGTACGTGGGCAGAGGCCAGAGATCATCCGGCAGGATCGTCTCCATCTGATCGGCCGTCTCCCGCAGACTGAGCATCGCCGGAATCACGTCGTTGTAGAAGTGCTTCACCTCGGCCTGCAACTCGGCGGCACCGTGATGGGCCAGGGCCTTCTCGAGCGCCTCGATCCCACCTTCGAATTCGCCCACGAGCTTTGTGAGCTTGTCGAGCGTGCCCATGTGGGGCGCGTGGCCGAGGCTCTTGAGTTTCGAGGCCGTGTCGACGAGCTCACCCTGATAGCGGTAGCCGGCAGGCAGGATCATCGTCTTGGCGATCTGCAGGGCGGCCTGGGCCTCGGTGTTGATGTCCTTGCAATACCGCTCCATGTAGATGTCGTAGCGGCTGCGGACCTCGCGCTCCGAGAGCACGCCATACTTCTCGAAGAGCGCGATGTTCTTCGGCGCCACGAGCACGTCGAGAGCCTCGGGCGTGGCCTTGAGATTCGGCAGGCCGCGTTTCTTCGCCTCGTCGTGCCACTCCTGCGAGTAGCCGTTGCCGTTGAAGATCACCGCCTTGTGCTCGCCGATGATCTTTTGCAGCAGCTTTTCGACCGCCACGGCCAGCTTCGACTGATCGCCACCGGTGGCTTTTTCGAGCTCCGTGGCGATGTAATCGAGGCTCTCGGCCATGATCGTATTGAGCGCCACGAGCGGCCCCGCGATCGACTGGCTCGCGCCCACGGCCCGAAACTCGAACTTGTTGCCCGTGAAGGCAAACGGGCTCGTGCGGTTGCGGTCGCCGGCGTGCTTCGGCAGCGACGGCAGCGTGTCGACACCCACCGTCAGCGTGCCCGACGACTTCGAGCTCGTGGCCTTGCCCTTCTCGATCTGCTCGAACACGTCGGCGAGCTGTTCGCCGAGGAAGATCGAGATGATCGCCGGCGGAGCCTCGTTGGCGCCGAGCCGGTGGTCATTGCCGCTGGCGGCAACCACCGCCCGCAGCAAGTCGGCGTGGAGATGCACAGCGCGGATCACCGCGGCGCAGAACACGAGAAACTGCATGTTGGCGTGCGGCGTCTCGCCCGGCTCGAGCAGGTTGCCGAGCTTGCAGCCGAGCGACCAGTTGACGTGCTTGCCCGAGCCGTTGATGCCGGCGAACGGCTTCTCGTGGAGCAGGCAGGTCATGCCGTACTTCTGCGCGACCCGTGTCAACATCTGCATGATCGACTGCTGGTGGTCGGTCGCAATGTTGGCGTTTTCGTAGAGCGGTGCGATCTCGTATTGACTGGGTGCGACTTCGTTGTGCCGCGTCTTCACCGGCACGCCGAGCTTGAAGAGCTCACGCTCCGCGTCGAGCATGAAGGCCAGCACGCGCTCGGGAATCGCCCCGAAATACTGGTCTTCGAACTCCTGCCCCTTCGGCGGCTTGGCCCCGAACAGCGTGCGACCAGCCATCACGAGGTCGGGGCGGGCGAAGTAGAAGTTGCGGTCGATGAGGAAGTATTCCTGCTCGGGGCCGCACGACGCCGACACCTGCCCCACGTCTTTGTGGCCGAACAGGGCGAGCACCCGCCGGGCCTGCTTGTCGACCGCCTGCATCGAACGCAACAGCGGCGTCTTCTTGTCGAGCGCCTCGCCCGTCCAGGAGCAGAACGCCGTGGGGATGCAAAGGGTGGTGCCGTTGGGGTTGTCGAGGATGTAAGCCGGGCTCGTCGGGTCCCACGCGGTGTAGCCGCGAGCCTCGAACGTGGCCCGGAGCCCGCCCGATGGGAAGCTCGAGGCGTCGGGCTCGCCCTGGATCAGTTCCTTCCCGGAGAATTCGGCGATCGCGTCGCCGTCGCCGGTGGGCGTGAGGAAACTGTCGTGCTTTTCGGCCGTCAGGCCTGTCAGCGGATAGAAGACGTGGGCGTAGTGGGTGGCGCCCTTCTCGATCGCCCAGTCTTTCATGGCCAGCGCGACGGCGTCGGCGATGCCCGGGTCGATCGGTTTGCCCTGCTTGATCGTGGCCTGCAACGCCTTGTAGACGCTCTTCGGGAGACGGTCCTTCATGACCGTGTCGCTGAAGACATTGGCCCCGAAGATTTCGCTCGTCGGCGTCTCGCGGAAGTTCCACGCATGACCGTTCGACTTGTAGTTATTGATGGCGGCGACGGCACTGGCACGGGCGAGGGTCATGGATAGGTCCTTCTACGCTGGGGCGCGAGAGCGCCGGAGAAAAGGGCTGGCGGGATGGACGCCCCCACCGCAGCCAGAAGGAAGATTTCTGCGGCACGGACAGTCCAGACTGACCGTTACGCAAAGTACAGCCGCGCCCCGGCCAGTTCAAGTAGCCGCGGCGGCTCCGGCTACCGCGACACTGTCGTCCGCGACTGGGGCCGAGCTGCCGGCCGCGGGACCGACCGCCGGGCCGCGTCGATGGCCGTCTCGAGGAACGGATCGGAGGCCGGCTGGGCCGCGGTTCCGACGAGCGCCACGTCACCCACGGGCCGGGCCACGGAGTGAACGGCCAGATGTGGCTCGACTCCGACGCCGCTGTAGGGGTGACCGTTGGGCGAATAAAACTTGGCGGTCGTCAGCCGCATGCCGACACCGGCCGAATCGAGCGGAAAAATTCCCTGGATCGAGCCTTTGCCGTAGCTGCGGGTGCCCACGATCGTGCCGCGGGCGTGGTCACGGATCGCGCCCGCGAAGATCTCGCTCGAACTGGCCGACTCGCCATCGATCACCACCACGAGCGGCATTCGCCAGGTGCCGGGCCGGCTGGCCGTGTAATTGAAGTCTTCCTCGGGGCTCCGGCCGCGGGTTGCCACGACGAGCCCGCGCTCGAGGAACAGATCGGCCACGTCGACGGCAGCCGACAAGAGCCCGCCGGGGTTGCCGCGGAGATCGACGACGAGCGACCGCATTCCCGCTACGTCGAGCCGACGCAGCGCCGCCTCGAGGTCGGCCGCCGTCGTCTTTTGAAACGAGCTGATCTTGAGGTAGGCCACGCCGGCGGCCGGGTCGGCCATGCGCACGTCTTCGACGCTCGGCACCTCCACATGCTCGCGACGCACCGTGACGGCCCGGGCCGGGGAGGGGCCGCGGAGTACGGCGAGGGTCACGAGCGAGCCGGGGGGGCCTTGCAGCAACTGGGCAGCCTGATCGACACCCATGCCCCCGATCGATCGACCGCCCACGCCCACGAGGTGGTCGCCGGCACGGATGCCGGAGCGTTCGGCGGGGCTGCCGGGAATCACGTGCACGACGAGCAGCCCGTCGCTCGCTGCCTTCAGCTCCACGCCGAGTCCGACGAAATTTCCTTCGATCTGGGCATACAGGTCGTCGAGCTGGCCCGTTGTGAGAAACGCCGAGTATTCGTCGAGACTTCCCATCGCCGCCGCAGTCATTTCCAGGAGGGTGACGGTCGTAGGCACGCCGAGCGTGGTCTTGGCGATGCTCGCGACCCAGACAGCGAAGGCTTCCGCCTCGACCTGCGAGGCCACCGTGCGGCCCGCAGCCAACTGGGCGATCTGGGCGCGGTAGACGACGCGAGACGCGGCATCGCCGGCCTGCACGTGCTGGCCGGCGAAGACGGGCTCGTCGATCGCCACGTCCATGGCCAGCATGCCCCGCGAGACGATGCGGGCGAAATTCGGCGCCTCGAAATGGTGGGACGCGATCCGGGCCAGCACCTCCGAGTAGAGCCGGCGGGCATCCGAGTCGGTGAGCTTGCCCAGCTGCGTGCGATACGCCGTCTCGTTGTGCCGCCGGGCGAGATCACAATGGATCTTCGCGAGGTCGTAGCGCTCTTGCAGCTCTGGGGCGAGCGTGCCTTTCCGGGCTGCCAATTCGCAAACACTGACGAGGTCTGGCCAGCGGCCTTCGCGTTCGAATCGCGACGCCTTCGCCGCCAGATCATCGTGCGAATCACCGGCCTGGCCGGCTACGGGAGATGACCAGCCAAGGGCGGACTGTTCGGCAGCGAGTTCGCCGGACGCACCGAACACCCCGGCACAGATCGTCAGCAGGCCGAACAGGCCGACGCGCAGCATCAGACCGGCGGGGCACGTCGAGGGGCTGACGACGTTCACGAGGGCAATCCGTTCGCGTGAGGCCGCATCCTGTCGCGGCAGGCAGCGGTTTCTCCATCAACCGCCTGCGATTATGGATCACGATTTTCCCCTGGTCAAAAAATCATGCACTGCGATCGGAAAAATTCCGGGCGTCAGTCCGGACAATTGGAACGACCGGCAGAGCTTGCCCGATCGGCCACACCGCGCAGGCCGCGCGGCTCTCAGGCGACGGCCCGGGCGTGCGCGGCGAGCACACGATCAGCGAAGGCCGCGGGCGTGCACATCTCGGCCATGCGGTGCCTGGCCGACGCACCCAACTCGGCGAGCCGGCCGCGGTCGGCGTGCAGGCTGCGGATGGCGGCGGCGAGCGCGGCCACGTTTTCACGCGGCACGACCAGACCATCGCGGCCGGTGCGCACCATCTCCTTCATGCCACCGGCGTCGCTCACCACCGGGCAGGTGCCCGCGGCCATCGCCTCGAGCAGTGCCCGGCAGAGTCCTTCGTGCCGTGAGGGCATCGCGAACACATCGAACGCACCGGCCAGGCTGCCGGCTCCGTCCACCCGCCCGGCCATGTGCAGCCGCCCCCGCCAACGCCCATCCGTGGCCAGCCGTTCGACCCGCCGATCGGTGACCTCGCCGATCACGAGCCAGTGGGCGTCGGCCAGGTCAAGACACTCGAGCCCCGCCCGCAACAAGAGGTCGGTGCCCTTCACCGGCCGCACGTGGGCGATCGTGCCGACCACGAACGCATCGGCAGGCACGCCGAACCGCGCGCGGATCTCGGCACGGGCCCCAGCCGTGAGCCGATCGGGCTGGTGCACGCAGTTGTAGACGGTGTGACACCGGCCGGTGCCGACGCCGGCTGCCACGAGCCCCTCGGCGACGGCGTCTGATTCGCAGGCATGGAGCGTGACGCGCGGGGAAAGAAACGTGAGGTGGTTGGCGGGGTCGAGCCGTGAGGGTGGCGTGGAGATGCCGCGGAACGACACGATCGCCGGCGCCTGGCGGAGGCCGAACGTCGCGAGCATCACGGCTGCGAGCGCCTTGGGTGAGAACGCATGCACGACATCGGGCTTGAGCATCGCGATCACCCGGCGCAGCCGTGCCGCCGCGCGGAAGTCGAGTTTTACATGTGGGTCGAACGGCTCGCTCACGCGCAGGCGACCGCTGGTGGCGGGGGCCGGCGGAAACCACGGATAGTGCAGGGCCGCGATGTCGCCCTCCCGGCGGGCGAGTTCGTCGACGAGCAGTGGCGGCGCGTGGACGAGAAGACGCTTCATGGCTGGCCTGGCACGGGCGGGTCGGGACGGCAGGAATACCCGTTCCGGAGCGGAAAACGCAATGCACGTTTTGCGCACGATGTAGACTTGGGGCATGCCGCTTCCGACCGTGCATCCGGACGACCCTCCAGGGCCCGATCCCCAGCCCACCCAGGTGCTGCTCGACCGCGTTCGCGACGGCGACAAAGCCGCGATCAACGGGCTGCTCGCGCGGCATCGCGAGGCGATCAAGCGGATGATCGACCGCCGCATGGACCGCGTGGTGCAGCATCGTGTCGACGCCAGCGACATCGTCCAGGACGTGATGCTCGAAGCCAACCGTCGGCTTGGCGACTATCTCGCCAATCCGACGATGCCCTTTCAGCTCTGGCTGCGGCACATGGCCCGCGATCGGCTGATCGACGCCCACCGCCGCCACCGGGTCGCGGCGAATCGCAGCGTCGATCGCGAGGTGTCACTGCCCGCCGGCGGCACCGGCGACCGCTCCGCGGCCGATGTCGTCGCCGGGATCGCCGATCGCGAACTGACGCCGGCGGCCGCAGCCACCTGGCACGAACTGGAACGCCGGTTCGCGGCGGCGGTCGAGCAACTCGAAGAGGACGACCGCCAGATCGTGTTGTTGCGGCATTTCGAACACCTCTCCACGGCTGATGCGGCCGCGGCGCTGGGCCTGTCGAAGCCCGCCGCCGGCATGCGGTATCTGCGGGCCATGCGGCGGTTGCGCGTGCTTCTCGAGGGCAGCGACTGAGCCCGGAGAGGCCGCGGGCTCCGCCGTGCCTATCATGTCAGAGAAGTGTCGTTTTTGCCGATCGACTCGCCACCCTTGATTGAAGCATGTCGCCTCACGTTTCGAGCACCATGACTTCGACGTCGGGCCGACGGCTCGCCGTGGAGGCGCCGCTGACGGCGGAACAGGAGGAGCAGCTGGCGACGCTCGTAGACGAGCTGTCCGAGTCTCCGACCGGTGCGGAACAAGAGCACCTGGAACGTCTCGTGGCCGATCATCCCGACCTGGCCGGACATCTCCGCGAACTCTTCGCCACCATGCTCGTGACCGACGCGGTCGCCGAACAATCCACAGTGTTCGAGCGTCGCCAGGGAGGCGTCGATCAGGTGGTGCTCGGTGAAGCCGCCATCTGGTCGGGCGGTCCGCGGTTCACGCCCGGCGCGACGCCGCTTCCGGCCACTCTCGGCGATTACGAGTTGATCGAGGAGATCGGCCGCGGCGGTATGGGCGTCGTCTACCGCGCCACGCAAAAGAGCCTCGGCCGCACGGTCGCCCTCAAAATGCTCCTGCGCCGCGACCTCGCCAGCCGGGCCGATCTCGCCCGATTTCGTAGCGAGGCCGAAGCCGCGGCCCGGCTCGACCATCCGGGGATCGTGTCGATCTTCGATGTGGGTGAGAGTGACGGCCTCCCCTTCTACAGCATGCGATTCATCGAGGGCACGACGCTCGCACGGCAACTGGCGGCCGGCCCCCTGCCGCCCCGTGAGGCCGCCACGCTGCTGGCGAAAGTGGCCGACGCCGTGCAGGCTGCCCACGATCGCGGCGTCTTGCACCGCGACCTCAAGCCGTCGAACATCCTCATCGATGCGACGGGCCGCCCCCACGTCTCTGACTTCGGTCTCGCAAAGCGGATCGAACAAGATCAGTCGGTGACGCACACCGGCGCCATCCTCGGCACGCCCTGCTACATGTCGCCGGAACAGGCAGCCGGCAGCCGCGGCGACGTGGGCCCCACGAGCGATGTCTGGAGCCTGGGCGCGATCCTGTATCAGATGCTCACGGGCCGGCCGCCGTTCCAGGCCTCGAGCCCGATGGACACGCTCCTGGCAGTGCTCGAAACCGATCCGCCGGCTCCGCGCACCGTCGCGGTAGGCGTCGACCGGGATCTCGAGATGATCGCGCTCAAGAGCCTCCAGAAGCCACAGGAACTGCGCTACGCATCGGCCGGCGGACTCGCCGCCGATCTGCGGGCCTTCCTCGCCGGCGAGACGATCGCCGCCCGCCGCGGCGGCCTCGCCGACGTTTTTGCCCGGCTGTTCCGCGAGACGCATCACGCCGTCGTGCTTGAGAACTGGGGCCTCCTCTGGATGTGGCACTCGGTCGTGATCTGCGCCTTGTCGGTGACCACCGACGTTCTGGCCTGGCAGGGAGTGACGAGCCGCTGGCCCTACCTCGCGCTGTGGGGCGGCGGGCTCGCCCTCTGGGCGCCGATCTTCTGGGCGCTCCGCCATCGCACCGGGCCGGTGACGGCCGTCGAGCGGCAGATCGCCCACGTCTGGGGCGGCAGCGTGATCGCGAGCGTCATGCTCTTCTGGGTCGAGGGGCTCCTGCATCTCGACGTGCTCACGCTCTCCCCCGTGCTGGCGCTGCTCGCCGGGCTCGTGTTCTTCGCGAAGGCCGGCATCCTCTCGGGCGCGTTCTACGTCCAGGCGGCCGTGCTGTTCGTGACGGCACTCGTGATGTGCCTCGTACCCACCTACCAGCACGTGATCTTCGGCGTCGTCAGCGCCGTCTGCTTCTTCGTGCCCGGCTACAAATACTTCCGCCAACGCCTGCGGACCGAGTAGCGGCCGGGGCTGCAGGAGCTGTCAGAAGAGGCGCGACGTGAACTGCGCCGGCTCCGATCGCTACCGCGAGACGGAGTCGCCCGCAGGGCACTCGGCGCCGAAGTATCCCTGGCGTTCGATGAGGGTCGCCACTTCAGGGGCCACGAGCTCGCGCCATGACGGGTCGCCGGAACAGATCCGGCTGCGCACATCCTCGCTCGAATAGGTCCGCAGCGTGGCTGGATCGCACGGGAGCCCGCGAATGAGGCCGTTGGTTCGCAGGTGCTCGAGAAGATGCGCGTGGTGCGGTGCGACCTGGAGCGAGTCGGCCGAGA
>Ga0214921_10002706_pt1 | contig 28314 bp, 29 predicted proteins | sample LL1505_MetaG_FD_177992 | JGI IMG/M metagenome (GOLD analysis project Ga0214921, IMG submission 177992) | Freshwater microbial communities from Lake Lanier, Atlanta, Georgia, United States - LL-1505 | ecosystem: Environmental > Aquatic > Freshwater > Lake | place: USA: Georgia | collected...
AGCTCAAGCTCAGCGATGGCAGCACGCTGAGCTACGGACACCTGTTCAACTGCGCTGGCCTGCAGGCCGACCGCGTGGCGCACCAGTTTGGAGTTGGACGCAATTACAGCCTGCTGCCGTTCAAGGGGCTGTACTGGCAGCTGAAGCCTGATTGCCCCATTCAGCCGAGAACCAACCTCTACCCCGTACCCGATCTGGCCGTGCCATTTCTGGGAGTGCATTTCACCCCTAGTGCTGACACCACGCCTGTGGTGAGTATTGGCCCAACGGCCACGCCAGCCTGGGGGCGCGAAAACTACCGCGGGCTCGAGGCGCTGGAGCCTGCGATGGCCGCAGCAAACCTGGCCGTGCTGGCCCGGCAATACCTGGCCAACCGCGGTGGCTTTCGCCGTTACGTGCACGAGCAGGCGTTTCTCGCTTTACCCCCCCTACTGCTGCGAGCAGCGCAGCAGCTCATCCCGTCTGTGCGGGCCGAGCATCTGGAGCTCAGCCAGAAGGTGGGCATCCGTTCGCAGCTGTTTAACCACAACACCCTGGGCTTGGAAGATGACTTTCTGTGCCTGCCAGGCCCAGCCAGTACCCATGTGTTGAACGCCATCTCACCGGCGTTCACAGCTAGCTTCGCCCTGGCTGATCTAATCCTGGATCAGGCGGTGTTGGCATGAGCAGACCCCTGCGCGCACTGCTGTTGGCAGCCGGCCTGGGCACCCGCCTGCGTCCCTTCACCCTGCACACCCCCAAGTGCCTGGCCCCCATCGGCGGCAAGCCGCTGCTAGGCCATTGGCTCAGCAAGCTTGAAGCCGCCGGCTGCGAGGCCGTGTTGATCAACACCCACCACCTGGCAGACCAAGTGGAACAGTTCTTGCGGAGCCGGCCCCGCACAGCGATGGCCATCGAAACCGTGCATGAGCCAGAGCTGCTGGGGACGGCTGGAACCCTGATGGCCCATCAAGCCTTCTTTGAAGGCGCTACGAGCTTGCTGATCCATGCCGACAACGCCATGGCCGCCGATCTGACTGGCCTGCTGCTGGCCCATGCACAGCGGCCCCGTCCCTGCCTACTGACGATGCTGACCTTTACGACCGGCACCCCCAGCAGCTGCGGTATCGTCGAAACCGACGCGGCAGGGGTGGTGACCGCCTTCCATGAGAAAGTGGCAGACCCACCGGGGAACAAGGCCAACGGAGCGCTCTATGCCTTCGATGCTGAGTTCCTGGCGTTTGCTGAGCAGATGAGTAGCCCACCAAGCGACTTCAGCACCGAGGTGATCCCGGCCTTGATGGGCAGAATCCACACTTGCCACACCACCGAGGCCTATCTCGACATCGGCACGCCAGAGACGTTGGAACGAGCGCGGAAACTCTGGGAGGCCAAGGCATGACACTTGCTCATACCAGCTTTGCCCTGCAGGCCCAGGCGTATTTACAACGGCTGCAAGGCTGTTTCAGTGCTGAGAATCTTGACGCCGTTGAAACCCTCGCTAATTCCTTGCGCCAAGCCTGGGTTGACGGTCGCCAGGTGTTCATTTGCGGCAACGGCGGCAGCGCCGCCAATGCGTTGCACTTGGCCAACGACCTTCTCTACGGCATTGGCGCCTGTGGCCCAGGGCCCAAGCTCCCTGGTCTGAGGGTTGAAGCCCTGCCGGCCAACTGTGGCGTGATTACCTGCTTGGCCAATGACACGGGTTACGAGAACATCTATGCCCATCAACTTGGGGTGAAGGCGCGGGCCCAGGACCTGTTGATCGTGCTGTCAGGCAGCGGCAACTCGGCCAATGTGATTCGAGCCCTGGAAACCGCAACCAACCTCTCGATGACAAGCTTCGCGATTGTGGCCTTCACAGGAGGCCGCTGCCGCGAACTGGCCGACGTGGCCATTCATTTTGCGGTTGACGACATGCAGATCGCAGAAGACACGCAGTTGGTGGTGGGCCACCTGTGCATGCAGTGGCTGAATGCCAACAAACCCCACCACATCAGCCGTTGAAACCATGGCCGAAATTGATTTCATGAGCGTGCTGCACAAGAGCACCCAGCGCGACTATCTGGCCCGAGTTAACGACCCTGAGTACCCCAAAGCCAAGGCCGCCGAACTGGCCAAACAATTTGATCTTGATTACTGGGACGGCGATCGACGCATCTGCTACGGGGGCTATCGCTATTTAGAGGGCCGCTGGGAAAAAGTGGCCAGGGCCATGGCCGAGCACTACGACCTGCCTCCGAACCCCAAAATCCTGGATATTGGCTGCGGCAAAGGGTTTTTGCTCTACGACTTCCTCAAGGTGATCCCTGATGCCGAGATTCATGGCATTGATATTTCTTCCTATGCCATCGCCAATAGCAAAGAGGAAATTCGCGATCGACTCCAGGTGGGTAATGCCACCGCCCTACCGTGGCCAGATAAATATTTTGACCTGGTCATCTCGATCAATACCTTGCACTGCCTGCATGCACCAGAGCTTGATCAAGCCTTGAGAGAGATGGAGAGAGTAGGTAAAAATTACAAATACCTATGCATTGAAAGTTGGCGCAACCAAGCAGAAAAAGCAAATCTGCTTTATTGGCAAGTTACCTGCGAGGCCTTCAACACACCCGAAGCTTGGCAATGGTGGTTCATGCAAACTGGCTATAGAGGCGACCATTCCTTCATCTATTTCGAGTGATGGCTAGCTCCGCCGTTCTCCCCAAAACCACACAAGCCGCAATCCTTGTGGCCCAACAGCAGCCCTTGGTGGTGGACACCATTGAGCTGCCGGCAACCCTGGATGTGGGCCAGGTGCTGGTGCAGGTGCATGTGAGCGGCATTTGTGGTTCGCAACTCGGTGAAATCGATGGTGTCAAAGGGCCAGACCGCTTTCTGCCGCATCTGATGGGCCATGAAGGCTTTGCGACGGTGCTGGAGATCGGCCCGGGGGTTAAACACGTACAAATTGGCGACAGCGTTGTTCTTCACTGGCGGCCTGGTGCGGGCATTCAGGCCGATCCCCCCAAATACCGCTGGCGCGGAGAAACCCTCAATGCCGGCTGGGTCACCACCTTCAACCGCCACGCGGTGGTGAGCGAAAACCGCTGCACCAAGGTGCCAGCGACCACGCCACCAGAGGCAGCGGCCCTGTTTGGCTGTGCGATCACCACCGGTTTCGGCGTGATCGAAAACAACGCCAAGCTCAAGATGGGTGAGTCAGTCGTTGTGTTTGGCGCCGGCGGCATTGGCCTCAACATTGTTCAGGCTGCTGCCTTGCTGTCGGCCTCCACGATCATTGCCGTCGACCGGTTTGATAGCAGGCTGGAACTGGCACGCCAGTTGGGGGCCAGTCACTGCATCAACAGCAGCGCGGGTGATGCCGAAGCGCAGATTCAGCAGGCTCTGGCAGAGCAACCGCTCGATGTGTTCATCGACAACACCGGCCTGCCAGCGGTGATCGAACTGGGTTACAGCCTCACCCACAGCCAGGGCCGGGTGATTCTGGTGGGGGTGCCACGTAAGGGGCACAACCTCAACGTGTATTCATTGCCGCTGCATTTCGGCAAGGTGCTCACTGGTTCCCAGGGCGGCGAGAGCCAACCCCAACACGACATCCCGCGTTACCTGCGCCTGCTGCAGCAAGGTCGCTTGCAGCTCGATCGCTTTGTGAGCGCCCGCTACCAGCTGAACCAGATCAATGACGCCATCGCCGCGATGCGAGATGGCGCCACCGCCGGCAGGGTGATGCTCGAGCTGTGAATACCCGTCTCTTGCCGCTGGAGCAGGCGGACCAGTACCAAGGCTGCGTGCTGGCCTATGGCCACTTCAGCACCATTCACCCGGGACACATTCGCTATCTGCGCCATGCCCGCAGCCTGGGTCAAAGGCTGGTGGTTGCCCTCATCGGCGACGGAGCGACCGACCAACACAAATCATATCCGTTCAAGCAAGGGGAACGGGCTGAAGCCCTTAGCCTGCTGGGCTTAGCCGACGCGATTGTGTTGTTGCAGGCGGACGAACTGAGCGCCGCTATCGAGCAGTTGCGTCCCAAAACCCTTGTTTTGGGAACAGAGTTCGAACACCAGTCCAAACTTGAACAACCCCTTGCCCAGCTGCGTGCCCAGGGCGGCAGTGTGCAGTTTCATGCCGGCGATGTGCAGTACGCCAGCGCCGATCTGCTCACCACCTCGGAACGCGATTTGCGGCAACAACGCATTCAGCAGTTCAGGGCTGCGTGCAAACGCCAGGGGTTGGATCGGACCACCCTGATCGCCTCAATGCAGGCCTGGCGTCATATCCGGCTTATCGTGCTGGGCGACACGATCGTCGACCAGTACGCTGCCTGCGAAGCGATCGGCATGAGTGCCGAAGCACCTGTTGTGGTGGTGCGCGAGCTGGCCAAGCGCAATTTCATTGGTGCAGCGGCGGTGGTGGCGGCCCACATTCGTGCCCTTGGCGCCTCGTGCGACCTGGTGTCGGTGGTGGGCCACGACAGCACAGCCGAGCTGGTGCAGCGCGAGCTCAAGACCCAGGGCATCGGTGATGCCCTAACGCGTGACCCGTCGCGTCCCACCACGTTTAAAAAGCGCTATGTGGTCGAAAACCAGAAGCTGTTTCGCGTTAGCCGGCTCGAGCAGCACAACCTCGACCCGACCATCGAAGCGCAGGTCATTGCTCAGCTCGAAGCTCTGGCCCCAGGAGCCCAGGGCATCGTCGTTTCCGACTTTGTTTATGGCGTTGTCACCACCAGGGTGCTCGAGGCGGTGCAAGCGCTGGCACGTCGCTATGGGCTGCTGCTGTTTGGCGATCTGCAATGCAGCAGCCAGGTGGGCTCCATCACCCGCTTCCAGCGGTTTTCGTTGTTATGCCCTAACGAACGGGAACTGCGCCTGGCCCTGCAAGACAAGGACAGTGGTCTTGAAAATCTGAGCCAGCAGCTGCTGGAGCGCACGCACTGCGAGCGGCTGCTGCTCAAGCTGGCTGCTGAGGGCTTCATTGCCTATGACCGCGATGGTGACGGCATCATGCGCAGCCAGCCCTTCCCGGCGCTGTCTGTGAATCCGCTCGATGTGGCCGGCGCCGGGGACTCGGTACTGGCCGTCATGGCCACGGGCTTGGCCAGCCGCCAGGCGATGATTCCCACAGCCGCCCTGGCCTGTTGCATGGCGGCCCTGGCCGTGGAAACCATGGGCAACACACCGATCAGCGCCGAAGCGCTGCAGAACAACCTGGAGGAGGTGCTGCAGCCGTGAGCCAACTGAAGATCCTGGTGATCGGCAGCAACAGCTTCAGCGGCTCCCACTTCGTGGCCGAAGCACTTCGCCATGGGCATCAGGTCTGGGGGGTGAGTCGCTCGCCAGAGCCTGAACCGGTGTTTCTGCCGTACCGCTGGAACGAGTCGAGCACCGGACAACCACTAGCCAGCGCCGACAACTACAGCTTTGCTGAAGTTGATCTCAATACGCAGCTGGACACACTGCTGCAACTGATCGATCGGGTGCAGCCGGCCGTGGTGGTGAATTTCGCCGCCCAAGGCATGGTGGCCGAGAGCTGGCTCAACCCCACCCATTGGTACAACACCAATGTGGTGGCACAGGTTGCCCTACACAATGCGCTACGGCAAAAGTCATTCCTGCAGAAATACGTGCATGTGACCACACCAGAGGTGTACGGCAGCACCGATGGCGGCTGGATCAAAGAACACACGCACTTTGCCCCGAGCACGCCCTATGCGGTGAGCAGGGCAGCCTGTGATCTGCATCTGCTCAGTTTCAACAAGGCCTATGGCTTTCCTGTGGTGTTCACCCGCGCAGCCAATGTGTATGGCCCCGGCCAGCAGCTGTACCGGATCATCCCCAGGGCCATGCTCAGTGCCCGCACGGGCCAACCAATGCAGCTGCACGGAGGGGGACACTCCGAGCGCTCCTTCATTCACATTCACGATGTGGTTCGGGCCACGTTGCAGCTAGCCCTGGAGGCTGAGCCAGGCAGCACCTGGCACCTCTCCACCCGCGAGGAGATCAGCATCCGCGCTCTGGTCGAGTCGATTTGTGAACGCTGTGGCGCTCCCTTTGCTTCCGTCGTGGAGGAAAGCGGCGATCGCCTCGGCAAGGACCAGAGCTATCTGCTCGACAGTACCGCCATGCGCGAGCGCTTCGACTGGAGCGATCAGGTGAGCCTCACCGATGGGCTGGCAGACACGCTGGCCTGGGTTGATACCCACCTAGATCAACTCAAAAACCTTCCATGGATTTATCAGCACAAGGCATGAAAATTCTCGTCACTGGCGGCTGCGGCTACAAGGGATCCGTGCTGGTACCCCTGCTACTCGCTGATGGGCATGAGGTGGTCAGCGTCGACACCCAATGGTTCGGCAACCATCTGCCAGAACACCCAAAGCTCACCAATCTCAGACTCGATATCCGCGATACGGATGCCATACCCCTCACGGGCGTGCAAGCAGTGATCCACTTGGCGAACATTGCCAATGATCCAGCCGTTGAGCTCAACCCCACCTTCAGCTGGGAAGTGAATGTGCTCGCCGGCCAGCAACTGGCCGATCGAGCGGTGCGAGCCGGAGTTAAACAGTTCATCTTCGCCAGCTCCGGGAGCGTCTACGGGGTAAAGGACGAACCCAAGGTGACCGAAGACCTTTCTTTAGTACCAATATCGGTCTACAACAAAACCAAGATGGTGGCCGAGCGGGTGTTTCTCTCCTATGCCGACCAGATGCAGGTGCACTGCATTCGACCGGCGACCGTATGCGGGGTTTCGCCACGGATGCGCCTCGATGTGAGCGTGAACATGCTCACCTATCAGGCCCTCAAGAATGGACGTATTACGGTCTTTGGGGGTGATCAGACACGCCCGAACATTCACATTCAAGATATCGCCAACGTTTATCGGCACTTTCTTGCGCATCTAGAGATCCCAAGTGGATGCTACAACGCAGGTTTCGAGAACATATCAATTTTGACAATCGCCAATATGGTTAAGAGCAGATTGGGCGCCGAAATAATTGTCAAAGCATCGAATGATCCACGCTCCTACCGTCAAGATTCAAGCAAGCTTCTGGCGACAGGCTTCAAGCCGACCAAAACGGTTGCCAATGCAATCGATGAAATTGCGCAATCCTTTAACCAGGGCAATCTGAGCGACGGCGATGAATGCTACACCGTGAGGTGGATGAAACATATAGAGCTGGCAGCACCAAAGAAGGACACATGACTAGCAGTCCACCAACCAAGTTGGACACGAGCCAACTGCAGGAAGTAGCTCTCACCTTACGCAAACGTGTGGTCACTACCTCTGCCAAAGCGAAAATTCCCCATCTGGGCTCCTGCCTATCGTGCGTGGAGCTGTTGGTGCAGCTCTACTGGCAGGAGCTACGGATTGATCCACTCAATCCAACCGACCCTGATCGCGATCGTTTTGTGCTCAGTAAGGGGCACGGTGCACCAATACTGTTTCAAGTGCTCGCCGAGAGAGGATTCTTCCCGCTTGAGAGACTGGATGACTTTGGCAAGCCTGGAAGTGTTTTTCACGAACATCCACCAAAACCTGGATATATCCCGGGTGTTGAGGCTGCCACAGGCTCGTTAGGCCATGGATTCCCCATGGCCCTTGGAATGGCTCTAGCTGCAAGAATTAGAAAAAAATCGTATCGGTGCTACGCGCTCCTTAGCGATGGAGAGTGCAATGAAGGAAGCATCTGGGAAGCAACTATGCTGGCGGCCAGCCATAGGCTGAACACGCTCACAGCAATCATTGATTTCAATAAGTGGCAGGCTACAGGTCGCAGCCAAGAAATAATGGCTCTGGATCCTTTGGCGGCAAAATGGGAGGCGTTTGGATGGCATACTATAGAAATTGACGGTCATGACTTCGAGGAAATTGCAAATGCTTTGGAATACGCTAGATATAATCAGGAGAGACCTAGTGTGATAATTTCGCATACAACGAAAGGCAAGGGAATATCCTTTATGGAAGATGATAACAACTGGCATTACCGAACACCCAGTCCTACAGAGCTCGCCAAGGCTCTTGCCGAAATAGAGGAGAACCGCTAATGCGCGATGCGTTTGCCAAGGAAATGACCGAACTTGCAGGATGGATGCATAATTTAGTGCTGTTGTCAGGTGATATTGGCAATCGCATGTTTGATAACTTCAAGGACATTGCGCCTGAGCGATTCATAAACTGCGGAATCGCAGAAGCCAATATGATGAGCATGGCGTGCGGAATGGCACTTAGCGGCTTGAGGCCGGTGGTATATACGATTGCGCCGTTCACAACCACACGTTGTTTTGAGCAAATTAGGGTAGGCGCAGCGTATCACGAAGCACCTGTTGTAATTGTAGGTACAGGGGCCGGATTGTCGTACGCAGAACTTGGGCCGACACATCATTCACTGGAAGATATTGCTATACTGAGGTCCCTTCCTGGCTTTAATGTATTAGCGCCAGCGGATAGTTCTGAACTTGTAGACCAGTTGCGTGAAGCATTGCAAGCAAAAGGGCCATCTTATATAAGGATAGGCAAAAAGGGTGAGCCGATCCTTCACAATAAAGAAAACTCCATGGGTATAGGGAAAGCAAATATGCTACGAGAAGGAAGGGATGTTTTGGTCATTGGTATTGGACCAATCATAAGCGAGGCAATTGATGCTGCTAGCGCCCTAGAATCCGAGGGCTACTCAATTGCTATCGCCAGCCTAGGAAGCATAAAGCCACTAGATATCAATTTTCTACAGGAAATGCGCTCGAAACATAAGCTATGGATTACAGTAGAAGAGCATAGTTGTACGGGAGGCATGGGTAGCGCGTTAATGGAATGGCTCGAGGAGGAAGAGATATACGACATTAGGCTAAGGAGAATAGGAACACCGGATAGGTTTATAAATATACTAGGTAATCAGAGTTACACCCGTGCTGCGTTAGGATTGAATTCCCATGGAATAGCAAATAAAATAAGGATCGAGCTGCGGAATGGGTGAGGCAATCAAAAAGATTCCTAGAATTGGCATAGACCTAGATAACACCATCGCATGCTATGACGATGCGATCATGATTCTCTCTGAGAAGTTGCAAGGTTTACCGACCGATCTACCAAGAACAAAGAAGTCTCTACGCAACTATTTACATCAGAAAGAGCGACATGATGATTGGACTTCGTTCCAGGGGCTCCTCTACGGTCCTGGCATGAGTTACGCAAGGGCATTTGATGGTGCAATTGAATACATGCAAAAACTGCAAGCCGCTGGTTATGATCTTTGGATAATCAGTCATCGCAGTCGGTATCCATACGCTGGGGAGAAATATGATCTTCAGATGGCTGCTGAACAATGGATTAAAGGTGAGCTGCAGTCTCAGGGACTATTCTTAGGAAACAAAAACAGTAATTGCGATGAACCAAGGTATCAATTTCATGAGACTAAGGCTTCTAAGATAGAATCAATAATGGAATTAGAAATTGATATTTTTGTAGACGATTTACCCGAGATTATTTCAGAAGCGAAGATGCTTGGGCTAGAATGCGGAATTCTCTTTGACAGAGGGGATCAAGATGTATGTATCCAATCTTATAATAAAGCCGCAACATGGGAAGAAGTTTACCGAATAATTCTTAGCAAATATGAAAGCGAGTCTTAGTGTCAAGAGGATGGCCCAAATTATATTGGGGCCCAAGAATAGGCTGCAGAAGATCAGTGGAGGCATAAATAGCAATGTCTATGTCTGTAGCAAAGAATCATTATCTTGCGTTATTAAAGAATATCCTATAATGGAAAGAAGCAGTCACGATCGTTTGCAATCTGAGATTGAGTTTTTGGGTTTTGCATCAAAGGTGACGGTGGGAAAAGTTCCAAAGGTAATCGGCATATCTCCCGAAGAAAGGTGTATTGCAATGGAATACATCGAAGGGAAGAAGATGGGGGCCGGAGATTTGCCAACAAAATATGATATAGAAGACGCAGTTCGTTTCTTAGAAGATTTGAATACAGAAAAAGAGCTTGCACGAAAGATGATTCATATGCAAGCAAAAGATGGCTTTGTATCGATAACTGAACACCTATTATGCCTAACAGAACGTGTAGAAAAGATGTCGGTAGGCCATCTTTCTATAAGATATAGAGATGATGCGTCCAAAGTTGTAGAGACTATCAAACAAAAGCTTGAATTTGTTTCAGAGGGTGTGCAGAATGCATTAGCTTCTGAGAAGATATCCAATTTAATAGATTCGAATAGTCTAAGGGTATCGCCAAGTGATTTTGGCTTTCATAATGCGATAAAAACAGGCAGTGGCTTTGTATTTATTGACTTCGAATTTGCTGGCTGGGACGACCCCGCAAAGATAGCAGTAGATTTCATACTACAACCTCGTAACCCAGTAACGAGACAATTAACAACTGTCATGAGGAGACTGACCACTTCTCAGCAATTCGAACACAAACGACTCTACATTATTCTTAAAATACTATTAGTTAAGTGGCATTGCATAATTATGTCATCCTTGGATGCATCCCGTGCTTCACAATTGCAGCTAGCTTTTGGAACCTCATCAATTGACGATATATTTTTAATACAGCTTGAGAGGCTTAAAAATTATGAGTTGGGCCTTAAAACAAGGTGGAAACGACTTATAGTTGCAGGAATCGAGGAAAATGATGGTGAAGAGAACGAAACGTGGAAGAGATTGATTTCAATGGGGGTAGGCAAATGATCAGAAGAAAAGACCTAAAGCTAGGATTTAGCGATATGTGGGGATACAATCAATATACCTTTAATCAAAAGCAGAACTACTTTACCCATTTGCTAAGCCTACGGTACAACGTGATTATAGACAACGATAATCCAGAACTATTAATTTTTTCATGCTTTGGTAAAGACCACCTAAACTATAACTGTAAAAAGCTTTTCTTTTGTGGAGAGAATACACGCGAAGATCCACCACGGAGAGTGATTAGGCCAAGTGCTGAATATTGCAATGCGGCTTTGAGCCAGTTTCCTGATACAGATCTAAATAGATACTTCCCCTTATGGTGCCTTTTCATAAATTGGTTTTGCCATCAAATGCCATACGATTTGCCATCAAATCCAACGTTTTTGACATCAATTAAAAGCTTATCAGTAATAAATCGAAGCGTATCTAGGTTACCAAAGAATTTCTGCGTTTTTCTGAATAATAATCCGGTAGAAGACAGGGTTGAACTATTCAAAAGTCTCTCTACTATTGGCAAGGTGGACTCATATGGAAAACTCTTGAATAATACCGGACACGTCTTGAGAGGATCGGAAAAGGAGAAAATCGAACTACTAAAAGAATACCGCCTAACCATAGCTTTTGAGAATAGCTACGAACCTGGATATAATACTGAAAAGATTATTCATCCATATTCTGCGAATTCAGTAGCAATATATAGTGGTGGGTTAGATCGATCAATATTTAACAGTAAATCTCTATTTTACAAAGACGATTACAGCAGCATAGGTGAAATGGTAGAGCACATAGGAATGCATGAGGCAGATCACAGACTCTATGAACAAAAGCTTAAAGAACCTCTATTCAAAGAGGATCGCATTCCATTACAATTTAGACCCCTTGAAGTTCTTAAATGGATAGTGGATAAATGTTGTCTTGATGACTAGTTGGTCTGTGTCAGCAGTTTTATAAGTTGACAGAGGGGTGAGAGATCGCTGCCGTTTGAAATGTCAGAGCCATACAATGACCTCTCAGCACTTTAATAGAGAAGGCAGTTCAAGCCTGAAGCAATTTGGCAGGCTGGGCATAGTTTGCTGATTCGTGCCTGAGAAGTTATCCCTACCCCGAATTGCTACAAAAACTTCTATGAGCCTAAGCTCTGAAAACAGATGAAAAATCGGCTCTGGGTGGCCCTGGTCGGAATGAATAATCACTAAAATCGTTAGCTCAAGGAAGGAAGGGTAGGATTCGCTTTTTGCCTAGACTTGCATGCTCATCAAGCTATTCGCCGAGCATCGCCACCAGTTACTGCTCAGGGCTGAGGCAGTCGAGGCAATGTAGAGGCTACGCCAATTAAAGAAACTAAAATAGCGCGGGAGGCACTAATTCTGCTCCTCCGAGGTGTGGAAGGTCGTGCAATAAGCGCATTCCCGGGAAAGCATCTGAATGAAGAGCTCGGTAATGACAATGCGTGGAGCGAGTAAACCTTTGTGCCGATTGCTCAAAGATAGGGGGCGTTGCAGGCCTTGAACCGCACACCTAATCGATAAACAGACCCGTTGACCAAGAGGACGCACAGGAAGGTAGTGACCTGCAGGCTAAATCAGGGTACAGACAGAAACAAATAGCCAATTGTAGTTACATGCTGCTAGTCCGGACGCAGGTAGAAACTGGCCGGGCATGTGTCGTCATCGATGAAACGATGGGACTTCTCGTATCCAGGAACCCTCGAACATACTTGGCGACGTTCGCCTGTGTGGAGTGAACCACACGTTAAAAACGTAGAAGCTGTTTGGTCTCGAAAAGGTTAGTTTCGCCAGGCTTCTCCCACTGTTGCAGCTGTAGCATGCTTAGATTACAGGCTCAGCAGGTGATGATGGCGGAAGGCCTTCAACGCCCTCGTCATGGTTAACCGCGGCAACGCAACCACCTTGGCGATCCTAATGATGGTGCAGAGTTGCTCCGTGAGAATCACTGCGTGCTGTAGTTGCTACGGTCCATGCGTACGCCGTTGGAAACAGCAAAGGTTACCTTATAGACAGGTACCGTTGCGCCCCCCCTAGAAAGTATCGAACTAGCCTCTTGTAGGCGGTGCGAGGGCTAAACACCGTCAGAGCAGAAAGTGCGCGAGGGAGCGTACTAGTCAATGTGCAGACACAACAGGCAGTCTCAGACAGGGGCTGTTAGCCGAGGGTTCGAATGGGCATGCATGGGGCGTGGGGTCGTTGGATCTGCTGTGGTAAGCAAAACATGAGGACCTCACACCTCTTTATCAACTGAAAAACCTGGTGGGATTACACAATTAGAGGGCGAAGGGCGCATATCCTCCCAGTGAAAGAGAGTTCGTAGATGGCAGTACATCCACTGGAAGTGGGCAACACTAATTTCGAACATTTAACCATAGTGAAGTGGACCCAGGAAATCGATCCAACATGTATGAGATTCCTCATCGAGCCGGCTGGAGCGGGGTCTTCACGGTGAAAAATCCGCTACACAGCCGAGCAATAGCAACCTCGATTCAGAGGAAGGGATTGCTCAAGGCAAGAACGCAGCCGATTTATACCGTATCATCGAGCTCATCGAGCCAAACCAGCACCGGTGGAAGCAGTAGTTCAAGGGCATGCAGTATGGGGATGCTAAACGGCTGACACAGCTGGAAAAGTAGAACGCTAGCTTTAGGAAGCGTCAGGCAGAGGCCGAGCTGAAGAAGGCGATGCTCCAAGAATTAGCCAAAGGAAATTTTTGAAGCCGGAACAAGACCGGAGATCTGTTGAGGCACAACAAGCCATGTTCAGGCTGTCGGTGTAGTTCGTTGGCTAGGTGATGGGCCAAGAATGAAGTCTGATCGACATTGAATAAAGGTTGTTGAAATTAAGTAAATGAAGCTGCGGGAACGTCTCAGGGAGATCGAGGCCGAGATCATCCGTTGGGGTAGGCGTATAGCGAACCGAGTGCTCAGCGTGTTGGCTGGCTTCTAAACAACAAGTGAGTGAAGCAGCATTGGCTAGAAGAGGGGATACAAGGCGTAACCAAAGGACTGAAGCGGGTAACGCCTGCAGGAGACTCTGCGCTTCGTTACACATCAGGCCACACGGAACAGATGTAGAGCAAGGAAAGTAGTTCTACGGAACCAATGACGGCCGACGGATCAAGTGTCTTAAATTAATCGAAGGGCAGAGCCATCTATGTGTGGCAATACGCAAGGCCGAGGATGTGAGTCCAAGTACGTGGTGGCGGTGATGGAGGAGCGTAGGAGCGTATAGCCCGAAGCAGCGTTTATGCTCTCGGAGAAGGTCCTGAGTTCCTGGCCTATGTCCTCAGCCGCTGGTGCACAAACAGCAACATCGACAGCGCTTAGATCAAAACAGGATCACCATGGCAGGACGTGACGAATAGATCAACAGACGGGTTGGTAAGGAGTTCCTTAACAGCAAGTTGTTTTGCGCGATGGCAGGAGCTTAGCCCTTAGCCAATGACTGGCACTGGGAATACAACACGCTGAAACCAAATTCAGCCCTCCAGGGGCGTACGCCCCTGGAGGCTTCTCAAACATATCTAGCAAGCCCAACCACACTAAATGCTCATGGAAATTAAAAGATCTGACGTCGGGTCCTTACCGAAGACCGAAGCAGGGCGAGCAGTACCTCCACAGCACAGGAGTAGCGTTTCGGGATAAGAAGTTTTATTCGTCTAACTCAGTTGGGCATACCTTCTCAAGCGGCCTGTGCCAGGGGGTTAATGGGGGGTCGGCTTCTACATCTCCAGCTGAGTCAGCCGTAGTCTTCATCAATCTGCATGCCCACCTACTACTGATAAAAGCGGTGATAAAAGGCTGGGCCTTAATGGCATGACGGTTTTCGGTAACAGCCCTTCTAAGGATCAAAAACTTGTCAGTTTTCAGCTTGTGGGTGATTTGATCGGATATTCAACTAATTCTGCGGTGAGGTCCAGGACACTGCATGACCGAAAGGGGCACTCATTCGGCGTGGAATAATGAAGAGAGCCAGAGTCGTCATATTAAGTAAATAATAGGGAGCTAAGCAGGGGCCTTTGTTCATAAAAAGAAGCGAAGCGATTTTTAATGTCCTGCAACAGAATGTATTTACCTTCGACACCTGAATAATGAATGTTGATTCCAGCCGCAGTATTTCCATTCTCAAGGTGCACTCGGAGAAATGAGCAAGGCCCTTCAATATCATAGAGTTTGACTGACAGATGAGTTTGACCATGTGGCAAAAAGCTATATTTTTTGGGGATATGTACAGACCTTGCAGAAATCTTTAAGCCACTAGGGTTTAAAATCCTAATATTATCGTCAAAGAAAAGATTAGCAGGAACAATATCAGCCCAAAGGTACGAGGAACATGGGCTGGCAATAAGGCCATTATAGTACACATATGCCCAAACAGACATATCGGGAAAGTTTTGGTGAGCTCTTTGACGAATATGTAGTCGCACAAGATTTGAAACACTGGAACAAAACTCTTGTGCTGCTAGAGTATTTAGCACCATGATATGAGGACCTAAATAATGCCCAACCGGTTGGGCTGTGTGAGCGCAAAGCAAGATATGCGCACTAATATCTAAACCAGCTGAAGTGATTCGTTCATCAAGGAACGAAGTAAACAATTGGGTTGGCAAAAAGACCAAATCATCCCAATCATGGGAAAGACAGAGTTCATCGTGCGCTAAGTAGCCTAGGTCATACAAATCACGAAGTATAAACCAGCGCTTAAAACAATGGAGCTCTACGGGAGGGTGATTAGCCTTAAGCTGTTCCGAAGTCCATAACTGCTGTAGAATTGCGCACGCTTCAGTTGTTTCTGCTGACTCTATGCTGTTTATAGGGAGAATCTCAATGGAATCACTTATGTTTTTAGGAAAAGCGGAGGGCTCGATGTTTGTGACCAGTATATAACGTTTGCTAAAGTAAGAATAATGTGCGATTGAAGCAAGCAAGACTGGAGATGGCTCTGAAGTGCCAGAGTAAAAGTAAAGATATGTGCAGTATCTGTTATAGTTTATGAGCATGAAAGGGAATCATCTAGTGTGATAATACCATACGAGAGAGAGGAAATTGTGGCTGCAGGGCAAAGTACTAATCTTGTAGTTGGAGGCACCAGAGGGCTTGGCGGCACACTGTGTGGCTTGATTGTCGAACAGGGTAGTTCCGTTTTAGCGCTAGGGAGATCAAAACCCAGAAAAAGCAACTACGCACATGAAACCAAGGGAAAAATTAACTGGATACCGTTTGATCTAATCAAAGCAGATTCTAGTTATGTTGAAACACATTTGGAAGAAGAGCGGCTAATTGACACAATATATTTTTGTCAGCGCTATCGAGGGTGTCGCGCTGACTCATACAAGAGAGCGGAGCACAGTGTGATGATTTCTTCTACAATTGAGATCATAGATTACTTTATAAGAAGAAGCAATAATTCAGCAGATCCCCAGATTACAAAAGTCGTAATAGTAAGCTCAACATATGGGCATAGGGTGGGAAAAGACCAAGATGCACATTATCACTGTATGAAAGCCGCGCAAGAATCATTAGTAAGGTATTATGCGACGCGCCATTCTGAGAATATTCTTATAAATGGTGCAAGGCCAAGTTCTTATAGAAGGTCAGATGAGGAGGAGAGGAGTGAAATAAAAAGATCACAAGAGAAGATATCAACAGACAGAGATATAGCAGAATCGTTAATATCAATAGCCAATTCGTTGACATCTGTAAACACAGGCAACATCCATAATCTTGACAACGGCAGAAGTTACGCATACCCATAGTAAGAGTTATTTATCAGGAAATGCCACTAGTGTAAGAACCAGTAAGAGAGCCGTTCCAAAAGCAATCATCTCTAGAGATCAGTACACCTGGATGAGCTAACAGTTTTAATAAGTATTGCACATGCATGTCTACTGGAATAGCGAAGGGGAGAAAGTGTTTGACAAGCAGAGCTGCGCTTAAGGGAGAGACAAGATATGCGCATAGAGTTCTAGTTACGGCCAGAATATTTCTTGGAATTCCTAAGTCAACTATTGAGGGATAACAACACATATCAATAAAGTAACTGGAACTATATGAATCAAAACTAGAATATATGTTGGTTAAACATTGCTCTAGCATGGCAAGAGACCTGTCTGAGGGCAGAGCGTCATCCTCAACAATGAGCGACATAGTTTGCAATTGACTTGATAACATAAGTGCAAGATAGTGTTTGCATGCTATTTCCAATTCTGCGCGTGACAAGACTCTTTCAGGGAATAGTGTTGGCGTGGTATTAAGCATGGAAAGTATGACTTTTTTCCACTGATTATTGCTGGAATAAACACCCTTTTTAGAAGCAGCAAGATGATTTGCAGAAGCTATAACAGCGATCTCATTAATATGATTACTCCATAGCGATGGATTGTAATGACCAACAAACTCAGTATGGTGAGTTTTCAAATCAATGTCAGCAACAATATGGAGAGTAACATTGAACTTATGTTTGAGCTTTTCGACAATAAGCGCAGCAAGTCTGAAAATATTTTGATGTCTTTCATGTGAGCAGTCTTGAGTAATGGCAATTATAGTGAGGTTGGGTTGCATGGATGAAAACGATTAAGAATCAACGAAATGAAGAATGTGGAGTAGACACAATATATCCTTCCTGTGATAGATAATACGTAGATTTGTGCGTCGGTAATAGAATCTCCTCAATCTGCTCAATAGAAACCCCTACTAGGTCGGCTCTTTGTACGCCAAGCGGCAACTTTTGACCAATTTGCTCTAAATGTTGAATGAGTGATGAAGACTGAGTCTTATGAACATCAGAAAAACATCTGAGGTCGTCAATGACAATGGTGTCAATGGGAGGTCGAATCCTAGATATTATACTTATCTCGCTTAGTATAGGTAGCCATTCTTGGCGGTTATACGTTGATTTCCCTTCTAAATAGCTTACATTTGAGCGATCAGAGCCTGGAAAATGGGCATCTAGCCAGAACAGAATGGGTACATTCGGGTGAAAATGATTTAGGGATTCAAGTAGATTTTCGAGTAGCTCAGGAGAACTACCCAAATGAATGTGTACATTAGAAAATCGACTAAATTTAAATTCGGCACCAAAATACAGCTCCTGATCAATTTCTATACTATGGATTTCAGAATAACCTAATTTCAAAGCCGTTGTAACACCGCCGCCGAGATAAGTACCAGTCTCAACGAATATTCGGTGTTGATTCGGAGTAAGTCCAGCTATAGCACTAATTGACTGCAGACTACCCAAAAGAGAAGATACGACTACTCCTATTATAGCATATATGAGAGGGATGCTCAGGAGCGTTTTCTGGGCTTCCCGATGCATCTATGAGCTAATCAACACGTCTTCAGATTTGAGAGGACAAAATGCACATATACTTGAGCAGCGTCTATTGTGATGGTTGCTGGGCGTGAGCAAGGTGGTACAAGTACAGTATTATAATAATGTGCTTGAAATGCAAGAAAAAGCGAGCCTTGTACGACGAAGTCTGTCAATGACAGCTAAAGTTTTATCAACTTGAATCAATAACATTCGATTAGAGACTCGGCAGCGCTTTTCTGGCTTAGTAAGCCTAATTTAGTGTAGGTAATTAGGAAGTCACAGGCTTCAGGCATACACTTAAGCCCATAGGCAATGAACTTTATAAATTTATATCTATATATGTCAAGCGGGAGGGAATATAGGGAGTTGAAGCCGACATGGTCGTCTATGAACTTGGTTCTTATATGACGGCGGAGCGTCAGACAGGAAATGCTTGGACCACACATGGCACAGATACTGGGCCTGGTTACGGCGAACTAAGGCTTGGGTTGCTTTGCCCGCTGCTACTTGAAACGTAATAAGTAAAGACAATTGATTGGGTAAAACGCGACGGTTAGTTTATAGGTCGCCATCCAGCTGACAAGTCGCGGTCGTAGAAAAACCACTAGGGGCTGCCATGTGTGGTCGTTAATGATGTCACGTGCACAATTTAAATTGAGCGATGAAGCACGTTTGGAAAGAGAAACCTGGATGATGCATCGCGACACGGCAAAGAATGTGTAAAAATAAGAATTGGTATTAATTGAATAAGTGGCGGAAGTGAAGCGGAGCACCGTGCTCAGAAATTTGACTCGGCAATGTCCTTGAGCTTTGCCTTTTCCAGCTCTGCTTGAACCAAAAATTTCTTGAGCCAGGCATAGTCTGTGTGTAGCAGGATAAGTCTATGGTCCACAGAGTGCTCATTAAGCCATGCAAGTAGAGAAAACAAATATAAGCTGGATGGTCTTCCTCATAGACGCACAAGACCGCAGGAGGTCTTGCGGAGTGCGATGGATAGTTAATGTCTTTTCCACCGCTAGGATGGTCTGACCCAAACTAAATCTGATACGTATAATGGAAGAGTATCAGACTGTTCTGGGAGGAAAAATGGAACCCATTCAGCTAGGCAGTTCCGATTAAAAACATCCAGAACCTAAAATGATCAATGATTATAAAAACAGAATATGTAGAAATTGAACGCTCATGCCTAAGCAAGCCGATGCTCTAGATAAATGACGTTAGTCACAAGTAGATAATGTGTAGAGTGAAGCTATCACTATTGGCAATGGATATATTAAAGTAATTCATATAAATAGTACTAATCGGACAAGGGTTTATTTAAAGAGCAAGATAGAGGGGTGAAATTTTTGTGTTTATACGGCTGACGGCTATAATGTAGGATATTTTCAAATGCACCATGCCCAATATAGTTGCCATCATTGGCGGATCAAAAGGGATCGGCCTTGCTATAGCAAGGGAATATTTGAAATTCGGATTCTTCCCGATTTTCGTTTCTAGAGGCAAGCCGGAACTGATATGCAACAATCAGAAGCATATTCCAATAGATATTGATGATCAATATAACAGGGAAAATGCAATATCAAAGTTGACTCAGTATTTTCTTGAAGTAAGTATCGAAAGAATTTCATGTCACTTTTTATCAGGAGGTTCCCTTGGAATTTACAGAAACAATGGCATTACATCAATTGAATTATGTCAGCGCATACTTCTACACAACCTGTCTTTTCCATACTGGTCGGCAAGTTTAATAAATCAACAACTCACCGGCCAAAAATGCGAGATTGAATTTCACTTCTATTCGAGTTCTGCTGCTTTTAATAGAAGCACGCACTGCTTGTATGCATCAGCCAAGCTAGGGCTGGAAGAAGTATTTAGAGATTTCGCCATTAAGCAGGGTACAAACAGATACTCGTTCTTATATCGTTTGGGAATCGTACTGGTTGAACACAAATATCTAACAAAGCTTTCAAGTTCTGAGCCAGCCAAATATGATAAGATAATATCAGAATCTATACCGACAGGATACGCTTTAAAGCCGAATGAGGTTGCTAGAGTTGTTTGGGAGGCCTCACTGAAGCGTAAAGCATGTAATGCTATGATTATGGATATTTCTGGAGGTAACTCTTGGATGAGGTTTTAGAATGTCTTAAATATGACATTCAGATACATGGTTTTTCTAAGCAACGCATCGAACTTATCGATCCTATAGCTAGTCTAAAAGCTGACTTATCGGATTGGCTAAGGGCAAAAGTAGGTATTAAGGATACAAATGAGTGTATTTTAGACAAGATTCACGAGCTAATGCCTTTTCGCAGGGATGCAGATGCCAATAGTATTACTCTTGAAGTAATACAACATCTAAGCGCAATGTGCAGATTTGATGAGATAATCTATAAGTCATGTCCATCTCATCTACAATATCTTGTGGGATCTGACATTCATTCACAAAGGTCTAATAATATTGTTATTCAACATCCCGGCTCATTACGTATCGCTGAGCTTCATATTGATGCGGAGCCTACATCAAAGTTTGAGATCGTATGCTGGATACCATTGGTAGATTGTTACGAAACAAAATCCTTTTATATAGTGCCAAAAAAATATTCATTGAGATTGATCAGGGACTACAAGGAAGGCCGCTATTCTTCTTGGAGTGAGTTTAAGAATGACGCACTTAAACATATTGAGTCAATTACTATTGATTACGGCGAAATACTCTACTTTTCATCATGCCTTCTGCATGGATCAGAAGTAAATCAGACTAATGAAACACGTTGGGCTATCAATACCAGATTCAAAAACTTGTTCGCTCCAATTGGCTTGCACGATCCAATATCATATTACCGTATTCTACGAATGTCTCCAGTAACCAAAACAGCACTTGAATTCAATGACAACTAGGCCAGCATTTGCGTTCTTAGATTCTGAACGGGTAGTGCCACAAGCATTGCAGCAAATTATTCTTAGAGATTTTGCTCAAAAAAATAATTTTGCAATTGAGTTTGTTGGAGCAGAGATTTATGGAACTGAGTATTCGCACATGCTGCTACGCTCATATATAGAAGAAGACAGGTGGCCAGCTTATATCTTTTTTTCAGTTCATCAGTTTATACAGGGATCAAAGTTTATATTTACAAGTCTGGAGAAGGCAGTAGAGCTTAAGGTGCCATGCCTGTTTGCCGCAGAACAGATAATGATCCAGACAGTGGATGAACTTTCTGAGCTTCGTACACAAATAGCTGTTTCAGTTACCTTCAACAAGCACAAGGCGTATTCGATAAGAAATTGAGGTATTCGTCATAAGTATGTCAAACAGTCGAACCAATCAAAGGCGGAATGCAATTAAAGATGATTCACACCTTTAATGAAGACTGGCAAAACGACCTACTCACCCTGTCGCACGGGTCTGTCCTCAATATCTGAGGTGAATTCAATTTATTTAAGGAGCTCCCATATGACATCATTAACTCGAAACATGAGATGCTAAGTTGATATTAGATTTTGAAGGAGAAAGGGAGTCTATCTAAACTATAAATTGTGAGGTCTTACATAGCAGAACATCAACAGGAAGTGGGCAAGGTTGATTTCAGGGGCATTGGTGCTGTGAAATGCCCCCGGTAATCGGTTCAGTTTGAATGAGAGTCCTGATTCAGTAAGACTGGCCGGGGGGTCAAGCATAAAACTTACAAGGAACACTTCAAAGGAGTTCGTGCGCAAGGCATAAGCGGAAGCAGCTGAAAGCCCATGGATACAGCCATTCCGACGCATAAACTTGACCGTGTTGACGATGCGACCCTATCAGCGCTGAAGACAGCAGTGCGGGAGCATGCAAGTCGAAAAAGCCAAACGGCTAAGTCAGCTGCAGAAGGAGAAAGGACAAATCAAGAGGCTGCTGGGAGAAACAGAGCTGGAAGAAGCGATGTTCAAAGACACGCCAAGGGCAAATTAGAGCCGGGGCACTCCCGCAGGACATAAACAGAGCTCCAGGACGTTAGGGGAATGTGAACGGCTTCTTTGCCAAGTGTTGAGGCTGGTCCACAAAACCCAAAGCGTTAGTCCAATGGTAGTCTAGAGGTGGTGAAGCTGCAACGTCATCTCCGCGAGGTGGCCGCCGATCACATCCGCTGGGGGCGGTATTGGGGTAGCGCACGGTGCGACGAGAGAACTGAACAGTGCAACACTGGCGAGAAAAACGTCTAGGGCGGGAAGAGGGACTTCAGGGCCCCAACACCAATAAGGGCAAGCGAACAGGACGCACCGAGGGATCAGTGTGGAGTCCCCGGGCTAAAGAGGAGTACCAGGAGTGAGCGATGGATGTCTAGTTCGAAGCCAGGGCTGAACGCGGCTAAGTTAGTTATGTGAACTCAGCCGCATCTGTGTGGGCATCCGAGTGGGCAAGGGGTACATGGACAAGAGAGTTGGGCATTGCTGAGGGGGTGACAAGCGACTACCCGGCACTAACTCGCATTCGTAGCGATAACAGCCATGAGTTGATTGCCTAGGCCCTAAATGACGGGTATACGTAAGCACAACAACCGGAACTTGCCAATAGAAACTAAATCCCCCGTAGTTTACGGCTTTAACTAGTTATTGAACGGGTTTACTGGGAGGAATTCCTCAGCACCGTGCTATTCAACTCATGTCATGAGGATCGATACATAGTAATCACTGGCGCATGGAGTACCAAATGCTCGGGCCCTATTCGGCCATACAGGGGCATACGCTCCTAGATGCAGCTGAACACTAGAGTGAGCACCCACTCTCATTGCGGATGGACCGTGAAGAGTGTCACGTCAGTTCGATGCACCTGAGGGTCAAGGTCTAACGCCGAACGTCGAAGGCTGTCTTGAGATGATGTGGATCGAGAAGCTTCCCCTCGGTGCGGCAGAAACTATGTCGATCCAGCAGGCATGAGATAGCTGCATGAAGGTAACAGCACAGCTACCTGCACAATATGTGAAGGCTGATTAAAAACAAGACGGAGAGATAAGAAGAGAGCACAGCGTTCCATTTGTGTCGACAATCAAAACATTGCCGATAGTACGGTATCTGACATTTGTTGAGGTGAGAAAGCATGGGGTATGGATCATTGGGCAGGGGATGGCAAAATAATATTTTCGGCCTGACGCCTCCTTGCAAGCAAAGCAAGCTTGGAGGACTGTAAATTAGCCTCTCTATGAGCCAAAGAACCTGAAGGTAGCTTACTAGCTGATAATTGAAATCTCACGCTCATTGCGTATGTTGCAATAAAGGTGTTCACGGTATAAGCGCTTAACCCCAGCCAAGCCGGAGCTGAGATCACGAGAGTTGCAAAGAGACACAGGGGTGAAGAACAAAGGGGGGCCGACCCAAGGTCTATCAATGAATGCTATAGTGAGCGAAATGGTCTGCATGAATGGGCTTTAATTATTGGGCCTTGGTTGCCACCCAACTCTCTTTGTCTAATCTCTCAATTAAAAGCGCTTGCAGCTTTGGTCGACAAGTTATCCACATACATGATTTTGATAAACTAGGTCCCGAGCTAGAGCAATTAGGACTTACCAAGTATTCACAAAATGCGGGCTCGGGGTCATTGCCATATGCGGATGAATCATTTTTTCCTGATCAAGGAGTCGAATTATCGAGCATTGATTACTCAGATTATGAACAGGCTGATATAATCACTGATCTTAGTTGTCGAGCGCCCAGTAATCAAACAATCAGAGGATTATCTGGCCGCTTTGATGCGGTCTTTGATATTGGAACATCCGAACATGTTGGAGATCCTTTTTCATCAATCTACAATGCTTTCGAACTCCTGCGTGATGGAGGTTATTATTTTTTCGATTTACCTTACTCTGGATGGCTTAACCACGGGCTGATCCAGTTCTGTCCATCCTATTTTGCTGAGCTTGCTCGCACAAATGGCCACAAGCTATTATTTCAGTTCATGCATCCCACCTGCAGACAAGGGGTTATGGTATTCGCAAGAGATAATGTGAATTACTTCCCGGGATGCATTACTTCTATCTTTGGCTGTATCCAGAAAAAATCATCATCAGAACAGACTCTCAAGCCTCCTGTTCAAACCTTTTGCAATATTACAGGAGAAATGGACTACTCACTGGTTGAAAATATTACAGGAGAAGAAAATATGCCACTTTTAAATCAAGTAAGTCCAGATGAGTTTATTTCATATATGATGTCATCTAGGCAATTTGAAATGTATTGGAGTTCTTGGAATAAAGCCGAGAAGATTGGCCAGCGCAATCTTTATATGCCAAGATATACTTATTCAGGCATGTCGCAAGTTGTTTTTTAATACTTGATTAAGAAAATGAAACTCCTCATTGGCTCAAATAGCAGACTTGGTAATACGATTTGCAAACTTACACAGGATAATTCTGAATGGTTCTACACTCAACGAAAGAAACCACTATCATCGGGTTACATATTTTTTGATTTTTTGCATTCGGAACCTTCTCAAATCTTTGGGGATCTCCCACCTCCAGAAGCTGTACTTATATGCGCGGGGATTACTAACTATAGCACTTGTCAGGAGTTCCCGGAAATTAGCTTCAACATTAATGTCTTAAAGACAGTTGAGCTTGGTCAGTACTTTTTACGCCGCGGCAGCCATGTAATATTTATTTCGTCTAATACTGTTCTATCGCAGTCAGATAGGAGTGAATATGCTCCTTATGAACCGTCTCCGAGTCTTGTATATACGCAGCATAAGATCTTGGCGGAGAAAATGCTTCTTGATTCAACATCTTCCTGCACCGGCAACCTTAGTATTGTGCGGCTTACGAAGAATGTTGACTTGAATACATCCCCATTTGGCATGTGGATGGCACAACTACAAGCTCAAAAAAGAATCACTGCATTTTCAGACCTATACATGGCACCGATTACCTTCTCAGCTTCAGCCGAGGTAATTTTAGCCGTTGCGAACCATAAAGAATCCAGCCCAGCTATCTATCATCTAAGTGGAGTAGCTGATATTTCTTATTATGACTATGCAGTTCTTCTCGCTGAACAAGTAAATATTAGCACATCTCTAGTTAAAAATTCCACGGCAGCAAAGGAAGGTGTTCGGCTTTTATATAGTTCAGAAATTACTTACCTAAGCATGTCTTCTACAGCAAATGCTCTTGGTATTGTCCCGATACCTCCAGAAGCTACAGCAAGATATCTTTCAATGCAGGCATTGAATTAAAATGCATTTTTCCAACTGGCCCTTGACGGCATTTCTCAAGGAACAAACGGTTGACAATAGCAATATATGTGCTCCCCATTTTGTCGATGTTGAAATAACCATTAATGAGCTGCTTGGTTGTCTTGAGCTTATCCATAAATTGGAATATAGTGCATTGTATCCAGATTGTTCACTAATTAGACATATTGAACCGGAAAGCCATCTAGAGAGCTTTGTAAGTGACTTATTGCCATTCCTTACATTTTCAGGAGTATATATAGTTGAGTCCTTTTCTTACAAGGATGAACCGCTCGCAAATCTCATAACTCATAGACTTTCTTCCGCGACAGGCATAAAGCCCATTCATATTGAGAGTGAATTTGGGGTTGAAGAGCGCCTTACCTTAAATAAAGGGGGAAACATGATATACACTTCAGAGAACATCAGCGATCCAAAGATTCTTCTGTGTCGACACGCAGTTGAACATTCATCAGACGCTCTTGGTCTGCTGTCTGCGATCGCTAGGAAGATGAAGTCTGGAGATTACTTGGTTGTCGAGATTCCTGATAGTTCAAAGCTGCTTCAGCATAGGCAATGGGCTTTGCTTTGGGAATGCCATCGGATTTATCTGACTTATTACTCAGCATGTAGACTCTTTCGAATTTGCGGACTCGATATTGTTCATTCAAAAAGATATCAGTGTCCAAATGAAGACGTCCTATGTTTTATGTTGCGGGCTTCACCACGAATCCAGGAACAGAAAATCAGCAGCGATAATAACGCACTACATGAAGCAGAAATAGATCAATGCACAAGCTTCATTAAGTCGTACACGATGTATATAGATAAATCCCAGATCAGGCTACAAGAATTTAGCAAGTGCGATGTAGTGGCACTCCTCGGTGGTGGTCATATTGGACTTACTCATATATATCTTACTGGTTTGAACCACACGATTGACTTTATAATTGATGACGACCCAAATAAAATGGGTATGTTTTCACCCTGCGGAAATCTTAGAATATTGTCTTCTTCGGAATGCGTCAAAGCTTACAATGATGAGAAGATTGGGATTTTATCCTCACTAAGCGACGAAGTAACTAATCGTATCATTTCAAGGCTATGTGCTTGTGGCCTTGACATTCCCCATTCAGTGCTAATCTTTTAACAAAAAAAGTGAGATGCAACAAAGCCCTATCATTCGCTGCGATGAGTCTCTTGACATTGTTTCGTTAAACAAAATTGCTCGGTTGCGCGAACTCGCTAATTGCGAGCTAGGACGTTCCAGAATATGTTTCCACCAAGCCGATAGTGATGCTACACATGAAATGCTAATATATCTTACTCGTAGTACAGTAATTGAAGTTCACCAACATATCAATAAGCACGAAACATTTATATGCTTGTATGGTCGGATCAAGCTATTTGTATATGAATCAAACTCCATGGTGGCCAAGAATGAGTTACTTATAGGTAGCTATGAAGACTTCCTGGCCGGGTCTGTTGAAACTTTTATGTATCGTCTTAACGATCCTATTAGTCACAAGCATGTAGTAGAGTCGGACTACGCAGTTGTATTTGAGGTAACGGATGGACCTTTTGAACCTGCTACTTTAAAGTAGGCGTCTGTACTAAAGCGTATATTTTTTGTAATGCTGTGCTTGTCTTTAGATGAACCAATAGCGCTAACTGGAATGCATCTGAAGTCCATCGATATTCTCGTATATGACTCATTATTGATCCTGTCCCCATGAAGCCAGACTGATGTATTAAGCCTGGCGAGATCACCTTTGTTGAGGTTAAGAGGCTCTACATCATTCCAGCCAAGGTTCTTCTCAACCCACAAAGCTGCTGTATTATAACAATCAGTTATTGCCAGAAAGTGATTGATTTCACCCAATGGGTGGTTATAGTCTGAATCTCTGTGGAACTCAAATACTGATACATTGCCTGGAAAATGGACTCTGATTGATGGAAATCTTTGATATGCCCACTCACTAAACTGGCTATTTTTAATAAGGTCTTCGCAAGCAGTTTCTGCAAGCTGTTGATAGAGTTGAACAAGGCTAGATTGGTCACCTTTATCAAATTCCTTGTAGAGCAATTTATGGACTATGCTTAACTGGTCAGTTCCTGCTGTCATCAGTGGAACCTCCCCGAGTTTATGCAATTCCTCCAAAAGATTGATATTTAACTGTTTGCATAAGAAACGAGAAACCTCTGATACAATGTACATCGATTCAGTCCATTTAAAAACCTGTATATTTTGCTGCATACGGGGAAAGCAACTACGGTTATGATAACACATAGGTAGATGTGTGCCAAGCATCTAATAGCGCAGTTCTAACTGATTTGGCCCCAATCTCAATTTAACATGGGACAAAGGATGAATGAACAAAATTCACCCTAGCTGTCAACTGATCACAACGGAAGCCACGGCTTCTGGTAAGTTGCCATCCAACTCATGATTCAATAGACATGGGGGCTCTGCAAAAGTGGCCATTTCATCGATATTGAGAAGCGGTAAATGGTGATGAGGAGACGCAGATGTATTCACCCATCAGGCAGTGAGATTGTCTGGTTTCATGGACAGCTCAAATCAGTAACTCGGAAGTGAGTTTCCGCTTCAGAAAGGCTCTGCCACAAATTAAATAAATATCGCACTTATAGTTACTAGCTCAAAGTCGGGGTCGCCCTTGAGGTATTCGGTGGTATTAAGACGATCCAGCAGATAGCTGCTTCTCATACCTTAGTGCCGCGCCAGGGCGAGCAAAGGAAACCTCAGGTCTCTGAGGGACATTGTTAGATGTTCACTAGAAATAGCAGAAAAAATGACAAGTTGAGGGATAACCCAATAAGACTATATTGGTTGATGATGAAGGCAAACCGCAAACAGAGCATAGGGTCTCCAAAGAAATATTAGCTACGCAATGCCTACAAACTCCGAGGGCGATTCATTCACCATCAACTAGAATATCGCAAATAAGACAGGTGAATAGACGTGGTCGACTCACATCTCCTATATGAGATTATATGAAATGATTTATGATGGTGGTGAACATGGAATCCTTCTTCGGCCATGTTTTTTATCGGAGGCTCTAGAACAGTTGGTTCAACGAGATCTGGCTA
>Ga0214921_10002707_pt1 | contig 28306 bp, 27 predicted proteins | sample LL1505_MetaG_FD_177992 | JGI IMG/M metagenome (GOLD analysis project Ga0214921, IMG submission 177992) | Freshwater microbial communities from Lake Lanier, Atlanta, Georgia, United States - LL-1505 | ecosystem: Environmental > Aquatic > Freshwater > Lake | place: USA: Georgia | collected...
AGGGCACGGGTATAGGGGTGGCGGGGATTGGCAAAAAGTGATTCGCTGTCCCCGATCTCAACCACTTCGCCCAGGTACATGACCATGACTCGGTCGGACATGTAACGAACGACGTTCAGGTCGTGGCTGATGAAAACATAGGTCAGACCGAAACTCTGTTTTAGATCCTGCAACAGGTTAAGGACCTGGGCTTCGACCGATTTATCCAGTGCCGATACCGCCTCATCCAGAACGACCAGACGGGGATTCAGGGCGAGTGCCCGCGCGATGTTGATCCGCTGACGCTGGCCGCCCGAAAGCTCGTGCGGGTAGCGCCCACCGAATCGGACGGGATCGAGCCCCACCCGATCGAGCAGATCGCGAGCGAGTTTTTGCGCATCGGCGCTCGAGACGCCATGAACCTGGGGACCAAATGCAATCGAGTCGAGTACGGTCAGGCGCGGGTTGAGTGACGCAAAGCTGTCCTGAAAAACAATCTGGGCTTGTCTGCGGAATTCCTTCAAGGGCAATTCGCGGCCACCGATGGTCTGGCCGTCAAAAAGAAATTCACCGCTGTCGGCCGGCGTCAATTGCATGAGCAATCGAGCGGTTGTGGATTTCCCGCAGCCCGATTCGCCCACGACCCCGAGGGTCTCGCCCTTGAGGACTTCGAATTCAATGTCATCCACGGCACGGACGACTTTGCGAGGTTCGAAAAGGCCACTCTTGAGTGGGAAGTGCTTGCGCAAGCTGCGCACCTTTAGAAGGGGCTGCGCTTTGCCTCCGACATCAGTGGGATGGATCGGCAGGGGCTCGTTCATATCAGCTGCGAATTTCCATGGCGTTGCGAAGGCCGTCGGAAAACAAATTGAAGGCAATCGAGGTGATGAAGATCATGACGCCTGGTAACGCAGCGACCCAGGGTTGGACATAAATGGCCGTTCGCAGGGTGTTCAACATAAGCCCCCATTCGGGTTCGGGTGGCTTGACCCCCAGGCCAAGGAAACTCAAACCCGACGCGAGAATCATCGAGACCGCGATCAGGCTGGTCGCGTAGACAAAGATCGGACTCAACACATTGCCCAGGACGTGAACCCGGACGATTCGGAATCCGCTCGCGCCTGATGCGCGCGCGGCATCGACAAATTCGCGATTGCGGATTTGGGTGGTCACACTTTCGGCAACGCGCGCGATCGGGGGAATGAAGACAATCGTCAGTGAGATCAGTGAATTGGTGATGCCAGCGCCGAGCGCGCCAGACAACGCAATCGCGAGCAGAACGGAGGGAAAGGCGTAGAACACATCGATGGTTCGCATGATCAGGGTGTTCAGCAAACCGCCTCGATACCCCGCGAGAATTCCAAGAAACGATCCAATGGAAAAAGCCATCAGGACAGGAGTGATCCCCATGAAGAGTGAGAGGCGGCTGCCGACCATCAGGCGAGTCAGCATGTCGCGACCCAATTCGTCTGTTCCGAGAGGGTGACCAGCAAACCCGATTGGCTTCAGGCGCTTAAGGATCGACGATGCGTATGGATCCGCGGGCGTGATTTGGCTTCCCAGCAAAGCCAGCAGCAGGAGCAACAAAATCACCAGAGCCGCGCCAACCGTGACCGGATCGCGTCCGAGTCGACGCAGCACGGTAAGCCAATAGCCGGAGGACGCCGGTGCTTGGAGCGGAGTGGCGGCGACGTTCGAACGCATGAATTGGCTCGACATCAGCTGCGGGCGATCCGGGGATCGAGCAGGGTTTGAATGATGTCGACGATCAGATTTAGCAAGACGAAAAACATGGCCAGAATCAGGATCGTCCCTTGTAGCAGCGGCAGATCGCGCTGGAAGATGGCGGAATTTAGAAGGAATCCGGTTCCGGGCCAGGAAAAGACGGTTTCAATAAGGATTGAGCCGCCCAGTAGATAGCCCAACTGCAATCCCATCACGGCCAGAGCCGTCGGCGCGGCGTTCTTGACCACATGCAGGAAGATGCCAGCATTGGTCATTCCCTTGGCCCGCAAACCAATAATGAATTCCTGATGCAGGATGTCACCGACCAGCGCCCGGACGGTACGGGCGATGATCCCCATCGGGATGACGCTCATGGTCAGTGCCGGCAAGACCAGATGGCGCATGTATTCCAGATTCCACTGCCAGTCGCCCGAGCCGCCAGGCCCAGCGCCCCCCGGTGGTAACCACATGAGCTGCGACGAAAAGATGATGACCAGCACCATTCCGAGCCAATAGTGCGGAACGCTAACGCCCAGGACCGACAGCATCGAAGCGAAGCGATCGATCCAGGAATGCTGAAAATACCCCGCGACGAATCCAAAAAGGCTTCCCAGAAAGAAGCCAATCACCGTTGCAAAAACAGCGAGGCGAAGGGTGTTGCCAACGGCCTTAAAGACTTCCTGCGCGACGGGGCGCCCGCTGGCAATGGAGTTACCAAGATCACCCTGGAGTGCCCGTCCGACCCAGGCTAGAAATTGCTCGGGATAGCTTCGGTCAAAACCATAGAGCTCACGCAGTTTTGCCTGCAACTCAGCCGATGCGTCCGGGGGAAGGATCGATACCAAGGGGTCACCCGGTGCCAGGTGCACGAGCGCAAAACAAACGATTGAGACGCCCAACATGATCGGCAGCGTATAGGTCAGACGCTGCAGCAAATAATTCAGCATTCAGTCAACGAGGGCTGTGAGGGTTCGTGCGGGTGTGACCTGACCCGCCGCCTGCGACAGGCGGGCGGCGGGTTGGAACCGAAGCCTCAGTCCATCGACATCGTTGCGATGTCGATGAACCAACTGCGAGGCTGGACGACCCCCTTGACTTTGGGGCTCATGGCACGCGGGCCAACGTCATGCGCGATCCAGATAAACGGCGCTTCCTCGACAATGCGGGCATGCAACTTTGCCAATGCGGCATCTCGCGGTTTGTCTTCAAAGCTGGTTCGTGCGCTGGCGATCAAGCCGTCGAATTCAGCATTCCCGAAATAGCCCCAGTTGTTTGAGACCGGAGGGAATGTCTTCGTACTGGTGAATCGAACCATTGCAAAAAATGGATCCATCGCAGCAAAGCTGACGTTGGTCGCTTGGGCGCCGTTAGCGGACGGATCCTTTACTCCCTTTCGCCAGTTGGTGAACAACGTGTTCCATTCGATGACATCAAACTGAATGTCGATATGGCACTGCTTGAGCGACTGCTGAACAAATTCGTTCATTGGTAACGGTTGCATCTGGCCAGAACCCGACGCTGAAATTTGTACCTTCGCTTTCATCGGCTTATCGGCCGAGAAGCCGGCTTCGGCCATCAATTTGCGAGCAGCAGCGACGTCGTATTTGATGTCGAATTTCGGATCGCCCCACCAGGGATGTCCCGGTGGCACGGTTCCCTTGGGCACCGCCATCAGTCCGCCCAGAAGGCTTTTAAGACCTTCGCGGTCGACACACAGGTTGGCCGCGTGGCGTACCCGCTTGTCCAGCCACGGTGAACCTTCGGCGAACGACAATTGCCATGGCCAGACATGAGGTTGGGCATTGCTGTAAAGCTTGAAGTTACGCTGTGTGATCTGGGGAATCGCGTCAGGCGAGGGGGCTTCGATCCAGTCGACCTGCCCGGAGAGCAACGCGGCCGTGCGGGCGTTGGCCTCTGGCATGGGCAACATCACCACCCGATCGATTCTGGGCGTGCGTTTCGGGTCCCAATAGGCTTTGTTGGCGACTACCTCGAGACGTTCGCGGGCGACGAATTTCGCCATTTTGAAGGGGCCGCTTCCCGAGGCATCCGCGGCGAATGCAACCCAAGCGGCTTTGGCGCGGTCGGCTGGTGCAGTGACGGAGGCCGGAACTGCTTTCAGGAGCGCATCCCAGTGGGCTGGCGACGCCATAAACAGGTTGGTCAAATTGATCGGCAAAAACGAGTCTGGCTCGCTCGTGGTCAGTTCAACGGTCAGATTGTCGATCTTGCGGGCGCTACGCAGGGTTGGCATGCGCGAGGCGGTAACACCTACCTGGCTGGGGTCAAAGTGAGGGGCATCTTTGTCCAATACTTTTTCAACGTTCCAAACGACCGCATCGGCATTGAAAGGAGAACCGTCATGAAACTTGACGCCACTGCGCAATTTGAACGTCCATTTCGTCTTGTCCTGAGCGTTGACGCTCCAAGAGGTCGCCAGACCCGGAATGAGAACGCTAGGAGCATCAGACTTCGACAAATCCCAATGGGTCAGGGCGTCGTACATGGGGATTCCCGTAAACCGGTTGCCCTCGAAACCCTGATCAGGCTGCCCCAGTGTCCTTGGAATGTCGGCCGCGGTCATCGCGATCCGCAGAACCTTTTCCTGGGCCAGTGCGGCACTGGCGCTCGCCATCACCATGAGCCCGACAAGTAAGTTTTTCTTTAGTGGGCGAATGAAGGTCTGATGCTTGGGTTCAAGCGCGATCGCAACTAAAGCCATGAGGTCTCCAAATAGATTGAAACACGGATCGGTCCAGTCGGTGCAAGGCTTATGCCATGCTTATTCATTCAAGGAGAAGTCGTGTCTTGCACCGCATTGGTGCTCGATATCTATCGATCCTGAATCATGCACCGATAAAGGGAGGTCTTGATGAAACCTATTCTTGTGATTAACCCCAATACGACGGACTCGATGACCAACGCGATCGGCGTCGCCGCCAGGTCAGTCGTGGGTCCTGGATTTGAGATCGTCGTGTCTCAACCAAGTTTTGGACCCCGTTCGATTGAGGGGCATTTTGATGAAGTCATTGCGGCGGCGGGTGTTGCCGAGCAAGTTCGGCAGTACTCAGAGAGGCCACTCGCCGGAGTGATCATCGCTTGTTTTGGAGATCCCGGCCTTGATGCAGCGCGAGAAGCAACTGATGCACCGGTATTGGGCATCGCCGAAGCTGCCTTTCATGCAGCCAGTATGCTGGCCACTGGCTTTTCAGTTGTTACGACGATGACTCGCACGTGCATTCTGGCGGAGCGCCTGGTGCAGCGTTACGGCTTTGAGCGGCACTGTCGGGGTATCCATGGCACTGATATTCCAGTCCTTGCGCTGGAATCCGATCCTCCGCAGGTTTTGAATGTCTTGGAGGCCAGCGCCCGCGAGGCATTACTGCGCGATCGCAGCGGCGCCATTGTCCTCGGGTGTGCTGGTATGGCTGCGCAATGTCTTGCACTGCAAGACCGCTTGGGCGTGCCGGTGATTGACGGCGTCGCCGTTGCGGTTAAATGGATCGAGGCGCTGTCGAGCCTCAATCTGAGAACCAGCAAACGGGGCGATTATGCCGACCCGCTGCCCAAGGAATACGTGGGGTGGTCGGCTCCGCTTGGTTGGCCTGAAGTCGATTCGTGAGCAGGTGTTAGAAGATCGAGAAGAGTGCGCGCGATGACTTTGGTGGCTCGTCGCAAATCTTCGAGATTAAGGCGCTCATCTGCGCGCTTTGCGTGGGATTCCAAGACCGTACGGGGGCCTGCCCCATAAATCACGCCCGGAATGCCCCGCTCGGCGTAAAGCCGCACATCGGTGTAGAGAGGCGTACCCACAGATGGAATGCGTTCGCCAAAGATGGCCTGGCCGTGCTTCTGAATGGCCTGAACCAAGGGCCCGTTGCCAGCCAAGGGCTGCAAGGCATTGGCCATTAGCAAGCGTTTGATGTCGATGCGAATTTGCGCTTCTAGTGCGCGCCCCTGATTGAATTCAATGATCGCTTGCGCAATCACCTCCCGGATGTTGGATTCCACCTGCGTGGGATCTTCTTCAGGGATGATGCGCCGGTCGAGTTTGAAGGTCACGGTACCTGGAACCACATTCGTATTCGTGCCGCCCTCGATGCGCCCCACATTCAGGTAAGGGTGCTTGATGCCCTCGACCTTCGAGTGAACCTGCTGGTAGGTTTTGTTCTGGGCGTACAAGTGGTTCAGGATGTACACGGCCCCTTGCAATGCATCGACACCGGTGTTGGGAATGGCAGCGTGGGCCATTTTTCCGTGAACAGTGATTTCCATCTGCAGGCAGCCGTTATGGGCGGTCACCACTTGATAGCTAAAGCCCGCGGCAATCATCAGGTCGGGATGTGTGTGGCCGTGGCTTAACAACCAGCCAGGGCCTTTTTCTCCACCAAACTCTTCATCGTAGGTGAAGTGCAATTCGACATTGCCGTGCAACGCGAGTCGGTTTTGGGATTGAATCGCTTCCAGTGCACGCAACGCAAACGTGAACGTCGAGAAATCGGATTTGCTCACCGCGGTGGCACGACCAAACATCGTGCCGTTGTGAATCTCGCCTGCGTAGGGCGGATGAGTCCAGCCTTCACCCGGAGGCACCACGTCGCCGTGGGCATTGAGGGCAATCGTCTTGCCCCCGGGGCCAAATGGCCGCCGCACAATCAGATTGGTGATCGAAGTAAGGCCATAGGCCTTGACCTCATCTGCAGGCACCGGGAATTGCTCGGCCTCGTAGCCAAACGATTGAAGCAACTGCGTGGTGAGCTCCGCGTGGGGTGCGTTATTACCCGGTGGGGTATCGGTGGGGACTTGGACGAGGGCCTGCAGAAATTGAACTTGCTCGTCAAAGTGGGTATCAATCCATTGATCAAGTTGTTGGTAATGCTGAGTTAGGGTCATTTCGGAGTGGTGGACTAGAGGGCGCTTTCAAGATCAAGTTGGGTCAGCAAATGGGCAAATGCCTCGATCGCCAGTTGCATGTCATCGCTGGTGGTCGATTCCAGCGGGTTGTGGCTGATGCCTCCGTTCTCGCCCCTCACGAACAACATGGCTTGGGGCATGATTTCGTGGAGCTTCATGGCGTCATGCCCGGCGCCACTGGGCATGATGAATACCGGAACGCCGAGGTGATTAAGGGCCTTTCCCCAACGGTTTTGCCACTCAATGGCGCTGGGTGCTGCCGGTACGCTCAGGGTGCGTTCGGTCTGACACACCAGACCGCGGCGCTCGCAAATGGAGCGAACGGCCTCGAGCACATCGCGCTCCAAGGCGTCGCGCTGCGCATCGTTGGGCGCGCGCAGGTCAAGCGAAAAGGTACATCGCCCTGGCACCACATTGATCGAACCGCTGGGCACTTGAAGTTGTCCGATGGTGGCAACCGAATCTCCATCGGCAGCCGCACGCTGTTCGATGAAAAGTGCCAGCTCGGCAACGCCGTTCACCGGGTCATGGCGCCGATTCATGGGCGTCGTGCCCGCATGGCAGGCCACACCGACCATCTCGCACAGGTACCGCACACTGCCGTTGATGGAACTCACGACGCCCAGGGGCAAGTTCATTTCGTTGAGCACCGGTCCCTGCTCAATGTGGACCTCAACAAAGCCTGCATAGTCCTGTGGATTGCGCTTGATACCCGGGATGTCATCCGCATTGAGACCAGCCGACTTCATCGCATCTTGCATTGAAATGCCATCGGCATCGAGCTGATGCAGCCAGTCTGAATTGAATTGACCGAGCAGCGCGCCTGAGCCTAAAAATGTGGCCTTGTAGCGTTGGCCCTCTTCTTCCGCGAAGGCCACCACTTCAATCCCGACGGACAGCCGTTGTTGCTGTTTGGCGAGTTGTTGCACGCAGACGATGGACACAAAAATCCCTAACCTGCCATCGTGTTTTCCGCCATTACGTACCGTGTCGTAATGACTGCCGGTCAGTAGATACTTGGCCCCGTTTTCGCGCGGGTGGTAGCGCCCCACCACGTTGCCTACCGCATCGACAAAAACCTCATCAAAGCCTGCGGATTTCATGGTGCGCTCAATGCTGGCGCAGCAGGCCAGGTGTGCTTCAGTCAGGTAGGTGACCGTTAATTGTCCCTTTTCTTTGTAGCCAGCATCGCTGTGCTGGGCCAACTCTTCTTGCCAGTCCCACACCTGATGGCCCAGGCTTGGGTGGCAGCCGGTTTTGTCATTCAGACGTATTTCGGCAATGCGGTGAATATTGCGCAAGCACTCTTGCAGCTCGAAATCCGGATGGCCCTGAAGGCGTCTTTCAAAGGTCTTAATGATTTGATACTTGTTCAGTCCTGAGCCGCGGGGGCCGCGCACCGCCAAAATAAATGGCCATCCAAATTTTTCGATATAGGCCTGATTCAATGCCTGAATGTGTTTGAACTCGCTTTGGGTACATTGCGTGAGGCCAGCAAGTTCGGGGTGAGCACGAATGAGCGTCAACTGTGCCTCTCGACCTGCATTCTGCAAAACCTCGCATAGGTGATGCTTGACTTGCGCCCAAGACCAAAAAGGTCTCTTTTGCAATGCGCGCTCCGCAATCCATGGCGAGTGCTCATAGAGGCCGTCGAGCATTTGGAGCGCTTGCGGCAGAGAAGCTGCATTGAGTTGCTCCAAGTCGATGTGCATAGGTTGGCCGCTGATCGATGAAAGGTGATTCAGGCGCTATACGGGTGGGTTTGCCGCCAATGGCGCGCGAGATCCAGGCGCCGGCAAATCCAGACCCGATCGTGGCCTTGTACATAATCCAGGAATTCTTGCAACGCCCTGATTCGTCCAGGTCGCCCAAGTAGCCGGCAGTGCATGCCAATACTCATCATCTTGGGGCGATTTAAACCCCCGGGATCGCCTTCTTTGTAAAGAACATCAAAGGTGTCTTTCAGGTATTGAAAGAAGGGGCTTGCATGTGAGAATCCCTGAGGGAGGGCAAATCGCATGTCATTACAATCGAGTGTGTACGGCACGATCAGCTGGGGCACGATGGTGCCGTCGGTTTTTTGAACCTTCATCCAGAACGGCAGGTCATCGCCGTAATAATCACTGTCGTATTCAAATCCACCAAAATCGGCGACCAAGCGTCGGGTCCTCGGACTGTCTCGGCCGGTGTACCAACCCAAGGGGCGTTCGCCCGCGAGATTCTGCAATAAGGACATGGCCTCTGCCATGTGCGCGCGCTCCGTTGCTTCGTCGATGTCTTGATAGTGGATCCATTTCAGGCCGTGGCAGGCAATGTCATGGCCCAAGGCTTGAAAGGCAGCCAACGCCTCTGGATATCGTTGCAACGCTGTGGCGACAGCAAACACAGTGAGCGGGAGTTTGCGAGCTTCAAATTCTCTCAAGATGCGCCATACCCCGGCACGCGAGCCGTATTCATACGTACCCTCCATGCTCATATGTCGTGCGGGGTAAGACGCCGGATTGAACATTTCGGATAAGAATTGTTCGGAACCCGCATCGCCATGCAGCACAGAGTTCTCACCCCCTTCTTCGTAATTGAGTACAAATTGAAGGGCGATGCGAGCCTGTCCCGGCCATTGGGCATGGGGTGTGTCGGCGCCATAGCCTCTCAGGTCGCGCGGATAAGGTCCGGTAGCGTCGTAGATGAAGGAAATCATGGGCCTTTCGCTTGATCACTCAGCTTCTATTTTTGCATCGCGGATCGCCTTGGCCCATTTTGCGGTTTCCACCCGTGAGCGCTGTGCAAGCGCCTCGGGCGTGGACGGCGCGGTTTCGAATCCAAGTGATGAAAACTTTTCGAGTAACTCTTTGTCAGCGGCCGCAGCATTGGCTACCCGATTCAGCTTCTGAATAATCTCGTTTGGCGTGCCGGCAGGCGCAAAGATCGCAAAATAGGCAATCAATTCATAGTCCTTAAGGTTGAGGGCCTCATTGACCGTTGGTAATTCCGGAATGACCTTGGAGCGCTGGGTCGAAGTGACCGCGAGGCCGCGCACCTTGCCGGCTCTGACTTGCGGCAGCATCACCGCAAAGTCTGCCGTGAAAAGTTGGACCTGCCCGCCAATCAGGTCAGTCATCGCAGCCGGCCCGCTCTTGTAGGGCACATAGTTCAGTTGTACGCCGGCCATGCTGAAGAGCATCTCACTCGATACCCGCTGTGACGCGCTGGCACTGGCAAAGTTGAGCTGATCGGGTTTGGCTTTTGCCAGTGCGATGAGCTCGGGCAAGGACTTGGCCGGGACGTCATTATTAACGCCCACAATGAGGGGGACCTGGCCGAGAAAGGCCACGGGGGCAAAGGCGGTGTCCTGGTCGTACGGAAGCTTTTTCATCAGGCTCTTAAGAGCCGCATTGGTGCTGTTGGTACCGATCATCAGGGTGTAGCCGTCGGGTGCTGCCTTCGCTGCAGCGTCGGCGCCTAACATCCCGTTGGCTCCCGGCTTGTTTTCTACGACGATCGGCTGGCCGAGTGATTCGGACATCTTTTGGGCAAATGCCCGACCGATTTGATCCGTGGCGCTACCCGCGGCAAACGGCACGATCGCTTTGATGGGTTTGTTTGGGTAAGCCTGTGGCGAAGGTGGGGGGGCGGTCTGGGCGTTACTCCCGGAGGGGCCCAGGCCGAACAGAAGTCCGACCGATAGCGCGAGAGTCAGGCAATTTTGCAGGACGCTGCGGACACGTCGGGCGCGGTGGGAATGGCTTGGGGTCATGCTGACTTGATGCATGTTGGCGTTCAACGAACAGCTGGTTGGTTCGGAATGGATTACCGCCGGCGATTGGATCGCCGACAAAGATTCAGTCTAACCGATGGTTCGCTGCCCTTGAACGACAGCGTCGGTGCTGCACCTCGGGTAAGCTAGGCTTAACAGTCTTCTGGAGACCTTTCGTGTCAAGCTTTCGGTGCCGATTCCTGGCTCTGGTCATTGCCTTGTGTGCGAGTCATTTCGTGCACGCCGCAAGCTCGGAGCGACTCATTGATCGGCAAACGCTCAAGGCGCTCAGCCACGCCGAACCCCAGCGGCGGATCAACGGGTTGCAGCGATTGTTGAAGCTCGGCACGACCAAAGATGCTGGCCTTGTGTATCCCTTGCTTGGCGATGCAGATCCGGCGGTACGGCAAGCAGCGTTGGCGACGACCTGGCAACTCTGGGGTAAATCGGGCGACGCCGCCATCGACAAGCTCTACCGCGAGGGCCTGGATCTTATGCAGGGCGGCGACATGCCAAAGGCGATTGAAGTGTTTGGCGCAATTACTGTCAAACGACCGCAGTTCGCTGAAGCCTGGAACAAGCGCGCGACCATTCATTATATGACCGGCGAATACGAACTCTCCATGCGCGATTGCGAGGAGGTACTCAAAAGGCTCCCTCAACATTTTGGCGCACTGGTGGGCTATGCGCAGATGCTGGCCGAGCGCGATCAGCCTGATCGCGCCCTCGAATTGATGGAACGGGCCAGTAAGGTCAATCCTTATTTGGCCAACGCTGAGTTGATGATGGAGGCCTTACGCATCCAAATCGAGAAAAATCGAAAAAATTTGCTTTGATAAAGGTCGAACGATGAACCAGAGAAATATTCCTCCCTTCCGGGCAGACCATGTTGGGAGCTTCCTCAGGCCCGATTATCTGCATGAGGCGCGGGATCAGTTTTTTCGGGAGAAATCGATCTCCGCCGAACAACTGCGACTCGTGGAAGATCGGGCAATTACCGAGATCGTCAAGTTTCAGCACGACGTGGGTCTGCAAAGCGTGACCGATGGTGAATTTCGGCGAACCTATTTCCACATTGATTTTCTGGAACAACTTGGGGGCGTCAAGACGGATATCCCGGTGACGATCCAGCGCGCCGATGGGACCGAAGAACTCGCCCCGCCGGTTATCCGCGTGATCGATCAAGTTCGTCATGTGAAAGACATTCAACTCGCGGATTTCGAGTATCTGAACGCGCAGGTCGGCGCGTTGGGGGGCACTGATCTGACCGCAAAAGTCACGATCCCGTCGCCCACCATGTTGCACTTTCGGGGTGGGCGTGCGGGCATCAGTCGTGAGGCATACCCCGAGCTCGATCCTGAATTTTATGATGATGTGGCCCGGGCCTATGGCGCGGAATTGCAGAGTCTTTTTGATGCGGGTTGCCGTTACGTTCAGATGGACGACACGAATCTTGCGTATCTGTGCGACGACAAAATGCGCGAAGCTGCTCGTCAACGCGGCGACGATCCGAATGAACTTCCCCATCGGTATGCCCAGTTCATCAATAAGGTGGTTGCCCACAAACCGGCGGGCATGACCCTCGCGATGCATTTGTGTCGAGGGAATTTCAAAAGTACGCACGCGGCGGCTGGCAATTACGAACCCGTGGCCGAGGCGCTGCTTTCGGAAATGAACCTCGATGCGTTTTTCCTGGAATACGATGACGAACGTTCGGGTGACTTCAGGCCCTTGCGGTTTCTATCCAAAGGTAAAATCGTCGTGCTTGGCCTAGTGACGACAAAATTCGGAGAGATGGAATCGAAGGACAGCCTTAAACGTAGGATCGACGAGGCGGCCCGATTCGCGCCGTTAGAGCAGTTATGTCTCAGCCCGCAGTGCGGTTTTTCGAGCACAGTTCACGGGAACAATATCGCCGTTCAGGCGCAGCGGGATAAGCTGAGGTTGGTCGTAGAAACCGCCAGTGAGGTCTGGGCCTAAACGGTTCAGCGGTGGCGGCCTCGGTGCGCTAAAAATTCAAAATTGATTGATTCAGGAGATCGGAGATGAAGAAATTAACGGGCTTGTTGGTGAGTGCTGCGATGGCAGCTGTTTTGGCTACTCCCGCGTCGGCGCAGGAGGTGACTCTCAAATTCCACCATATCTGGAATCCGCAGGCGATGGCTTCGGTCAATGTCATCGTTCCCTGGTGTGAAAAGGTTGCGCGCGAATCGGGTAATCGGTTGAAGTGCCAGATTCTTCCGGCCATGAGCGGCGGTGGGACTCCGGCTCAGCTTGTCGACCGGGTCAAAGATGGCGTCGATGATTTGATCATTTCGCTTCCGGGCTATACCGCAGGGCGCTTTCCAAGCACCGAAGTCTTTGAATTGCCCTTCATGTGCAATTCGGCCGAGGCGGGTGCACGCGCCACCTGGGATTACATGAACAAGCATTCCGTCAAGGAATTTGCGGGTACAAAATTGCTTGCGACCTGGGTCCACGACGAAGGTTACGTTCATACCAATTCAAAGCAGGTCAAGGTGCTGGCAGATTTTAAGGGGCTGAAAATGCGCGCCCCGACTCGTCAGACCAATAAGCTGCTTGCGGCCCTTGGTGCTTCTCCAGTGGGTATGCCGCTACCAGCGATTCCAGATGCAGTCAGTAAGGGGACCATTGATGGTTTCCTGCTGCCCTGGGAGCCTTTGCCGTCGCTGAAACTGCAGGAAATGGTCAAATTTCATAGCGAAACAGATCCGTCCCGCCCGGCTTTGTACAGTGCCGTATTTATTTTCGCTATGAATCAGGCCAAGTACGATAGCCTGCCTGCGGACCTAAAAAAGGTAATCGACAACAACAGTGGCGCGGGTCTCACGCAGCAAATCGGGAAGATTTGGGACAACAGTCAGGGCCCAGCCCGAAAAATGGCTCAGGACCGGGGCAACACGTTTTACATGATCCCTGGTTCTGAACTGGATAACTGGGTCAAAGCTGCCGCGCCGCTCTATGACGATTGGGTAGCGGATATGGACAAGCGTGGTGAAAACGGCAAGGCTTTGCTTGCTGAAGCGCGCGAGCTTCTCGCGAAATACCGGAAGTGATTCAGGGGTTTCTAACCAGCGCTTCGCGCTGGTTCGCGCTGGTCGGATCTTTCATTGCGATGCTCGTGGCCGTGATGTCGGTTTACAGCATCATTGGGCGGGCGTTTCTCTCAAAGCCGTTATTTGGGGATGTTGAGCTCACTCAGCTGGGGATCGCTGCCAGCATTTCGCTGTGTTTGCCCTGGTGCCAGCTGCACCGGGGCAATATCCTGGTCGATTTTTTTACCCAATCCACCTCAGCCCGCACTCGGCAGATTCTGGATTCCGCCGGCGCTTTTTTGATGGCGGCAATGTGTGTGCTGCTGGCATGGCGGACCACGATGGGTGCCCTTGCAGTGAGCAGCGCTGCGGAGACCTCGATGATCTTGGGCCTGCCAATGTGGTGGGCTTATGTGTCACTGGCCCCTGGGCTCCTGCTCAGTGCGCTGGTAGCGCTTTGGCAAGCCGCCTTGTTGCTTGTCGGACACGATGAATTGATCGGATGAGCCCTACATCGGTCGGCTTGTCGATGTTCGGGGCGATGCTCGTCCTAATGGCGCTCAGGGTCCCGATTGCTGCCGCGATGTTTATCCCCGGAGCCGCGGGCTATTGGGTGATGACCAATGATCAGGCGCTGTTGAACCTGCTCAAGGGCAGTGCGGTTGCCCGCCTCACGGTCTATGACTTGAGCGTGATTCCGCTCTTTTTGTTGATGGGGCAGTTTGCAACTCAGGGGGGGCTGAGCCGCGCACTGTTTAAATCGGCGGCAGCATTTATGGGACATATCCGGGGCGGCTTGGCCATGGCGTCGATCTTTGCATCGGGTGCTTTTGGGGCAGTCTGTGGATCCTCGGTCGCGACCTCGGCCACCATCACGCAGGTTGCTTATCCCGAAATGAAGGCTCATGGCTACGCCGGTGGTTTAAGTACCGCAACCCTGGCGGTCGGTGGGACATTGGGGATTTTGATTCCGCCTTCGGTTCCCCTCGTTGTCTACGCAATTCTTACCGAGCAGAACATTGCCAAATTGTTCGCCGCCGCGATGGTGCCCGGAATTCTGGCGATGCTGGGATACGTCGTCGTGGTCGGCTTGATTTGCCGGTTTCGCCCTGAGCTTGCGATGCCTTCAAAGCCGATGCCATGGCCAGAACGGGTACAAGCTTTGATACAGATCTGGCCCGTGGTGATGATTTTTATTGTGGTGTTCGGGGGGATTTACCAGGGGATATTCTCACCGACCGAGGGGGCGGCGGTGGGGGCGGTGGCAACTCTGGTTGCCGGCCTGGCGCGCGGTGAACTCGATTGGTCCGGTATCCAGCGTAGTTTTCTGGGCTCCGCTGAAACCAGCGCCATGGTTTTCATGATTTTCCTCGGCGCCGATATGATGAACGCCAGTTTGGCGCTAACGCAGATGCCGGCCCAACTGGCCCAGTGGGTGGGTGATAGCAGCATTGGACCCTTGTGGATCGTTGCGTCCGTCCTGGCGTTCTACGTCCTGCTGGGTTGCGTGATGGACGAACTGTCCATGTTGCTCCTGACGATTCCGGTGATTTTCCCAACGATCATGAAGCTCGATCTCTGGGGATTGCCGCCTGAGATGAAGGCCATCTGGTTCGGAATTCTTGTGCTGATGACGGTCGGCATCGGCATGATTGCTCCTCCGGTTGGGCTCAATGTTTATGTGGTCAACAACATTGCCCGCGAAGTGCCAATGGGTGATACCTACCGCGGTGTGTTTCCTTTCTTAGCGTGGGACGTGATCCGGGTGATCCTCTTGTTGTTTTTTCCGGTGATCAGTCTGGGGCTGGTTCAGGCCCTGTTTTAATTCTTAATGATCTCCAGCCGGAGTCATCCGGGATAGCGTTGTACGCGCTGCTCAATAGCGCCAAAGATGCTCATTCCCTGAGGATCGCGCATTTCAATCCGTACCGTGTCGCCAAACTTCAGGAAGTCGGTTTGCGGTTTGCCGGTTTCAATCGTCTCGTACATTCGGACCTCGGCAATGCAGCAATAGCCGACCCCGCCATTGGCGACGGACGAACCGTGTAAGTTGCCCTGCTTGTTGGACACCGTGCCCGAACCGACGATGGAGCCTGCCTCTATTTCTCGTGTCCTACTCAGATGGGCCAGCAGTTGCGGAAAATTAAAAGTCATATCCTGACCAGCATCTGGGCATCCAAACAAACGGCCATTGAGCCGCACCATCATCGGCCGATGTACCCGCCCATCGCGCCAATCTGCACCTAATTCGTCTGGCGTGATCGCCACCGGACTGAAGGCACACGCTGGTTTGGATTGCAAAAAGCCAAAACCCTTCCCCAACTCTGCAGGGACGAGATTGCGCAGTGAGACATCATTGACCAGCATCAGCAGCCGAATGGACGCGGCGGATTGGGCAGCAGTAGCGCCCATCTTCACATCGCCTGTGATTACCGCGACCTCAGCCTCCAGATCGATACCCCAATCTTCCGACAGGGCATAGATTGGGTCGTTCGGTGCCGCAAACGAATCTGAGCCGCCCTGGTACATCAAAGGATCGATCCAGAACTCAGGTGGCAATTCGGCACCTCTTGCACGACGCACCAGCTCCACATGATTGACGTACGCTGAACCGTCTGCCCACTGGTAAGCGCGGGGCAGGGGAGAGTGGCATTGCAACGGTTCGAACTGATCGGCCGTGGAAATGGAACCATCGTTCAGCGCTTCATAGATCTGCCGTAATTGCGGTTCACAACGGTCCCAGTCGTCGAGGGCCGCTTGCAGTGTGCTCGCAATGGCGGGTACCGCCAGGCAATGGGTCATGGCGCGATTAACGACAATCAGGGTGCCGTCACGTCCGCCCCTTTTTAGGGTCGCTAGCTTCATGAGTGGTCAACTGAGTGGTCAACTGAGTGGCTGCCGTCGTGCATCCACCGAGTGTGTTGCGGCGCCTTTTTGGTGACGGCCCATTCGTTGAGCATGTCCCACTTGGCATCGTCCAGCTTTTTGTTCATTTCGGGGGTGGCGGTATTGACCGCAAGTTCCAGGCGGTGACCGCTCGGGTCAAAGAAGTAGATCGACTTGAATATCGTGTGGTCGGTAGGGCCCAACACATGGATCCCATCGGCTTCAAGCTTGGCCTTTGTCTCCAGCATTTCTTCCACGCTCTGCACCTTCAGCGCAAGGTGCTGGGTCCACTCGGGCGTGTTCATGTCCCGACCCATAGGGGGCTTGGTGGGCAGTTCAAAGAAGGCCAGCACATTGCCGCCCCCTGCGTCCAGGAAGACATGCATATAGGGATCCGGCTCCTTGGTGGAGGGGACTTCGTTTTCGGCAATGGCCAGAATGAAGTTCATGTTCAGGTATTTTTGATACCACTCAACCGTCTGCTTGGCATCCTTGCAGCGATAGGCTACATGGTGGATTTGCTGGATTTTGATGGCTGACTCCTAAACGATCCCAAAAGATTCAGACAGCGTCACGAGCGATTTGCATCGCCTCGCGCAATACGCTCAGATCACCAATATGGTTGGACAGAAGCAGTACAAGTTTGGCATTGACCAAGGCACTCTGTTCATCTGTGAGATCCCGGTGGGTCTCGATCAATGCCTCGTAAAAATCGTCACCTGCCGTGAATGTCTGAAAGTACCGCTTGCCGGGTTCGAACAGGTTGGGTTGCAAGTTCAGTGGCATGGTCTTTCCGTCATTGCAAATTGCCGGTTGCGCGGGCCAGGGCAGACTTGAGTGCGCTTGCATCAAAGGCACGCCAGCGCGCTGCCACGTGCTGGTCAGGGCGGATGAGGTAGGTGGTACCGGGTTGCGCATCGAACCGTTCCGCGAAACGGTTCTTCCAATCCACAAAGACTCGTAGGCCGCCCGGAGCGATACCCGGATGGGGCGACACCAGTACCACTTCAATCGGAATCGGCGCATCAGCCAGTGCCCTCGATGCTTTAACCGTCGCAGCATCTAGTTGGCTCGGATCACTCACTGAAAGCAGCGCCATGAAGTGGTTGCCCACGCGCTCAAGTAGCCAGAAGTCGGCTTCAGTTTCAGTATCAGTTTCACGCATCGGTGCGTCGTCCATCGCCGCACCCGGCACCATGTTGCCCGCGAACTCAGAGGTGTCGGGTGTATTCAGGTGCGACTGCGTCAATACGGAGGGCACCGAGAGGCGACCGGAGTTCACGAGTGTCCGGGCAAACGCATGCTCACGTGCCAGCATCAACGCGGCGTTACGGAAGGTCAGCGATATCTTGCTCTTGGGCGTGATGAAGTCGGTAGACCGAGTGGAATTCAGGATGTTCTCTTCGGCCGCGATGACGCGCTCGTCCGAGAAGCTTTCGAGTAAGGAGCTGGGTGCCTTGCCCTCGATCACCAACTTGAGCTTCCAACACAGGTTGTCGGTGTCCTGAATGCCAGAGTTGGCCCCCCGCGCACCGAAGGGTGACATCTGATGGGCGGCGTCGCCTGCAAACAGCAAACGCCCATGATTAAAGCGGGCCATACGGCGGCACTGGAAGGTGTAGACGCTGACCCATTCCAGTTCAAACTCATGGTCGTCACCGAGCATGGCTTTGATTCGGGGAATGACATTCTCGGGCTTTTTTTCTTCTTCCGGATCAGCCTGCCAGCCGAGCTGAAAATCGATCCGGTAAACGTTGTCGGCTTCGCGGTGCAGCAAGACCGATTGGCCGCGATGAAAGGGCGGATCAAACCAGAACCATCGCTCCGTCGGGAAGTCCGCCTTCATCACGACGTCGGCGATCAGAAACCGGTCCATGAAAATGGTGCCTTCGGTTTCCAGACCCATCATCCGTCGAATGCTACTGCGTGCGCCGTCAGCCACCACCAACCATTCGGCTTCAAGGCTGTAGCTGCCCTCGGGTGTTTCCACTTGCAGCGTAGCGGCCTGCGCATCCTGGTTGACTGCGACGACCTTACTTTGGAATCGCAGGTCTATATTGGGTAATTCCTGGGCACGCCTAATTGCGAATTCTTCCAGGTAGTACTGCTGCAGATTGATCATGCCCGGGCGTTTGTGATCGTCCTGGGGGCGCAAGTTGAAGTTGTAGACCTCCTCGTCACGGAAAAAGGTGCGGCCGACATTCCAACTCACCCCTTTGTCCACGCAGGCATCACCCACGCCCAGTCGGTCCAGAATTTCAAGGGTGCGCTTGGCATAGCAAAGCCCACGTGAACCGACGGAGACGGTGTCGTCGTCGTCCAGCAAAACCACAGGCAACCCTGACTGGGCCAGATCAATCGCGGCCGCTAACCCGACTGGCCCGGCCCCAACCACCACCACAGGGTAGCGGTGCCCGGCGGCACCCAACTGCTCTGGGGCTTTGGCGTAGGGGTAACGGGGGTAGGTGTACGTACTCAGCATGGAGTGTCAGTGGGTGCCTTGGAGCGCGTGCCACATCTCCTGATCGCGCTCAGCCGTCCAGATGCGCGGGTGTTTGATGCCGCTGGCTTCATCCACGGCGCGGGTCACATTAAAAGGCAGACAGTGCTCATAAATGAATACCTGCCCGAATTTCGGATCCATCGCCTTGCGGCAATGCGCCATGGCTTGGTTCAAGTTCATGTTCTGGGCCACGGCTTCTTTGGCCGACGACAGCAAGGTGGACACAAAGTCGCGGGTGTAGGCCAGACCTGACTGCACACGCTCGGAGCCGATCAAGGCGGGGCCACGACCGGGCACCATTTTTTCGGGCTTCAATGCCGCGAGCGCGTCCAAAGTAGCGGGCCATTCGGTCAGCTGCGCATCGCCGGTATAGCAGGCCGCATCGGCTTCCACCAGATCACCCGAGAACAGCACTTTCTCAGAAGGTATCCAGACAATGGTGTCGCCCTTGGTGTGGCCGGCACCCACGTGCATGATTTTGACTTCAAGCTTTCCCATCCACAGCGTCATTTCGCGTTCAAAAACGAGCGTAGGCCAGGTCAGGCCCGGAATCGAATCGAACGCGTCAAACAAGCGGGGAAAGCGTTCGTACTCCGACTGCATGTCCTGTGCGCCACGCTCCACGATCATCTCGTAGGTGCCCCTGCTGGCAATGATTTCCTGCATGCCGGCGGCCTTGTAGCCGGAGGCGCCAAGTACGCGGACGGCGTGGTAGTGCGACAGCACGACGTATTTGATGGGCTTGTCTGACACTTTGCGGATTTCTGCAATCAAGTTTTGCGCCATGACCGGTGTGGCCAACGCATCGCAAATCAGCACCGCCTCGTCGCCGATGATGACGCCGGTGTTCGGGTCGCCTTCTGCCGTGTAGGCCCAGCAGTGATTGGAGAGTTGCTCGAAGGTGGTTTTTTTTACATCGAGATCCGCTTGGGAAGCAAATTTTTTGGTCATACGATTCCTAGGGTTAAATCTCCAGAGCCACCGTGGGAAGCCAATATTGAGATTGTCGGACTTGACTGAGTGTAGCGTCTTGGCTGGGTCGTTTGGATCCTTGTTATTGTTCTGATCTCAACGGCTTCAGGCCATCCCACAGGGCTCATCGACCATGCGATTGCAGTGACCGAACCTCGATACGCCTGGGTCATCGTCGGGGCCGCCTTCTTTAGTCTGGCGATCATTTTCGGCGTTTCGTACTCGTTCGCCGCTTTCTTTGAATCGTTTGCCGCTGAATTTGCAGCTGAGCGTGCCGATATCTCCTGGATTTTTGGAATCTGTGGTCTGACCTATTTTGTTTTAGGCGCCGCAGCAGGGATTTTGACGGATCGCTTTGGACCCCGAATCGTCTGTGGTTCTGGAATGGCTTTGATCGCGGCTGGTCTGTGGTGGACCAGTCTGGCTGAGGCCCTGCCGAGTGTATACCTGAGCTATGGATTGATGGTCGGGCTCGGTATTGCATTGGTTTACACACCGGCGATTTCGAGTGTTCAACCCTGGTTCAGCGTGCGACGTGGGCTCGCTGCCGGCATTGCAAGTTCCGGAGTTGGGGCTGGAACCTTGGTGGTTCCGATGTTGATCGCGGCACTGTTGGCCGATCAACCTTGGCGATACACCATGCGCGAACTGGCGGCTGGCGTTTTGTTGGCGGGGCTCTTCACAACCTTTTGGCTGAAGCGGCCGCCGGCTCTGGGGCAGTCAGGCAATCAAATCCGACCCGGGGTCAATCTTCGCGAAGCCCTGACCAGTCAACCGTTTTGGTGGCTTTACCTCGGGACTGTGCTCGCTGCCCCGACCATGTTCATTCCGTTTTCGCATCTGTCCCCGGCAGCTCGGGACCTTGGCATCGATCCGACCCAATCAGTCGGATTGGTTGGCATGATCGGTATCGGCAGCCTGATCGGTCGGTTTGGTGTGGGTTCGCTTGCCGATCGCATCGGGCGTATTCCAGCGCTTTGTTGGATGCAGTTATCGATGGGTTGCGCCTTTGTTGCCTGGGCGTTGGGTGCGTCCTACCCGGGCCTGGTCTTTTTTGCGCTGTGGTTTGGATTGAGCTACGGAGGCATTGTCGCGCTACTACCGGCGATCTGCATGGATCTGTTCGGGGCGAGATCGATCTCGGGCATCCTCGGTACGCTCTACACTGGGGCTGCGCTCGGCAATCTCCTCGGCCCCGTGTTGGCTGGCGCAGTATTCGACCTAACCCATAGCTACCAGCCCGTAATCTGGAGCTGTCTGGGTTTGTCGACGATCGCAACCCTGACATCGCTGAGACTCAAGCGTTTTGACCGCAATCCATATTGATTGGATGCTAATTCCCGAGCATCTTTTGCGCGGCTGCGGTGTAGATGGGTATCCCAAAAAGAATGTTCAAGGGGAATGTCACGCCCAGGCTCAGCCCAAAATAGAGCGACGGGTTCGCCTCGGGTAGCGCGATCCGGAGTACCGCGGGGACAGCGATGTACGAAGCGCTCGCTGCGAGTGTCATGAGCAGTGCGGCATCGCCGGCGGGCAGTTGCAAAAGAAGCGCCAATCCCAAGGCCAATGCGGCGTGAATGGCTGGCGCCAGCACGGCATAGACGACGAGAAGCGGGGGCTTGGTGCTCGCCTGACTGAAGCTTCGCGCGGCCATCAGGCCCATATCGAGCAAGAAGAACGAGAGCATTCCTTTGAACAAGCCGACCGCAAAGGGTTGCATCGAGCGCTCGCCGGCTTCACCGCTAATGAGGCCAACGATCATTGCGCCGAGCAATAAGAGCTGAGCGCCATCGGTGAATGACTCATGCAAGACCTTTTGGACCGAGACCGTCTGCGCCTCGGTCGGTGTGTCGGTCGGTATGTCGGTCGGTGTGTCGGTCGATTTGCGCGGCGGTTTACTGGACGGTGTACCGGACGGTTTGTCCGTCTGTGCGTGACTTCGAATGCGATTGGCTAGGAGGACTGCAAAAATGATGGCTGGCGATTCCATCAGCGCCATAGCGGCTGCCATGTGGCCACCATACGGTATCGATTGGTTATCAAGATATTGCGTTGCTGTCAGGAATGTCACCGCGCTCACTGAGCCATAGGTCGCAGCAATCGCGGCTGCATCGAATCCCGACACGAGCTTACGTAGAAGCAGGTACCCGGCGATCGGAATCGAGATTGCCAGGAAGACGGCAGCGCCAAGGCTTGCGGCAACTGCTGCGTTTAGGCCGGAATGGGATAACGCAAACCCGCCTTTTAAGCCCAGCGCCATCAACAGGTAAAGCGACAAGAAACGAGAGATGGCCGGCGGAATCTCGAGGTTCGATCGGATCGTTCCAGCAATTACGCCGAAGACAAAAAAGAGAATCGCCGGATCTAGCAGGTTTTGCAAAGGATCTGCCCAGGTTCTGATCGGGTTTCGGGGAAGCTCGGTGGCATCGGGGTGCAGACTATCGTGATCGTTGTATCAAGTAAAATAGATTATTTCATCAATGAGCATTGATAAAACTAGATGAATATCACCTTTCGACAGTTACGCCTTTTTCTGGCTCTGGCCGAAACCGGTAGCGTCAGTGCGGCCGCTCGCCGGACGCACGTGACCCAACCCACCGCATCGATGCAACTGCGCGAGGTGACCGACTCCATCGGGTTGACGTTGTACGAGGTGGTATCCAGGCGCGTCGTGCTGACTGAGGCGGGGGAGGAACTGGCGCGCACCGCTCGCGCGATCGCTGACCAATGGGAGGGGTTTGGGCAACGCGTGGCGGCAATCAAAGGATTGACACGTGGCCGATTGCGAGTCGCGGTGGTCAGCACCGCTAAGTACTTTGTACCTCGATTATTGGGGACCTTTTGTGCGGTCTACCCGGAGATTGAGATCGCGCTGGTGGTTCTGAATCGGGACGGCGTGATCGGTCGATTGCGCGAAAACCAGGACGATCTCTACATCATGTCGAAGCCACCCGAAACATTCGATCTGGCCAACGACGAGCTCATGCCCAATCCACTCGTTTTGATCTCGAGCACGACACACCGACTGGCGGGGCGCGATGAGATCTCACTGGCAGAACTGCAACAAGAACGTTTTATCTTGCGTGAGCCCGGGTCCGGTACCCGCTTGGCGGTTGATGCCCACTTTGCTGCGCAGCGGTTCAGGCCAATTGTGCGACTTGAGCTTGGAAATAACGAGGCCATTCGCGAAGCAGTCGCAGGGGGCCTCGGACTCGCAGTCCTTTCAGGGCATGCGCTTGAGGGCCGGGCAGCCAATACCGGAGTGAAGATCCTTCCCGTTGTTGGGTTCCCTATCCCATCGAAATGGCATCTCGTCTACCTCCGAAGCCGCGAACTGTCGCCGATTGCCGCGGTCTTTCGTGAGCATCTACTCAGTGAGATACAGCACAATCTGGTGGTCGGTTAACTCAATCCGACGAATGTCACTCAAACCCGGGACGCTTCAAACATCGTTGAAACTAGACCCCCGGCGGGGCCTCCAATCACTTCTGGGCCTTGCCATTAAACGTTCCTCCGCCTTCGCCGTTGAACGATGGAGTGCTCTCCGTTTTCCATCCGTTAAGAGCGGGCAGCGCGTTGTTCGCCTTTGGTTCCTTTTCGAGAGTGTGAGGTTCGTATGAGTTCAAAAATCCAGCAGATGGCGGCCGCGGAAATGGCGCCTGCCGCGCGCGGGCTCGCTGAGTGGAAGAAGATGCAAGACCATCAAACCGCGCTGAAGGGAGTTGAGACGGCTGTCAAGGACGGCGACATTGGCAAGGCTCAGCAGGCTGCCGCAAAGCTCTCGTCGTCTTACCCCGAACCGCTGGGGCCCGTGGGTAAGATGCTGCAAGCAGTCCAAAAAGTTGACCTTCAGGCAGCGCAACTTGCGGTCAGAGAAGTCGAGATCGCCCGCACGTCGCGGACATCGAAAACGAGTAATCCCACGTCAGTGGGCTACGGCAATGCGACCCCGAGTGACACAGCGGCTGGGTCATTGTTAGACGTGAAGGCCTAGGGTCTAGAACCCCTGAAGCGCTGAGATCGGGGATCGGCGAATCCCCAGTCTCAGCGCCGACCTTACTAGGTCTTACTTGATCAATTGATCCAGGCACAGGTTGGTACGGCAACCGCCTTGGTCGCGGTTTACCGGAGTTTGGGGGGAGGGTGGTCCGTAGCCGAGCGCCTGGGCGGCTTTGGGCCCAACTCAGTGCGTTGATCGGGGGCAGTGCTAACCTTTCGGAATACCCTATGCCCATGCTGAACTTACCAACACCCCAACTGAACTTTTTCGCCGACCTGTCGGTGCTCGTGGACAAGCCTCATGAAGTCGGTCAAACGCACCACGGTGTGCGACGCATGATTCCAATCTTGGGAGGGCAATTGCATGGCAATGGCTGGACGGGTCGCGTGCTTGCCGGGGGTGCTGATTTCCAGCTCATCGTCAACGAGCGGATGGCTGAGCTCGACGCTCGCTACACGATCGAGACCGACGGTGGAGACCTGATTTTTGTGCAAAATAGGGCGATCCGTACGGCTGAGCCCGATGTGATGGCCAAGCTGATACGCGGTGAGCCAGTGCCCCCCGAGTCGGTTTACTTTCGCTGCAGCCCCAGCTTCGAAACCGCCTCAGCCGCGCTGGGATGGATCACGGAGCGTTTTTTTCTTGGCACCGGAGCACGCCATCCGGACAAGGTGGTGATGCGCTTTTTTGAAGTGGCCTGAACCAACTTAAACAGGCCGATTTCTCCCGCAGAGTTTTTACAACTTTCTTGATCTGCTATCCACTATGAAAACCATTTTCAAGACCCTGACTTCCCTTAGCCGTCGCCATGCGCTCGTTGCTGTGGTTTTGGCGGCCAGTTCCATGAGCCAGGGCGTCCAAGCCCAGTCGCAATATCCGACGCGCCCCGTGCGTCTGATCGTCGGATTTCCTGCTGGCACCGGGCCCGATATCGTGGCGCGATTGCTGGCGCAAAAACTGTCCGAGGGTTGGGGCAATATGGGGGTGGTCGTGGACAACAAGCCGGGTGCGGCTGGCTTGATCGCCGCCGGTGAAGCGGCCCGCGCTGCACCGGATGGTTACACGCTCATGCTGGGAGAAACGGGCCAGCTGAGCATCGCGCCCAGCACTTACACCAAACTGCCCTACGATCCGGTCAAGGACTTTGCCCCTGTCAGCCAGGTCGTCAATTCGGACTTTGTGCTGTTGATCAATCCGCAAAAAGTGCCGTCCAAAAACGTCAAAGAATTTGTGAGTTGGACTCAGCAGCAAAAGGGCTTTTTCATGGCCACCTTCGGCGCAGGTACGCCGGGACACTTTGGTGCATTCATGTTCGGTGAAGCCGTCAAGCTCAAGCCCGAGGCAGTGCACTACAAGAACACCGCCGATGCGCTCGGCGGTTTGTTTAGTGGTGATGTGCAAGGCGTCTTTGCCAGTGTCGGTTTGGCAGCACCCCAAGTCAAGGCGGGCAAGTTGGCGGCGCTGGGCAGTACAGGCGCCACACGGACGGGCGCTTTGCCTGATGTGCCCACCATCAAGGAACAGGGCTTCATGAATCTCGAATTTTCTTCGTGGTTTGGCGTCGTGGCCCCATCGAAAGTGCCGGCAGACATTCTCGTCAAGTTGAGCGCCGACATCCAGAAAGCGGTCAAATCACCTGATACCAAGGCCAAGCTGGAAGAATCGGGCTTTCGCGTGACCGGTACAAGTCGCGAAGAGTTCGCCCGCATCATCGCGGCTGACACGGAAGTGTGGGGCAAGGCTGTGTCCGCCACAGGGTTCAAGGCGGATTAAACCTAACCGGGAGTAAGATTTCCTCGGAGGTCACAGCGGGTGACCTGAGCCTGATCGCTCACGGTGAGAGGGTTCTCGAGATTCGACCGGATGCTGACTGCAACCCTGACTTGGCTTCGACCAGCGTTCCAGCTTTGCCGAGGCCAAAGGGGGGCATGTTTCCGTAAATATTCTCGTAGCTTCCTGGCTTGGCCACATAGGTCTCATGCCAGATACCAACAGAGCCGTCAGTGCCGATCGCCTGATTGAAGGACTGCCACGCAGGGAGGTGCTCTGCGTTTCGGGCCTTGGCATACGCAAGAAGCGAATCGAGGCTTCGCCAATATTGAACCAGGATCAAGGTTCTTGAGAACCACATTTCATGGCTTAAGAGTCCCAGTTCGGGTTGTGTGTAAAGCTCTTTGAGCATTCTCGGCATGGCCGCCATCACCGGGAGCCATTTGTGGATCAGTAGGGGCTTGTTGATCCGCATGCCGATTAGAAACACAGCGAAATCGCCCTCCATTCGGGCCGTCATTCGAGACTTGTGGATCATGGCAATCCTTGCTTGACGGCCAGCCTCGGCTTGCTTAAGAAAGTGGCCTGATCATCACCTTGCGCCACTTGATTGGGCCACCTGTGACGTTTTTTACGCCCGGCCCAAACTGGAGTGCAAATGGTCCGCTGGAAAAAGTACTGTCTTGCAAGGTACTGGTGACAACGCCATTGAATTTCACCGTGATCGACGTTCCTTTTGCCGTCACCTCCATGGTGTTCCACTGACCACCGGCTTTATGAACCAGCGGGACAGGCACCTTGGCAAAGTTGACGATCGCCCCAGTGCCGTAGCTTGGGTCGGGTCGGATGTCCCAAATATTGACCTCGTACGAGTTGTCAGCAGCAATTTTCTTAGGGTCTGAGGCGCGAATAAAGATGCCACTGTTCGTGTCCGTCGCTGCCCAGAACTCTGCGTGAATCACAAAGTCCTTATAGCTCGCTTTCGATACCAGAAAACCGGCACTTCCCTTGTCGGCCACCACGGCGCCATCTTCACTGCGCCAATTGGCATCTCCCAGAACGTTCCAGTTTTCAAGGCCTTGTGCCCCGTCAATCAAGGTGGTCCAACCCGTCCCCCCGGGGGAATGAGCGCAACCCGCCAAAAACATGGCAAAAGCGAAAGCAAGTCTATTCAGCAAGGTGTTCGTGTTCACGATGAGTCTCCTGGTATCCGGCGTCAATTTTTCTTAGCGTTCACAGTCGATTATCCTGAACTTTGGGTGCTCCCGCCGGTTTTGTTCCGGTGCGGATGACGATAACAGTTGAGAGCGACCTGCGGTTGACGGCGCCCACCGCCGCTCAGACGAGTTGGGCGAGTTGTCCGGCTTCGAGATGACACCATTGGCCCATGGGCAGGCCCAGTGAATCCAATGTGAGCTTGCCGATCGCGGTGCGGCGCAACGAGACGCAGTGATTGCCCGCCGCGGCCACCATCCGCTTCACCTGGTGGTATTTGCCCTGGTCTATGCTGAGTTCCAGGAGATGCGTGTCGAGCGAGCGCACCTGCGCGGCGATGGGCTTGTCCTCGTCGATGAGCTTCACGCCTTCTTGCAACTGCTCGACCAGGTGCGGCGTTACCGCCTCAAAGAGCGTCACCTCATAGGTTTTGAGCACATGCCGTTTCGGTGACGACTGGGCGTGGATGAAACCGCCGTCATCGGACAGCAGCAGCAGGCCGGTAGTGTCGTGATCGAGCCGCCCTACGGGCTGGGTATTGCGGTTGACATATTCCCGTGGCAACAAGGTGAGGATGCCCGGATGGTGGCTGGGCTTGCGCGAACACTCGTAATCGGGAGGCTTGTGCAAGCCGATGTAGAGTTGCTGGCGAAAGGTCCATTCTTTGCCGTCAACGCTGAAGACCAGACCTTCGCAGGCCAGGTCTTCGTCCGCATCGGTGACTAACCGTCCCGCTACGCTGACCCGTTCATTCCAGATGAGCTGGCGGCACTGCCTGCGGCTGCCGAAGCCTTGGCTATAAAGTATTTTCTCCAGGATCACGCCGCAGGCACCGATTGTGATGGACTGCTGCTGCGCTCTAGGCCGCTGAAAAAGCGCTCCTGTAGAGACGTTAGTCCCAGTTCGACGAGAAGCGCCTCAAGATTTTCGGCGGCTCGTCGGCGTGGGACATCCCTGTTGAGGCTGGCGATGATGAGCTCATTCTTCATTGAATGCTCCCAGCCCACCAGCTCGGTGACGGTCACCTGATAGCCGTGCGATTCCAGTTGCAGGCAGCGCAGCACATTGGTGATGTGGCTGCCGAATTCGCGGGTGTGGAGGGAATGGCGCCAGATTGCCGCCAGCGGCTTGCCGAACTGGGACGGCGTCTTATTCTTGCGCAGCACGGCCGCGACCTCTGCCTGGCAACAGGGCGCTAGCACGATGAAGCGCGCCTTTGCCGACAGCGCGAACCGGATGGCCTCATCGGTGGCGGTGTCGCAGGCATGCAGGGCTGAAACGATATCCGCCCCCGCGGAAAGGCCGAGACCGGCCGTGTTCGAAATTGCCTCGTCAACCCGCAGGTTAAGGAAGGACATGGCATCGAAACCGAGCCGCGAAGCGAGCTCCCGCGATTTGAGCACCAGTTCATGGCGAGATTCGATGCCCACAACCTGTGACCCGGGGGCGAGTGATTTGAAAAACAGGTCATACAGAATGAAGCCGAGATAAGACTTTCCCGCGCCGCAATCGACGAGTCTGATATGGCCTTG
>Ga0214921_10002708_pt1 | contig 28306 bp, 27 predicted proteins | sample LL1505_MetaG_FD_177992 | JGI IMG/M metagenome (GOLD analysis project Ga0214921, IMG submission 177992) | Freshwater microbial communities from Lake Lanier, Atlanta, Georgia, United States - LL-1505 | ecosystem: Environmental > Aquatic > Freshwater > Lake | place: USA: Georgia | collected...
AGCCGGTAGGACCTGTAGAGCCTGTAGGACCTGTAGAGCCGGTAGGACCTGTAGAGCCGGTAGGACCTGTAGAGCCGGTAGGACCTGTAGAGCCGGTAGGACCTGTAGAGCCGGTAGGACCTGTAGAGCCGGTTGGACCTGTTATTCCAGTAGGACCTGTATAGCCGGTTGGACCTGTTATTCCAGTAGGACCTGTAGAGCCTGTAGGACCTGTGAAACCTGTAGGACCAGTAGACCCGGTAGGACCAGTCGAACCAGTTGGACCGGTTATACCTGTAGGACCAGTAGACCCGGTAGGACCAGTCGAACCAGTTGGACCGGTTATACCTGTAGGACCAGTAGACCCGGTAGGGCCAGTGAAACCGGTAGGGCCAGTAGAGCCGGTAGGGCCAGTGAAACCGGTAGGGCCAGTAGAGCCGGTAGGACCTGTGGAACCTGTAGGACCAGTTATTCCGGTAGGACCAGTCGAACCAGTTGGACCTGTTATTCCGGTAGGACCAGTCGGACCTGTTATTCCGGTAGGACCAGTAGGACCTGTAGAGCCGGTAGGACCGGTTATTCCTGTAGGACCAGTAATTCCAGTTGGACCGGTTATTCCTGTAGGACCTGTGGAACCTGTAGGACCAGTTATTCCGGTAGGACCAGTCGAACCAGTTGGACCTGTTATTCCGGTAGGACCAGTAGGACCTGTATAGCCGGTAGGTCCGGTTATTCCTGTAGGACCTGTGGAACCTGTAGGACCAGTTATTCCGGTAGGACCAGTTGGACCTGTTATTCCGGTAGGACCAGTCGAACCAGTTGGACCTGTTATTCCGGTAGGACCAGTCGAACCAGTTGGACCTGTTATTCCGGTAGGACCAGTAGGACCTGTAGAGCCGGTAGGTCCGGTTATTCCTGTAGGACCTGTGGAACCTGTAGGACCAGTTATTCCGGTAGGACCAGTCGAACCAGTTGGACCTGTTATTCCGGTAGGACCAGTAGGACCTGTAGAGCCGGTAGGTCCGGTTATTCCTGTAGGACCTGTGGAACCTGTAGGACCAGTGGAACCTGTAGGACCAGTTATTCCGGTAGGACCTGTCGAACCAGTTGGACCAGTTGGACCAGTGGAACCAGTAGGACCTGTAGAGCCGGTAGGTCCAGTGGAACCTGTAGGACCAGTGGAACCTGTAGGACCAGTTATTCCGGTAGGACCAGTGGAACCAGTAGGACCTGTCGAACCAGTAGGACCTGTCGAACCAGTTGGACCGGTTATTCCTGTAGGACCTGTGGAACCTGTAGGACCAGTGGAACCTGTAGGACCAGTTATTCCGGTAGGACCTGTCGAACCAGTTGGACCGGTTATTCCAGTTGGACCAGTTGAACCAGTAGGACCAGTGGAACCAGTAGGACCTGTAGGACCTGTGGAACCTGTAGGACCTGTTATTCCAGTAGGACCAGTAATTCCAGTTGGACCTGTTATTCCAGTTGGACCTGTTATTCCAGTAGGACCAGTAATTCCAGTAGGACCAGTTATTCCGGTAGGACCTGTGGAACCGGTAGGACCTGTAGAACCGGTAGGACCTGTTATTCCAGTAGGACCTGTGGAACCGGTAGGACCTGTTCTACCTGTTGGACCAGTGGAACCGGTTGGACCAGTGGAACCGGTTGGACCAGTAGAGCCTGTCGGGCCTGTTATTCCTGTAGGACCTGTGGAACCAGTAGAGCCTGTTATTCCTGTAGGACCAGTAGAGCCTGTAGGGCCTGTTATTCCTGTAGGACCTGTGGAACCGGTAGGACCAGTAGAGCCGGTAGGACCAGTAGAGCCGGTAGGACCTGTTCTCCCTGTTGGACCTGTAGGACCAGTTGAGCCGGTAGGACCTGTAAAACCAGTTGGTCCTGTTATTCCCGTGGAACCAGTAGAACCGGTAGGACCTGTTCTACCTGTAAAACCAGTTGAACCAGTAAAACCTGTTGCACCAGTACTACCTGTGAGTCCTGTAGGTCCTGTGGAACCTGTTCTTCCCGTAGGACCAATTGGACCTGTATAACCAGTAGAACCACTGCCACCTACAGTTCCTGGGTCTCCTTTTTGTCCAGTAGGACCAATAGCTCCTGTGGGGCCTGTAGAACCGGTAGAACCTGCATTTTCATTTTTTACATATAGTGGCCTTGCAAATGACATTTTATATAATAAAACATATAATTTAAATTATATTATCTTAAATAAATTACTATAATATATATATGAACTTTGATTTAAATATTGAAAATTACACAAGAGACGAATTAATTCAAATGTTTGAATTACCACTAAATTTTGATAAAAATATTCTTGAAATCAAACAAGCGAAATTGAGAGATAGCATTTTTAATAATAAAGAAATTAACAAAGATACCCAAACAAAAACAATTCAGTTTCTAATAAAAGCAAAAAACATCATTTTAAATGAAAATCAACCACATAATAGCAATATTCAAAAAAAAATCGAAGAATTTTATAATTCTAGTTATGAACTCAAAACATCCCAATTAGAAGATAGAGAAGAACATATGGTCCAAGTAAGAGAACAAAAGCCCTATTTATCATCATTTCCAAGTGAATTCTTTCCAGGGGTGATAAACCCCCTCAAAAAAAGAACCATCAAAAAAAACCTCAACATCGATTCTAAATTTAGAGAGAATTATTTTAGTAACCCATCTTCTAATTTCAACTTTAATTTACCAATCAATATAAACGATGTGTTACAAATGCAATTAGCCTCCATCGAATTACCTACTACCTATTATGTAGTATCAAAACAATATGGCAATAATTTCTTCAGTATTACAGTCAATACGTCTACAACTGTAATTAATATTCCTGATGGAAATTACGACCAAATAACTATGATGGATGCTATTAACAATCAACTTTTATTAGCTGGCGCACCTTTTAACAAAGTCAACTTTGTAATAAATTTAACAAAAGCCACGACTGGTAGTGGCCAAACATTGGTAGGATTTAATGATTTATCTGGAAACACAATTCTTAGCTTAAATTTTCAAGCAGATAGAAATGGTATAGATGACCGAAATACTCCATTGCCGTTAAAATTTGGTTGGATAATTGGTTTCAGAAATGGTGTTTACGTAAACAATCTAAATTATGTTTCAGAAGGTGTTGTAGATGTCACTGGACCAAAATACATGTTTTTAGCTATCGATGATTATAAAAATAGTGTTAACAACAATTTTTATAGCGCATTTAATTCATCCATATTAAATAAAAATATATTGGCACGTATATCACTACAAGCAAATACATTCAATGTTTTAGAGCAAAATAATTTAAATCTAGTGACCACTCCCCGCGAATATTTTGGTCCAGTAGATATACAAACACTAAACGTCCAATTATTAGACGAATATGGTAGAATCGTGGATTTAAATAACATGGATTTTAGTTTTTGTCTTACGTTAACAACAGTTTATGACCTTTAAGTTTACGACCGTTAAGTTTACGACCGTTAAGTTTACGACCGTTAAGTTTACGACCGTTAAGTTTATTCAAATTTCCCCAGTATTTTTATAATGCAACCATGATTTCGGTTTTATCTTCGTTCCGCCATCATAAGGAACCGCATATCTATCTTTTAGAAGTAGTGAATTCAAGTGGATTTCTCCAATATATACATCGGCCAATATTCGCCCATATTTCTCACTAGCAATATTTTCTAATCTAACATATTTATTCAATACCAAATTGGATACAAAATCTCGCGCATTTTTAGCGGCTATTTTCTCTTCATCTGCCACGTCTTTACCTTTTATTTCAGGACTATCTATTCCCTGTAATCTTACCGATAGCCTATATAATGGCGATTTATCGTATGGTAATGTAGCAGCGATGGTGATGGTATCCGCATCATAAACTTTGATGACTCTTCCACCATTTATTGGAAATACAAACGGAACCGTATCTTCCCAAGTAATATCTATTCCATCAACCATAAAATTTTTATTAGAACTAAAACCGTGGGTTTTTCTGGTAAATATTGCAAATGGGTTTCGTATTTTACACAAACAAAACATTTTGTTATAGGGTAACACTGTTAACTTTTATATTATTTAATCAATTTTTAAATTAAATAATATAACTATACATTATATGGCAAATTCATTAAAAGGGAGTTCAGGGAAAAAAGCATTTGGTGTATTTTCAGAGTCACAAAATGCAGGAGATTATATTTTAAATAAAAAAGCACGAGCGACCTATTGTGTTGCCAACAAATGCGTTCCAAGCGTAAAAGTGGGAACACAGAGTAATTTATTATTGTTTAATACCGCCAACAAATTAAGTCTGTATCCTTGTAAAAATACGATTAATAGGGCAAATTTATATATAAATTTAATTACAAAATTGGATTTATCAGGAAATATTCCTGTGATAGAAGATTTTTATAGTAAGCAAGTTCCTTCTACAATTAATACAGATGTGATTCCTTATCTGGTGTATAATATAGACCCCAGTGGAAATTTATTTGGAAATACGACTTGTGGTGCGTATAATTATACAAATTATATGGTATACAATCCGCCTTACAAAACGACGAATCCAGGACATATTGACAGACTATAAATGCAAAATATAAATGCAATCTATAATATAAAGAATACAACATAAGTCAGAAATGCGGTAATAATAGTGGTTGAACTTGCACGAACAATAAACGTAGTTACATTAGAGCCGTCATTTTCTTTTAATGTATTCCTTACACAATCAACCGATAAATCTACATCGATAGAATATTCGTCGTCGTTTCTGTTATTTTGTATATGATAGTTATATTCGTCGCATATATCATTGCAACGTTTATTATATGCATCGTAAGTAGTGAATCGTTTAACATTATATTTTTGGCGTATTTTATCTTCATTATTTGGAATCGTTTTTATACTTTCCAAATCGACATAAAAATCCCAATCATCCGCAACACGGTTCATTGTAAAATGATTTAATGTATTATTCATTGTTGTTATTAATATATGGTCATAATTTATTTGTAGTTATTTCATGATAAAAGTATTCAATTTTATTTACTTGCCTAATTCCAACTATTCAAGTAAATAAAAGTACTTAGCGTTTTGCGCCCATTTTAACCAGCATTTTTTTCGCTTTTCTAGATACGTTTTTATGATGATATTGACGCGATCTAATATACGCAGCATAAACGCCTTTAGAACTAATTTTGCACGTATTTTTTTTGCAAATAGGATATTTTTTATTTGGTCCTAAAAAACATTTTTTGCCACAGCGTTTTAACATGAGTGTTTTTTGGTGATACCCAGGTTTTTCATTTTTCCATCCTTTAGTAGCTGAACCACGACCGTTTTTACGTGTTTTAGACATTATATATATATTACATAATAAAAATTATAGTGTTTATTTATGGAAGAAGAGATTTCAAAAAATAGTGAACGTAATACACCATTACCAACGAATGAAAATCAATATGATATAATGAAATTTTCCGAATGTAGAGCGGTATATTATGATTCACCAAAATTAGGACGATTACACCCACCTAGTCATGAAGATACATCTAGTGAAGACATATCTTCTGATATGTCTGGAAATTTAACGGATAATTCAGGTAACACCATAATAACATTTAAAAAGTATACCTATAAAGAGATTGAAAATGAAATGAATGAAAATTATTTTGATGAAAATGAATATTTTTCGAGTGCATTAGATATACTAGCGACTTATTTAAGAGGTCAAAAACTGATTTATATGGAATCAAAATCTTATTGTGAAACCAGATTAAATAGTCTTATGATGCCCTCTATTTTATTATCAACCGCTGCAACTGTATTGGCGTCTATCATTAAAGATTACATTTGGGGTGCTTATTTGATAGCAGGCGTCAATGGCATTATTGCTTTTTTATTAGCAGTGGTGAATTACTTGAAACTAGATGCTGCCTCCGAAGCTCACAAAACGTCGGCTCACCAATACGATAAATTACAAACAACGATTGAATTCATGTCAGGTAAAACATTATTGTTTTCATACGACCCTAGTAGTAACTATATAGGTAATGTTATTGGTGAAAAATTAACGGACATTGAAAATAAGATCGGAGAGATAAAAGGAACCAATCAATTTATAATTCCAAAAGATATAAGAACCATGTATCCAATTATTTATAATACAAACGTATTTCTAATCATAAAAAAAATTGAAGACATTCGAAAACGTAAAATAAATGCTTTAAAAGAGGTTAAAAACTACAAAAATTATTTAAAAGCGCTGGTAAAGGCTAGAAGACTAAAGGGATTATCCAACAAACATTATTTATCGCAAATAGATTTTTTGCAAAAAGAAAAGGACCGCCACATTAACAATCTTCTTATTTTAAAATCCGCATTTTCAATTATTGATGATATGTTTATTAAAGAAATGGAAAATGCAGAAATAAATAAAAATATTTGGATAAGAAGATGGTTTTGTTTTGGTTTTAATATCAAGGAAAAGGTTGTTGACCCTAGGACAATAAGTACCTTTATTGAAGATGTTATGAATCCTTATGGTAGACAAGATAAAATAATACAAGAATTGAAAGAAAAAGAAGCTGAACTTCAAAAAGATAAGGAAAAAAAAGAAAAAGAAAATATTAAAAAAAATATTAAAAAAGATAATGAAAAATTTAAAAAAGTTTGGGAAGCCCTTAGTAAAACTAAAGGTTTAATGAAACAAAATGTAAATTTAATTGAAAAATTATATGATAAATTAGAAAAGGGCGAATTGAACGAAAAAAATGTTTTAAATCATGATGACGATGTAAATAATAAAAATAAATTCAATAGCGTTTTTACTTTAAAAAAAATGCCAAATATAGTAGAATTATTTGGCATAGAAAATGACGTGAAACCTAATTTTGAACACATAAAATTTGCCATAGATGAAATAAATAATACAGATTTTGAAAATGATGAAATTAGAAGTAAACGGTCTGATTCGTCAAATTCTTTAGATTGCGATATTCAAGGTGATAAAAATAAATAAAATTGATATATTTCTAATAAAAAATAAAATAAGAATACAAAAATTTATTATTTTATTTAAAATGTCATTAGCGAACGTAAACCACAACGAAAATAATGGAGAATATGAATTCGCGCGGAGGGTTTTATTTGATTCTCGTATTTCTATTCTGGAAGCATCTAATATATTAGCTGATGCATCAGCCAATAGCGTATATTGGTATATCGATAGAAACCCGGATTATAATATTGTTACCAATCTAAATAGACCTACAGTGGGACACAAAAGGCACTCCATCGATATAATATGTAAAAATATAGAAATTTCAGAAGAAGAACAAAATTGTTGTATTTGCATGGAAGAGAGAGAAAAAAATGATATTTGTCGTTTTACGTGTCAACACTCCTTTTGCGGAACATGTATCATTGATGTTTTAAAAACCCAGAGTTCCGCGTGTTGTCCTCTTTGTAGAGAAATGGTTACAAATATTATTACACAACAAAATAACATACAACATAAATTACAGGAATATTGCCTTTAACGAAAACTCATCATACGTAGACCGTTTTTACTAGCTTGTATAGTGCCTTGATTTCCTACATTTGTCGTAAATAACATTCTAGTAGATTTTATTTGTGATATCCTTTTTCTTTCTTCAATTTGTCTTAGTCTTTCTTCTACTAACATTTTTAAATATTCTTCTTTTGTTTTAGGAACCTTTATTTCTGGAACAACTGGATTTGCGTCTTGATAATCCTTAAAATATTTATTATAAATGTAACTATGTTTCACTGCTGGTTCAATTTGTTCTTTTTTTATTTCTACTAATCTTGGATTTTGCAGTGGATACTGATTATTTTTCACTGGGTACGTATTATTTTTCACTGGGTACTGGTGTTGTACCTGGTCTGGATGTTGTGTATGCTCTTGATTTGGTGCCATAAATTGTAAAACACCACTTTTATTTACCACCAAATTCATATTTGTTAATATATCATCAAAGGTAACCTTCTTTTTTTTAGATGATTGAGGTTTCTCTTTTGTTTGTGAATTATTTTCCCAATATTTTTCATAATTACTATCGTTTATATTATCAAACGTTTCGTGGGATTGCTTCATTTCTGTTTCATAAAAATTAAGCTCCATATTTATATAGTATTATATTTTTGCATTATATTTTTTTACACATAAAAAAATATAATATATTTTTAATATAAATATGCTTAATACTTATATCAAAAATCGCGGATTATCACAAACAATTATGAATAACAATAATCACATTAATTTTAACGAATTACTCTGGGATGCTGATTATGATGGAAACAATGCAAATATAAATGTTTCTTCGAATAATAATGGTCATAAAAAAAGATATAACATAAACCTTGATAATCATGATTTAGCTAACATGCTTAATATTCCTAGTATAAACATGCCTATTCATAAAAGGCTTCAAATGGATTTTGAACAACCTGTTTTTAGAAATGAACCTAGAGTTTTACAAATTGAAATTCCTAAAATGAAAACACCACAAATTAAAAAACCAGAAATAATAATAAAACCTCGTTTTGTTACAAAACCAGAAAGTATAATCGATAATAACACAGTCTCATCACTCGTTGAACCATCTATAACTTCCCTCCTAGAATCTGCAAGCCCTACTAGTTACCTTTCAAGTCCCCTACCTAATGAAGAATTATTGGTACCAATTACTATTGACGAAAACACACTCGATAATTATAAATTGACTCCTAAAAGACGGCATAGACATAAAAAAACACATAAAACATATAAAGTATATAAAAAACAGAAATCGCCAAAACGTAGTTCACCGAAACGTAGTTCACCAAAACACAAATCATCAAAACACAAGCATAAATCAAAAACGTCCAAAAGTTATACACTATTCTAATATTTATTCTTTTTTATAATACTCAATATCATATTCTCATCATCCGAATAACTTCTCTCGCGTCTTTCTTTCTTATATAGGTTACCATTTATTTTATTCATTTTTTGACTTATATAATATTGAGAAGCATATACTATTACATTAGCAATATCATCATAAATGAGTTCCAAAAAGAGCCCTTCCGTTTTTTTTATAAAATGTAAAAAATGCAGCAATTCATCTATATTTGTTTGTGAAAAAATTGCAGTCATTACACAGTGGTTTCGTTTAAATTGCACATGTGAATCATATTCGTAGTCTTCATAGAAAGATTCGCATTCACATTCTTTGGCGACATTTCTTATCGTATCTTGTAATTGTGTTGCACTACTATTTTTGATTATATCAAAAGACACTTCAATATTATACCCCATTTATATAACTAAACATTTTTGTTTTTTCAAAAAAAATGTTTTATGTAGTAAAATAAAATACTACATAAAATTACACTACACACATAGTTTTTCTTTTTTTAAAGTTATATATAAATGTCATTTAGAAAATTCGGTGGTTTACAATATGCAGGTAAAAACAATATAGTTTCTAATAATTACAATACAACGAATAATTTAACAGTTACTGAAAATGTTGGCCAACCAAATTCACATATTAATTTTGAAAGCGATATATATTTAAATGGAAATCTAGTTATTTTACCGACAGGACCCACAGGTTCATCTAGTAATAATGGGATTTATTTTCCGGATGGCTCTTTTCAAAATACAGCAAGTATTTCTAATATTTATGCAACTTTTACCGGTCCCACTGGTGTAAAGGGTTCTACTGGTGCTATAGGGTCAAAAGGTGATACGGGTCATAGAGGTTGTGAAGGTCACCGAGGTCATACTGGATTTACTGGTTCCACCGGTTCTACTGGTTCCACCGGTTCTACTGGTTCCACCGGTCCTACTGGTTTCACAGGTCCTACTGGCGAGACAGGTGCTACTGGTTTCACAGGTGATACTGGTTTCACCGGCCCAACTGGTAACACAGGTTTTACAGGCCCTACAGGTTATATAGGTCCAACTGGTTTCACCGGCCCAACTGGTTTCACCGGTTTTACAGGTCCTACGGGAATAACCGGTTCTACTGGTTTCACAGGCCCAACTGGTTTCACCGGTTTTACAGGTCCTACGGGTTATATAGGTCCAACTGGTTTCACAGGTCCTATTGGAACAGGTCCAACTGGAACAAATGGTCCAGCACTATTTACACTCACAACTGATTCAGAGTATATATACTTTCCTAGCAGCAATTCTATAACTGCTTCAGGTGTTGGAAAAGAAATTTACGCCAAAACATTAGAAGCGTATAGTTCTGTATTTTTAACATTTTATATAACAGATGACGCCATCCTTGCAAACGATACTTGTGGTCTAGCTTATTACAATACTGGAGTTGGTTATTCACCATATCATTTTTTTAGTATAAATAATCCAGGTTATACCAATTATACCATATACGCGAATAGTAATGAGACGACTATTACAGGTAGTTTTACAAATTCAACACAATTTACGATAATAGTTAGTGGTAGTATTGTTTATTTTTATGTGGATTCAATATTAAAATATAGTATTTCAGAAACTAAACCTACATCATTTTCTCCTTCTAGTACATTTTATTACGGATATTTTAAATTTTTTTATAATATCACCACCGAAACAATTAGTAATATTTCTTTTGGTTCTACATCAGAAGGTCACACAGGTCCCACTGGGGGTGGTCTCGCAGGCGTAACCAGTATTTCCGCTACCAGTCTAGAAAATGGTGCGCAAATAACATCCGATTATTATTTACAATTAGGACCTGCAGATAGTTCAAATCCTGGTTTAGTCACTACAGATTCACAAACATTCACCGGGTCCAAAACCTTTAACTATGATTTAACCGTAAATGGTTTAACAATTGGTTTAGGAGGAAGTTCAATATCAACCAATACGGCTATTGGTATAAATGCTTTAGATAGTAACACAACTGGTTCACAGAATACCGCGTTAGGTTATCAAGCCGGATATGCAGGAACCGCGAACACCACCGGTTCATATAATACTTATATTGGATACCAAGCGCAAGCAGACGGAAATTATTCAAACTCAACTGCTATCGGCTATAATGCAACGATTACAGGAAACAATCAAATCGTACTAGGCACCACATCAGAAACCGTTAGATATAATAAAGTATATCCGCTATATTCAACAGTCCCTACTTTTGATTCAACTGATATTGGATATATAATTTTTGGAACGAATATTAGCACCACTACAATTACAACAACAACAACAATTCAATCGTTAACAATACCACATGGCGGAATATGGATGTTTTTTTCATCGGCATATTGTCATACAGCTTCTACCACATTGGTTGTATCTATGCTAATGAAATACAGTTCCACAACTATTGCTTCCGCATTCGAAACTTTATCAACATCACAATCAAGCGACAAAACTATAAATATTTCATTTGTATACCCTGTAAATAGTAGCGCTACTTTGTCTGTAGAATTATACCCATCCATAGGATCATTCACTTATAGCGCTTCAGGTGGTCAAACTTATTCGTATTTAAGAGCGGTAAGAATAGCATAATATAATAAAATTGATTTCTAATATTATAATATCATAATAAATAACCAATCTATTTATTATGAAATCTATTTTATATAATGTTTTATCAGTAATTAATCCACATCCGCGCGACAAAAATATTCGCTTCTTTGAAGAAGGACATAAATATGTTATTTTAACTGAACCAGATACACCATACACATCTGTAACTACTTGGAATCATTCCCATTTTCCGCATTTCGACGCAGATGAAGTCATTCATAATATGATGAAAGGCAAAGGGTGGAAAGAAGGCCATAAGTATTGGGGTTTAACACCTAAAGAAATCAAAGACCAATGGAACTCAAACAAAGATGCTGTTGCTGGCGCCGGAACAGATCTCCATTTTGAAATCGAATGTTTTAACAATGACCCACGATATACTTTCAAATATTCAAATAAGGAATTATATGAAATTTATATGGCAGATAACAAAGGAATCCATGAATCAAAACCGATTGAATGGCAATATTATATAAACTTTATTAGAGACTATCCTCATTTGAAACCATATCGCACAGAATGGTTAATTTATCACGATGACGTAAAAATATCGGGTTCGATCGATATGGTTTATGAAAATACAGACGGAACGCTTTCTATATATGACTGGAAAAGAGCAAAAAATATTACACGAATTAACAATTTCAATAAATTTGCTTTATCTACTCCAGTTTGTCATTTGCCAGATTCGAATTTCTGGCATTATGCTCTACAATTAAACACCTATAAGACTATTTTGGAAGAAAAATATGGAAAGACGATCAGAGATTTATTCTTGGTTAGATTACATCCAGACGCCGAAGACAAAAACTATGAATTAATCCCGCTTCCTGATTTGTCTAAAGAAATCAAGGAATTATTTCTAGAAAGAAAGAAAAACTATAAGCAGAATCAAAAAATATAATAATGAAACGTCATAAAACAATATAAAACAAAAACCAAATACTATAAATAATATGGATTATGAATCTATTTTTTTTACATGTATGGTAATATGGTATTTTGGTAACTATTTTAATCCCTATATTTTATTTATGTTTTTGGAAAAATTAGCCCAAGAAACGAACAACACATTACATTTTATTCAGAATATGAATCTATTCATGATGGCAGATAATATATTTACAGATGACGACAGTGATGATAGCGATAATAGTGATATTGAAAATAAAGCAAACGAAATCGCAAAACCTATACCAAAATATGAGGATAAATATTTGGAAGAATATCGCAAAATGGATAAAGACCTGATTCTTGATGAAACCGAACAAGTTTTAAAACTCCAAAAATACAACGATTTTTTCAACGAAATCGCCGATTCGTATAATCTTAAAATTAAAGAATTACAAAAACAATTAGAAGTAAATAATACAAAATTAGATAAATATGAAGGAAGTGACGATGATTATTGTATTTATGATGGAACAGACGAAGATGCTTATTTAGGCGAAACGAAAGATGCGCGCATTCAATATTTGTTAGACGAAAATAATAAATTATTCATTGAAATTGATGATATCAAACAAAAGCTAGAAACCAAAGAGGGAGAAATCGTAATCAGTAAAAGCGCGGAAGAGAAAACAAATACATTTATGATACATCATCGTTTAGAAAAATTGAAGGTTTGTTATGTAATGGAGTATACACCATTAGGAAATGTATTGATGATTTATGATAAAGAGCGCGAAACCTTTAAATATTATAGCGACAATACAATACCATACAGATATTTAGAAGTGGTTGGTAGAAAATATGCCAAACAATTTGGTTGTAGACGAATTTTTGTAGATATGGAAGAAGAATTAAAAATAGCCGAAGAAAAATGGGAAAAAGAACGAATCGAAAAGGCGGATAGAGAGGAAAAGGAACGAATTTTAAAAGAAGAAGCTATAAAAAACCAAAAACCAATCGAACAAAAAAAGAATGTTTTTGCAAAATTTAAAAGTTATAATAAAGAAGCTGGAACTGGGCATGTCAATACAGCCCCTCCTCCAAAAAATAGCATTCCAAATAAATTGACTGAAAAACAAGAAAACGAAAAAATATTAATAAAAGAAAGAGCAAATAGATATACATATGAAGGTAAATTTGCTAATTTTAATTTTCTCAAAAAAGTAGATAGAAAAGTTGTTGATAAAAAATTCGCATTATCGTTTGCGGATTTTAAGAAAATACAAAAAATGAAAACTAACTAGAAATGTAATGATACATGTTCAATAGTGTAAAATATTTCATAAATAATTACACCAGTTTTATAGTTACATCACTTTTATAGTTACACCACTTTTATAATTATGTTAGTTGTAAAAATATAATTATAAACTTCTCTTTATAATATAAATGCATAGTCAAACCAAACGTAATAGAAAAACAAAAAATCTAAGAAGAACAAATCAAAAAACAGCAAATCAAAGAACAAAGAAAATAACACAAAACACAAATATATATTTAGGTGGTGGCGAAGGTGAAACTATGAATATGGAGAAAAGTAAAGGTATTTTTGATATATTAAGTGAAAAAATCGGTAATTATGCCGGAGACGCATTTGATTATGTAAAATCAAAGGGATTAAGATTAGCAGGCCTACAACCCATTAGAATAGATGAAAATAGTTCAATAAACGCAACAAAAGAAGTCGATGCAAATATAAACAAAGTAAGTGATGCGGCATCTGGTTTAGTTTCTGGTGCAAAACAAATTGGTTCCAACATTGTAACTGTTTTTGACAAAGGATCTGCAGCTGTAGTTGAAAATATTAATGATGTTCTAGGAAGTAAAACAGTTGAAAAATCTGTAACGGACGCTGCTAAGGAAACTGCCGCAATTGGAGAAAAACTATTAGAAAATATTAATGAAAAAATAAGCACCCCTGAATTAAAAGAAGAAACGAAAAAGGTTTTAGAAAACGCAGCAGATTATGCCGAAATAGCAGTGGAAGCTATGGACGAACCAATCAATAAAGCAGTCGATGAGCTTAATAAAGCAGGAACTACTGCTGCGGCTGGAATTGCATCTGGTGTAGTGAAAGTTGGGACAGACGCATTAGCGGCAGTTCCAGGTGTTGGTGCAGTAATTGAAGTTGGAAAAATGGCGAACGATGCTAGTGCGGCCGCAGGAGATGTGGTGAAAGCGGCTTCTGATGCATCCTCTACTATATCTAGAGTGGTTGAAGAAACCAGTAAAAATATAGAAGAAGGTCTAGAGAAGAAGGAGTTAGAAGGCAACGATGTAGAAAAAAATGTTTTGGAAAGTGTAACACCAAATGACACAAATAATACGAAAGGCGGTATGAAACAATTTAAAGAAATAAACAAAGGTGGTATGAAAATTTATAACAGGGTGAATAATTCGATAAATCAATTTGAAAATCCTTTCATAACAAGTGGTGGGTCTAAAACAAGACGTAAACTTAGGAGCAAACCAAAACCTAAAACCAAACGTGTACGATTTGCTATTTAGTTACTGGCAGTAGGCTCTGTTTCCATTCCTTAAATCCGTTACTTCTATAAATATTAAAAGAACTACCTAGATGGTGTAAGGCTATTTCGTATGCTTTTCTATCATGTTCATTCAAATTAGTCAAGTAAGTAAATAATTCTTGTTGTTTTTCTAACGGATATTTTTGAATAATGTCTGGTATTTTAATATGTAAGGATTCAAAATCGATTTCTTTCGTTATACGTTCTTCAGTCATTTCAGTCATGTTATTATCTATCATTTAAAAATATACATACCTATAATTTTAAATCAATTTTATTTGGCTTATAATATTCTATATTTATCCGTTGTAGGTAACAAAACATATTAGTTTATTTCCACTATTTGTGTTAAAGCGAACCTCACTGGTGTTAAACATCTTAGTTATACTAGTGTCTACCGTGTAACCATTTGATACTAAATAAGAGATTAAATCAGGCACTTCGTCCACGATCATTAAATCGTCATATTTTTTTCCACACCCAGTATTACAACCACCTAACGACAATAATGCATATCCGCATTGTTTTACATGATTACATGGTCCGCCTATCTGGGTAAATTCGCTTAAAGGTGGAAAGTTGATACGTCTCACGAATTCTCCTAGAGGACCTTGCGGTGGTAAATTCAATACCACAATATTTTTATAACATTGATTATAAGTATCTAAATAAGGTTGGCTAAAAAGGGAAATCGTTTTCGCTTCTCTCGTGGGAATCATATGAGATTGGTGTTGGTGGTTATTGGTGTTGGTGGGTACATTTCTAAACTGTGATGCTCTATTGAAATTCATAGATCCCATAGGTTTTTTAACATTATTCATGTTGCTAATAAAATTATACATCTACTAATGTAAAATAAAAAAAGATTTTTACTTAAATTACATTTGTATAAATGTTATCATTTATAAATTGATAGAATCCTCTGTCGTAGCTAAGCTAAGCGTATCATCGTCATCTGCTATATCGTAGCTATAATCATAATTTGATGTAAGAAGGCGATGTTTACTGTTGAAATTTTTAATCATTTTTAGTTCATTATCTTGGTCCTCATTATCGCTTTCGGATATTTGTTTTTCATTTATAAAACAGGTTATCAAATTTTCTAAATTCTGAATACGTTCTTCGTAATTTTTCATGGTAAGTTCTTGTTCTTCTATTTTTTTTTCCAAATAACGGCAGTTTTCTACGATTTGGTGGTGATTCATCATGGTATCTGGAATAATAGTTAATGCTTTCAATAATATCCAATATGAGCGCTTTTCAGCATCTAAATATAATACACATTTTTCTTGGCGATTGGTTAAAAGTTCTAATAATCTTTGAACCAAAGGAGTATTATCATAATATTTATTAAAATGAACAAATGCTGATTTCATACGCATAACACTAGTACTAATTTCATTGAACCCTGGTTTTTTAAGAGTTGATGTAAAATCTACACGTCTTACTTCTCCAATTTCGCGATTATGAAATAGTTCCATCACTTCTTTTTCTGTGGTAGAGACAGACATACGCGGAATATAGATACTCATTGGTTCAGTATTATTGTTATAGTTTTGAGGTGGGTTCATTGTTGATTTTATCTCGTGGGAGTGGTTAAATAATTATTTTATGTATACTTTTTATATTCATTTGCAAAAGCATTCATTTTTTTTATTATTGGTAAATATACGTAAAAAAGTTATTGGTTACCAAATATGGTATCCTCACTTTTTATTTTTTTAATTTACATAAATGCATTTGTTGTGGTTTTCTATTTTTATAGTTTTACACTTCGTTCCTATTCCGATGTCACTTCGTTCCTATTCCAAGAATAGCTAGGCATTCCTTCCCTTCGATTCGCTATTTCTAACATATTCATAAGATTATTTACTCTGGGAAGTCCTTCTCCAGGTCTAAAATTACTAATAATGATGCGCATTTTTCCAAAAACAGTACCCTCTATACGAGCCAACTCTTCATCGTCATCCTCATATTCTTCGTGTTCCAAAAGGAGAACCTTTACCAAGTCCTCCATGGTAATATCATCCTCTAAAAGTTTATCTACAATAAATTCTGCAGATGGTTTGGGTGGTGCATCTTGTATGCGTTCACGAATGTTTTCCATTTGTTCCTCCTCATCCTCGATATCTTCTTGTTCATGAGGCTCTCCACTTATATTATTCATAAAGAAACGGAAACCGCGTAGAGAATTGTCATTAAACATATCTTCATTATCGTAATCTTCATCGTCTTCCTCCTCGTCCTCTTCTTCCTCGTCCTCTTCTTCCTCTTCGTCCTTTATTTCTTCAGCCATTGCTGTTCGGCAATAAGGGCATCCAAAACCATTATGGGCTACAGAAGTCATCAAACAATTCGTGTGGAAACAATGTCCGCATTCAGTAGTTACACAGTTTTTATTGAAATCAATGATTTCCATACAAATAGGGCATTCCTTTTGAGTGTTCATTTTCGCAAGTTTTAAATGTTGATAAATTTTGTTGTATAACATTACACACTCATAAAAAAGCAATTCAATTTTTTTACAAACATGGTACAATTTTGTTTCACTAAAATTTTGATTTAGTTTGCGGTGCTTTTTTTTCAGTGCCGTTTTTTAAGCGAGTATTTGTAGAAAAATTATATTTTTTAAGTGGAAAATGCATGAGGTTTATAATAAAAAAATTGAAATGCTTTTATCATAAATATATTATCATACACACAATCAAAAACAGTTTTAAAAATGTCCGCAATTAACAATATCAGTCTTTATATTCCTCATATCTTTGCTAATTATAGTAAGGAAAATGTTGCCAAGGTATTTGAAACCTTAAAAATAGGAAAAGTAAAAAATATTGATTTTATTTCCAAAATGGGCAATGATTGTAAACCTTTTAACGCCGCTTACATTCACTTTGAATATTGGTATGATAATATAAGTGCTGCCAATTTTCAAGAGAAGGTTTTACATAAATCACCTGCAAAATTAATGTATGATGAACCTTGGTTTTGGCTTGTTTTAGAAAACAAGGGTAAAAAAATCGTGTCTGGAGACCGTAAGAAATGTTTAGATATTGGTGATTTAAATAAAAGTTTTATTACTCCTGCAAAAACAACCGACTTTGAAACCATTCCTAGAACCCCAACAAAAGGAAAGAACGGTGAAACCGTTGACATGGATAATGTCGTATTCAATATGAATAATGCATTTGAAGAACAACAATATACTCAAATGATGGATGAAATGGCTGAATGTGAAATCGCTATGGAAGAAGAAGACCAATGTCTGATTAGCATTGACGGACGTTATGTTCAAGAATTGGAACAAGCAAACGCCGAATTAAGAATGCAATTAGCGCAAATGCAGAATGCTTATTATGCGGAATGCATTAAATCACAAAGTCTCGCACAAGCATTACAAATGGTAAACAATAAATAAAAAGAAAAAACAAACAGAAAAAGTAAAAAGAAAAGCAAAAAACAAACAGAAAAAGTAAAAAATAGGCGTTTCCAATTGGATTCACCTATTTTTTACTTTTTCTTTTATTTTTGTTTTGTTATCTGCTCTTCAAATACTCTTCTTTGAAATTTTTCTCTCCATTTCTTGCTATGTATTGCATTTTTCTCATAATAAAACCAAACGATGAGCCTGAATGACCATGATAACCTAATTCAGACATTTTTGAACTTATAATGTCAATTTTAGGGTTTTCCGACCACATGAAACTTTCTATATCAGCTTTTACAAAATCCCAATTTTCCGTTAAAGTTATGGCTTGCCAGGCATTTACATACATTTCTCGTTCGTGGTTGTTATTTACATATTCAAATTGTCCAGGAACTAAAATGTCGGTTGGTACATTAGGTTCTATATTCGGAAAAGATGAAATAGGTATATCCCTAGAATTTGTTGTATTCATAATATTTCTAGAAGAAGGAGGAGGTAATAATGATTCATTATCTTCGCTTGTAAATAACGATGTCATATTGTAGTGTATATTATCTTTAGTGTTATATCATTTGAATTATCTCAATTTTTATTATTATTATATATTATATGCCAAGACCCAAAGGAAGTAAAAATAAAAAACGTAAAAATAGTAACACTAATCATTCTCAGAAAAAAAAAACATCCTCTGAAAAAGGTAAAAACGAGAAAAAAACACAAAAAAGAAATAAGGATAATAATAAGACACGCAAGAAAAAATTATTCATTATAGAATCATCTTCATCTCCTGTTTCGCCAGGAATAAAAAAAATTGAGTCTATTTTTTTTGATAATACAGGTGAAAACAAAACAGATTTAAAGATGATTCAATCTATGAATACAATGATAGCTTCTCCTGCCAACACAAATGTTTTACCAAGCGGACGTTTAAATGAAAAATTTATCGATATTATGGAACAATTAGCAAATATTATGTTGAAACAAGGCGAACCATTTCGCGCTCGCGCTTACCAAAAAGCCCAAGAAACCATTATGGCTTATCCTACCGACATTTTAAGTCCAAATGATTTAAAAGGTAAGCCAGGAATTGGCGCTACTATTATGGAAAAATTAGAAGAATATGTGAAAACTGGTACCTTGAGAGTTCTAGAAAGAGAAAAAACGAATCCAGTAAATATTTTGGCGGATGTTTATGGTATAGGACCGAAAAAAGCCAAAGAATTAGTGGATAAAGGAATAACGACTATAGAAAAACTTCGTGAAAATCAACAATTATTAAATGATATCCAAAAAGTAGGCCTTACATATTATGAAGATGTTTTAAAACGAATCCCTCGTTCTGAAATAGAACAATATGAAGAAATTTTCGATAATAATTTTAAGAAAGTGAGTAATACGCCCAAATCACGATTTGAAATTGTTGGTTCTTATCGTCGTGGAGCGCAAAGTTCAGGCGATATTGATGTAATCATTACATCCGAAAATCCCAAAGTATTTGTCAATTTTATAGATGAATTAATAAAACAAAAAATAATTTTAGAAATTCTATCACGCGGACCCACAAAATGCCTAGTCATTGCAAAAATCCCTTCTTCGGATTCAGCCCGTCGTGTTGATTTCCTGTATACTAGTTTGGATGAATTCCCTTTTGCTATTCTATATTTCACTGGAAGTAAAATTTTCAATACTGTAATGCGTCACCAGGCGCTTCAAATGGGACTCACCATGAATGAACACGGTCTGTATACATTACATGAAGGGAAAAAGAAGGGAGCCAAGGTAGAATGGTCCTTCAGGGATGAAAAGGATATATTCGATTATTTGAATATGGAATATAAGACACCTGTAGAACGCGTGGATGGTCGTGCGGTAGTTATTCGAAGTACCATTAAAAAACCAAATATTATTGAATCGTCTGCACCTTCTACACTCGTGCAAAAAAATCTAGAGAAAAAACCAAAGAAAATATTTATTATAGAAAGCGATGATGACAATGATGAATTATCAAACAATAAGATTATTCAACCAACTATAACTATTCAAACACAAACTACTATTCAACCGAACATTCTAACGGATAAAGAAAATAAATCTATCATTGATGTAGCGCATGATTTTAAGAAAAATGGTATTTCTGTTTTGGATAAATTAAATGAAAATCAATTAACATCTATTCTTCGCGAAGCCAATAAAGCTTATTATAACGAACAACCATTTATGACCGATAATGAATATGACATTGTAAAAGAATATACTGAAAAAAAATATCCAAATAATAAAGCAGTGGTTGAAATCGGTGCACCCATTGAATCTGGCAGTCGTAAAGTTACATTACCCTATCACATGGGTTCTATGGATAAAATTAAACCTGATACAGGTATTCTTGCAAATTGGATGGGAAAATATAAAGGGCCTTATGTTTTATCATGTAAGCTTGATGGGGTAAGTGGACTTTATTCAACAGAAGGTTCCAAACCCAAATTATATACTAGAGGTGACGGTAAAGTTGGACAAGATATTAGCCACTTAATACCTCATTTACGTTTACCAAAAACAAAAGGTATAGTTATCAGAGGCGAATTCATCATTCCAAAGGCTATTTTCGAATCAAAATACAAAACCAAATTTGCGAATCCTAGAAACATGGTTGCAGGAATAGTAAATCACAAGACGATAAACGAATCCGTAAACGACCTACATTTTGTCGCCTATGAAGTAATTAAACCTGTGAAAAAACCATCTGAACAAATGGCTCTTCTCGCTACACTCGATGTGGATAGTGTGCTCTATAAAGTAGAAACGACTTTATCCAATGAATTATTATCCCAAACATTGGTAGAATGGCGTAAAAACTACATTTATGAAATTGATGGCGTTATCGTTACAAACGATGCGATATACGAAAGAAAAGAAGGCAACCCAGACCACGCGTTCGCCTTCAAAATGGTTTTATCAGACCAAATAGCAGAGGCGAAAGTATTAGATGTTATATGGAGTCCTAGCAAAGATGGATATTTAAAACCACGAGTTCAAATAGAACCCATACATCTTGGAGGAGTGCGTATTGAATATGCGACTGGTTTTAACGGCGCCTTTATTCATGATAACAAGGTAGGTATCGGAGCCATTATTGAAATTATACGCAGTGGAGATGTGATTCCACATATTCGTAAAGTAACTGTTCCTGCTGAACAACCCAAAATGCCGTCGGTCCCTTTTAAGTGGAATGATACCCATGTGGACGTATTATTAGAGGATATTGAATCAGATGAAACGGTTAAAGAGAAAAATATTACTGGTTTCTTCAGAGGTATTGGAGTTGACGGATTAAGCTCTGGTAATGTCGCACGCATCATTAAAGCTGGTTTCGACAGTGTTCCAAAAATAATTCGAATGACTGTTTCTGATTTACTCAAAGTCGAAGGTTTTAAAGAAAAAACTGCTACTAAATTGTATAATGGTATCCAAGAAAAAATGAATTCCGCATCTTTGATAACCATTATGTCGGCTTCCAATGTCTTTGGCAGAGGGTTTAGTGAAAAGAAATTTGAATTAATCATGGACCCTGAATCTGGTTACCCTGATGTTTTAGTATCCAGCGAAACGGATGCGCAAAAAATAGCAAAAATAGCAAAAATAAAAGGTATGGCGATTAAATCCGCCGAAGCTTTTGTAGAAAAAATTCCACACTTTATTCAGTTTATAAAGGAGGCAGGCCTTGAGAAAAAATTGACGGAGAAGAATAATGAGAAAAAGTCATTGGTCGACCCATCTCATCCGTTATACGGTAAATCGATTGTCCTGACTGGATTCAGAGACGATGAATTACAACAAAAAATTAAAAATGTAGGAGCTAAAGTGGGTTCTAGTGTTTCAAAAAATACCTTTGTTGTTCTAGTTAAAAATATAGAGGAAGATACTGGTAAGGCGTCTGAGGCAAAAAAATTAGGCATACCTTTAATGACGCCAGACGAATTCAAGAACAAATATTTATAAATCATTTAGGACCGAAACATTTAAATATATATTAAAACATAATAAAAACTTTCTTTCTATATGAAGTATATAGAATATGTTTAAATATATATTTTTATTTGCTTCATTCTTAACGGTTTTTTCTGCTAAAAATGGTCTACGAGAAACATCGTTTGTAGAAGGCGATGAATGGAAACAGTTTGCTAACTTTCAAGAAAGATTTAGCAAACGTTATGAAACAATTCAGGAACTAGAAAATCGTTTCGAAATTTTCCGTTCTAATCTTCGTTACATCATCAGCCACAACTTGGAAAACAATAAAAATTTTACCATGGGAGTCAATCAATTTACCGATTTAACCCCTGAAGAATTCAAGAAAATATATTTGAGCGGTTATAAGCCATTACAGTCTTTCGGTTGTGGATCGTTTTCGAGTCATGGCTCAAATGTACCTTCTTCTATTGATTGGACAACAAAGGGTGTTGTAAATTCGGTAAGAGACCAAGGACAATGCGGCTCATGTTGGGCGTTTGCTACGACCGCTAATGCTGAAAGTGTTTGGGCGATTTCTAGTGGCAATCTTTTAGATTTATCTGAAGAATTTTTAGTCGACTGTGCAACTGGATTGGGTTATTTTAATATGGGTTGCAACGGTGGTAATCCAGATTCCGCTCTTAAATATATGATTAACAATGGTCAATGCACAGATGCATCTTATCCATATACATCTGGCGTTACCAAAACAGCTGGCGATTGTCAAAAATGCACCTCTGCTGGAGTTAAATTTTCTAGCTGTTCAGATGTTACACCAAAGGACCAAGTTGCCCTACAAGCAGCGGTGGCACAACAACCAGTCGTTATTGCCATTGAAGCGGATACGCGTTATTTCCAAACCTATTCGAGTGGTATTTTAACAGATGCGACAAAGTGTGGTACGACTTTGGACCATGCAGTGGAAATTGTAGGTTACGGAACTGAAAATGGTATTGATTATTGGAAGGTCCGCAATTCATGGTCTGACACATGGGGTGAAGCTGGTTATGTTCGTATTCAAAAATCATCGTCTACTGATGACATTGGTGTTTGCGGTATTGCTGCGGAGCCAAGTTTTATTTCAGTGTAAAAAAATAGTATTATAAAAATAATATAATAAAATATTCATAATATACAATAGTTATGAATATTTTTACCAAATCAGTTTTTAGATTATATCATACACAATTTCAAAAATGCAATAAAAGGTTTTCTTCATCTAGCACACCTAATGTGGTATATTTTGGGTGCTATCCAAGTGAAAAAAATGTGCAATATACGAAACACAATTACGATATATATTATCCAATAAATATATACCACGTTTATTATCCAACGAATAATTATGAATACTACCATACATCAAATTTTACCCATTATCCGTCTAAATTTTTTACGCATCATTCAAACAATGGTTTTATTTTTTTCTAATAAAATATTTGTATTCTCATTTATCAATTTCCAAATCAAATTCAATCAATTCTTTAATATTGGTTTTCATTTTTGAATACATAGCATTTCGAAGTTTTATATATATGGAATCTTGTTTAAAATCAATACTCATTATTTTTATAAGAATCTTATTACATAATTCAGCCAATTTTTCATTCGTTTTTATTTCGTTTTTTTGTGTCATTTTCCAATCAGAAAATGCCTTGATTACTTTTATATGAACCTTATTTAAAAACTTTATTAATCTTTCTTTCGTTAATTCTGTCCAGCCATTTGTTGCATTGTTTATATTGGTTGTATTGGTTGTATTGGTATTATCATAAATATAAAATACATTTTGTTTTTGAACAAAGGCAAACATAGTGTTTTCATATTCATCAACATTGTAAATGGTTCTAGAAAATACATCATTTACTATATCATAAAACGAATGATCTAAAAGTTTTTTAATATCATCTTCCGTGACCACAATTTTATCTATAATTGTTTCAAATACAATACTTGGTTTCCTATTTGCATTTAACCAGCCCAAAATATTTATTTTTTTCTTCTTTTTAACAACCCATTTATTTAATTCATCTACTTTCTCTTCCAATCTGGAATATCTTTCGCCTAATTCAATTAACATTTGAAACATTTTTCGTTGCGTTGGAATTGGTTCCTCTACGTCATTATATAATGAATCAATGATTGGATTTATACTCGTTTTTGTTTTTGTTTTTTGTAGCAATTCACAAATCACCAAATGTTTATCCAAATTTACTCTTTTTATATAACTCTTTCCACAATATACACAACATAACGACGGTTGTTTAATTTTATTTGGGATATTACTAGCTAATTTATTCATATTTTTACCATTTGGATAATATATATTTATTAATATCAATTTTTTAAAATAAATAATAACTACTATTTATATAATGTCAAATTGTCAATTTAAAACCGCATTAATATATAACAATCCTAATAAATTATTTGGTTTAAATCCCTTTTATTATAGATGGCGTGTTTGTGATACAAATTTAAACGGTAATACACCTGCGGATCAATATCAAAAATTAAAACTCATCCAAAACACCGTTCGAGTACCTAGTTCTTTATATACATCGAATTTAGGACCATTAAATGCTTATCAAAAACCCAGTGCCGCCACACATGGCGTATGTTGGAATCAAATGAGTGATAGACCTGTGCCCAGTGTTCAAAAAGCCACCGTTCCCACCGGGTTTAACAATAGTTTAAATACACGTCATTCGTCCGTCACATCTAGCAAACCTGGTGGTCAAACACCAGGAGGCATTGGCTGTGATATTAAACATAATTCATATGATAGATATTTAAATCGGTTAAAAGGCAAAGGACCTTTAAGACGTGGGGTGATTCCAGCAAATTTTGGAACACCTCTACCATTTAATCCAGCTTTCCCTATTTATGGCGGTAAAACTACCAAAACAAATATTGTAAGTGGTTGTGATTGTCCGATTGGTAGTCCAGCGTCAAAATTAAAACAAGATATACAAATTTATAATTATCCTCTGTGGCAACCCGACCCATTGGGCAGTTGTGGTTTCAATGTAGGAGATTATGTTTATGCTATGCAAACGGGTAACGATTTTTATACCAGAGCACTTGTTTTAAGCGTAACAGGCGATGTTTATACGATAGAATTTGATAATGGTGAAAAACAGACCGCAACTGGAAATGAATTACTAGTTTATTTCCCTTGTAATTGCAGTTCATCATACACTCCTAAAACGAGTTCATTATATATTAAAAATATAAAATCCAGTGTAAATATTGTATGTACTATTCCTACGAGTTTACTTTCCGGTTACTAAGTTTTGGTTACTAAGTTTTTGTTTGGTTATTCAGTTTTGAATTTAGACGTTTTTAATTAATATAAAATATTTATATTAATTATAAGATGCCAGCCAGAATTAAGATGTTCATTTCAAACGGTAATGTTATACCTATTCAACCACGTTCTATAAATCAAACCACTTTAACTGCTGCAAGAGCGCCCTCTGCTTTAAATGCTTCGATTATTGGACGTATCCATAGTGCCAAAGCTGGATGCGGTTCTTGTGGTAGACATTAAATCTATAAAATTATAATATTTTTATTCACTAATATTATAATGTTCACTCTAGCTACATCTTATACTACGCCTTATCCATCGAATCGATTACATAAGGCTACTAATTTTAAAACTATGTTTGATACCACTTTATTACCATACAATAAAATGTATAATGGTTGTTCTGGTAATTTCTGTTATACAACGAGTAAAGGAACCTTTATTTATAAACCGCACGCCGACGTAGGAATGGTAGGACGTTCTGCGGCTGGTTATTTACATCAAAGAAAACGCATGTAAATTGATGTGTATATACATTCTTTCGTTGTTTTATGTTATTTCAAGGTATATAAAAATAATATAAAAGGTTGATACTAAAACTATATAGATAAAAATCGGTATATATATATGGAAAAAATACAAATGGAAAAAATGAACAGTTTTGGTACTATCACTGACACTATTCTTGTTGTCGATAAAAAAAATAGATATACGATAAATAAACGCGCATTACATGTTATATATACGTTTTCAATGTTGTCGTTTACCATCTTTAGCCTATTGCTAATGGGTAAATTTTTTACCAATTTAAATAGTTATACACATATAAATACATCGGAAACTTCTGCAGCTTCTTTACTAGAAAAACAAAATGCAAACAATAACAATGCAATCAATAATGATGCAAATACTATAAATGGTGCAAAGGGTTCTAAACCTCATTTTGTCGTTATTGTTGCCGATGATTTAGGATGGAATTCACTTGGTTATGCGGAAGATAGTATGGCTTTTGCGACTCCGCATTTAACGTCTCTGGCGGAAAGCGGGATTATTATGGAAAATTTTTATGCGCAAGAAGTTTGCTCTCCTAGTCGCGGTTCTCTTTTAACCGGAAGGTATCCATTATCGATTGGCATGCAATACGGCATGGTTTCCGCTAACGCGGAATGGGGTATGCCCTTAGATGAAACCACCATCGCTGAGGTATTGCAAGACTCCGGCTACAGTACTCATATGCTAGGTAAATGGCATTTAGGGTATTTTTCGCCCAAATTTTTACCAACATCGCGCGGTTTTGATAGTTGGACTGGGTATGCGAATGGAGAAAATTATTATTGGTCAAAGAAAAACCCAGACTACACGTCCAATGTAGATTTTATTACTTCCAATAAGTCTTGTTATAAAGCATATGATGGAGAAGATATTCATAATTATTCGACCACTTTTTATACGACGAAAGCAGTCAACATCATCCAAACGCACGATACCAGCACCTCATTATTTTTATATATTGCCTATCAAGCGGTGCACGACCCTTTTGTAGATTATGGCAAACATTCACAAGGTATGCCAGATTCTTATATTGATGATGATATTCTTACCGAAATTCATCAAAATATCGTTGGTACAACACGTCAAGAATACGTGAAATCGTTATATTTATTAGACAAAGGGGTCGGTGAAATTGTGGACGCATTGGAAGCAGCGGATATCATGGACAATACCTATATTATTTTTATGTCTGACAATGGCGGTTGTTGGTATGGCGGTGGTCGAAATGGTCCTCTTCGTGGTGCGAAAGGTGCGTTATTTGAAGGAGGAATAAAGGTAGATTCATTTATTTATAGTCCTTTGTTATCGAGTAGCGGAACCACTTATTCTGGTTTAATGCATATTTCCGATTGGTTTCCAACTATTTTGGCATTAGCACAGATTACCTATAGCCCATCCGCTGGATACGAACTCGACGGAGTTAGTCAAATCGACGGCTGGAATGGCAACAGTGTTCCACGTTCAACCATGTTATACAATATGTATTTAAACGTAACTGATTTCTATTTCAATATATGGACCAATGGTTCATTTGCAGTTCGCGATGCACGGTTTAAATTGATGCACACCTACGACGATAAAGATTATGGTGATTGGTACAGTCCCAGCGAAGAGTTAGAAGATGACGATGATTTGGATACAGACAATCGATGCGCTCAACAATTTCTAAAAGGTAAATTTACTTATTGGTTATTTGATTTGCAAAACGACCCTTATGAGAAAGTAAATTTGTATACATCGACCAATCAATTATACGTAATTGCCAAAGAAAAGTTGTATACGTTGTTACCAGATTATGAGGCCAATTCGAAAATGAAAAAAACGATTGTTTTTTCTAGTAAGGCGGAAGCTTATTGGAGTGCAAATGACCATCATATTTTGCCTTGGGCGAATGAATATGAGCTGAATGGAGACGATGACGGGTTTCCTATATTGTGTTAAAAGTATTA
>Ga0214921_10002709_pt1 | contig 28304 bp, 28 predicted proteins | sample LL1505_MetaG_FD_177992 | JGI IMG/M metagenome (GOLD analysis project Ga0214921, IMG submission 177992) | Freshwater microbial communities from Lake Lanier, Atlanta, Georgia, United States - LL-1505 | ecosystem: Environmental > Aquatic > Freshwater > Lake | place: USA: Georgia | collected...
AGGCGTGTTGGGGCGTGGCTGCAGTCGTCGCGAGCGCCGCGCACGGCACCATCACGGCAGCCCCGACGAGCATCGTGCGCAGCACGGCATCTTTGTGGCCGCGCAGCGCCAGCCAGGTGGATGCACTGCCGCCGACCAAATTGCCGAGCAGGGCCGAGACCATCAATACGGAGCCCAGCGCATAACCGGTCGCCGGGCCGCTCCAGCCGTGATCGCGAATGAACACCGACGGAAACCACGCGGACAACGACGTCGTGACGACGAACAGACCGCCCATCGCCGTGAGCATGGGGATGAAGAACGTACGTCGTTCGCCGAGGTGGCGCAGCGTATCGCGCAGAGTGGCGCTGGCGTGGTTCGCGAAATCGACGGCTTGCAGCGTTCGCGGTTCGGGCAACAGTGTGACGAGCGCGGCGACCGGCAAGCCCGCGAATCCTGCGAGGATGAAGACGATTTGCCAGGGCTCGCGCCCGTTCAAAAAATATCCGATCAGCGGCAAGTCGGTCGCACCCGATGTCGCGAAGCCGATCAGCGCACCACCCAAGGTCAGCGCGAGACCCGAGCCGACGGCGAGGCCGCAGGTGAACACGCTCACCGGCAAGGCGCGACGCTCGCTAGAGAACAAGTCGGCCAGCAACGACACGGCTGCAGGCACCAACGCCGCTTCCCCGAAGCCGACGCCGAATCGGGCGAGCAGCAAATGGTGGTATTGGCTTGCGAGCCCCGACGCCGCGGTCATCGCCGACCAAAAAAGAATCGCGGCGGCGATGAGTCGAACGCGATGCGTACGGTCCGCCAGCCAGCCGAGCGGCAGACCCATGGTCGCGTAAAACGCCGCAAAGGCGGGTCCTTGCAACAAGCCCATTTGGGCGTCGGTGATGCCGAGGGTCGCTTCGATCGGTTGTACGAGCAGCGTGAGCAGTTGTCGATCCAGAAACGACACGGCATAGGCCGACAACAGGACGCCAACGGCAAACCAGCCTTTGAGGGGCGTGACGTCGACCGGACGTGGATCGCTCGTCACTTGCCCTCTGCAACGAGGCGTCGCAGATCCGCCGCCAGCAGCGTCATGTCCATGTTCGGTTCGGCGAGCAGGCGCAGTTCGGCTTTGCGATCGTAGACGAAGATGCTCGATGAATGATCGATCGTGTAGTCGCTACCGTCGGCGGCGGGTACGCGCACCGCCACGGAGTGGAAGGCACGCAGCATGCCTTCCAGATTCTTCGTGTCCGAGCGCAGCCCGATGAACGATGGATCGAAGTGTTTGACGTAAGCGCGCAAAGCGTCCGCAGTGTCGCGCTCCGGGTCGACGCTGATCAGCACGACCTTGACGTCGGTTGCCGCGGCGCCGAGTGACGCTCGCATCTGACGCAGTCGCATCAGAGTCGTCGGACAGACGTCCGGACAACGGGTGAAACCGAAGAACACGACGGTGACGTTGCCGCGGAAGTCTTCGATACGACGCGGCTTGTCGTCGGTGTCGGTGAGTTCGACACCATAACCGTACTTCAAACCGGGTACTTCCGTGGCATTGAACGGGGGCGGGGGAGCGCTGCACGCGCTCATCAGCGCGACGGCAGCCAACAGCGGCAAAGCGATTGCTCGCAAAGAAAAGTGCTTCGACATCAGCGATGCTCCGTGGCGCTCGCACTGCCGGTAGACTCGACCGTGAACTGCGTGACCAAGCGACCGCTGCGCTCGAATTCGAAGGTCACCGGAAAGGAGTTGCCCGTCACGAGCGGCTTCGCCAGACGAACGAGCATCAGATGCATGCTGCCCGGCTTGAGTTCCACGCGCGCGTTGGCCGGAATCGACAAACCGGCTGTGATCAGCCGCATTTGCATCATGCCGTTTTGCATGCTCGTGTCGTGGATCTGAACCTCGGCGGCTGCGGGGGATGCCACGCGCAGCAGACGATCGGGCGTCGCCGTTGCGTTGATGATGGTGACATAGCCGGCGCCGACGGTTTGACCGGGGGCCGTTTCGCGCGCTCTGCCGCCCTCGAGCGCGATGCCGGGCGCTGCATCGGCAACGCTTGTGAGCAAGCCAAACGCCGCAAAGAGCGATGAAACGAACGCATTTCGCATGAGGGGCTCTGCAAACCGGCCGAGGACAACGCAAGTGTGGTTGATAAGGAAATTGGGCGTCAACCGCTGCGGTTGAATGGTGAGTTGGTCTGCCGGTATCGTTACCCCATCGTAATGAAATTCAGGATTGAGCGACCATGAAACATCTCGCTATCGCCCTTGCTCTGTTCGGCATGTCCGTTGCCGCAGCCGACGACTCGGTGTTGCGCACGGTCGAGGCCCGCCGTGCGGCCGATCGCGCGATGGCGCTCGAATTGTGGAATTGGGCCGAGGTCGGCTATCAGGAAGTGCAGAGCAGTGCACGTTTGCAAAAAGAACTGCGCGATGCAGGCTTCACCATTCGTACCGGCGTGGCCGAGATGCCGACGGCCTTCGTCGCCGAGTACGGCAGCGGCAAGCCGGTGATCGGCATACTTGCCGAAATGGATGCGTTGCCGGGCGTGTCGCAAGCGGCGGTGCCCGAGCGATCACCGTTGCGTGGCCGAATCAGCGGGCATGCATGCGGGCACCATCTCTTTGGCACGGCGTCGACGTCGGCGGGTATTGCGCTGAAGAATTGGCTCGCGAGCAATCGCCGCAGCGGCACCATCCGCATTTATGGCACTCCCGCCGAGGAGGGCGGTGCCGGCAAGGCCTACATGGTGCGCGCCGGATTGTTCGACGATGTCGATGTGGCATTGCATTGGCACGCCGGCGATCGCAATACCGTCACCAACGAGCCGACGCTGGCCAACAAAAGTGCGAAGTTCCGCTTCTACGGAGTGGCCGCACACGCCTCCGCCGCGCCCGAGCGCGGTCGCTCGGCGCTCGATGCCGTCGAGGCCATGAATTTCATGGCGAACCTGATGCGCGAACATATGCCCGAGGATGCGCGCATGCATTACATCATCACCCGTGGTGGCGATGCGCCGAACGTCGTACCCGAGTTCGCGGAAGTGTTTTATTACGTTCGGCATCGCAATCCGCAAGTGATGGCTGAGCTCTTCGATCGGCTGGTGAAAACTTCGGAGGCCGCTGCTCTCGGCACGGGTACTCGCGTCGAACACGAGGTGATCCATGGCGCGTTCAGTCTGTTGCCGAATGACGTCCTGGCAAACGTCGTCGACGGCAATTTGCGGAAAGTCGGGGGCATCACGTACGACACCGCCGAACAAGCGTTCGCCGAAAAGTTGCTGCCTACGCTCGGCAAGACGGATATCGCACTCGGCTCCGAGCGTGAAATCCAACCGATCGGCAACCGACTGGGCCAGGGATCGACCGACGTCGGCGATGTCAGCTGGACCGTACCCACGATCGGATTTCGCGCGGCGACTTGGGTGCCGGGCACGCCGGCGCACTCCTGGCAGGCCGTTGCGGCCGGCGGAATGTCGATCGGCTTCAAGGGCATGGAAAATGCGAGTCGCGTACTGGCGCTCACCGCAGTCGATTTGTTCACGCAGCCGGAGTTGATCGCGAAGGCGCGAGCCGAGTTCGAGCGTCGACGCGGCCCCGACTTCAAATACGTGAGCGCGGTCGGGGGACGCAAGCCGCCGCTCGACTACCGGCGTTGAGCGGCGCGTTGCCAGTAGAAATAGAACGGCACGCCGAGCAAGATCATGCCGATGCCGAGTAGCGCCTGCGCGGGCGTGGCGATGAGCGCATTGACCAGCAGCGCGATCGAAACGAGCACGAACGCGATCGGCGTGAGCGGGTAGCCCCAGGTTTTGAACGGCCGGGCGAGACCGGGTTCGCGTTTGCGCAAGATGAGCACCGCGGCCGCCGTCAGCGCGTAGAACAAACACGACGCGAATACGACCGAGTCGGTGAGCGTATCGTAGGTGCCGGAGATGGTGAGTACGCTCGCCCATGCCGCTTGGGCGAGCACGGCATTCGTGGGTATGTGCGTCTTCGTCGAAATCTTTGCCAAGGGCTTGAAGAACATGCCGTCGACCGCCATTGCATACGGCACGCGCGAATTGGCGAGAATCGATGCGTGCAGGGAGCCGAGTGACGAGAGCATGAGCACCGCCGCCATCAGGGTCACGGCTACGGGGCCGGCGAAACGGCTGACCACTTCCGTCGCAACAGAAGAAGTCGCCGACACATCGGCGATCGTCGACGGTGCAAGGACGTAGAAGTAGGCGGCGTTGATGCCCGTGTAGAGCAGAATGACGAGCAGCGTGCTCCAAAGAAATATGCGGGGCAAGTTGCGTTGGGGGTTTTTGACTTCGCCGCAGAGCGGGGCGACGTTGTTCCATCCGTCGTAGGCCCACATCGCACCGAGCATTGCTGCCCCGATCCCGCCGAGGCCGCCGATCGCGCTCGCTTGCACGCCCTCGCACCGTCCCCCTACGGCCGACTCGGTGAAATGGATGAACTCGCCGCTGCCGAACCAGAATGCCGCGACTCCGATCGCCACCAGCGCCGCAACCTTGAGTGCGGTCAAAAATGTCGCGAATGCACCGGTCGCACCGATCGATGCGCAATTGAGCAGCGTCACGCCCCACAAGGCGGTCAGCGCGACAACGGTCAACCCGCGGACGGGAATTCCCGTGCCGATGGGAATGCTTGCCCAGGTCGCATCCAAAGAGCCGCCCGTCACGGCATTCACGAAAATCGCGAAACCGACGGCCAGCGCGGCCTGCGAGCCGGTTTTCATGATCGCGAACACCGTCCAGCCATAGAGGAAGCTGGCGGGCTTGCCGTAGGCACGCTGCAGAAAAACATAATCGCCGCCGGCGGACGGCATGGCGGAGGAGAGTTCGGCGTAGCACAGGGCGCCGAGAAGCGATAACAAACCTGCGGCCACCCAAACCGCCATGACCAGCATCGGGTCCTCGACGTTGCAGGTCATCACGCGGGTTTTCAAAAACACACCCGTGCCGATGACGTTTCCCACGTTTACGGCGATACCCGCCCACAGGCCGAGGCCGCGTTGTAACTGACTCATGCGCCAATGATACGGTGTCTTGCGCAGCCCGTGCGCCTACGCGACACTTTGGGCATGAACACCAAAACTCGGTCTCGCGTCGCCTCGCTCTGCGCATCATGGGTCATGCTCGCCGCGCTGTTCGTGCGCCCGGCTGTTGCAGCCGAAGATGCGGCCGTGAAGCACGCGCGAGCCCTGCTGCGTTCCGCCATTCTCATCGACGGGCACAACGACTTGCCGATGGCGATACGCCGTAATTCCGCAGCGCCCTTCGATGTCATCGCGTACGACTTGCGCCAGCCCACGAAAGGCAATACCGACTTTGCGCGTTTGCGTGCCGGTGGTATCGGCGCACAGTTTTGGTCGGTGTACATCCCCGGCGAGGGGTCGGGTCCGTATGCGCGGCAACAGCTCGAACAGATCGATATCGCACGTCGCATCATCGATCGCTATCCGGATCAATTGATGTTCGCCGGTTCCGTGGCCGATGTCCGTGCTGCAAAGCGAGCCGGCAAGATCGCCTCGATGCTGGGCATGGAAGGCGGTTATGGGCTCGAAAACTCGATCGGCGCATTGCGAACCTATTACGCGCTCGGCGTGCGTTACATGGCGTTGACGCACAATTCGCATCTCGACTGGGCGGATGCCGCCGCACCGCTGCAGCCCCGCAACAACGGCCTGACGCCGTTCGGCAAAGAAGTCGTGCGCGAGATGAATCGGCTCGGCATGCTCGTCGACTTGTCACACGCAGCGCCGAGCACCATGGCCGATGCGTTGCGCATCGCCGAAGCGCCGGTGATTTTTTCGCATTCCTCGGCGAAGGCCTTGTGCGGCGTGCCGCGCAACGTCCCCGACGACATCTTGCGCGAGTTGCCGCGCAATGGGGGTGTCGTGATGGTGACTTTCGTTTCGAGCTTCATCAATTGCGATCTCGACAAAGTGTTGCAACCGGCGCTGGCCGAGATCGGCTTGCGTGCGCGGGCGGCGGCGACACCGGCCGAAGCCGAAAGAATCCGCAGCGAAGGCTATGCGGCACTCAAGTTGCCGCCGACCACCATCGCGATGGTGGCTGATCACATCGAGCACATACGCAAGGTCGCCGGCGTCGACCACGTCGGTCTGGGTGGCGACTACGACGGCAACGAGTGGTGGCCTGAAGGTTTGGAAGACGTAACCGGTTACCCGAAGCTGTTCGCCGAGCTCATTCGTCGTGGGTGGTCGGATCGCGACCTCAAGAAGCTCGCCGGCGAAAACCTGCTGCGTGCGTGGGGGCAGGCCGAGTCTGTTGCGCAGCGCCTGCAAAAAGAGCGAACGCCGTCGATCATGCAGTTCTCGAAACCTGCCGAGTGAACCGCGCCGGCGTGCGTGCCTCGAGCGCACTGGCCGTCGTCGCATGCATGACGTTCGGCTTGCTGGCCGGATGCGCATCGACGACTTTTGATGGACTTCCGATCGAGGTCGGCTATCGAAGTGCCAACCATGACAGCCGGGTGCGCTACGTCGTCCTCCACTTCACGCAACTCGATTTTGCGCGCTCCGTCGAAGAACTGACCCGCAACAGCGGCGCAAACCGGGTCAGCAGCCATTATCTTGTCGGCGCGAGCCCGCCGCGCATCTACAGGCTCGTGGATGAAACGCATCGTGCGTGGCACGCGGGGCAATCGTATTGGCGCGGCGATTCCCAGCTCAATGCAACATCCATCGGGATCGAAATCGTCAACGCCGGCGATGACGCTCGCAGCACGAATTTCGCGGCTTACCCGCCGGCGCAAATCGATGTCGTCGTGTCCTTGGTTCGCGACATCGTGCGGCGTCACCGCATCGCACCGTTCAACATCGTCGGGCACAGCGACATCGCGCCACAACGAAAAACGGATCCCGGTCCCAATTTCCCCTGGCGGCGGCTTGCCGAGGAAGGGGTGGTTCCGTGGCCTAACGAGGTCATGGTTGCCGAGGCACGCGCCGGGTTCGTCAACGCCGTACCGTCGATCGAGTGGTTCCAAAAAAAGCTCGAGGCAGTCGGCTATCGCGTGCCTTCGAGCGCGACACTCGATGAGCCAACGCGCCGGGTCATCGCAGCCTTCCAGATGCGGTATCGCCCCGCGCGTTTCGACGGCGTTCCCGACGCGGAGACGGCGGCACTACTTGAAGTGATGGGTCGCGCGGACGGTTGGCAGCTTAGAGATGGCGACGGGGCTTGGAAGACCTTCGCGGCAGACTGAGGGAGATGCACCAGATATGGATTGATCGTGGTGTCCGGGCTTTAGTTGACTGCAAACATGTTGCCAATTGTCGAAGTCGATGGCATACCTATAGCCTCGTCTAAATCGGGGGTGATCATGACGAACGCCGTAGGTATCGATCCGGTCGCTAAGCAGGGCGGATGGAAAGGGGTGCTCTATCGACCGCCTTGGATAGGGCTGGTTGCGTTCATGATCGTTTTCGTGGTCCAGGCGCTCGGCCATACCGTGATGATCATGATGGAAGACATCTGGCCGGGTCCCGGCTATGTCTACGAATCGGCGATCGGCATGGGGTTTTTTGGTGCGTTGCTGCTTTGGTTCGGCATGCGCAACAACAACGAAGTGTCTGCGACATGGTTGGGTTTTTGGGCCGGAACCTTCTTGTGGACAGGCTGGGTCGAGTTCGCGTTCGTTTGGTCCGCCGACACTTTGGGCGTGCCGGACTTGATGGATCCGCTGAAACCCGGCGCCATCGCCACCAAAGCCGAGTATCTCGTCATGATGTCGTCGATCGGCGTGATGGGGGCGACGCTCGTCTACTTTCTGTTCAACAAAGAGACCAAATGCAATTTCTTCATATTTTTCCAGCGCAACGCCGGCTTGCGCACGGGCAAGCCGCACCCAGAACATCAACGCAGTTTTGCCGGAATCACCGCGCTCGAGACCATCTACGTGATCTGGTTCTTCTATCTCTTTCTCCTGTTTCTCTATGACGACAGGTTCGTCGGTGACCGCCACCCGATTGCTTACGCGATTTTCGCACTCAACATGATCTGGGCTGTCTACTTGTTCCGACGCCTGATGAAATTCTGGAAAGTGACGACGGCGATTCGCTACGGCATCCCGACCGCGATCGTCGCCTGGAACGCCGTCGAGCTGGGCGGCCGATGGCACTTGTTCACCGAGTTCTGGGAACATCCCGAGGATCACGCGCTGAAATTGACACTGCTCGCGGCGGGCATCGTGATCGCGGCTTGGCTCGCCGCGCGAACTCCCATGCATCAAAAAGCCGAGATGGCGCGGCAAAAACTTTCAGCGTAGGGCATGCCCGTCCGGGGCAAATTGCGGAAAGCGGTAGAGCATGATGCACCCGACGGCGAGCATGCCCGCCAGGCACAGCATGGCGGTGGAATATCCGTGGCGTTCCGCGACGAAGGCCGTGGCGAGTGGCCCCAGCCCGCCACTCAGCGAATAAGCGCCGTAAAACGATCCGTAGATGCGCGCGTAATGGCGTGTTCCGAAGTAGCGACCGGTCAGATAGGCCAGCACGTCGACTTCGGCGCCGACGGCGAGACCGATCATCAATGCCGCGCCCACGAGCATCATCGTGGGCAGCTCCAGAGACAACAGACCAATGCCGATGATCGGTGCCAGCAGAAAACCAAGCGCGACGCGAGGGGCGAAAAATCGATCCATCAGCCAACCGGTGACGAGACGGCCGCTCGTTACCGCGAGAAACAGCAGGGACTGCGCCAGTGCTGCCACCATGGGCGAGATGCCGCGGCTCGTCATGAGCGGCACGAGATGCATTTGCACGCCCTGAACGGTGAAGCCGATCAGGAAAAAGGTCCCGAGTACCAGCCAAAAGATCGGACTGCGACTGGCGACACCGAGCGTTGTGCCCGTTGTCGATGCGCGCGCGAGACTGGAGGCGACGCCGTCGCGATGTTGGCCGAGAGTGCTCGGATCGTCGCGGACGAATAGCAATATCGTCGGCAAGACCACGATCGCGATCGTGGCAGCCAGCAACAGATACGCCGTGCGCCAACCGTAGTGATCGATCATCCACTGCACGTACAAAGGCCAAACGAATCCGCCAAGACCGACACCGGAAAGGGCTATGCCGAGCGCGAGGCCGCGTCGCCGATCGAACCAAAGAGTGAGAACTCGAGCGAAAGCGACGTGGGTCGTCCCCAGCGCGAGTGCCGCGAACAGGAAATAGCGCAGGTAGAAGCTCCAAAGCGTCGCATCTTGAAGTGCGAATGAGGCAAAGACGGACACCTCGGCGACGAAACCGAACAGGATTACGCGCCGTGCGCCAAACCGGTCGATGATTGCGCCCATCAGAGGTGACAGCAGCGAGGCCGTGACGGTGACCGCCAGCAGCGCGGCGTAGGCCGAGCTTTGCGTCCAACCCATTTCGGCACGGATCGGTCCGACGAAAATGCTGAAGGTCGCGGCGCCGAGAGTCGCGATTCCGCAAGCCAATCCGATGGTGGAGGCAAACACGACGCGCCAGCCGAAGAACTTCGTCGTCATGGTGGTGCCGATCATTGCGACTTCGACGCGCCGAAGCAGAACCAACGCACCCCTGTTGCGAGCCTTCCGGTTTCGCCATCGACGGTGCGATGCGACCGCAATGCCGCACGCCAGGCTCCCGGCCCGAGCGCATGCAAAGACGGCACGACATGTTGTTCGTAGTTCGATTCATTGAAACCGGCCGCAACCACGATTCGGCGGAGGTTCATCGCACGGAATCCGCGATAAAAAGGCTCGTTGTTGAAGTGACCATCCCAATCCAGATAGAAGGAATCCCACGGCGAGAGCTGGTTTTGGGGTGGCAACTCCATATGCAGCATCAACCCGCCGGGTCGCAATATGCGATGGGCTTCGCCGAGCACTTTCGGAATGTCGCGTGCAGGAACCTCATGTAAAAACATCGAGGAGAAGACGATATCGAAGCTGGCATCGGGAAAGTCGAGTTTCCTGGCGTCCATCTGGGCAAAATGGATTGCACGGCGTTGCGACAAGGCGCGCGCGCGTGCATAACGCAGGCACGGAGCCGCAACGTCGATGCCGTAAACCGCGGCTTGAGGGTAGACCTCCTTCCACGGACCGGTGTTGTGCCCCACCGTGCAGCCGAGATCCAAGATGGCTCGTGGACGCAATGGCGGATTTCGCATCGAGACGAACGTCGCGATCGATCGGCCGATATCGTCCAAATTGGGCCCGAAGAGCCCGAAGGTCGAGCTCGCGAGTCGATTCTCGTACACCGCTCCCATCGTCAGATCATCTTTTTCATATTCCGTGTGATAGCTTCCCGGCATCAAGTGGATGTCGATCGCCGATACCGATCGCGGGACTATTAAATCTGATCGCAGCCGGAGAGAGCCGGTGTGGCGGTGACGTGCATCGAGTCGGGCGGCCGTGACGCGCAGGCGTTCTCGATCGCGCTCGATGGCAGCGCGGTTGTATTGATAAAGCATATCCTGCGAAGTGGTACGCAGCGCGGAATAGAAGCGAAAGCTGTCCCGCGAGCGCATCGCTCCATGAATGGCTTGCGGCGTCGGTGTGCGACGGCTCGCGAGTTTCGGTTCAACGTGCGCGTGGTAGTCGCCTCGCAAACCTCGGGCCAGTTCGTCGAGCACGTAGCGGCGCAAGTCTCTTACGAACGACAGTCGGGCACGTTCGTCGAGTTCGTAGCGCGGAGCGAGCGCGTTGCGCGCGGTCTTCAAAGACGACTCACGGTCTGCACGCGTGGGTCCATCACCTTGAACCAAAGAGGCGGAACCAGCGCAAGCAGAACCATCGCGGGGTATCCTGCCGGCAGGTGCGGCGCGTGCGGCACGCTTTGCAAGGTGGAATAGGGACGTGCCCCGCTCATGTGGTGATCGGTATGTCGGGGCAACTCGAACAGCATCGCGCGACTTGCCCGGTGGTCGCTGTTCCAGGAGTGTTGCGCACGTACCGGTTCGGGGCGGCCGTTCGCGTCCGTGCTTCGGCGTAACCCGTAATGTTCGACATAGTTGATGATTTCGAGCAGCGACACGGCGATCGCTGCCGTCAGGATGAGTGCGAGCGCGACGCGCAAGTCGAACACCGCCCAGCCGGTGATCCAGATGATCTGGATTGCGCAGATGCCGAGCATTTCGTTGTCCCGGCAGAGGGTCGGCCGATCTTTTCTTTTCAGGCGCGCGGCTTCGAGACGCCATGCGGAGCGCAATTGCCCCGTCACGCTACGCGGTAGAAATCGGTAGAGCGAAACTCCGCCTGCAGCGCTCGCGGGATCGGCGGATGTCGCCACGCGCTCGTGGTGTCCGCGCACGTGTTCTATCGCGAAATGCATGTACAGCACCGGCAGCAACAATAATTTGCCACACCAATACTCGATGCGATTCCGTCGATGCACGAGTTCATGTGCGACCACGATGCCAAGCGATGCGCTCGCGAGTCCGGTTGAAACGATCCATCCAACGTACTCGACAGGCTCGACCGTGTCGGCAAGACGTGTCGCGAGCAAGACGAACAAGCCGTATTGAACCGGCAGAGCCAGATACAGTGGCAGATTCGCGCGGACGGTAGGCGGTGTTGCAATGGGTCGCGGATCGGCGCCCAGCCACCAATCGACCGCCGGAATTGCGGCGAAGGTGACGACGGGTGTGACCCAGCTCCAACTGCCACCCAGCAACATGCCGAGTGCCGCAGTGGCGGGGATGAGATAAGCGAGAAAATATCGAGGCATGCGGGGAGTGTACTCCGGGGAAACCGGATGTCGGAGGCGGCGTTCGGCTCGCTACAAGAATACGTCGCCGCCGTTCGGACTCAAACATTGACCTTGATAGTGACGAGCTTCGTCGGCGGCAAGGAACAGATAGGTCGGTACGATGTCGTCGACGTCCGCGATGCGCCCGACCGGAATCGCTCGGCGTATGTCCTCGAGAACGGCGGCCGGCACGTCGTCGAGGATGGGGGTATGCGTTGCGCCGGGTGCGACGCAGTTGATGGTGATGTTGCGCGGGCCGATTTCGAGGGCGGTGCTGCGCGTGAAGGAGAGCATCGCTCCTTTGGCGGCTGTGTAGGCGGCGAAGCCCGGCGCGCCTTTGTAGGCGAGTTGCGAAGCGGTGTTGATGATGCGGCCGGAGTTCCTGGCATACATCTCGGGCAATACCGCACGCGTCATCAAAAATGTTCCGCGCAAATGGACGGCTATCACGCGGTCCCATAGCGAGACCGGCATTTCATGTACGGCGCCGGCGGCGGCGATTCCGGCATTGTTGACGAGTACGTCGATGCGACCGAAGCGGCGGTGCGCCTCGGCGATGAGTGCCGCGACATTGACTTCGCTGCTGACATCTGCGCATATGGCCGCGGCATTTCCGCCCTCGGCGACTATGCGGTTGACGACGCTGTGCGCTGCGTCGGCTTCGCGTTCGCTCGGGTAGTTGACCACGACCGCCGCGCCCTGCGCGGCGAATGCCACGGCCACGGCACGACCGATGCCTGAACTGCTGCCGGTGACGAGTACCACGCGATCGGTGAATTTCACGTTTGCCCCTCGGCGTGTCGGATGGCTGAACGACCGGTACATTGTAGCGGGGATTTTCGAGCGGACGTTCGGGTAGAGTGGAAGCCCATGAAACGCAATCTCGCCGTTCTGTTCGTTTGGCTCATGATGTGGGCGGGCAGCATCGAAGCTGCCGAGCGAATATTTCATAGGGTCGGTACCGACGACCCCGCCACACTCGATCCGCACAAAGTCGCGCTGCCCGGCGAGCAGCTGGTCATTCTCGACATGTTCATGAGTCTTTCGACCCCCGGCATGAATGGGCGGCCGATTCCCGGCGCCGCCGAGTCCTGGACCATCAGTGCCGATGGCAAAACGTATCTCTTCAAGCTGCGTCCGAATTCGCGTTGGTCCGACGGCAAGCCGCTCACTGCAGCCGATTGGGTGTGGTCGTTCCAGCGCATGCTCGATCCGGCGACGGCCTTTCCTTTGGCGTCGCGTTTGTTCCCGATCCGCAACGCCCGTGCAGTAGCGACAGGCGTAAAACCGCCCACCGAACTCGGCGTCAGCGCCCCCGATGCGCGTACCGTCCGGATCGATCTTGAAAATCCCGCGCCTTACCTGGTCGATTCGATGATGGCCGCCGCCATGCCCGTGCCACGTCACGTGATCGAGAAATACGGCGCGGCTTGGGTGCGACCCGAGAATTTCGTGAGTAACGGGCCCTTCGTGCTCGAGGAATGGCGTCCCAACGCCTATGTCCGCCTGCGGCGCAACGCAAATTTCTGGGCGGCCGACCGCGTGACGCTCGACGGTGTGTACCACTATCCGATCAGCGATCCGGCCACCTTGCTGCGCCGATTCAACGCCGGCGAGCTTGATTTCGTGATGGTGGTCCCGCCCGACCGCGCGGCTGATCTGCAATCTTCGCGCGATCCGCGCCTGAAAGTGATGCGCGGACTGGCCAACGAAGTCATCGTATTCAATACCCGTCGCGGTCCGGCGGCTGACGCACGCGTCCGGCGTGCACTTTCGATGTTGATCGAGCGCGAGGCGATCGCACGCGCGGTGATCGGGTTTCCGGGCGTCGAGGGTTATTCTTTTGTCCCGCCCGGTGTCCTCAACTACGGCAACGCCGCCAAGCCGGACTTCGCGGCTTGGCTTCCGGGCAAACGCGTTGCCGAGGCGCAGCGCTTGCTGGCGGCGGCGGGCTACACGAACGATAAACCTCTCAGAATGCGACTCGGTTTTCCGAACACCGACTTGAACCGCAAGGTTGCCGTCACGATCGGCGCGATGTGGTCGCGCGGCGGAGTCAAAGTCGATTTGGAATCCAAAGAATCCAAGGCCTTGTTTGCCGAGATCGGCAAAGGTGATTTCGACGCAGTCCGTACCGTGTGGGTGGCGTCGGCGAGCGATCCGTACGCTTATTTGGAGCGAATGGTGTCGACCGGCTCTGCGGGTGCTGTGAATACCTCGGGGTATGCGAACCCTAAATTCGACGAGAGGCTCGAAGCGGCGTCGCGTGAAGTCGACGTGCAGCGTCGCGCCGCGATCTTGCGTGAAGCCGAGTCGATCGCACTCGCGGATCAGCCTGTTGCGCCAGTGTACTATCTGGTCGGACGGCGACTCGTGGCGGCCCGGGTACAGGGTTTCGCCGATAATCCGCGCGGCGTTTATCCGACCTGGATGATGTCGGTCGCACCACGCTGAGTTGTCGCATGCGCGATCAGGGTCAATCCTGCAGCGAGCGCAAGATGCAGTACGTCAGCCGGCTGTATCAGAGGTGTGGCGGGAATCTTGAGTGCAAAGCAGGCAAGCCCCGCCAGCATCGTCATCGAACCGATCATTCCGGGCAATGCACGGCCCCGCAGCATCACCGCCAGGACGACGAGAGTTCCGAGCACCGCACATCCATCACGATAAATGCGAAAGCCGAAAGTTTCGACCAGCACAGTGCCTGCAAGCGCGAGCCCGATCGCCACCGCCGCAGCGCTGCGCCAAGTTCGATTCAGTGCCGAGGCGGGTAACGCGATGGCGAGCGCGAGCGCGGGAAATCCCATGACCGCGGTGAGCATCGAGAACGTCGTGTGCGGAAAGAGTTCAGGGTAGACGCCCGAAAAGCGCAGCACACCGAACGCCGATGCCAGCGCGAAGGACGTCGCCGCAAGCCGGAGCAGCGGCGTGATCGCTCGATTCGCGACGATCGCGACTGCAGCGCCGCACAATATGCCGTCCGTGACGGCAAGGCTATCGACGGGCCGCTCCGAGGATGCGCGGATGCATCCAAAGCGCCCCGACTGCACTGAAGAATGCCAGCATCAGTGCGGAGTAGGCGAGCCGTTGCCAATAGGAAAGTTCCGGAGTGATGACGTACAGAGTCATCAAAAGTGCCGCACCGAGCAGAGTCGAAAATATCCCGATCACGTTCATGAACCTCGGTGCAGGCGTGGTGAACGGGGTGAACTCTTCGGCGCGAAACGGGCGTTCACCGATCGAGGAGAGATGCAGAGCGCCACGCGGAGGGCCGAAAATATGTCCGAGTTTCTCTCTCAGGGTCGGTGCAGCCCGCACGAGTCGTCCGATGACGAAATAATGGTGAAGGTTGCCCCACACGGGGTCCCAGCTTCGCAGCGGCTTTCGAACGCCGTAGACGACTTTTTCTTCGGGGCGCTCGTCGGCGTAGGTGCCGAACAACTTGTCCCAGACGCTGAAGATGCCGCCGTAGTTGCGATCGATGCAGTAGTCGTTCTGGCCGTGATGAACCCGATGGTTCGATGGGGTCACCAGAAATCGCTCGAGTACGCCGAGGCGACCGATCAACTGCGTGTGCACCCAGTATTGGTACAGCAGGTCGATGAGACCGAGTACCACGAACATTTTGGTCGAGAACCCCAGTACCGCGAGCGGCACATAAAATACCCACCGAAAATAAAATCCGGTCGCAGACTGGCGCAGCGCGGTCGCCAGATTGAAGTCTTCGCTGCTGTGATGGATCACGTGCGCAGCCCAAAGCACGTTCACTTCGTGTCCCGCGCGGTGGACCCAGTAGTAACAGAAGTCGTACGACACGAGACCGACCACCCAGACGGCAAGGTTCGATTCGTCCCAGACGAAAAGACCGAAGCGCTCGACCAGCCACGCGTACATCACGACACTCACGGCGCCGCCGAGCACGTTTACGAACTGGCTGACCATCCCTGCGTTGATCGAAGTGACCGTATCCTGCAGGCCGTAAAGACGCACCCCGCGCCTGCGTGCGACCAGAAACTCGAGCGCGATCAGCACGAAAAACACAGGCACGACGTAAAAATACGGACTCATCAGGGGTGAGGCTAACGCAACTGGTCGATCCCTGCCATCCCGTGCCCGCCGTCCGGCGGATCGGAGCATACTGGTCGCCAAAACAACGGCACAGGATTTCCCATGAGAGCCTTGCTCAGCGTGATGGCGGGTGGCCCCGAGACTCTCGTCTTGCGGGAGTTGCCCGAACCTTCCATAGGCGTCGGCCAAGTGCGCATTGCCGTTCGCAATTGCGGCATCAACTACCCGGACGCGTTGATCATCGAAGACAAATACCAATTTCGCCCGCCGCGTCCCTTTGCGCCCGGCCTCGAGGTGTCGGGCGTGGTCGAGGCCGTCGGCCAAGAGGTCGATGCGTTGCGAGTGGGCGATCGAGTCATAGCGACCGTGCCGTACGGGGGGCTCGCCGAGCAGCTCGTCGCGGACGTCGACGCGTGTATGCCGATGCCGGACTCCATGCCGTTCGAGGTGGGCGCGGCGTTGGTGGCGACCTACGGCACGTCGTATCACGCCCTCGTGAATCGCGGCGAATTGCAGCCCGGCGAGACGCTGCTCGTGCTCGGTGCGGCCGGAGGTGTCGGCCTGGCCGCGGTGGAACTCGGACGGGCGCTCGGTGCAAACGTCATCGCCGCGGCGTCGTCCGAGGCCAAAGTGGCGGTCGCGCGCGAGCATGGTGCGCATCACACCGTCGTCTATCCGCGCGACGCGGTCGATCAAAAGTCTTTGGCAGCCATGTTCAAAGAGGTCTGCGGTGCGCGTGGTGCCGACGTGATCTACGACCCGGTTGGCGGCGATTACGCCGAGCCGGCGCTGCGCTGTGCGGCTTGGAAGGGGCGATACCTCGTCGTCGGGTTTCCTGCCGGCATCCCCAGGCTGCCGTTGAACCTGCCACTTTTGAAAGGCTGCGACATCCGCGGCGTGTTTTGGGGCGCTGCCCGCACGCAGCAGCCGCTGCAGCATCAGGCGAACATGCGTGCGCTGGTCGCGTTGCATGCATCCGGCAAAATCCGTCCGCGGATTTCAGCGCGGTATCCGCTTGCCAAAGGAGGGGAGGCGATCGCGAAATTGTTGGCGCGTGAAGCGGTCGGCAAGATCGTGGTAGATTGTTCCGCATGAAAATCCATCGTCGCGAAGCGCTGAAAATCGGTGTTGCAGCCGCAGCCTGTGCGAGCGTGGCCGTCGCCGCGGAATCGCCGTTGCTTGCCAAGCGCATCCCCAAGAGTGGCGAGCGTTTGCCGGTGATCGGTGTCGGTACAAACAACTACAGCCCATCCACGCCTGAAGAGCGCGCTGCGCGCAAAGAGGTGTTGCAGTCCCTGACCCGGAACGGCGCCAAAGTCATCGATACTGCGCCCGCCTACCGCGAGTCGGAGCGCGTGATCGGCGCGTTGCTCGCCGAACTCGGCAATCGCGATCAGGCATTCATCGCCACCAAGGTCACCGCCGCGAGCGGCACGCGCGAAGAAGGCGCGGCCATGCTTGAAGAGTCGTTTGCCCGATTGCAAACCAAAGTGATCGACCTGGTGCAGGTGCACAATCTCATCGGTACTGCCGTGTTGTTGCCGCTGCTGCGCGAGCGTGTCACCGAGAAGCGCATTCGCTACCTGGGCGTCACGACCTGGACCGACACGCAGTACGCTGAACTTGCCACCATCCTGCGTCGCGAAACGCTGGATTTCGTGCAACTCGACTATTCGATCGGCAATCGCGGTGCCGCCGAAGAATTGCTGCCGATCGCGGCCGACCGCGGGGTCGCAGTGCTCGTCAACGTACCGTTCGGCGGGCGTCGCGCGGGCAACTTGTTCTCGCGCGTTCGCGGCGTCGCTCTGCCCGACTGGGCCAAAGAATTCGATGCGACGAGCTGGGGACAGTTTTTTCTGAAATACGTGGTGTCGCACCCTGCCGTCACCTGTGCGATCCCGGGCATGACGCAGCGCGCCAACCTCGAGGACAATCTCGGGGTTGCCCGCGGCCGGCTGCCCGATGCCGCCCTGCGCACGCGTATGGAAGCTTTTTGGGACGCTCTGCCGGCTTGATCCGGCGTCAGCCGCTCTCGCGACCCTCGAGATGCTCGCGTCGCAATTTCGCGATACGCGTCTCGAGCGCTTCGATGTACGCGTCGCAACCCTGCTGAAAGCGGGACTCGTCCTTCGGCAAAGCGTCGTCATCCCATGTGCAGGTTCCGATCGCCGCCCATTGCCGCTTGGCCGCTTCGAAGCCCAGTGAGCGATCGCGGCAATCGGGCGTGCAGCCGTACGGTTTGCCGACCGACTCGTAGCTCGCCGGCTCGAGCTCGGCGACCACGCGTTGTCGCGCCGCATACTCGTCGAACTTCGTGAATCCCGGCGGGCGCAGCTGCACCGAATCGTCCGGAGTCGGCGTGCAAGCGGCGGTGGCACAGAGCAGCGCTGGTACGAGCAGCGACGAGTAGAGGCTACGCATGCGAAATACCTTGCTTTGACGGTGGCTCAAAAGCTGAGCCGGTGATCCAGTATGATTTTGGTTTCGATACCATTACAACATGCCACGTAAAAAGAAATCTGCCACCGATCCATTGGCGCTGTCGCGCACGGCGCTGGAAGATTTTGCCCAGTGTCCGCGGTGCTTTTATCTGCATCGCAGCCAAGATCTCAAGGGATTGCGACGCATTCCGCTCACCCTCGCGGTGGCGACCGATGCGCTGCTGAAAAACGAGTTCGATGCCATCCGTTCCAGCGGGGCGTCGCATCCGATCTGGGAGCGGGAAAACCTGGACGTGCGTGCTTACGCCCATCCTGAGCTCGATCTTTGGCGGAGCAACTTCAAAGGCCTGCGGGTGACGCATGCGGCGACCGGCGCGGTGATCTTCGGTGCCGTAGACGATATCTGGCAGAACCGTTCGACGGGCGAACTGCATATCGTCGATTACAAATCGACCTCGAAGCAGGGGACTCCCGATCTGGAGGGCGGCTTTGGCGCCGGCTACAAACGCCAAATGGAAATCTACCAATGGCTGTTTCGACACGCCGGGTTCGCGGTCAGTCCGATCGGCTATTTTTTGTACGTGAACGGTCGCAAGGACGGCGGTTTTTACGAGCAGGGCGTCGGGTGCATGCGCTTCGATACGACGGTGATCCCGTACGAGGGTGACGACGGGTGGGTGGACGGGCACGTCGCCGCCGCGGTCGAGTGCCATCGATCGAGCGTGTTACCCGAATCAAACGTCGAGTGCGACGTGTGTCGATACGTCGCGGCTCGTGGCGGACTGACGACCTAGCGCGCGTGGCGCCTGAACCACTCGAGGATGCGACGATCCTTGTCTTCGGCATTGAAAACGATACCGTGCGTATCGCCATCGTAGACGACGAGCTCATAGGTTTTGGTCTGTCGTTGCAGGGCGCTCGCGAACGGCAGGGTATTCTCGGCCGTCGAGACCAGCGGATCACCGCTGCCTTGCAACAAGAGCATCGGGACATCGAGCCGATCGACGAACGTGATCGCAGATCGGTGAGCGAGGTCTGCGGCGGGTCTGTCACCGCGAGAGCGCAGATCTGCAGGTAGTCCGACGAGCGCCACCGCATTGAAGCGTGCTCCGTCGCGGACCGCCGACAGCGTCATCATGGCTCCGCGCGAGTAGCCGAGGGCGTAGACGTTGTCGGCATCCACGTTCGGCAAGGTGCGACCGATCTTCACCAACTCGAGCACGTCCGCGACGTCGGCGCCGCCGAGCTCGTCTTTGCCTTCGCTGCCGTCGTTGCCGCGGTATTGCGATCCGATCACGACATAGCCCGCGCGCACGAATCGCTCGAAACCGAACTGCGTGTTCGGGCGCAGTTTGGAATCTTCGCCCGTGCCGCCTCGGTTGAAGACGATCAGCGGCAGCTTCGCCTCGGCGCGTACATCGCCCGGATACCAAAGGAATCCTTTGATCGCGAGACCATCGACTCGATACGTGATCCGTTCGCAACGAATGCCCGGGCGATTGCGCGCCAAATAATCGTCATTCGTCGGGGCGACTCGCGCAAGATCGTCGATCGAACGTACCGGCAGACGTTGCGCTCGCGCCGCTTTTTGTTCGCTCTCCACCGTAGCGCGCTGTCGCGCGAGGTAGCGTTGCAGATCGGGCGCTTCGGAGGTCGTACAGGGTTCGCGGCTCGTCAGTTCGGCGGCATGCGCGCCGACGCAACCAAAGATTGCCAGGCAGACGAGCAGGGACTTTCTCATGAGGCGACATCCAGAAACTCGACGATACGCTTGGCTTTCATGGCCAGTCCGTCGGGTGACCAGCCTTCGCCTCCGATGGCGGTTGCAGCGTCCGGCACGAGAGCGGCAGCGCGACGCACGGATTCGCGTGTGGGGTCGCCGCCGTCCGCCATCAGCAACGTCGGTTGCCGGAGTTTGGGCAGTCGTTCTGCCAGTTGGTGTCGAAACACCGCGCGGTACGCCAGATGGTATGTCGAAGCGGCCTTCAGCAGATCGACGGTCAAAGTATGCAGCAGTTCCGGCGGCATCGCGCCGCCACCGAGGTTGTGCTGCGGATCACGTTTGAAGTGAGGGAAGAACCATGCCTGATCGCGAATGAATTGCAGCGCGCGAAACACCTGGGTGCCCGCGTGGTCGAGCTCGAGCGGCGGGGCGTAGTGAGCGAGGTAGTCCTCGCGCTCTTTGGCCTCGAGCCACAACAAGCCGTCCAGCGCCAATCGGCCGATGCGGTCGGGGTGACGGAGCGCCATCTCGATGCCGATATGCGCTCCGGTATGGAATCCGTACAGGTCGATGCGGTCGATCTGCAATGCATCGAGCATGCGCAGAAACGCATCGGCGTAATCACCGAGTTCGGGATCGGCTAAACGCAGCGGCGCCGAGTCGCCATTGCCCGGCGTGTCCGGCGCAAGCACGCGACGTCCGCCGAGCGCGGCCACCGCGAGTGCCAGCGGTTCGACGCTGCGCGACGAGGCCGGCGAGGCGTGCATCATCCAAACGGGCCGACGACCGCTCGTCGCATCGCCTGCGTGCCGGTAATGCATGGAGCCTTCGGCGATGCGCACGAACGCGCGATTGCAATCGGCATGGGCTGTCATCGGGCGCACTCCCCACCGTCCAGCGGGATCACGGCGCCGGTCAGAAACCCGCAGGCGGGTCCCAGCAGCCAAATCACCGCGTCGGCGATCTCGCGCATGTCCGCGGGTCTGCCCAACGGGATTTCCTTGAGGCGCGATTCGAGCAGAGACGATTGCTGAGTACGGATGGATTCGAACCGTTCCGTGGCGACGAGACCGGGAGCGATTACATTGATGCGGATGCCCTGCGCCGCACTCTCGAGGGCTGCGGCTTTGGTGAGACCGATCACGCCCCATTTGGCGGCGCAGTAGTCCTGGATGTTCGCGAAGCCGCGCGTGCCGCCGATCGAGCTGTTGTTGACGATCGCACCGCCGCCGCTTTGCTGCATCATGCGCAGCTCCTGCTGCATGCATAAAAATGTAGATCGCAGATTGACGGCCAATGTTTGCTCGAAGCGCTCGAGCGGCGTCGTGGTGGTCGGCGAACTGCCCAACGTCCGGCCGACGTTGTTGAAGGCGCCGTCGAGTCTGCCGTGGGTTTTTTGAATGCAGGCGAAGAAATGCTCGACGCTGCCCGGGTCCGTCGCATCGATCGGCAGCGCGTCTGCGCAACCGCCCGCCGACCGTATGTCCTCCGCCAATTGCTCGCAAAGATCGAGGCGGCGAGCGCCGACCACGACGGTCGCACCTTGGGAGGCGAGTTGCAGCGCGGTTTGGCGCCCCATGCCGCTCGAGCTGCCGATCACGGTGATGATTTTTCCGGCAAGCATGCTCATGGTCGTCGCGAGTGAGTTATCTCTTGCGTATCAAAAACTGATGGTTGCGAAGTTCGAGGGTGTCGACGGCTTCGACGCGCCGGAACTCGTCGACGGCACGGGTGACGCCGTGGTCCCAAATGCCGCGCCGATCGTAATCGTCGCCGAGCATGTATCCGCCATGACGGATTTTCGGATAGAAGGCGTAGAGGTCACGTTTCACGTCGTCGTAGAAGTGACTGGCATCCACGTAGGCCCAATCGAAATGCTCGTCCGGAAACAGGGGAGCCGCATCATGGGAGAGCATGCGGTGCACGACGATGCGACCGGAGCGGATTTCGGCCGCAAAGCGGCGCTGGATGTTTTGATACTGATCCTCGAGACTGGCCGCCGCTTCGGCGGTCGAATCGAAGTGCTGGGTCGGCCCGTCGATCAACGAGCCATCGTCCTTGAGAAACCAGGGGTCAACGAGGTGCAGGATGCGCGGTTCGTTGAAATGCAGGATGCGTTCCGAAAAATCTCCGTCGAATACGCCGACCTCGATTGCAACGCCGCCTTTCGGCAAATGCGAGAACAGGAAATCGCGCTTCGCGGCGCGGCGCGCACGCGAGGACAGCAGTCGTTCAAGCCAATGGCGGCCGGGTACGCCGGGTGCTTTGCGGTACATGCGAGCGATGGTATCGCATCCGCCGAAATCACGGCGCGCAATCGGGTGATCGAATCACCATTGTCCGGCGCAGTGGATGATGGCCGGAAAGCTGGCGACCCACGCCCAAAAGAATCGGTTCAAGCCGAAAAACCGGAAGACCAGAAGATGGAATATTGCTGCGACCGCGCACCACATGATCGCCCAGTCGGGCCCCACGAGGGCGAGTGGGAAGCAGCACTCCCAAAGTATGAAGGCCCAGGCACAAAGTTGTGCCACGCGCGGGCGACGCAGCAGGCTGCCCACCGGCAGTGGTCCATAGAGACCACCGTCGAGGAAAGTGGTGAGCGCATGACCGCTGCGCCAGTTCGGCGAGCACAACTTGATGGCGCCGGAGATGAAATACGAGGTTACGGCGTGGATGCAGACGTACCAAAGTCCTGCACGCCAGGCGAGATTCGGTTCGATCACGCCGGCGGCGAGATGCGCGATCAGCAAACCACTCAAAACCACGATGGTCATGAAGTCGCTGCCACCGTTGAAGGCGCCACGCCAGCGAATGAGGATCACCACCGTGCCGACGAACAGAAAGCCGATGCTCAGCGCACTGCCGCCGAGCAAGAGGCTCGCCGCGGCGACGACGCGCAGCAGCAGATGCGCGTGGTGGACCCGTGCGTCGAACAGCACGTCGAATACCGAACGCAGCCAACGCTGCGCGTGTGCAAGATCGGCGCGTTGCACGGGCCACGACCAGACGCCTGTTACGGCGGTTGCCTGCGGTATGCGCAGGAATTCGAAGGTCTGTATCAGCAGACTGACGCCGATGGCCGCTTCAAGCCAGCGAATCGCGGCGTACGGCGTGGTCAACTCCATGGCAATTCGGGCGAGGTGAGCAGATTGACGGCGTCGTCGGGCGCTTGCGTGGCGGGCAACAAACGCACTTGGAATTGATAGCGAGCGACCGACAGGCTGCGACTCTGCAGCTGTTCGCGTACCAGCCGGTCTACGAGACGATACGTGACGAGGGTGCGCGCATCGCCGTCATCGGGCAGGCCTTGCACGTCGGCACTCAGATGGTCGACGAGATTTTGACGTGCGAGAGCGAGGTTGTTGTCGGCGTTGTGAAACAGATCGCGCGGTCGAAACGCGGCGCGCGGCATGCAGAGCGTCCAATCCGACCATTGCGCGTCATCGTCGGCGTATCGCCAGTACAAGCGCGGTTGGTAGCCGATGTCGTGATAGAAACGCCAATTCGGGAAAAAGCTGCGCAACAGAAACAGCCACGGACCGGAGATCTCCCGGCCGCGCCGCACCATGCCGATCAACAGCAGTGCGAAATACGTACCGATCAGCAGCAACGTAAGCGTGTGATTCGGGTACATCAGCACCTGCGCACTGGAAACCTGAATCATGACGACGTTCCCCACCCATTCACATTGGCCATGAATTAGAGCGGAACTGGCGTCACACTGCCAGAGCCGTTCGCCGAGCTCTGACGCGCAAGTCCTCTACGGAAAGTCGACGGTCGTCGTGACGGCGCTGTTTACGGTGGCGTTCTTCGAACGGAACTTCATCGTTTGATAGCCGGCGGGCGGCGTGGCGCCCGGCGCCGGAGCTTGCGCGGTCGGATCGTATTCACTGACGGCGGGGCTCGCGTCGACGTCGAAATTGCAGGTGGTGGCGACCGTGTACGCGCCGGCTTCGAGAAACGGAACGTTGTACGTGGCGGTCGAGGCGCCGGCGGCGGGTATGAGAGGAAGGTAGACGAGAGGATCGATCCCGTCGGCATTGTTGCCATCCATGTCGTCGGGCGTGACGCCCGTACCCGAATAAACGTAAATCCCGGGCTTGCAGGCCGATTCGGTCGTACCCAAGGTGGTGGCCAGCGTGGCGAGGTTCACGGTGCCGGCGAGCGTGCCGACTTGCAGTTCATCGACGACGCGCAACACGGGCTTCAAAAACCAGTTGGGCAGTTGTCCAGGTGGCGCAACGATGGATTTTCGCAGGTCGAAGTCGACCACGAGTCGCGTGATGTTGCCTTGCGCAACGCTGAAACCGCGCACGAGCTTCAAGCCCGATTCACTGCCGCTCGGAATGAAAAGCGCGAATTGTCGGCCGTCCTTCAAGCGGATGTACGAGCCGCCCTGCAGATTTTGGTCGGCGGAAATCAGTAGTCGCAACCAGGAATACTGGCCGACCGGCACGTTCGCGCCTTCGACGAGGTTCGTGGTCGTGCCGTTTTGCAGTTGCAATACGTTGATCGATTTGGGCGTGGAAAAACTCACGGCGATGGGTGCCCCGCCACCTGCGGGCTGCAGTTCGATGCCGGTGAAGACCACGACGACCTCGAGCGCATCGTCGACCGGCGCGTCGGTCAGCCGGACGGTGAGCCCGGCGGGCGCGTTATTGAAGGACAGCGTCCCCGAACCGCTGCCGCAGGCGGCGACCAGGAGCGTCGCCGTGACCAACAATGCAACCGAAATGCGATTTGGCATCCGACCGTCCTCCGAAACTGCACGCGGAGCAGGTTATCGCCGAAGCACAGAGGCGTCCGTTCGCGCGCGCACGCAGCAGGGCGGCCTCCGGCTACAATGGCCGCGATCATGATCACCCGTCTCGATCGCTATCTGCTCGTTGCCATCCTGCGCGGCGTCGGCCTCGTCGCCGCCGTGCTGCTGACGCTCGGTGGGTCGTTCTTGTTCATGGAGCAGCAGGATGACATCGGCGTCGGGCAATACACGACGGGCGATGCGCTGCTGTTCGTCTTGCTGAATCTTCCGCAACAAGTGTGGGAGTTGTTGCCGATCAGCGCCTTGATCGGTGCATTGCTCGGTTTGGGGACTCTGGCCCGCGGCAGTGAATTGAACGTCATGCGCGCCTCTGGGCTTTCGATATGGCGCATTGCGCGGGGAGTGTCGATCGCGGGCCTTGCGCTAGTTGCGGCCGGATTCTTCTTCAGTGAAATCGTCGCGCCGCCGGCTGCGCAAGTCGCACGCCAACTCAAGACGTTTGCGAAATTCCAAAACGTGAACTTCGGCGGCTCGCAGGAAGCCTGGGCACGTGACGGCAATCTCGTGATCACGATCGAGCGCCAACTCGGAAAGTCTCAATTCGGCGGAATGATGGTATTCGAATTGAATGACGATCATTCGCTGCGCGCGATCGGTCGCGCGGTCACCGCGCGCGCCGATGCCAGCGGACGCTGGTTGCTCGAGCCTTATGTGGAGTCGCGTTTTGATACGGATCGCGTGCACAGCGCGCAAACGGCGAATCGGCAAATCGACTCCAAGATCGGCGCCGAGTTCCTTGGAATCGCCGCTGCCGAGCCGACTCAGTTGCCGACGGCAACGTTATGGCGAGTCATCAGTCATCTCGAGACGAACGGACTCGATGCTCACGAATCGAGGTATGTGATGTGGTCTCGCATCGCGCGCATCGTTGCCGCGTTTTTTGCCGTGATGCTCGCATTTCCCTTCGTCTTCGGCTCTTTGCGTTCGTCCGGCACGGGCTCGTGGGTGGCGACCGGTCTCGGACTCGGATTGCTGTTCTTCATGATGCAAAATCTTCTGGAGAGCAGCGTACGGGTGTTCGGGAGCGACCCGCTGCTGTTCGCCTGGATACCGACGGCGCTGATGGCGATCGTCGGATTTACCTTAATTGCTCGGGTTCGTTGAGACTCCGTTTCCGATCGGGAGGATAGCTATGCGGCTGCAATCAAAGAAGCAATCGACCATCGCCTGCATCATTGCACTCGGTCTTCTGGCATGCGGGCCTGCGCTTGCAGCCGACTGCACGGTCGGAATTCGCGCCGGCAAACTGATCGACCCGACCAGCGGGAAAGTGCTGCGCGATCAAGTGATCCGCATCGACGGCGAGCAAATCGTCGCGGTGGTCCCGAATGATCGCGATGCAATGCGCTCGTGCGCGCGGCAGATCGATTTGTCCGCCATGACGGTGCTGCCGGGCCTGATCGATACGCACACCCATCTGACTTCCGATCCGACGATCTTGCGTTACCAGCGTCTCGGTCTGTCGGTGCCGCGTCTTGCGCTGATCGGCGCCGCGAATGCGCGACGTACTCTGATGGCAGGCTTCACGACGGTGCGCAATCTCGGCGCAGACGGTTATGCGGATGTCGCCTTGCGCGAGGCGATCGATGCGGGCGACGTGCCGGGGCCACGCTTGCTGGTATCCGGGCCGGGGATCGGCATCACGGGGGGGCATTGCGGCAGCAATCTGCTTGCACCGGAGTATCGACAAACCTCGCTCGGCACGGCCGATGGCCCGGATGAAGTGCGCAAGGCGGTGCGGCAAAACGTGCGCTATGGCGCCGATGTCATCAAATATTGCGGTACGGGCGGGGTATTCTCCAAAGGCACGCAGCCCGGAATGCAGCAGTTCACCGCGGAGGAAGTCGGCGCACTGGTCGACGAAGCGCATATGCATGGTCGCAAGGTGGCGGTTCACGCTCACGGTGCCAGCGGCATCAAAGTCGCGTTGCGTGCGGGCGTCGATACCATCGAGCACGCGAGCCTGATCGACGACGAGGGGCTCGAACTCGCGAAATCGCGGCGCGTATTTTTCTCGATGGACATCTACAACACGGATTACACGCAATCCGAGTCGAAGCGGCGCGGCGAATTGCCGGAGTTCATTCAAAAGGACGCCATGATCGGCGAGATTCAGCGACGCAACTTCGAGCGCGCGTTGCGTGCCGGCATCCCCATGATTTTCGGTACGGACGCTGGCATTTATCCGCATGGCGACAATGCCAGGCAGTTTGCAGTGATGGTGCGTTACGGGATGACGCCGATGCAGGCCGTCCAGGCGGCGACGATCAACAGCGCCGAAGCCATCGGTCTGGCGGGCAAAGTCGGAACCCTGGCCGCAGGAGCGTTTGCGGATTTGATCGCCGTCAGCACCGATCCGACCACCGAGGTCAGAGCGCTTGAAAACGTCGCGTTCGTGATGAAAGGCGGGGTCGTCGTCAAAGAACTCGGCGTCGGTCGCTGAACCGCGCAATCACCTGCGCGTACTCGCGGCAACGTGCGGGGTCGTGCAGCGGATGGTGTCCTTCGAAGACGTGTTGCTGCGCCGTGGCGGCGAGCGTGCAGGCGCGGGCATGATTGCCGAAGAGGGTGTCGGTCGTGGCCGAGAGCAGTGCGAGCGGTTGCCGGATTTGCGGGAGTCGCGCGGCGAGATCGTAAGAAACCGAAATGGGCGCTGAAGAAACGAAATCGGTTTCCAGATAGTCGATCATCGCCGGCCAAATGGCTTCGATGGTCTGCGGCGTCACCGTGAATCCCGGCACATAGTGCTCATAGGTCGTGCGTACCGTTCGGAACACCAGCGCTTCGTGGCCGAGATCGGCCGTCGGTCCGGGGCGTGAATTTTGGCGCATCGCCGCAAATGTTTTGGTCAGCTCCGGAGTCGGTAGCGGGCATCCGTCGAGGATGACGTTTTCGACCGCGTCCGGATGACGCAGCGCGATTTCGGTGACCACGCAGGCGCCACTGTGACCTCCGACGGCCGTGACCGGTCGAGTGCACAACTGCTCCATGGCCTCGTGCACGTTGTCGGCCCACATCTCCATCGACCATTGCTCCGGTCGCGGATCGGAACGTCCGTAGCCCAGAAGATCGAGCGCGATCACGTCGTATCCGAGTTCCGCCAGTTCCGGCATGACGGTGGCATACATGCGCGAGGACAGGGGTAACCAATGGATCAACAGCAATGACCGGTTGCCGGTGCCCGAACGTCGATAGTGCAACTGCCCGCGGCTCGTATTGACGTATGCTTTGGGGATGAGATCTTTGGGCATGCCGAGTGATCCGCTTTGGGCGATGTTGGTACAGAATATCGTGTTCTTCGCGATCGCGAGCTTGTACGTCTGGATCGGAGCGCGGCGCGTTGCAGGTACCCTGCCGTTCCCCGGGCCACGCCCGCCACCGACCTGGTTCAAAGTATGGTTGGTGGTGATCTGGCTGGTGGGTCTCGTGTTGCCCGTCATCACCCTCGCGAGCGAGGGGTTGTGGTCGGGTAATCGTGCGGTCACCGCCGCCGTCGGGGGTTATCTGCTGATGTTCGTTGCGCAGGTCG
>Ga0214921_10002710_pt1 | contig 28297 bp, 29 predicted proteins | sample LL1505_MetaG_FD_177992 | JGI IMG/M metagenome (GOLD analysis project Ga0214921, IMG submission 177992) | Freshwater microbial communities from Lake Lanier, Atlanta, Georgia, United States - LL-1505 | ecosystem: Environmental > Aquatic > Freshwater > Lake | place: USA: Georgia | collected...
TATAACGAAATATTATGTTTAGTCGTGCTATCGCAACGACATGATTTTTGAGATAAAAACTTTAAAAAACGATTGTCTGTATACCTATACAGACAGAGGCTTTTTTAAGCTTTTTAACCAAAAAGATGAAGTTAGAGAATGTGGTATTTATTTATGGAATTGGTATAATACTAAAGTCTATAACATTTACCATCTTTTTTAATAAAATAAAAACAACAAAACCCGCTGCTTTTAAAAAACAACGGGCTTTGTTAGAGTATTTTGGTTTTCAATATCAAATGTTAAGTGATATTTTAAAAAATACTAGTTAGTTTTAGCTGGAACTTCGGCTGGAGTTTCGGTTTTAGCTTCAACTTTTTTAGCTTTTTTAGCTTTTTTAGCCTTTTTAGCTGTTTTATTAGTTTCTTTGGCGGTTTCTTTTGTTACTGGAACAATTACTTTATCAACATTGCCTTGAATTGCTTTTTCGTTGATGATAACTGGTTTTACAGATTCTTCTTTCACAGTTTCTTTTTTATAACCGTGACAAGAAGATTTTTTGCACATACCTTTAGAGCAAGAAGCCAAAAGAGCAATAGTTGCAACAGAAATGGCGGCGATACGCAAGAATTGTTTCATATTTTGATATGATTTAATTGAATGTTAAGTAAATTTATTGACTATAATTAAAAAAAACCATATAAAACAACAAAAATGTTTATTTGCTTGTTGATTTTAAATAATGGTTTTTTAAAATAATTAATTAAAGAAACTGTTGAAACCCAAATTTTTTTATACTTTTTTTAAAAACAAGTAAAAGAAATTTGATATTCAACAATTTCTAAAAGCAAAATTTTAAGTGTTTATACTTAATTAATCAATATTTTTTTTTAATGTTTAGCAAAAATTTTCTCCAGCAAATCGACGATGATTTAATTAGATTACAAAATAGCGGTTTATATAAAAACGAATACCAAATTTCTGGTCAACAATCGGCAGAAATTAAAATTTGGCACAACAACGACAAAAAGAAGGTTTTAAATTTTTGTGCCAATAACTATTTAGGGCTAGCAAATAATCATAGCTTAATTACTGTGGCAAAAAAATCTTTAGAAGAATATGGCCTAGGCACCGCTTCGGTTCGCTTTATTTGTGGCACCCTTGATGTACATAAAAAATTTGAAAATAAATTGGCAAACTTTTTAGGTTACGAAGATTGCATCACTTTTTCTTCTTGTTTTACTGCCAACGGAGCTTTGTTTTCTGCTCTTTTCACCGAACAAGATGCCATTATTTCTGCCGATCTTAATCATGCCAGCATTATCGATGGCATTCGTCTTTGCAAAGCAAAACGATATTTCTATCAATACAACAACATGCAACAGCTAGAACAAAGGTTGCAAGAAGCCAAAGATCATCAAAACAAAATTATTGTAACCGATGGTGTTTTTTCTATGGATGGCGACATCGCTAATTTGCCAGAAATTTGCAATTTAGCCGAAAAATATAATGCAATTTTAGTGGTTGACGATTCTCATGCCACTGGTTTTATTGGCAAAAACGGCAGAGGAACCGCCGAATTATGCGAAGTTGAAGGTAGAATCGATATTTTAGTTAGCACCCTGGGTAAAGCTTTGGGCGGGGCTGGTGGCGGTTTTATTGCCTCAAAGAAAAATATCATCAATAAACTCAGAAATTATTCTCGACCATATTTATTTTCTAACAACATTTTGCCTTTAGTTGCTTCGGTTGGCCTTGAAATTATTAATATGATCGAAGATTCAAAATATTTAATCGAAAAATTAGCTTCCAACACTCAATATTTTCGCCAAAAAATTATTTCTGCTGGTTTTGACATTTATAGCAAAGAAAGCAGTCATCCTGTGGTTCCTGTAATGCTTTATGATGCGATTTTAGCCAGTAAATTCGCCAAAACTATGATCGAAGATTATGGCATTTATGTTATTGCCTTTTCTTATCCTGTGGTGCCAAAAGACACCGCCCGAATTAGAGTGCAAATTTCTGCTTCTCACGAAAAAGAACATCTAGATGCAGCTATTAATGCTTTTATTGAGGTGGGCAAAAAATTAAAAGTAATAAAATAACTGCTATGTTGGCTAGTTTTGCAATTAAAAAATCTATCGGCAATCATTATTTTGCAGAAACTGTCAACAGTTCTTTTTCTCAACATCTCAACCTCAATTTCGATCTTGATTATGCAAAAATAATTAACTCCACCGCTTTTCGCAGATTGCAATATAAAACTCAAGTTTTTGTTAATCATCAAGGCGATCACTACCGCACCAGGCTTACTCATTCGCTAGAAGTTGCCTATATCGCCAGATTTTTAGCTACCGAGCTAAATATTAACAAAGTTTTGGCAGAAAATATTGCTCTTGCTCACGATCTTGGTCATCCGCCTTTTGGGCATGCTGGTGAAGATGCTCTCAATGCCAAAATGCACTCTTTTGGCGGTTTTTCTCACAACGACCACACCTTAAAAATTATCACTCAAATCGAAAATTATTCGGCAAATTATGCTGGTTTAAATTTATCTTGGGAAATGTTAGAAGGTGTCATAAAACACAACGGCAAAATTTTGCAACCATCTGCGGTAATTGCAAATTATAACCAACAATTTGATTTACAATTACATAAAAATCCGTCGCTTGAAGCCCAAATCGCCTCTTTGGCAGATGATATTGCCTACAATAATCACGATTTAGAAGATGGTTTACGAGCTAATTTATTTCAAGTATCAGATATTTTAGATTTACCGCTAGTTGGCAATGTTTATCGCAATCTTTTTGCCAAGCACCCCAATTTAAAAACCGAAATCTTAATTTGTGAGGCAAAAAAACAACTTACTTTGGCTATGATGCTTGATGTTATTAATCAAACCAAAGAAAATTTGCAAAAATTAAATATCACCACTTTTCAACAAATACAAAATCAAGAAAATTTTATTGCTAGTTTTTCGCCAGAAATGCTGAAAATACAACAACAAATAAAAGCTTTTTTGCTAAAAAATATGTATAAACACCCGCTGGTCAACTCAATGACTCAAAATGCTAAAAAAATAATTGCCGATTTATTTGATTTTTATTTCGCCAACCCACACTTACTTGCCGATAATTTTAATCAAAACATCAGCAATAAACAACAATTGGCAAATGCAGTATGCAACTATATCGCTGGTATGACCGATCGCTTTGCCTACAAACAACAAATAGAAAACAGCATAAATTCTTGACTCCTAAATGAAGAAAAAATTTATACCATTTCCACTAATTAAAACAACCTTACCTCACTAAATTTTCTTACTAAACAATAATAGTTCTTGATATTATTATTTTATAATAATAATATGGTTTTTTAGATTGAGATCATAAATGTTAAAAAAAACTTCTGTAATACCATTTCCACTAATTAAAACCACATTATAACGAAATACTATGTTTAGTCGTGATTTCAGTAACTTTAAAAAATTTATAATATGAGATCTTTGTTGTTATTTTGCTGCACTACTTACCCTAACTACACACAAGAAGAATTATTAAGCAAAATTGCAGAACAAGATTTGGGGGCTTTGCGTTATGCTAGCGAAGAATTAAAAGCGGATCGCGAATTTATGTTAAAGGCGGTTGGTAACCATGGTAGAGCTTTGGAGTTTGCTAGCGAAGATTTACGAAAAGATCGTGAAGTAGTGTTAGCGGCGGTTGCCAAAAATGGCGGCGCTTTGCAGTTTGCTAGCGAAGATTTACGAGGAGATCGTGAAGTAGTTTTAAAGGCGGTTTGTAAACATGGCTTCGCTTTGCACTATGCCAACACAGCATTACGAAAAGATCGTGAAGTAGTGTTAGCCGCGGTTATGAACCATAGCCCTGCTTTTGAGTATGCTAGCGAAGAATTAAAAAAAGATCAAGAAATAAGTAGTTTAGCAAGAATGAGAAGAAAAACTTTAATTTCCGATTCTGGATTAGTAACGGTTACAGCCAAAATTTTAGATGGCAAAATACAACAATTACAATCGGCAACAATAAAAGATGCCGAAGATAATCGATATGAATATTTTTTTGAATATAGCGATGATAGATTATTTTATAGAAAAATAACAAACGATGGAAATGTTAAAACAATCGGAGAAAAGATAAAAATAGATACAAACGAGAATAACAGAATATTAGCATTTCTTATGCAACTTGGTGATTTACATGTGACGGATATTGCAAAAGACAGAGGTACAATAGTCACAGATGCAACAAATTTTGCTATAGAAATTGATAAATTAAAACAACAATCAAACCAATCTCAAGATCCTATAATAAAAATCTTTACAATACCTGGACATGCTTTTGTGATGGTTTTTGAAAAAGGAAATATTAGTTGTTTTGATAATGGTGGACTTAAAAACGAAATATATCAAAAGTATTTTGACAAAATAAAACCTCAAAATGAATCAAATATTTCCTATACAATAATACCTAATTCATATATTTTAAGTTTTCAAGATGTTAAGGGTAACCAAGTAAACATTTCTATTAATAAACAAGATTTTGTATGTAGACATCTAGCTAATATTATTGCTAAAAAATTAGAAGAATTAAAAAATAAAGCAAAAAATGATGGCAAAAGTTTATCCGAGTGTTCTTTAGAATATTTAGGAGGATTACCAAGTAAACTGATGCGTGCAAATAGTTTTAAACAATTCGAAGGCGACCAACAGAGTTTATCTCATCAAGTTCCATAAATCATTATTTTAGATAGTGAAAAAATATATAAAAAGGTATTGTTTTTAGAAAAGTTATTATTTAGAGATAGATTCTAAAAAAATTTAACGATCTAATACCATTTCCACTGTGTAAATGGTATAACAACACACCGCATCCTTAAACCAACTTGACAAAATCTTGCAAGATAGTTTTTACACCTAAATTATGAAAATTAATGTCGAGTTTGTTGGCATCTACCTTGATGATGGTGCCAAAACCAAATTTGCTATGCTCAACTTTTTTGCCAACCCTAAAAGAATTATTTAAATTATCATCTTTTTTAACAGCGATCTTGTTGCTATTGCTTGATGCTTGGCTACTATATTTGTTGTTGACATTGCTAGCTTTATAATTAAAAGCACTGTAATTATTATTGACAAAATGATGATTTTTTACTTGCCCAAAAGATATTTCTTGATAATCTAGCTGATTTTTTGGAATATCTTGCAAAAAGCGAGAAGGTGCAGTTTGTTGCGAACCGCCAAAAATAAAACGATTTTTTGCCAAAGATAATTGTAAATATTTTTTTGCTCTTGTAATTGCCACATAAAGCAATCTTCTTTCTTCTTCTACTCCGCTTAAATTATCGAGAGATTTGCTACTCGGAAAAATTCCTTCTTCTAAACCAGGTAAAAAAACCATCTCAAATTCTAAGCCCTTTGCACCATGCACGGTCATAATATTGACGGCATCTTGTAGGTTTTTTTCATCTTTTGCTTCGACCAAAGAAGCATATTCTAAAAATTCGTTGACACTGCCAAAATCGGCTAAACTCTTGATAAATTCTTCGATATTTTCGAGTCTACCTTGTGATTCTAGGGTGTTTTCGAGCTTCCAATGTTGACAATAGCCTGTTTCGTTGAATAAAGATTTTGCCAATTCTGCTAAATTAATCACATTAATTTGTTGATGATATTTGCTGATTGTTTGCATAAATAATTGCAGACCGCTCTTGTTTTTAATGAGATTATTTTCAAAACAAAAATTAACAGCATTAAACATTGAAATATTTTGCTGTTTGGCAATTTCGGCAATCAAGTGCAAAGTGGCATCGCCAATGCCTCTCTTGGGAGTGTTGACAACTCTTAACAAAGCAAGATCGTCGTTGAGATTGGCAGATAATCTTAAATAAGCAATGCAATCTCTAATTTCTTGTCGATCATAAAATTTTAACCCGCCGATAATGCGATAAGGCACACCTTGTTGCATAAAAGCCTCTTCAAAAGGTCGGGTTTGATAGCCCGCCCTCACCAAAATCGCTATCTGATTGGCAATGGCCTGTTTGTTTAAAATGATATTTTTGGCAGAATTAGCAATGTTTTGAGCTTCTTGCCTGTCGTCATAAAAAGTTACCAACTTCACTAAATTGCCTTTGTTTTGAGTGGTCCACAAGGTTTTGCCGTGCCGTTGAGTGTTTTTTGAAATCACCGCATCTGCCACCTGCAAAATTGCCGAAGTAGAACGGTAGTTTTGTTCTAGTCGAATAACTTTGGCATTAGCAAAATCTTTTTCAAACCTTAAAATATTGGCAATATTCGCCCCTCGCCAACTATAAATAGATTGATCGTCGTCGCCAACACAACAAATATTGTTATAAAGCTTAGAAAGCAACAACAGCCATTGATATTGAGCATTGTTGGTATCTTGATATTCGTCGATTAAAATATAGCGAAATTGCTGTTGATATTTTTGCAAAATATCGGGTGCTTTCGCAAAAATATCGAGATTATAACTAATCAAATTGCCAAAATCGGTGGCATTCATTGAAAGCAACCTGCTTTGATAAAGCCGATAAACATCTTGCAATTTTGGTAAATTAATATCGTTGTTGCCGATGTTTGCTTGCACTAAATCTTTGATTTTAGAGATTTTTTGCAAATAAGATTTTGGCGGAAATTGCTTGCCATCAATGTTTAGGTCAAGCAATATTTGTTTAATCAAACGAAGCTGATCTTCGTCGTCGATGATGGTAAAATCAGAACCAAGCCCCACCACTTCGGCATGTCTTCTTAAAATTTTGGCACAAATAGCATGAAAAGTGCCAATCCATAAACCATTTGCTAAATCGCTAATGTCGGCGGAAATACGATGTTTCATTTCGTTGGCAGCTTTGTTGGTGAAAGTAACTGCTAAAATTTCGTAAGGGTTTGCCAAGCCACAGTTTAAAATATTAACAATTCTTGAAGTAAGAACCTTGGTTTTGCCAGTTCCGGCACCCGCCAAAACCAGCAAAGGGCCTTCGGTGGTGCTAATTGCTTGCTGTTGTTGCTGATTAAGATTGTTGGCAACATCGTTTGTGAGAGTATTTATTTTCATAATTAAAAATTTTGTGGCTCAAATTTTTGTAAAGGTCGAGCATTATTTGAAACAAAAATGGTGTTTTTGATAATTGAATTTATTTGATTTTGATTAAGTAAAATAGGGTTTTTAAACACAAACCATTTTACTGCTTCTAGGCATGGTGGAGTAGTAAAAGAACCTTCATAAAAAAAACTAATATTATTATTATGTGAAATAATTTTTTTAATATCAAGGCTTGTGGTGTTATTTTTGCTTTCTAAAAAACCAATTAACGAACGAAAATCGAGATTTTCTTGTTGACTTTTAGCAATAAAAAAACTCACAATCAACCATTGTTCATCTTCGCTTTTATGAACTAACTGCATTTCTAAATCAAAAGATTGGCTATTTATTTGATGTTCACTTGGGTGATGAAACTTGATAAATCGCAAATGATATTTCTTTTTATTAATCTTATTAACCACAAAATTATTGCCATAAACACTAAGATAAAGCTGATTTGGCATTATTTTTTTATCTATTTCAATTTCTTGATATAAAAAATTTAAATCTTGGTTATTAAAAGGTAAATTAATGTTGATAGGAGATTGATTATAACCAATTTTACAAAATTTATAATCATTGTTATCGCCCCAAAATTGCGGACCATTCTTGCCTAAATAAGACCATTTTGCATTTTTTTTACCACAAGCAAAAACTGCAAAAATAATTAAAAAAAATAAGATTATTTTTCTAGTTAGACTTGACACAACCTTAATTAAAAATTAAATTAATAATATCATTTCTTCTTTTTTCATCAAAAACCAAGAAATGCTATATTTTACTAAGCACAATATTAAAAATCCAATATATTTTTTATGTCTAATTTATCAAATATCAATTCTAGTCAAGCCAAAAATGGTTCTTGGCAAGAAAAACTAAAAAACCAATTCGCTAATAATCCAAAAATCAAAACCGCTATTTTGCTTGGCATAGGCATTATTATTGGCCTTGCTTCTTGCAATTTTTATCAAAAAAAACAACCTCCAATTATTGTTATACACAGACAACCCTCTATATTTAGCCCATTTTGGTTTCACGACAATTATTATCAAGTGCAAGAAGAAATTTATGAGCAACTAAACAACTCTCAAAACCTAGCAAAAAAACCTGTTCAAGCACATAATTTTTCTGCCAATCTCACCCAAAAACAAGATGATAATTTTCATTATTATACTTTAAGTTTTTCTGGTCTTAATCCGCAAGATATTATAGTTAAAACCAACAATGCCGAGCTTGTGTTTACCGCCAACAACAATCAACAAAATGAAAATAGCAGCGTTAATTCTAGCCTATATTACAGCACTTCTTTGCCAGAAAATTATCTTAATCCAGAAATAATCAAAAATAATCAAGAAATTGTGGTAAAATTTAAAAAACCAGCTATCATCACCAAAATAAAAGCAAAAATCCCAAAAAATAATGCAGAATCACAGCCTAAAACAGCAAATCAGTAAACTTAATTTTTTTTACTATGCAATTTTAGGCATTCCGCTAGCCTTTATCGCTTTGCCACTCAACATCAATATTGCCGATTTTTATTTTCGACAATTTCAGTTGAGTTTAAGCAACTTGGCCTTAATAATTTTGCTAGCTAAAAGCTTTGATTTATTGCTAGATCCAATCATTGGCGGTTGTTGTGATTATTGGCTAAATCGCCAAAAAACAACCGCCAAAACCATCATTATTTTTGCTAGCTTTGGTCTAGCAATTAGCTTTTTTTTGTTATTTAATCCTAGTTTTTGGCAAAATAATTTTCACAAATCGTGGTGGCTAGGCATTTCTTTATGCAGTATCTACTTTTTTTTCAACATTATCAGCATCAATTTTGAAAGTTTAGCAGTAATTCTCGCCCAAAATCAACAACAACGATTAACCATCAACAACTACAAAGAATCCGCAGGCCTGATTGGTGTTGTGTTGGCTTCTACCCTGCCCTTACTTTTAACCAACACCAACGATCGGCAATATTTTTATTTAAGCTTGGTTTTTATTTTGTTAATTATTTTTGCCCTTGCTTTTTTTGCCAAATTAAATGTTAATCAAAACTCTGTTTACCAAATAAAAAATCTTAGCATTTTCACCATCATAAAAAATATTTCTCAAAACAAAAAATTTATCAAGCTAATGCTGATTTTGCTAATCAATAGCTGTGCTGTGGCATTGCCTGCTAATTTATTGGTTTTTTATTTAAAAGATTTTTTGAAGCAACCAAAAATACTGCCCTACAGCCTAGCTTTATATTTTTTTTCCGCTTTGTTTTTTATGATATTTTGGCGAAAAATGGCCGAAAAAACCACTATACATTCTAATTGGGTGCCAAAATTATGGTTTATTTCTACTTTGGGAGCAGTGATTACTTTTGTTTTTGCAGTTTTTTTGCCAGCGAATTATTATTGGTGGTTTTTGCTAATTTCGTTTAGTTCTGGAGCTTTTTTGGGGGCCGATCTTATTTTGCCACCCACAATTATCGCCAACCTAATTGGTAGCAACAACCCGCAAACCTCTTCTTATATGGCTTGCTACAGTTTTACCACCAAGTTAGGAATTGTTTTTGCCTCTAGCTCGTTATTTTTGCTCGATCTAATTTATCAATATCATTTACAACAACAAGCCCTGCCTATGCTTTATGCTTTTTTACCTTGTGTGCTAAAAATGCTAGTGGCTTTATTGCTTGCTAAAAGTTTGAAATAGCGATTTATTATTAACTTCGTTGTTCATGGTTAAAACCCTGCATTCTACTTGGCAGTTCGTATAGGAATGATGAAGAAGAATGAGGTGAAGGAGGATTGCCCGCATCTCCCGCAGATTGACTAGTTTGTATACTATGTTGCATAATTCTCCTAAAGGCATCAATTATCAACCCTTCCCGCGGTGTTAGTTGGGCATCTTGAGAAACACCAATGGTTTGAGACGGTGGTTGCATATCATGTTGCGCAGGAGTTCCAAGTTGTGCAGAAGTTTCAAGTTGCGATTCAACAATTTTTTCAAACATTTTTTTATGTTCATTAGAAAGGTTTTCGTTTGGGTCAAGTAGCCATGCATTTAATAGTAACGAAGCAAGTAATAGTGCTATACCACCTTTTCCATCTTTATTGTCTTCAATATCAATTTTTCTAAGAGTTTCAACTGGGTCTTCAAATAATGCTTGCAACATTTTAACATAATCATTATCTTGTGTTGCCGCAATTCCTTGAACTAATCTATAGATTTCTTCTGGTTTTCGATCGTTTTCTGTTGCTTTTGTAAACTCATCAAGTTTATTATATAATTCTTTTATATCGTTGCTAAATTTCTTCGAAAACATTATTTGCTGAGTTGGTGCCTGAGTAATTGCCTCACCTTGCAAATTATTTCTTGCCATTAAAAAATAACATAAGTTTTGACGATTAATATAAACACAATAAACCACACACCCAGCTAAACATCCAGTTCCAGCGCCGATTACAGTAGCAATAGCACCAGGAGGAGTGCAAACAACAAAAGAAGAATTATTAAGAAGTGCCACCAAACCTTGACCCAAGCCAGCACCAGTCACACAACAAAAAATAACCAACAAACCACCGGGTGTATTATCATTTGGCATAATAAAAAAAATTAAATGTTAAAAAAATAAATTAAAGTAAAATCTAAACAAGGGGCCAAAACCCCTTGTTTAACGAAAGAAGTATTTTACTTTTTTTTAAAGATCAGCACTACCTTCCTGGGCGACCATTAGCTGGTGAGCTAGCATTATTTATGGCGGTTCCTGGGTTGCTGACTGCATTAGATAATGCAATTGATAACATTTGATTTAATTGATGATCTTGAGGTCTTCTTTGCTCATCTTGCATTGCCGCACGATCAATTTTATTAGCTCTTTCAATTGTTGCAACTATAACTCGTTCTCGTGGAGTAGAAACATCATTGTCACTTGTAGCACCGGCAACAACAGTTGATGCAGGAATAAAAGATCCTCCTCCAATTACTCCGGGAAAACTATCTAATCCATTTTTTATAAAAGTAGCTATATTGCTTAAACCTGAAATAAAAGATTCCGGATCTTTAGGATGCATAAGATATTGGGTGATTAAATCTGTAAAGGTTGTAACTCTATTTAATGATGTTTGAATAGCAGTAGCAGCTTGTGTATCATTTTGCAACTCTCGTAAATTTATGTACGGAACTAAAAACAACAAAGCTTCCAATGAGTCTTGATTGTGAATAGCTTCTGGTAAACTGTCATAAAGTTGACCTACACTAGTATTGATTGCTAGCTGTTCTCCACCTTTAAAAGCATTAACAACCCCAACAAAAGCACTTGTAAATGATTGTTGTGATTGTTGTTCTTGTCCCCTTAAGGCTTCTGCAATCTTTTGAAGATTTTTAGCTATTTGATTTTGATTCATAAACTATATTTCTAAATAATTTTTATGCTAATAATATTTTGTTTTTTTATAAACACAAAAATTGTCATTATTTTTTTTATCTTGTCAAATGTTTTTTATTATCGACCACCCAATGCATCTTGATGATTATTAGAAAAATCTGGTCTTCCATCGCTAGCTCTTGGTGAAGTTGATGGCTGATCTTTATAAATTAATTGTTTTAATTCTTTTAAAAACAATTCATCAAATGGAGGTAGAAATATTTTTTTAGGTTTATTGTCAAGTCTTTTTAATTGATGCGCAAATGGAATTTCGGATGAATATTTTTTGAGAAGCGAAAAACCATAAGGCCATTCTGTATTGTGAAATGCCATTTCAACCACATCTCTCATATTTACTTTCATAGAGATACAATCACAAAAAACATTTGCAATATTACGAAAAATATTTACTTTTAGTTTTAGAGGATCGTTTAAAAAATCATCAATTAATGCTTTTGCAGTTGGCGCCTTAAGAGCGGTAGCAAAGCCTTTGGCACTTAAACTATTTAAAACTGTTTGTTGTGTCTTCAAAAATCTTATCTCTTCTTGATCCATTGATTTAGCAATATAAAACAATCCTTTCATTATGTTCATTTTTGCTTCTGGCGATTTTTCATCTTTCAATATATCTAGCACTGCGGTATTTAATTTTTCTACAACACCTTTTTGTTGTTGCGGTTGCTCTAAAGACTGCTGAAAATTGCAAAAATCCACAATAAAAGATGCTTGTTGTTTTTGTGTTGATTGTTGTAATAATTCTGCAAATTCTTTTAAATCTGATGTTAATTTTTCTAGATGATTATTTTCTTTATAACCATTCCTCATAATTTTTTAAATTTTTATTTCGGCGAGCACCGCACAATGATCGGAAGGTTTTGCAACTTCTCTTGTTTGCTTAATATCGTGATAGCTGGCGGTTAAAAAATCGGCAGTAAAAGTTGAAGTTAAAATATAATCTATTCTAGCACCTAAATTTTTGGCAAAAGCAGACGATTGATAATGCCACCAGCTAAATTCTTGTTTGTGTGGGTTTAAGGCACGATAGGCATCGACCAAAGGCAGATTTAGAAGCGATTGCAAGGCTAGTTTTTCTGGAGTAGAAAACAACAATTGCTCAGTTTGCGGGTTATGAATATCGAGATCGCTATTGGCAATGTTAAAATCGCCAGCTAAAATTTGCAACTCTTGAGTGTGTTTGAGGTTTTCTTGCCAATGTGCGGTAAGTTGTTGTAAAAATTCGAGTTTATAGCAAAACTTGTTGGTGCTAGTAAAATGTTGATTTGGCAACAAGTTATCGCCACCGTTTGGCACATAAACACAAGCAACTCGGGCAATATGATTTTTGAGATTAATAAAAACCTCTAAATAACGAGCTTGCTGTTGGTTAAAATCGCTTGGCAACTGAGAATTGGCAACACTTGGCAATTGAGTGCAAATTATTTCTTCTATTTTGAATTTTGATAAAATCGCCACCCCGTTATAGGTTTTTTGCCCGTGCAAAGCAATGTTATAGCCCAGATCTTCTATTTCTTGATAAGGAAAGGCAGAGTTTTCGCATTTTATTTCTTGCAAACAAACAATATGCGGTTGGGCAATTTTTAACCAAGCCAAAAAATTTATTATTCGGGCTTTGATAGAATTAACATTAAAAGTGGCAATTTTAATGTTGGTCATTGTTTGTTTAGTTTAATTTTGAGTTGATAAAGCATATCGGCGGTCATTTTTGCTAAATCATATTGGCATTGCCAGCCCCATTGCTGCTTGGCTTGACTATCATCAATTGATTGTGGCCAAGAATCGGCGATTTTTTGCCTAAAATCGGGCTGATAGCTAATAGTAAAATGCTTGAGATGTTTTTGAATTTCTAAAGCCAGTTCGCCACAAGAAAAACTGATGCCAGCAAAATTAAAATTGCTATGATTTTTTAATTTATCAAAATTAACATTGGCAAGCTCAATAGTGCCTCTAATGGCATCTGGCATATACATCATAGGCAAGATGGTGTTTTCTTGCAAGAAACATTGATAGGTGCCTTTTTTGATTGCCTCATAAAAAATTTCTACCGCATAATCGGTGGTGCCACCGCCTGGTGGAGTTTTGTAGCTAATTAAGCCAGGGTAGCGAAGGCCTCGAATATCGAGGTTGTATTTTGCCACATAATAATCGCACAACAACTCGCCACTGGCTTTGCTTAAACCATACATTGTTTTTGGCAAAATAACGGTTTCTTGTGAAGTGTTTTGTTTTGGTGTTTCTGGGCCAAAAACAGCAATAGAGCTTGGGCAAACAATTTGCTTTACCCCATTGCAACGACTAGCTTCGAGCACATAATATAAGCCCAAAATATTCACATCAAAGCAAAGTTGCGGATTTTTTTCGCCACTTGCCGAAAGAATGGCGGCCAAATGATAAATTACTTCGATTTTATTTTCGGTGATAATTTCAACCAATTGTTGTTTGTTGGTGACATCGAGTTGGCAATAAGGGAAATATTCGGCAGAAACTTGATTAGGCGAAACAAGATCAGAATTTATAACATTTTCTTGACCATAAATTTGCTTTAAAGCCAAAGAAAGCTCCGAGCCAATTTGCCCTAAAGCACCTGTGATGAGAATTTTCATTAGTTGATAACAAAAAATAAAGATTTAAGATATTCGCTTTCTTTTAAGGCTGGGTGCAGAGGATGATCTGGACCTGCGGTGAAGCTAGCAATTAGTTTACCTGTTTTTTGGCTTTTTTGCAAAGCAGCATTAACTGAGCCAATTAATTGTTCTTTGGTGGCATGATGAGAGCACGAAGCCAACATTAAAATGCCACCACTTTTTAAGAGCGGGAGAGCCATTTTTGCGAGTTTTTCGTAGCCACGAAGACCAGCAAATAAATGTTTCTTACTCTGAATAAAAGGCGGAGGATCGAGCAAAACCAAATCAAATTGCTGTTCGGTAAATTCGGGCTTTATTAATAAATCAAAAACTTGACCTTGATAAAATTTGGCTTTTTCTTGATAGTTGTTGCCTAATAATTTTTGACAATTTTGCTTTGCCAAATCAAGAGCCGATCTAGAACTATCAATAAATGTCACTTCTTTAGCACCATTGGCAAGAGCATTAACCCCAAAGCCACCTAAAAAACAAAAAGCATCGAGAACTTTGCAGTTTTTGGCGATTTCGCCAACAAATTTTCGACTTGGTTGCTGATCAAAAAACCAGCCAGTTTTTTGTGTGTTGGCTAGATCGACCGTGAAACTTAAATTATTTTCTTGCACTTCAACCAAATTTGGTTGAGCTTGGTTTTGCTCAACTGGCAAACCTTCGAGAGATCTGTTTTCTTGGTTGTTTTTAAAAATTAATTGACAGTTAGCAAAAATATTATTCATGGCTTCAATAAAAACTGGTTGCAAATTTTGCATACCAGAAGTAGAAATTTGACAAACAAAAATATTGTCAAATCTATCGATAATTAAGCCTGGCAAGCCATCGGCTTCTGAGTGAATAAGTCGATAGTTGTGGTGATGATAAAATTTTTGTCTTAAATCTAAAGCTTCTTGTATTTTAGCAATAAAAAAATTGACATCGATTTTTTGATGAACATTTTTACTAAGAATTCGGGCAGAAATTAGGGTGTTATAATTAAAATAACCCAAAGCAAAAGGGTGATTAGCAAGATTAATTTGCACCAAAGAACCAGGTGAAATTGATTTTAGTTGAGCAAAATTGGCAATTTCATTTGAAAAAACCCAAGGACTACCAGTTTCTAAGCGAGAGCTGTGTTCTTTTTTAATGTTGATTACTGGTAGTGGCATAGATTATAGTTGTAATAAAAATGAATTTTTTCTTTGTAAAAAACTTTCAAATATTTGTGAATAATTATCTGGTAAAGATCTAACAAAATTAGGGCGACTTACCACATTGTTGGCATATTGCAATAAACCATCGAGATTTTCAAATAAGTTGAAGTGAAATCTTTCTGACAAAAACAATAATGGTTGCATAGCAGAAGCCATGGTGATATCGAGAATAGAAAAAAAATCGCCGTTAAAATAGGGCTGATACTTTAACTGTTCAGCAAAAATGGCTAGTTTATTTTTTAATTCTTGCTGTTTTTGAGCGATAGTTTGAGCATTGTCGGCAAAAATTAAACCAAAAGCAAGAGAAAGTAAAGTGTTGCTAAACTCCATCCAACCACGATGCCAAGCCAAGACAAATTGATTTTTTGGATGCAAAATATTTTCACTGTAAGTTGCCTCAAGATATTCGAGAATCGCTAAAGATTCAAACAAAGGCCTGTCATCAACCAAAAGCACTGGTATTTTACCTAGCGGAGCAACACTGCTAAACCAGCTAGGTCTATTGCTAAGATCAATAAATTCTTTGCTATAAGAGATGTTTTTTTCTAATAATAAAGTTTCAACTCTCTGCCCATAAGGCGAAAAAGCTGAGGTAAGTAGCTTTAAATTACTCATAAATAAAATTTTAGTTATTATCACAAAAAGGCGTTAACCCTTTGTAAATAAAATATCTTTCGACAATTTTTTAAGCAACTTGCAAAATAATTCTATATTTTAACCTTCAAAATATTTTTAAAGGTTAAAAGGCATTAATTACCTTTGACAACAATGCATTTTCTAGCAAAAACAAACCATAAAAAATTAGAAGTTTGATATTCTACACTAGCAATTTGGTGTATGTCACCGTCTTTTCTGGCGGTTTCAATTGTGTAATCGGCATCGTCAGCAACAAGAGACAAAATAGGGAAAAAATTATGGCAAGATTTGCCTTCTTTAGTCACTTCTGGTAATTTTTCGGTAGTGATATGATGAGTGCTAAGAGAAGTTTTGTAGCTATGGCAAGAAGACAGCATTAAAACAATGCTGGCGATAGTTAGAAATTTTTTCATAAATTGGTAAAAAATTAATCTTTTTTAAAAAAACATTGTAAATTATCATTGTCAAAATTTATAATGCAACCTTTTTGTTTATTTCTCGATATAAATTTAGAAGAGAGATAATACCTAAAGTGCGTTGCCAACACTACCCCGCCTCGCTATGCTCGGCACCCCTTCTGCAAGAAGGGGAATTCTAATCGAGATCGGCTAGACGACACTACCCCGTCGACCTTCGGTCGCCACCCCTTTTCTACAGAATAGGAATATCCGAGAACTGCTAAACAAAACTACCCCTCCCTCGCTTAGCCCGATATCTCTTCTAAAAAAAGAGAATTTATTACTAAAGATTGAAAGCATTAAAAAATTTATCTATCTGATTATTCAGCAAAAAAGCCAAATTGACAGCGATTTTTTGACTGATATCATTTACCAAAATCAGCTCTTGTGAGTTAAAATTGCTAAGCACAAAACTAGCGACATCTTGTGTTTTTTCTGGCTTGCCAATGCCTAATCGTAGACGAAAATAATCGTTAGCAAATAGTTGATCGATAGATTTTAACCCGTTGTGCCCTGCACTGCCACCACCGTTTTTATATTTTATTTTTCCTAAAAGCAAGTCGAGATCATCGTGAAAAACCAGCACATTTTCTGGTTTTATTTTATAGAAATTAGCAGTTGCCACCACCGCCTCACCAGATAAATTCATATAAGTTTGGGGCTTGATTGCAATAATTTTATGTGTTAAAATATTACCACTAAAAAAATCTGCTTTGAATTTTATATTATTAGATTGTAAATTATATTGTTGAATAATTTTATCTAACACTAAAAAACCATAATTGTGCCGAGTAAGCAAGTATTTATTGCCTACATTGCCTAAACCAACTAATAAAAACATAAAATAAATAATTTAAAATATGAAGCAATTTATCGCCAAAATCTTTCGTTGTCAAGTTTTATTATGCAGTTTTTTATTGCTTGTTTCTTGCATAGCAAAACCAGCTTTTATTGTTGGCAATAATCGTTATTTAACAAAAATTGAAGAGCAAGATCATAAATCTTGCTTAGCTTTAAAAATTAATTTTAACAGCAATGCCAACCTAGAAAATCAACAATATTGGCAATGCCGATTATCTCTTGCCAAATATAAACTATTAAATAATCCATCAGATCAAAAGCAACAAAAACATAACGAAAAAATAGTCAATCTTCTCAATAAAATCAGCGAAAAATTAGCCGATAAACAGCCAAGTTTGCTAGAAAGAGAAGTGGCAAAACTCGATGAAAAGCACCATCAACAGTGCGAAAATATGGGCTATGAAAGCGAAACAGAAGATAAAAACAAAATCGATCTCTATTTGCAATGTCGCGGTTCTTTAATTGATAACTATTTGAGCGAACCGCCCTACAATAATTACGACTATTTGCCTTATCAATACAAAAATTACGACATGAATTATGTTCTTAGCAAAAGAATCAGAATTGCCAGTCAAAACAAAGAAAAAATCACACAAGAATATCCTAAATGCCAATCTTATGCTTTGCATAGTCAAGAACTAAACAAATGCATCGACTATCAAAAACAGGCAAAATCTTGTTATCAACAAAACTTAAGAACCTCTATTTTAAAAGAACGAAATGCTAAACTAATTTGTCAACAACAAGCAAATATTAGGTTTGGCGACAATTTATTGATAAAAGAAAAAACCATCGATCACATCAAAGAACAAAATTATAAATCAGATTTGGTTTATAAATTTAATTTTGAATCAATGGGTTTAAACGAGCTAGATTTTATCAGTAAACAAGAAAAAAAACAACTAGAGCAAGAGCAAGAAAAACAAGAAGAAAAGGCTAATAATTTCAATACCGTAGATGCCTTATATAATCGCTACGAACTCTCGCAAATTCGTAAAAAATATGTTCTATCTTGTTATAAATTTATTGATAATAATTTACATCAAGACAAAAATAATCTTGATAAAAAATGCTTAGAATTAGAAAATACTATTTTTTAGTTTCTTTTGATAATTTATAATTCAAAAATTAATGGCACAAAACTTAGAAAAACCTTCAACAAAACCAGAAACCAAATATCTTGATTGGCCAATAGAATTAATTAATCTTGCCAAAAAACAAGAAGCTTTAAATGCAATCAGCGAGCAAACAGAAGCTTTAATCGAAGAGTTATTTTTTCATATTTATCGTTTCGATGAGCAAGAAATCACCAACGGCAATATTCTTTCTTTAACCAAACAAGAATTAGCAGATGGTTATAATTTAGACCATAACGAATTGCGATATTTTAATGTGCTTATCAAAATTCTTAATAATCTTTTTTATTTTTCGCGAAACGGGGCAATAAAAAATCTTGAAATTGTATCTTTACCCGAAAATATGTTATTGGTAGGAAAAATCGCCACTGGTAGCATAGAAAGCGATTTGTTTGCTAATTTGGTGGCAATAGTCAACGAAGTTAATCGCCATTCGGTAATGCAACCAAAATTATCAGTTACTAACTATCATATCGAAAAATTTATTACAGATGATAAAAATATCTAACCTTCAATTACAAGGCAAAGTTTTATTGGCCCCAATGTCGGGAGTTACCGATTTGCCTTTTCGTAAATTAGTAAAAAGTTTCGGAGCAACTTTGGTGGTTTCTGAAATGATCGCCTCAAAAGCAATGATTTTACAAACCAAAGAATCTCTCAAAAAATGTCAAAAAGAAGATGGCCAATTTCCTATGTCGGTGCAACTGGCGGGGTGCGACCCCGAAATTATGGCAGAAGCAGCTAAACTCAACCAAGATTTAGGGGCAGATATTATCGACATCAATTTTGGTTGTCCAGTAAAAAAAGTGGTTAATAGTTTTGCTGGCAGTGCTTTAATGAAAGACGAAGAACTCGCCACCAACATTATGAAAGCAGTGGTTAAAGCGGTTTCTATTCCCGTTACCATGAAAATGCGGCTCGGCTGGAATAAAGAAAATCTTAATTCACCATCTTTGGCAAAAAAAGCCGAAGATGTTGGCATTAAAATGCTTACCGTGCATGGCAGAACAAGGTGCCAAATGTATAATGGTTCTGCAGATTGGCAGGCAATTAGCCTAGTAAAACAGGCGGTAAAAATACCAGTAATCGCTAATGGCGACATTAAAAACACCGAAAATGCCAAGCAGGCCTTGTTGCTTTCTGGTGCCGATGGAGTGATGATTGGCAGAGGTTGCTATGGCAAACCGTGGTTAATTAATCAAATCAATCAAGCTTTGCACGATGTTGAAATATCAGCAACTCCTAGCATTGCTACACAAAAAAACATAGTTTTACAGCACCTGCACGATATGATAGAACATTATGGGCTTGATACTGGCTTGGCTTTAGCAAAAAAACAACTTGGTTGGTATAGCTCTGGCCTAAAAGATTCGGCAGAGTTTAGGGCTAACATTAATCATCTTGACACTAGCAAAAAAGATGTAAAAGAAAAAATTATCGATTTAATTGAAAATTTTTATTGCAAGTTTTAATTTGTTCTTTTATTATTTTATGAAAAGTTCTTTGGCTTGATGGTTATTTTTGTTATTTGTTGTTTTTATTTCTGAAAATAGTGCTTTTTTGTAGGAGTGTAGCTCAATTGGTAGAGTAGCGGTCTCCAAAACCGTTGGTTGGGGGTTCGATTCCTCTCGCTCCTGCCATTTTCAAAATAAATTTTCTTAAAAAATCAGTAATTTTCTTGCCAAACAAAAAATAAAAAAATTAAAAAATCGTGATAAAATTTTATAAAAATACTCTTGCTGAAGCAAAAAAACTATCTTTTCCTAGTTGGCAAGAAACCAAAACAACCACTACAATTATTGCAATTATTATTGGGGTTTGCTCTTTGCTGATTTTATTTGTTGACTTTATTTTTGTAAAAGCAGTCAACTTCATTTTAGGTTTTTAAAATTCACTAATTATTTTTTCAATATGACACAGCAAAAAAAATGGTACATCGTCAATGTTACCCCCGGTCAAGAAAATAAAACTTCTCTTGAAATAAAATCTTTATTGCAAAAAGGTGTTTTGCAAGAATATATCTCAGAAATCGTTGTGCCAACCAAATCTGTCGTTAGAATAAGAAGAGGGCAAAAAGTTTTAGAAGCTCAAAAAATATTCCCTGGCTATATTTTTATTTTAGCCGACTTATCAAAATTTGTCTACGACACTATTGTTAATTTACCTAAAGTTATCGGAATACTTGGCTCTAAAAACAATCCAAAACCAGTAACCGACAATGAAATGCTGGAAATTTTAAAATATAATAGCAATCAAGAAAATAACATTGAAGATCACAAAAATCTACAATTTCAAATCGGCGAAACAGTAAAAATTATTCAAGGTTCTTTTGATTCTTTCAGCGGTATTGTTGAAGAATTCGACCAAGAAAAACAAAAATTAAAAATTTCTGTTTCTATTTTTGGCAGATCAACCATGGTTGATTTATCTATCGACCAAGTTGAAAAAATCGAAAATTAAATTTTATAAGGGGCTAAAACCCCTTCGTTTCGATCTAAATCCCCTTTTTTTTTGGCGCAGGTTGGCAAGCATTGTTCGATCTAAATTCCCCTTCCTGTGGAAGGGGTGGATTTTCGCATAAGTGCAACTTATGCGAAAAGACGGGGTAGTGTCGGGAGACAAACTCGATGATATTTCGAGGGGGAGAATCCTACCGTGTGTTGCCGACACTACCTGCGGCACTTTCCGTGCCACCCCTTCGTTAGTGCGGGGAATTCTGACCGAGATCTGCTAACGACACTACCTTTTGACAATTTTAGAAAGCGGTTTTTAGTCGCTGGGTGGCTAAAACCATTTCTGCTTGAGTGCGAATCATCGAAAACCGCACATAACCTTCGCCATTTGCACCAAACGAACTACCCGGAGACATTGCCACACCACAAGAAAGAATCATTTCTTTACAAAATTCAAAAGAACTAAAATGAGCAAATTTTGGCGGTATTTTTGCCCAAGCAAACATACTGGCTCTTGGTTTGTCGATTTGCCAGCCCAATTCTTTAGCAAATAAATTAACAAAAAACTCACCTCTTTGTTGATAAAGCAACCGTAAATCAGCAAGATATTGGTCGCTTTTGTTTGATAAAGCAGAAGCCGCCACAATTTGTAGGGGCGAAAACGAACCGTAATCGAGGTAAGATTTAATTTTATATAAAGCAGAAATTAGGGTTTCGTTACCAACAGCAAAACCAACTCTGGTTCCCGCCATTGAATAAGATTTTGAAACCGAAGAAAACTCAATAGCAATATCAATCGCCCCCTTTGCTTCTAAGATAGAATTTGGCTTGTGTTCGGGCTTAAAATATAGCTCGCAATAGGCAATATCAGAAATAATATAAATTTCATGTTTTTTGCAAAAATTTACTAGTTCTTGATAAAAAGATAAATCAACAATTTCGGTGGTAGGATTGCAAGGATAACTAACAATCACCGCCTGTGGTTTTTGGCTAGCATTTTCAACTAAATGCACAAATTTTTGCAAAAACTCGCTAGCAGACAAGGCATTGATAGGCATAGTTTTTGCTTTAGCAATGGTAAAAGCAAAAGTGTGAATAGGATAAGAAGGCGAAGGAACACAAATATAGTTTTTACTATCGGCAATGGCGGTTGCCAAAGAGGCAATGCCCTCTTTTGCCCCGATAGTTACCAAAGCTTGAGTTTGATAATTTAAACCAACAGCAAATCTTCGTTGATAATAGTCAACAATTGCCCTTTTTAAAATTTCAATACCGCCTGTAACAGAATATCCATAGAGCTTGGGATCTTTACTTAACATCGCCAACTCTTCCATAATATGCACTGGCGGGGCAGAATCGGGGTTGCCCATGCCAAAATCGATAATTTCAAGACCGTTATCTTTGGCTTGGTTTTTTAATTGATAAATAGAAGCAAAAACATAAGGCGGAAGTTCGCTAGTAAGATAAAAATTTTGTTGCATAAAATTAATTTTCTGTTGTGTAATTAGGAGCTTCAGAAGTTATGGTGATAGAATGAGGGTGCGATTCTCTTAGTCCAGAGTTGGTAATTTGCACAAAAGTGCAGTTTTGTTGCATTGCCTCAATATTGGCATTGCCTGTATAGCCCATGGCCGCCTTTAAACCACCAACCAATTGATGTAAAACATCGGCAACTGGCCCTTTGTAGGGCACCCTGCCCTCAACTCCTTCTGGCACTAACTTTAGTTTATCGGCAACATCTTGCTGAAAATAACGATCGGCCGAGCCTTTTGCCATCGCCGAAATAGAACCCATACCGCGATAAACTTTATAAGATCGACCTTTAAACAAAACTATTTCACCTGGAGTTTCTTCGGTGCCCGCCAGTAAACCGCCCAACATCACCATACTAGCACCTGCCGCTATTGCCTTGGCAACATCGCCAGAAAAACGAATACCGCCATCAGAAATCACAGGAATTTGATGTTGAAAGCAATAAGAATAAACATCAAACAAAGCCGAAAGTTGTGGCACACCAACCCCAGCAACCACTCTGGTGGTGCAAATTGAACCCGGACCAATACCAACTTTTACAGCATTTGCCCCAGCATCAATTAGGGCTTTCGCCGCCTCAGCAGTGGCAATATTGCCTGCAATAACATCTTGTTTTGGATAGAGTTTTTTGATTTCTCTTAAAGTTTCAAGCACCCCTTGCGAATGGCCGTGAGCAGTGTCGATGATGATAATATCTGCCTCGGCATCAATTAAATGCTCAGCTCTTTTTAAACCTTCTTTGCCCACAGAAGTGGCGGCCGCCACCAATAATCGACCTTTTTTATCTTTAGAAGCCAACGGAAATTGCTTGGTTTTTTCTAGATCTTTACCCGTCATAAGACCAATACAATTATTATTTTTATCGGTGATGATAATTCTTTCAATTTTATGTTTATGAAGCAAATTTTTGGCTTCGGTTTTGCTAATGTCTAAGCCAGCAGTTACTAGGTTTTGCGAAGTCATTAATTGAGAAATTGGCTGTTTTTTGTCGGTGGCAAATCGCACATCGCGATTAGTGAGAATGCCCACCAATTTTTTAGAATTATTTTCTACCACAGGAATGCCCGAAATGTTATGTTCTTTCATTAATTCTAAAGCATTAAGCAAAGTGGCATTATGTTCGATCGTGACCGGATCTAGCACCATACCAGACTCAAATCTTTTAACCTTTCTCACCTCTTCTGCCTGCTCTTTGATGGTAAAGTTTTTGTGAATGCACCCAATGCCTCCATTTTGAGCCATGGCAATGGCAAGCCTACTTTCGGTGACAGTATCCATGGCCGCAGAAATAATAGGAATTTCTAGGCTAATATTGTTGGTAATTTGAGTTTTGGTGTGAGCCGACGACGGCAAAACATTTGAAAATGCTGGTTTTAACAACACATCATCAAAAGTAAAACAAGTGCTGGGCTGTTGAAAAACAAGTTGCGAAACAGATTTTTTTGACATAAAATAACCTACAAACAAAGTTGATTGAAAAAAAGATATCATTTTAAAATGAAATATTATAAAATAAACGAAAATAAAATACTAATCAAAAATTGCACTTTTTATGCCAAATTTAGTAGAAATTTGTTTAAAAAAAAACATTAAACTTACCAACCACCGCAAAATCATCGCTCAAATCATTTCTGAAAGCACCGATCATCCAGATGTAGAAGAGCTTTATCGCAAAGCTTATTTTATGAATCCAAAAATCGGCATCGCCACTGTGTATCGGGCGGTAAAAATGTTTGAAGATTTAGGTTTAATCGCTCGGCACGATTTTTTAGGCAAAGGTAAATCTCGCTACGAAGTTCTAGAAGACGACCACCACGACCATTTAATTGATATCACCAACAATCAAGTGCACGAATTTTTTAATGCCGAACTTGAAAATTTAAAAACCAAAATTGCCCACGAAATGGGCTTTGAACTAATCGGGCACAAGCTCGAACTTTATTGCAAACCACTCAAAAAATAAATATAATTTTTCATTTTATGGCAGTTCACACCAAGATCACCGCTTTACAATTACAACAACACTTACAACAATATAGCATTGGCGATTTGGTTGATTTTAGCGAAATTTTGCAAGGCATTGATAATTCTAATTTTATTGTCAACACCACTTGCAACAAATATATTTTTACCATTTTTGAAAGCCGAATTCAACCGCAAGAACTGCCGTTTTTCTTGAATTTAAAACAGCATCTCGCCAGCAAAAACATTTCTTGCCCCAAGCCAATTTTAAACAACTCTCAACAAAACATCACTTATCTCAACAATAAACCAACCGCCATTGTGAGTTTTCTCGCTGGCAAAACCCTTAGCCCAAATGCCGATGGCTATTACCACGATATCACCAAAAATCATTGCCAACAAGTGGGCGAAACACTGGCTAAAATGCATCTTGCCACTCTTGATTTTCAGCAAAAGAGAGTCAACGATTTAGGTTGCCTACATTTTAACAAGTTTTTTGACAAGTTTTCTGCAAAAGTTGGTGATTCTGCCAATTTTATTTGGCAAGTGCTTGATTTTTTACAACAAAACTGGCAAGAAAACTTGCCAAATATGGCTTGTCACCTCGATTTATTTCCTGACAATGTGTTTTTTGATGCACAGCAAAATTTATCGGGGGTGATTGATTTTTACTTTGCCGGCAACGATTTGGCGGTTTATGATTTTGCCATTGTTTGCAATGCTTGGTGCTTTGATTGCACCACTTTTAACCCGCAAAAATATCAGGCTTTACTTGATGGTTATCAAAAAATTCTAGCATTTAGCAAAGAAGAGCTAGATTTTTTGCCTATCGCCAGCATTTCTGCCAGTTTAAGATTTTACCTCACTCGTTTGCACGATAAAATTTTTACCAGCCAAAATTCACTTGTAACCATCAAAGACCCAGCCGAATATTTAGCTAAACTAAACTATTTTTGGCAAAATAAAAATTCTTCAATATGGTTTTAGCCAACAAACTCAACATCACAGATCAGTTAGAGCTAAACAAAGCCGAAGAAAAAATCAGCAAACAACAGGCAAAACAACTGTTTGAAAGTGGCAAAATTAATCAAATAGAGGTTGGCACTTTTTATGGTTTGGCAGAAATTCATCGTTTTTTGTTTGGCGATATCTACAATTTTGCTGGCAAGTTAAGAGAGGTAAATATTGCTAAAGGCAATTTTCGTTTTGCTTCGGTTATGTATTTAGTGCAAGCCGTTGATTTTGTTAGCAAAATGCCTCAACATAATTTTACACAAATTATCGAAAAATATGTCGAAATGAACATCGCCCATCCATTTCGCGAAGGCAATGGCAGAGCAACCCGAATTTGGCTTGATTTAATCTTAAAAAAAGAATTAAAACAAGTAATAAATTGGAATTTAGTTGATAAAAACAACTATTTAATGGCGATGGAGCGAAGTGTGATAAAAGATCTAGAAATCAAACAACTTTTGCAACAAGCTCTCACCACTCAAATTAACGATCGCAAGTTGTTTATGAAAGGCATAGACATTAGCTATTTTTATGAAGGATACAGCCAATTTATCACCGAAGATTTATAAAAACTGGGGCAAAAATTCATTTTTTTTAAAATTAGAATATCTTAAGCACTACTTTTTGCGAGAGAAATATAAAAACAATGGGGGCAAATTCCCCTTCTGTAGAAGGGGTGGCGACCGAAGGTCGACGGGGTAGTGTCAGCAAGCCACGGTAGGATTCCCTCGAAATAGCATTTTTCCGTGTCTCCCAACACTACCTTGGTCTTTTTCCATAAGCTATCGCTTATGAAAAAATCCACCCCTTCCACGGGAAGGGGAATTTTAAACCGCATTCAATCTAAATTCCCCTTCTACAGAAGGGGAATTGTGCATCGAGTACTGCTAACGACACTACCCCGCGGCACTTCGTGCCACCCCTTTCTACAAGAAAGGGAATTTAGATCGAGAACTGCTAATAAATATCGTCTTGCCAGCCGATTTTTTTCAAAAAAGAATCGTAATCGTTTTCAAAAGTAAAGGTTTTGTTGTTATCGAAAACTACTAGCTTGGTGGCGATTTGTTGCAACATTCCTTCGTCGTGACTCACCAAAACAACCGCACCTTCAAAATCTTTTATTGCTCCAATCAGGGCTTGGCAAGATTGAAAATCGAGGTGGTTGGTGGGCTCATCTAACAACAATAAATTTGCTCCTTGCAACAAAATTTTGCCAAGCATCACCCTGCTTTTTTCGCCACCAGAAAGCATAGAAATTCGCTTGTTAACCATATCTTTGTTAAACATCATATGCGAGGCGACTTGCCTAATTCGTGATTGAGTGGTTTCTTTGTTGGTTCGCTCAAGCTCTTCGTAGATGGTGAGGTTGGCATTAAGCCTATCGATATTCATTTGCCCAAAAAAGGCAATTTCGGTTTTGCTGTGAGATTTAATGTTGCCACGAATTGGCTGTAATTCTTTGGCGATAAGTTTTAGTAGGGTTGATTTGCCTTTGCCATTTTTGCCGATGATGGCAATTTTTTCGCCACTGGCCACTTTAAAAGAAAGATCGTTAATGAGGCGGTTATTTTCTTGGTAGCCAAAAGAAATTTGCTCGATTTCAAGTAGGTTTTCTTTGCTGGCAAAAGGTTTGCAGTTAAAGACGAAATCTAGATCGTTGATGTTGTCGAGTTTTTCTATTAACTCTTGTTTTTCGAGCATTTTTACTTTTGATTGAGCCCTGCTAGCAAAACTCGCCTTTGCCTTAAAACTATCGATCCATTCTTGGGTTTTTTGTCTTTGTTTTTCTTGGTTGATTCGGGTTTTTTCTTGAATTTCTTCTTCTTCGGCGATTTTTTCTCTAATACCTTGAGTGTTGCCAAGGAATTTACGAAAATTACCTCGATGAATAATGAGGGTATGAGTGATGATTTCGTCCATAAAACCAGCATCGTGAGTGATGAGAATTAGCTCTTGTCTCCAATCTTGTAAAAATTTTTTTAGCCAACGAATTGAATAAATATCGAGATAGTTAGTGGGTTCGTCTAGCAACAACATTTGCGGTTCAATTAACAATAATTTTGCTAAATTTAGTTTTACTTGATAACCACCAGAAAACTGCTTTGGATCTTTGCTAAAATCTTCATATTTAAAACCAAGACCGTATAAAATATTTTCGCCCTTCCATAGCTCGTGTTTGCGATCTTCTGGCAAAACACTATCGATTTCGTCAAGCACGGTTGCTTGCTGAAAATTGATGTGTTGTTGCAAATAGCCAATGCTGTAGCCTTTGGGTATTTGAATTTGTCCTTCATCGGCCTCTAATTGTTGGAGTAAGATTTTAAGAAAAGTAGATTTTCCGCTACCGTTTCGACCAATTAAGCCGATTTTTTCGCTTCTATTGATATTAAAACTCACTTCTGAAAAAACTTCATAGCCAGCAAAAGAAATACCTAAATTTTTAACCTGTATCATAGCAGATAAATAAAGTCAATTATAATGTTTTTAAAAAAGTAAAGTTTATTGAGAGCAAATACAAATTGCAAGCATTATCAATGTTGTATTTTTTTAGAAGTTATATTTGGTAGTTTAGTCTAGCAGTTTCTCGATCAGAATTCCCCTTGTGTAGAAGGGGTGGATTTTTTTGCGATAGCAAAAAAAGACGGGGTAGTGTCAGCAACACACGGTAGGAATTTGACTTGAATTAGCATTTTTCCGTGTTTCACAACACTACCCCGTCGACCTTCGGTCGCCACCCCTTCTACAAGAAGAGGAATATCCGAGAACTGCTACCGACACTACCCCGGCACTTCGTGCCACCCCTTCTGCAGAGAGAGTGTTAAATGTGTGGACTTTTTATTTATATCAATTAAAATTTCCCCAAATATTAATCAATATAATAGAAGGTTAAAATGTCTG
>Ga0214921_10002711_pt1 | contig 28282 bp, 24 predicted proteins | sample LL1505_MetaG_FD_177992 | JGI IMG/M metagenome (GOLD analysis project Ga0214921, IMG submission 177992) | Freshwater microbial communities from Lake Lanier, Atlanta, Georgia, United States - LL-1505 | ecosystem: Environmental > Aquatic > Freshwater > Lake | place: USA: Georgia | collected...
AGCGCACCACTCACCCTTCAAATGACGCCAACACAGCATATTTGTGAAGGAGACAGCGCATTCGTTAGTGTCACTGTATCAGGGGGCTATGGAAATTATTACTATTCATGGCCATCCAACGGTGCTACAACCCCCGGAATTTGGGTGCACCCTGGAAACACCAACAGTTATCAAGTAATTGTTTCCGACGAATGCCAAACCTTTACGGTGAGCGGCTGGTCTCAAGTGCAAATTGTTAAACCTACGGCAGATTTTACCATTTTAACCAATAACCCCACCGAAAACCTTCCGGTTTCATTCCATAATACAACCCTGAACGGCTATGGCTACACATGGCACTTTGGCGATGGAGGAAGTTCATACGACATTCATCCCACCCATACCTTCAGTCCAAACGGGGAATACTGGATTACCTTGATTGCTGTGGACATCAACGGGTGCATTGATAGTGTGACCAAACCGATTTTCATTGAAGAAGAGTTTTATATTTATATTCCGAATACATTCATTCCAGATGAAAATCGATTCAATGAGTATTTCTCTGGCAGCTTTATTGGGGTGGAATGGATCAATATGGAAATTTTCGATCGTTGGGGAGAGCGCCTCTTTTTTTCAGACCAACTGAATTTCGCGTGGGACGGCACCTATAAAGGAATGAAAGTTCCTGATGGGGTGTATACTTGGGTACTTAAATATCGTAAAAACCGTTCTCAAGAAGCACAGATGACGGGGCATGTAAATGTCATTAAATAAGCTTCGCTGTTGCCACTATACCAAGACTTATTGTAACTTCGCCATTCCATGAAGAATATCAGGAACTTTTGTATAATCGCGCACATCGATCATGGTAAAAGCACCTTGGCGGATCGCTTACTCCAAGCCACCAATACCATTTCGGAGCGCGAAATGCAAGACCAAGCCTTAGATGATATGGATTTGGAGCGCGAAAGGGGAATTACCATTAAGAGCCATGCTATCCAAATGAATTATCATTTTGAAGGTCAAGATTATGTGCTCAATCTAATTGATACCCCCGGACATGTAGATTTTTCCTATGAAGTTTCACGGTCGATTGCTGCATGCGAAGGAGCCTTGCTCATTGTTGATGCGTCGCAAGGAATTGAGGCCCAAACGATTTCGAATTTATACTTGGCCTTGGAGCACGACTTGGAGATAATTCCCATTTTGAACAAAATGGATTTACCCAGTGCTATGCCGGAAGAAGTCTCCGACCAAATCATTGATTTGATTGGATGCAAACCCGAAGAAATTATCCCCGCTTCAGGAAAAACGGGTCTTGGTGTGGATCAAATTCTAGCGGCGGTCATCCACCGCATTCCCGCTCCAAAAGGAGATGAAGAGGCCCCCTTGCAAGCCATGATTTTTGATTCCGTATTTAATTCCTTTCGCGGAATTATCGCTTATTATCGGGTGAGAAATGGTGTGATTAAAAAAGGCCAAAAAGTACGGTTCTTCAATACAGGCAAAGATTATAACGCTGACGAAGTTGGCATTTTAAAAATGGACTTGCTTCCCAAAAAAGAAGTGCGGGCCGGGGATGTAGGCTACATTATTTCAGGAATCAAAGCGGCGAATGAGGTAAAAGTAGGCGATACGATTACCGCAACCGATCGTCCCTGCGAAGCAGCGATAAAAGGATTCGAAGACGTTAAACCGATGGTATTCGCCGGAATATATCCCGTGGATAACGAAGATTACGAAGAACTTCGGTTTTCCATGGAAAAACTAAAACTCAACGATTCTTCCTTGGTTTTTGAACCGGAATCCTCGGCGGCGCTTGGCTTCGGTTTTCGTTGTGGATTCTTGGGTATGCTTCACATGGAGATTATTCAAGAAAGGCTGGAGCGCGAATTCAACATGACCGTGATCACCACTGTCCCCAACGTATCGTACCACACCTTCATGAAGCGGGATATCGAAACCGCAATCATTGTGAACAATCCTTCAGAATTGCCTGACCCTTCCGGAGTCGATCGCATTGAAGAGCCCTACATTAAAGCCCAAGTCATTACCAAATCTGAATTTGTGGGTTCCATCATGACCTTGTGCATTGAAAAACGGGGAGAATTAACGAATCAGGTTTACCTTACCCAAGACCGTGTAGAAATTACCTTTGAAATGCCGCTTGCGGAAATTGTATTTGATTTTTATGACCGCCTTAAAACCGTTTCCAAAGGTTACGCATCTTTCGATTACCATCCCATCGGATACAAAGAATCGGATTTGGTAAAGATGGACTTATTGCTCAACGGCGAACAAGTCGATGCGCTATCGGCCTTGGTGCATCGTAGCAATGCGTTCGATTTAGGGAAGAGAATCTGCATTAAATTGCGGGAATTGATTCCAAGACAACAATTCGAGATTCCGATTCAGGCAGCCATCGGCGCGAAAATAATCGCTCGTGAAACCATCAAAGCACTGCGCAAGGATGTTACCGCAAAATGTTATGGGGGCGATATTACACGAAAAAGAAAACTCTTAGAAAAACAAAAAGCAGGAAAGAAACGCATGCGGCAAGTGGGTCGCGTAGAAGTGCCGCAAGAAGCCTTTTTAGCCGTATTAAAATTAAACGATTAAATTTAACCTATGAACGAAATATTAAACCCTATCCATTCAGGACTCCGTTGGATTATTTTAATCCTTTTAGTTTTAGCAATAATCAATGCATTTTCCGCAAAGACTTTTGAAAAAAAGCACAAAATGATAAACTTGTTTGCAATGATTGCTTTACATACCCAACTTTTAATTGGTCTCGTCCTATTAAAGTCTTCAGGCAAAGTTAATTTTGGAGAAGGCTGGATGAAAGATTCAATTTATAGGTTTTATGGCATGGAACATTTAGCAGGAATGGTAATTGCCATTGCATTAATCACCTTTGGGTATGTAAAATCGAAAAAAGGTACTACCCCCGCAGAGATTTATAAGCCGATTAAACTGTTTTATGTTATCGGGTTAATCCTCATTCTAGCAAGTATTCCATGGCCATTCAGAGCAAATTTAGGTGGTGCTTGGTTTTGATGTTCTTCGGCTGTTTAGGGTGTTCCGATAACTCAGAGGCCTCTTATTCCAGCAATAACAAGACCGAAAGCCCCAAAGAACTCTTCCTGTTGCATTGCGCTGCCTGTCATGGGGAGAAGGGTGATTTAGGCGTTTCTGGCGCAAAAAATTTAAGGACTTCTTCGTTGCGCTCCGTGGAAATTAGAAAAATTATTTACGAAGGAAAAAATGGAATGCCTTCGTTTAAAGGCATTCTTACCGAGAAGCAACAAGTGGATTCACTGGTAAACTATGTAATGACTTTACGCGATTAAATGGCGCATGCTACCATAGAGGAAATCCAAGAACGCTGCGTCTTAGTTTCTGTGATTCACGGAAACATGAACGAACATGTTGTCCAAGAATATTTGGGTGAATTGGCCTTCTTAGCGGAAACCGCGGGAGCCCTTGCAGTGAAATCATTTACGCAAAAACTGCCCTATCCCAATCCGAGAACCTATGTTGGCGAAGGCAAACTTCAAGAAATCAAGGCCTATGCTGCCTTACATGAAATTGATGCCATCATTTTCGACGATGAATTGAGCCCTTCGCAACTCAGAAATATCGAAAGGGAATTGAACTTGAAAATCATCGACCGCAGCATCTTGATTTTGGATATTTTCGCCAAACGTGCCCGTACTTTTCATGCTAAAACCCAAGTGGAGTTAGCACAATTACAATACATGCTTCCCCGGCTTACACGCCTCTGGACCCACCTAGAGCGGCAAAAAGGAGGAATCGGAATGCGCGGTCCCGGCGAATCACAAATTGAAACCGACCGTCGTATCATTCAGCAACGAATTGCTTTAATGAAAGAGCGGCTTCAAGAAATTGATAAGCAAATGACCGTTCAACGAAGTAATCGAGGGCAATTGGTGCGTGTAGCCTTGGTGGGGTATACCAACGTCGGTAAAAGTACCTTAATGAATTTGCTCTCTAAATCCGAGGTCTTTGCAGAAAATAAATTGTTTGCTACCCTGGATACCACCGTGCGCAAGGTAGTCATTGAAAACCTGCCGTTTTTGTTGACGGATACGGTTGGGTTTATTCGCAAACTCCCCCAGCAACTCCTCGAATCCTTCAAATCAACGCTGGATGAAGTCCGTGAAGCAGATTTACTGGTTCATGTGCTCGATTTATCGCATCCCAACTTTGAAGAGCATTATACCACGGTTAACACTACGTTACAAGAAATTGACACCACGGAAAAACCCACCATCATCGTTTTTAATAAAATTGATGCGCTTTTAGAAGGAACATCGCTAGAGGAACTAGAGCGCACTTGGATGGCTCGATTGGGGGGAAGGCCCTGTGTATTCATCTCTGCAGTGCATAAAAATAACCTCGAGACCTTGAAAAATAACCTCTACAAAGAAGTTAAAGATATTTTCAAGGTGCGATATCCGTACAACGACTTCTTATTTTAAATGTTAGCATAAAAAAAGGGGCCGAAGCCCCTTTAGATTTTATCGATTCGTCCAATTATCGAACCACCACGTTTTTCGTAGTAGAAAGACCTTGGCTTGAAATACGCACAATATAGCTTCCTTTAGCCATTTGCTCTGTTGCAAAAGATACGAGTTGAGTTCCATTTACATTATTCACCGACTTAGCAGCAATTAGGCGGCCTTGAATGTCCAAGACTTCCACAGCGTAATCTGCATTTGTGGCTTCAAAAGAAACATTGATCATATCGTTAGCTGGATTTGGAAACACGTTCAAGGATGCGAAATCCGCCTCGTTTACTCCTAATAATCCAGTTTTGAAAGGCTTTTTCTCGGAAGCACCAAACTGTGAACCGCTCAACAAGGTTGTTCCAGCGGCATCTTTTACGTTATACGCCCCGTTTCCATAAGAACAGCAAATTCCATCACCATATGCATCTAAAATCTCGAAATCATAACATTGGCTCGGCGATAGTGCTACTTGAACCGGTGTTTGTACCGTGGTGCCTGTTGCTGCTAAATCTGTCCAATTTCCTCCCCCGGAGGCAACCGTTGTACCGGAAGCGTTTTTAATTGTCCAAGATGTCTCAGAGGCATATCGATCCGTGGTAATATTTACCGTAACATATTGGCTAACCGCTAAGGTTGCTAGGACAACTGTTGCAGAAACATTATTGTTTGCTGCAGTAGCATCGTTCGCTGTAGTTACCGTTACATTCAAGGATCCTCCTGTAAAGTTTGCAATGGGGGAACAAGTAACATTGGCTGTTCCATAGGTTGCTAAATTTCCTGAGTAAGTTCCCGTCGATACAGTATTTCCTCCTTGCGTAATGGTTACTGTTGCCGCTGTTAAAGGAGATGTACCATTATTTTGGATTTGTACTGAAGGCGTATAAGAGCCTTGACAATGGGTTAAGCTTCCCAAATAATTTAATGCCGCTACATCCGCTGGATTAGAGGCTGGTGGAGGGCATTGTCCAATGTAAGAGGCTAAGTTTGCCGCTGTACCAATGGCTCCTGCAACGCCTGAAGCAAGAATGGTTCTATTCGGACAAATTACATACATTTCAGGAAAATAATCGATGCTCATTCCTGAGTTTTCAAAAGAAGCTTGGTTAGCCAAATTAATTATCGGCATATTTTCACCTGTTACCCAATCCCCTTGCGTTTGATTTGCAACCGCTGGACCATGCAACCATGCTTCAGGAGTTTGTGGGTCTCCTTCCACAAAAAACACCATCGCTTGATTTGTTCCTGAAGGACCGTACTGATTATAGAAAGCATTCAACGCACCGGTGTTATGGTAAGCCCAACAAGGCCCACACCAAGTGGCGGAAACATCAATAACCACCATTTTACCTTGGTCTAGGTAGTTGAACAAAGAATGAGATGTTCCGTTGATGTCGGTCAACGTGAAGTTGCTCACCACAGTACCCACAGGAGTCTGTGCATAAGCCGCAGCACCCGTAAGTACGGCCAAAGAAAATAATAATTTTTTCATCGTTTAAATTTTAAGATTGTGTAAATTTAATGTAACTTCTTGTAAATGAAAAAAAAATTGATCATTTTTTCCGGAGCCGGCATGAGCGCGGAAAGCGGTATTAAAACTTTTCGGGATCATAACGGTCTGTGGGAAGAATTTAGCATCGAAGAAGTGGCCACACCCGAGGCTTGGAGGGCCAATCCTGATTTGGTAACTACCTTCTACAACGAACGAAGAAAAAACGTGATCGAAAGCCATCCCAACGAAGGACATCTGCTCATTGCACAACTAGAGCCTCATTTTGATGTTCAGGTTATTACTCAAAACATCGACGACCTGCACGAGCGCGCGGGCAGCACCAACGTGTTACATCTGCACGGCAACATACGGTATGCGAAATCCAGTGGGCCCAATCAAGAAAAAGCCTATTATCCGATTGATGGATGGGAGATCGCGGCCCAAGACTGCTGTCCAGAAGGGTATCGTCTACGCCCCCATGTAGTGTGGTTTGGGGAGGATGTCCCTATGATTTCACAAGCCATAGAAATGGTACAAACCGCAGATATTTTTGTAGTCATTGGCACCTCCTTGCTCGTATATCCTGCTGCCAACCTCGTGCATTATGTGCCACAAGGCTGCGAAGCGTTTTTAATTGACCCAAACCTTGAAATTTCCGGAGTGCCTAACAACTTTCAATGCATCCATGAAACGGCCGTTCATGGGGTTCAAAAGCTCTACGAGCGCCTTATTTCTTCTTAAGTTGTTCTTGGATAAATAACTCAATGGCCCCCACCATGGATGGGGCTTTGGGATGAGGAGCGGCTACATCCAAGCGTAAATTGTTCTTCAAGACCGCATTGGCTGTGGTTTCGCCGTATGCCGCAATAACCGTAGAGTTTTGTTGAAAATCAGGGAAATTCTTAAACAAGGATTCGATTCCTCCGGGACTAAAAAACACCAGCATGTCGTAGTATACATTTTCCAAATCGGAAAGATCCGCTGCCACCGTGCGGTACAATATAACTTTGGTAAAATTAATTTTATGTTGGGTCAGTGTTTCCGGTATTGAATCGCGTAAAATATCGGTGCAAGGCAACAAGTACTTTTCGTTTTTGTGCTTTTTCATGACCTCTGCTAACTGGTCAATGGTTTGTTGACCAAAAAAAATCTTGCGTTTTCTGTAAGGAATGAACTTCTGTAAATATTTCGCTACGGCCTCTGAAATGCAGAAATACTTCATGGTTTCCGGAACTTCAAAACGGGCTTCTTCCGAAATTCTAAAAAAATGGTCTGCCGCAATTTTTGAGGTGAGAATAATGGCGGTATGCTCTGTTAAACTCACTTTTTGAGCACGAAAATCCTTGCCATCGACCCCTTCCACTTTAATGAAGGATCTAAAATCCACCTTGATGTTGTACTTATCCCTTAAATCGTAATACGGAGATTTGTCTCCATCCGGTTTAGGTTGAGAAATTAGGATTGATTTTATTGCCAAAACCCAAATTTAAGGTGTTAGAAACTCCAACCATTGTGATTCATAATACTTTGAAATCAAAACACTTGGAATCACATAAACAGTGCAAAAGTACAAAATAAAATAATACCATGAAAACCCGTGTTTTCGCATGGCGAATCCCATCCAAATGATTCGAACCAGGAACAACACCAGGGAAAATCCAAGGGTTGCCCACCACAAGAATAGCGACGGATTCATAAAAAGACCTACCGAATTCATCGCCAACAGGCCTACACCTAAAGTAACCCAGGCAACATTGCCTTGTTGAAGTTCGATAATCGGAAATTTTCCCACCAAAATCCAAAAGACCACATAGTCTAAATGCCAAATTATAGCCAATAGGATAGACAGGCTCAAAGCCAACACGAGGGCCGATTTAAGAAAAAAATCCGCTTGGAAATAGTAACTAAAGAACAAGGTCAATCCAATCAAGGCGTTACAAAAAAGCAACAAACCACGGAAGATGCCCATGGGCGGGCGAATGTTCGCTTGGGTTGAAGCTCGAACTTGAAATAATGCACTGAGCCAAGGGCCGGAAATTCGAAAATTTACCAGGCCCAGTAGTAAAACCTGGAGCATTATTCCTGCAAAAAACCAAGTTTCAATGTACGGACTACGAGCTATGAAGGACATTTAAAACAAAAGTAGTGGATTCTTCAACCATTTCCGTGTTCAATATGTTTATCTTTGCAACGGCAAAACATTCGCATGAAAACAGATTTATTTCAGCATCCTGATTACTACCAGCTCGATAACTTATACACTGAGGAACACAAGCTTATTCGAGATACGGCTCGCCAATGGGTTAAAAAAGAAGTTTCCCCCATCATCGACGAGCACTACGAAAAGGCCACTTTTCCGATGCATTTATTAAAAGGCCTTGGGGAAATTGGCGCTTTTGGCCCCTACATTCCTGCGGAATATGGTGGTTCCGGGTTGGATCAAATTTCCTATGGTTTAATCATGCAAGAGTTAGAACGCTGTGATTCGGGTTTGCGGTCCACGGCCTCGGTGCAAAGTTCTTTGGTCATGTATCCTATTTGGCGATATGGCTCGGAAGAACAAAAACAGCAATACCTCCCAAAATTAGCTTCGGGAGAGATGATGGGTTGTTTTGGATTAACAGAACCGGATTTTGGCTCCAACCCCGGCGGCATGATTTCTCACTTTAAAGATGCCGGTGATAGCGTAATATTGAACGGTGCAAAAATGTGGATATCGAATGCGCCATTTGCCCACATTGCTGTGGTATGGGCGAAAGATGAAAGCGGGAGAATTCACGGACTTATCGTAGAACGTGGAATGGAAGGGTTTTCAACCCCAGAAATGCACGGAAAGCTCTCCTTGCGGGCCTCATCGACCGGAGAATTGGTGTTTGAAAATGTACGTATCCCAAAATCGAACATTTTACCTGGTAGGTCCGGGTTAGGCGCTCCGCTCAGCTGTTTGGATTCTGCCCGTTTCGGAATTGCTTGGGGGGCCATTGGTGCTGCCATGGATTGTTACGACCAAGCGGTAAGGTATAGCAAAGAACGGGTACAATTTGGGCATCCGATCGGTGCATTCCAACTCATTCAGAAAAAACTTGCCGAAATGCTCACTGAAATAACGAAAGCGCAATTATTAACCTTTCGACTTGGTCAGCTGAGAAATGAAGGAAAAGCTACGTCAGCCCAAATATCGATGGCGAAAAGAAATAACGTAGAAATGGCCCTTCAAATTGCCCGTGAAGCACGTCAGATACACGGAGGAATGGGTATTACAAGTGAATATTCCATGATGCGCCATATGGCAAACCTGGAATCGGTAATTACCTATGAAGGAACACACGACATCCACTTGTTAATTACCGGGATGGATATCACAGGAATTTCTGCCTTTACCCGAGAAATGTAGCCTTAATCGGGAAGCACATCTCCTCGTAATTTGCGTATTCTCAATCGCGTTTCTTCCGTGTAAATACTTCCGGGGTATTGATCCATTATTTTAAGGTAACTTTCTTTGGCGGCTTCCAGGTTTTTATCATGGACCTCTTGAATGTTTGCTAATTGAAATAACGCATCATCGGCCAATAATTCCGTTGGATAGGTGGAAACCAATCGTTCAAAATACCGCGTAGCATTGGAAAAATCTCCCTGTTGCAGAAAGGCTTTTCCTTTAAGGTACAATACATCATCGTTCAACACCGATTGTGGATACTTCATGGTGATGCTGTCCATCCATTGAAAAGCTTCCTCATAGCGTCTTTGAAGCAGCAGTAATTCACTTTTCGCGTAATTGCTCATCGCTTCATAATTGCTATCTAACCCGTAATTTTCCAAAATAAGCAAGGAAAGCTGAATGGCATCATTGCTAATAAACCGCGAGGTTGCTTGTTTCAGCACGTCTAATTGTGATTGCGCATACTCGAACTCTCCATCAAAATAAAACACTTGTGCGTTTTTAAATTTCGCCTCATTCCCGATCGGTTCAAACTTGAAGGCGTCATTGATTTGCATGTAAAGCAGCGAGGCATCCCAAATGCTGTCCAAGATTACGCAAACATCCGCCAATTTAAGCTTGATTTTCGCTTGCTGCATATCCGTTAAGCCTTTATCGAGCATTCGTTCTTCTAAGAATTTCCTCGCCTTAGGGGCTTGATTCGCATAAAAGCCCAGTATTTCCGCATATTCCAGAATAATACGGTCTGAACCATAACGCAAAATATCCTTATTGGATAAAAACGACTCGTAGTCGGCCAAAACCTTGGATATTTCTTGTTCCGAGAATTTCCTATTCGAAGTTAGCTGTTTGAAATAAGTAGTTAACTTCCATTGTTGCGCCTCCATTTTCAGGCTCATGTTCGAATTAATCACCTCGTTCACGGCCTTTAAGGCAAGTTCAAACTCGTTGTTTTCGATGCATGTAGTGGCAAAATCAATCAAGTTCTTACCATCTCCTTGGCTTCTTTTTTCCAATGCAACGCATTGTTGAAAGGCGGCCGAAAAATTCTTGCTTTGCAAGAAGAACCAGATAAGCATTTCGGTATAGACCGTATTGGAAGGGTCTTTTTGACTGGCTTGCAAAAAACAGTTTTTTACCTGGGTTATTTCCTCCGTTTCCATGGAAAAATCAAAGCTTGATCCTATGGCAAGTTGAATTTCTTCTTTCAAGGAGTTTTTCTTAGCCAGCGCTTGTAAATAAAGTTCTAAAGCTTTGATTTTGTTCCCTTCGGCGGTATAAATTTGAGCATACCACAATTCAAAGGGATAAAATTTCAGGTTTTTTTTTGCTTTATCTACAACATCTTTGGCCCAATCAAATTCATCAATGGCCAATAAATTATCTAAGATGTCCTGAATTTCTTTTACTTCATAAAAATCCAGTTTCATTATTTCATTTTTAACCTTCTTCGCTTTGTCGGCCTCCTCCAATCCTTGATAGAAAAAATAAAACTGAATTTTCAAGAGGACATCGTTGGGGTTCGACGAAATCTGTTTTTTGAACACTTTTTCAGCGCCTTTTTTGTCGCCCGTATTCACTAAACAATCTAAATACCTGCTGAAATATACTTTACCGGGATTGTTTTCGTAAAGTTTTTCATAATAAACCAATGCCTTGGTGAATTCACCGTTTAGGTAATAGTATTGTGCAAGCTGGATGTCTGTTTCCGTTTGAGCAAGAATTCCCCCCGCCAACAAGCATGCACCGATAAAACCAATGAGTTTATTTACCACAATGTTAGTTCTCCAAGGATCCTAATAACGCCACCATCCTCGGATGTAACAATCGATAGGCGCCCACCACTAAATTTGCCTTTTTCCGAAGTTCTTCCGAGCGCTGGGTTAATGCCTGAATATTCTTTTTTTCAAAGCTAATGTATTGCGAATAACGATCCCTTTTTCCCCACCCATTTTCGATGTCTTTTTTAAGGATTTTTAACTGCTTTCGTTCTTGTTGGAAAGCCGATTTTATTTCTACCCAATGTTTATTGATCGCTCCAATGCTATTTCGTGCATCTTTGTAGGTGTTCATGTCGCGGGCATAGGCACGGTCAATGGTGTCAATTACATACCGGTTTTTCAATCGAACTTCGGTGTTCATCATGGCGAGCCGGTAACTGTTTAATGAATCCGGCAACCTATTTTCGGTTGTTTTCTGCAGGCTATCCAACGAATAAAGCAGTTTATCCACCGCATTTACTTGTTCTTTTTGGCGTAAATCGGCACAGGAGAACAACGTCGCCAAGCAGCAAATTCCCATTAAGCGGGTTATATTACATTTTTTCAAAACCGGTATATTTTTGTAAAACACTTGGAATCGTAATAGTTCCATCTTCTTGTTGGTTGTTTTCTAAAAGTGCTGCTACAATTCTAGGTAGGGCCAAAGCAGATCCGTTCAACGTGTGGCAAAACCGCGTTTTTTTATCATGGTCCTTAAACCGAAGTTTTAATCGGTTGGCTTGAAACGTATCAAAGCGTGAAACCGAACTCACCTCCAGCCATTTCTCCTGGGCGGCTGAGTATACTTCAAAATCGTAGGTCATTGCAGAGGCAAATCCCATGTCTCCTCCACAAAGTCGCAATATTCGGTAGGGAAGCTCGAGTTGTTCAAGCAGATGCTGAACATGGGCTACCATTTCGTCCAAGGCCCTGGCGGTGTTGTCGGGATGCTCAATTCGTACAATTTCCACTTTATCGAATTGATGAAGTCTATTAAGTCCGCGAACATCCTTTCCATAAGAACCTGCCTCTCTACGAAAACAAGGCGTATATCCGCAGAGCTTGAAGGAAAAATCTGCCGTTGGAATAAGCTCATCACGAAAAATATTGGTAATCGGAACTTCTGCCGTTGGAATAAGGTATAAATTATCCGAGGTGTCATGATACATTTGGCCTTCTTTATCAGGCAATTGTCCTGTTCCAAATCCACTGGCCTCATTCACCAACAAAGGGGCTTGATATTCCTCGTACCCCGCATTGGCTGCTTGATCTAAAAAAAAGGCAATTAATGCCCGTTGTAATTTAGCTCCTTTCCCGCGATAAAAAGGAAAGCCCGATCCAGAAACTTTCACCCCTAATTCAAAATCGATAATGCCTTTCTCCTTGCATAGATCCCAATGCGGCTTCGCCGGAAACGCAAAAGCAATTGGCACGTTTTGCTCAAACACCAATTCATTGTCCTCGGGAGTTGAACCTTGCTTGACTTCCTCGCAAGGCGTATTCGGTAAGGTTAGCAAAAGCCGATGAATTTCTTGTTCTTTTTGTTCCGTCGTTAGTTTTAACGTGGTTTCTTGTTCCTTCAATTCCATTGATTTAGCCTTCAACCGGTTTCCTTCTTCGTGGTTTCCTTCCTTGAACAGCATTCCAACGGTTTTAGCCAACAGGTTGGCTTCCTCTAACACCCCCTCTAAGGCCTGTTTGGCAGCGCGCCATTCGGAATCCAAATGAAGGATTTGTTCAATAATCGATCGCGCGTCCAAATTCCTTTTTAGTAAGGCCTGAACGATTGCTTCTTGTTGGGTTCGAATTCTGGGTAACTCTATCATTGGGGACTATATTACAAAATTAAACGAAACGGGGGTTTTCAAGGCAGTAACTGTATGATGCTTTGGTATTTTTCTCGGTACGACGCCTCACCTCCACACCCAAGTTCAAGTTTGTTTTGTCGATAGGCCTGAATACGATTTCCAGGGTCAGGGTGGGTGCTTAGAATTGCTGGGGGATTCTTCCCTCCTTTAGCCATTATTTTTTCAAAAAATCGGGCCCCCGCATCGGCTGCGTAAGAAGTGGGACAAAGATACTGGACGGAACATTCATCGGCCTCTTTTTCATGGTTCCTTGAAAAAGAAAGCCCTATGATGGCTCCGGTTATATCTTTAACAAGTGCACGGTCCCCAGCGATTAAACTCAATAAGGCCTGGACCCCATACATTTCTGTTAGTTGTCGGGTGCTATGCCGCATAGCTGCATGCCCCATTTCATGGCCCAAGATTCCTGCTAACTCATCTTCTGAATCTAAAAATTTCAATATTCCCGTAAAAACGTAGATATATCCGCCCGGAGCACAAAAGGCATTCAAGGTGGAATCGTCTTGAATTACCCGAATTCTCCAGGGAAACTCGGAACGGTATTTAACCTTACCTGTGATTAGAATGGTGTCTCGAATCGAATATAGGTATTGGTAAACTTTAACATGGCGGGCAGAATCTAAAATCTTCATCCCGCTGCTATCGCTTTCGATTTCCCTAACCACCTGTTGCCCCAAGGACATATCATCCTGCAAGGAGAATAGGTTGAGGTCCGAACCTAAACTACCACAACTCGCTAAATTAGACGAAAACAATGCTGCCGATATCCAATGAATTAAACCCCTCACCTTGCAAAATTAAGGCGTTTCACGCATTCATGCACGTGCCATTGTTAATTAATGTTCTAGATAGGTCAAATCTGCTACCGTTGAATCGTTAATTTTGATTACAAATTATGAAGGTAAAATTAATTAATAAAAGTGCTTTTCCCTTGCCTGCTTATGAAACCCCTGGGGCATCGGGAATGGATGTTCGAACGAACATTGAAGAGTCCTATGAGCTGGCTCCTGGAGCACGCCATGTATTTCCCACTGGACTTTTTATGGAGTTGCCTCAAGGAATAGAATGTCAAGTAAGGCCCAGAAGCGGAATGGCTTTAAAAAAAGGAATTACGGTGATCAATACCCCTGGTACCATCGATGCCGATTATCGCGGTGAGGTTGGGGTCATCTTAATCAACCATTCCAAAGAGGTGGTCAGCATTGAACCAGGCGAGCGCATCGCACAATTGGTTTTTTGCCCGATTATTCAAGTTACATGGCTTGAAACAACCGAATTGAATGCATCTAAGCGAGGTGAAGGAGGGTTTGGAAGCACAGGATTAATATAACGCGCATGAATATTATTATACCTATGGCAGGGAGGGGTAGCAGGTTGCGCCCGCACACCCTAACAGTACCTAAGCCATTGATTCCGGTTGGAGGAATTCCCATTGTGCATCGGCTGGTGGAGGACATAGCCCAAGTTTGCGGCAAGGAAATTCGCACCATTGGTTTTGTAACCGGAGATTTTGGTCAATCCGTTGAACAGGAACTTTGCACTATCGCTGAAAAATTTGGAGCGCAAGGAAAAATCTACCATCAACACGTACCACTAGGCACAGGACACGCCGTACATTGTGCATCAGAACTCTTGGAAGGCCCGGTCGTGGTTGCATTTGCTGACACCTTATTTCGCGCGGATTTTTCCATTCATCCACAAGACGAAGGAATCTTATGGGTTAAAAAAATCCCAAACCCGGAGCAATTTGGGGTTATCCAATTGAATGCGGAGGGGTTAATCGTTGATTACATTGAAAAACCAACAACTTTTGTTTCCGATTTAGCCATGATTGGTATATATTACGTTCGTTCGGGGGAAGCCTTGCGCCGAGAACTTAACTACCTCATCGATCACTCGGTAATTAAAAGCGGTGAATATCAACTTCCGGATGCCTTGCGCCGTTTAACCGAACAAGGGGTGCTTTTTAAACCGGGAGAGGTTTCCGCGTGGCTCGATTGTGGGAACAAGGCTGTTACGGTGGAAACCAACGCGCGCGTGTTGGACTTTGACCAAAGTGATGGGAAGCTGCAATTAACAGGGCATGCGGCTGAAAATAGCATAATAATTCCCCCTTGCTTTATCGGTGAGGGAGTGATCGTAAAAAATTCGGTAATAGGGCCACACGTCAGTTTAGGGAAAAACACCCAAGTCGAAAACTGCCGCATCAGCAATAGCCTTATTCAAAGCAATTGTAGCATCCATAATGCTGTCTTGGAGGGTTCAATGATCGGCTCACATGCCGTAATTAACCAAAAACCCATAGACCTTAGTTTGGGTGATTATTCAACGTGGCATGGTTAGAATATTTGGGTTAATTTCATTAACGTTGCTACTCTTGGGATGCACATCGCAAAAGCCGATTTCCAGTACCCAATCCTCCACCGAATTTATGCAAACCCAAGGGTACCACGAAGCACTTCGTTCTTACTTCAAAGGAGATTATTCCGCAGCAATTGAAAGCTGCAATAACGTATTGAAAATTAATCCAAACCACGATGCAACCCTTTATTTGGCGTCGAAAATATACTTCGACCAAGAAAATTGGAACGAATCCTCCATTTACCTCCTAAAGGCTAGCCAAGCGGATCCAAAAAATGAATTTATTACGAATGAGATCGGATTTATGTACAGTGCGCTGGGTAATTACATGAAAGCAGCCGAAACCTATGAACGGTTAATAAAAGAGCATCCTTATGCTGCAGCGCATTATTTTGCTGCATTTGAAAATTGGTTGAAAGCCAAGGATTATAAATCAGCTGTCAAGGTACTCGAATGGCAAAAGAAAGTCCTGGGTCCATCGATAGAGCTGATTCTGAATGAAAGTCGTGTTTACCGGTTAACGTCTCGCCCCGAAGAATCGGCCAAATCGCTGGAGGAGGGGATCCGCCTCTTTCCCGCGGAACCGAGAATATTAGCTCCTCTGATCGATCTTTATTTGGAAAACAAAGAATCCGAAAAAGCAATGGAATTGCTTCGGCAATTATGTTCTGCGGACACCTCAAACGGTTACGCGCGTTACCTGTTTGGAAACTACTTAATCACCCAAGGCAAACAGGAAGATGGCGAAAAAATGTTGCGAGAATCTGTACAATTGAAGGGGTTATCCATCGATCAAAAAGCGGAAGTGGTGTTAAAAATGAACAAAGCGCATGGGTGCACCCCGGAAAATGAACAGCTTACCTTTTCCTTCGAAGAACAACACCCGGAGGCATTCGTTGCTCACACCCTTTGCGGGGACCTAAAAATTCTTTGCGATCAACCTTTTGCCGCATTAACGTTTTATCAAAAGGCTCTTGCCCAAGACCCCAATGCCTTTCCCGTTTGGCAAACGACGATGCTGCTAAGTTATCGAGAAGAAATCTGGGACAGTTTATACGCTATCAGTACCCAATGTATCGCTTTGTTTCCGCTACAACCATTTCCGTACCTTATGCAAGGAGTAGCGCTTAACCAATTAAAAAATTGCGAGTCGGCAGCATTTTCCTTGGAAACAGGAAAACTTTATGTGATCAACGACCTAGCTTTGACCTTACAGTTTGAAGCCAACGAAGCATTGCTCGATGTGTGCCTTGGGAAATATAACCCGGGAAAGGCTAAACTGAATAGGCTTTTTGAGCAGCATCCAGATAACATCCCGTTGCAATCGGAAGTGGCTGCAACCCTTCTAGAGCATAAAGAACTTGTAACCTATGCGGATTCGCTCATTAACCATTGCCTAAGCTATAACCCCAAGGATCCTCAATTTATGGCCTTAAAAGCGAAAAAATATTTATTGGGCGGCAACTTGAATCAAGCCAAAGAATGGCTCGATAAAGCTCAAAAAAACCGGCTTCCTGCCCGGGTTGGAAGAGAACTTGAAGGAGACATTGCATTACTTGAAGGCAACGTCGTTCAAGCCAAAAAACTATGGAAAGAGGCGTCCGTCCTTGGAAATCATTCCCTGCGTTTACGAAAAAAAAATCTATAATATGCGTGAAATTCCTGCATTGATAGTGCTTGTTTTACTTTTTAGCTCGACAGCCTGCGCACGCAAAAACTCCCCAAATAATTTCTCAACAATTGGTGAGGAACAAGCGATTTTACCCCCTATAAAACCTTCCGAATTGGACAGTATTCATTCCCAAAGTTGGCATTGGTACTATGGGAAATTCAATGTTTCGTATGCCGACAGTGAACGAAAGCTTGGATTTAAACTGAGTTTAAAATGTTCAAAGGACAGCGCAACCAATGCCTTAATTTCCTTTGCGGCAATTCCGGTTTTTAATAGTTTAATTACTCCGGATAGTTTAATTTACCTGAATAAAAAGGACCGTTGCTTTGGAGCGTTCCCTGCTACTTATCTCAAGAAATTAGTAGGGCTTGAGTTGTCGCTTCAAAACTTGCAGGAATTGTTTTTGGGATTACCGATCGCTTACCAGCCCTTGGAAAACGTGGAGGTTATTACCTCCAATCACCCCGACACGCTAATTTTCAGACAAGTCAATAAGGACTTTTCCACACAGTATTTAATGGCTAAACGCCACCATCAATTAACACATCAACACTTGAATTTATCGGATGGCCGAAGCATGCAAGTAACTTATTTAGATTGGAACAAAGGTCCAGTAAACACCCCTTCTTCGATCCTTATTCGAATCCTTGAACCTGGAAATGAAGCCACTATAAAATTAACCGTCGACCGTTTTGAATTAAATATTCCCCAAGAAATATCCTTAGAAATTCCCGAGAATTATGAAAAATGCCCATAAGTTTATGCTAATGCTGTTCCTGTTTGGATCCTTCACTTTTGCTCAAAAAAGTCCGGCCAACTTAAAAAAAGAACAGCGCAATTTGGAAAAGCAGATCGCTCAAACAAAAAGCCTTTTGAAAAAAGTGCAAGTCAACACGCAAAACTCCTTAAATGAAGTGGTCTTGCTTGAAAATCAAATAAAAAACAGGGAGGCTTTGGTGCGCGTGTATGATAGCCAGGTTCGCATGGCCGAAGTTAAAATGATGTCCAAAAACAAGGAGGTTTCTCGGCTCAAAATCCGTCAAATTCAACTCAGAGAGCATTATCGACAGCTGTTAAAATATGCCTATAAAAAAAGAAATAATTTAGGCCGGCTCATGTTTCTATTGTCTGCAAAATCCTATCAAGAAGCACTTCAACGCAATGACTACTTAAAAAAAGTGGCTCGCATGCATCGGCGCCAATTTGACTTTTTGAAGCAAAATCAAAGCCTTATCTTGAACGAAATTACTGCCATCCAAGAAGAGAAAGCGTTAAAAGAACTTGCGCTCAACGAGAAAAAAGTGGAAAAAACGAGAATTGAATCCGATAAAACACAAAAAGAAAAATCCTACGCAAAGCTTAAACTAAATGAGGCCGCCTTGCTTTCCCAACTCAGTGAAGCGGAGAAAAAACGGAAACTGCTTGAATCCAAAATACAACAGGCTATTTTGGCGGAAGCCAAAAAGGAGGAAGAACGAAGAAAAGCCAAAGAGGCCGAAAAGCCAAAAACGAATACGGCTACCACCAAGCCTTCCGAAAGCAGTGGAAAAGGGAAAGAATCCACCCCTACCTACAAGCCAGAAACCCTCTCTTCAGAGGGATCAGTAGCTGGAAAAAATTTCGAATCCAATAAAGGCCTTTTACCTTCACCGGTGCTAGGCGGCTCAGTAACCAGCCGTTTTGGTAAAAATGCGCACCCAACATTAAAAGATGTTTATGAAAACAACAACGGAATTGATTTGTCATGTACTGCAGGATCAAGTGTTCGCGCAGTTTTTGAGGGAGAAGTTAGCTCCGTTTTCAGTATCGCAGGTGCAGGTAAGGTGGTGATAATTAAGCATGGGAATTACCGTTCCGTGTACAGCAATTTAAGTTCGGTTTCCGTGAGTGTTGGTCAAGCTGTGACCACCAAACAAAACCTAGGCACCTTACTTAGCGAGGGGAACTTGTCCATTTTACATTTTGAAATTCACAGTGTTAACGGAATCGATACCACACCCTTAAATCCCTCCCTTTGGTTGAGCAAGTAAGAACTTTTGAAGTACGAAGGTCAATGCAAACATGGTAAAAACGGGTACCGCCGCTTTGTCTGTATCTAAAAAATTGTTCAAAAAGGCGTGAATAAAGTAGGTGGACAAGGAAAAAAGCATGCCACAAGAAAACACAAAGACTGATTTATTTACCTCCCTTGAATCAAGAATCAACCGTATTAAGTAATAAAATCCAGTGCCTATGAAGCTCAGTAAAAAAAGCAACCCTAAGATTCCTGTTTCTGAGAGGGCGCTTAAATACTCACTGTGTGCATTGCCCATATCGCCGAAGTTCGTAGATATAATGGTCTGATTCTCGGGTTCTTGAAATGGGGCGTATTCAAAAGCATAAGTACCTAAGCCAAAACCGAAAAAAGGGCGCTCCTTAAACATTTCAATCGCGCAGGCCCAACGATTGATGCGCTCCAAATTCGACGCATCGGTAGTCACATTGGCAGCGCTTTTTAGGCGCTCGTCGAATGCCTCGGTTGTATGCTCTACTTTGTTTCTTGAAAGTTCCATTTGGATTTTTTCACCGTACTTAATAAAACCAAAAAGACCTATGGCTGCAACAAACATTACCCATCGAAAGGGAATCCGAAAATACACGATTAAAAGCACCCCTAAAGCCCCCAAAACGCTCAACCACGCAGCACGGGTATAGGAAAAGTATAGTCCTGTGAGAATTATTAAAAAAAACACCATTAAAACGGCCGTATTTAAGGGGCTTTGTCGTTGCGAAAAATAAAGAACTAAGGGAAAAGGCAATACGAGTGCAACCGCAGCACCATAAATCGTATGATCTTTATAAAACGGTGACATGACCCAATGGCTTTCCTTTTCTCCAAAGGCAAATCCCGCATGATGTACCACCGTATAGAGGATTACGAGGACCGTACCCAAGGTGAACAACCAAAAAAAGCGCCGAATAGCACGCCAGTCCGTTAATAATATTGGAACGAAGAAAAAACAAGGGACAATAAACCACAGCTTCGATAATATGGCCTTGAGTGAAACGACAGGATGGCTACTAGTGATGGAAGTAATACACAGCCAAGCTAGGTAAAGCAACAAGGTAATGACGAATGGATGTTTGTAATCAACCTTCCCGAGACCTGTTTTTAATTGATTCGCCAAAAGCAACAGCATTAACCCAAAAAGGAGCGGTTCGGTAGGTAAAAACAACCCAAATTGCTCAGTATATTCTTCGATATTGATAGAAAGGGGGGTGAATAGCGCCAGTGCAAGGAAAATCCCTTGTGTATGGTAAATCGATAGATAAACAACGGCTAAAACAAGGGGAAGGACGCAACTCAGATACCATCCAAATTGAAAAGTATACGCCGAAATGAGCCCTAAGAGACCACCAAGCAATATGCTTTTTAACGAAGCAGCTCGCATTAAACGTTTCTAAGTTCCTTATATTTTTCCCAAAGCAACAAGGAAAATATGGCCACAATGAAAGACGCCAATGCAGCCACTAAAATAATGACCAATCGCTTCGGCTGATCTTTCTTGTCGGCTTCCACGGCTCGTTCAACAACGAATTTATGATTGAATTTTGTGTTGGCATCGGATTCTGCTTGTTCATACGAAACATTGAAATCCTCAATTTTCACAATTTTCTCGTTTCGCATATACTCCAGCCCATCGTACATTGCCCCATATTTCATGTTAATATCAATTTTCCGTTTCAATTCTTCGCGATCTTTGGGGTTTTTTGAGTCAACATACGCTTGAAATAAATTCGATCGAACATCCAAAGCAATTACTCCCAAATCTGCCAAACTATCCAGCTTTTTCAAGATAGCGTCGCGGTCTTTCTTCATTTGATTCAATTTTCGTTGATTCACCTTGAAGGCCGGCAAGGTACGTTCAGCAATCATTTCGTTTTTAACCGTATCAATCAAATCCACAATTTTATTGGCTATTTTGGCCGCCATGGCCGGGTTTTCATCCAAAACATCGATGCGAATTGAGCCAAATCGGGTTCTGTTGAATGAAATGTGATTGTTATAAGCCTCGTTAATTTTGAAATATTTGTTGCTGGAGTTGATATCAATGCGATAATGCTTAAATAACTCAAACTCATGGATCACCTTATCGCGAATCCTTGAACTTTGTAATATTTGTACCAACTGCTCCGCTTGTTCTTCCTCTCCGAAATCCATCGCCGCCGCTTTCGCGTTTCGTTGTTCGGAAAACGATACACTACTCGTTGCAGCTGGGAATACAATGGCCGTACTTAAATACAAAGGGGTTAACAAAAATGCAACAACCGAAGCGATTACCGTGGCGGTGAAAGTAACAATTACGATGGGCTTACGCTTCAACCATAAAAAACGAATTAAACTCTCCGTGCTATTGGACAAGGTATTGCGGTTTTCCTCCATAGTATTAAAAATCGGTTACGAAGATACAGTAATAGCACCGACATTACGAAAAAGCACTGAATTTATTGGGTCAGTTCTTTTTTTGCAATGAACTTGAAAACGGATTTAAGTTCTACTACTGAAAACCAGAGGAGACCAAATACCGCGAGGATAACCGATAAAAAGGGAACTATGTACGACGGAAATAAGCTAAGAAGTAGATAGCAACAGGCTAAAAATCCGGCAAATAGTAAAAGCGGATACCACGACATCCACGTTAAATGGAGTTGGTCATTCCGTTGTGAAAAATACATTACCAATAACGACACCAGTGACTGAACGAATACAGCTACAAGAACTGCCCCTTGAGGTCCGAAACGCGGAATGACCCATAAATTTAACCCAACCGAGAACCCCACCGCCACCAAAGAAATCCAATTTAACAACCTTAGATTTCCGTTCGCGGTTAGAAATGTGCCAAAAATAAAATTCACACTCATGGCCAGAAACGCGCACATTAAGCCAATAAAAACAAAATTTGAATTGGCGGCCACTTGATTTTTGTACAATAATTCAAGGATGCTTTGCGAATTAACCACAGCAATAAAGACAATTAATAAAACACCGCCCACAAGCCACCGTGTCGATAGGATAACGAGTTCATTTAATTGTGCGTCTTTTTGATGCAGCATACGGCTGAACATGGGAAATAACACGGAAGCGAATATCATCCCAACCATATACAGGGCGTCTAATAACCGAAAACCTTGCGCATACACTCCTGCTTCAAAGGCCCCGTTTTGGGCGAATAATCGTATGAGTAAAGTATCCGATCGATTGTAAATCAACATTAAAAGCACCAATATAGCATAAGGAACACTTTGTATTAAAACGGATTTAACATAGCTCCAATTGAACCCAAGGGTCGCCCAATTTATTTTTCTTTGCACAAAAAGAAATGCGATTAAAAAGGTCATAAAATAGCATCCGGTTTGAACCCCAACAAAAAACTCAATCGAAATCCAATTGGGCACTTGAAGAAATACAAATCCGACGATTACGATTAACAATGCGCGATCCAACACCGATAAAAAAGCGTCCAGGGCAAATCGATGTTGGCCGGAAAATATACTGCGGAACAAGGCAATGCTCTGCACTAAAAACTGATTGATTATCAACAGAGCAAGAATCGTTTCATTGTTTTTTATTAAGTCAAAGCAATAAGCCAACAATAAAACAACCCCTGAATATAACAACAACAATAATCCTCGAAATACTATAATATTCGTTAGATGATTAGGAATTCGGTCTTCTTGTTGAGCAATATTTCTCACCGTGAAATTATTCATGCCGAAGTCCAACAAAACGTTGGTAATCAGCGTCAATGATAAAAGCGCAAAGTACTTGCCGTAGATTATGTTCCCTAAGGCTCGTTGTATTCCAGCATCAATTACAAGTACAGAAAAGGGTTTGATTAAAAAATTTAACGCAAGAGATATGAAAATAGATGCTAAAAAACGCTTTTGCATTAAGCAAAGGTAAAGCTATTTAATCATCAACTTGAACCCGATTCCATGAACATTGATTATCTTAATGGAAGGGTCTTCTCCAAGAATTTTACGTAGTTTGGCAATATACACATCCATGCTTCTACCATTAAAATAACTGTCGTCTCCCCAAATTGCTCTTAACGCCCCTTGACGGTCAACGACCTCATTTTGGTTTTTTACTAATAACGATAAAAGAGCGTTTTCTTTGGTGGTGAGCTTCTGTGTTTGGTGTGTTCTTTTCAAAGTACCTAAGGAAATATTGTAGTCAAATTCCCCGAGGCTAATTTCCGCAGAGGGTTCAACGGGGTTGGTTCGTCGAAGGATAGCATGTATTCGAGCCAATAGTTCCTCCATTAAAAAGGGCTTCGTTAAATAATCGTCCGCGCCCAATTCAAACCCCTTGAGGCGATCCGCTTCCATACTCTTGGCGGTCAAAAAAAGTATGGGTGTTTTCTTATCAATTAATCGGATTTCTTTTGCGACAGCGAAACCATCCTTTTGGGGCATCATAACATCTAGCAAGATAAATTGAAAATCCGTCGGGGAATTACGGTACGATTCCAATGCATCGGTCCCGGATGTGGTCAGTTTTACCTCATATCCTTTCGCGGTTAAAAATGTGGTCAACAATAATCCAAGATTACTATCATCCTCAGCAACAAGTATTTTCATATGATTAACTAGTTATAATTACCTTAAAAGTACTTCCTTCTCCAACCACGCTCGTAACATTCACAACCCAACCATGTGCATCCGCTACGGATTTAACATAGCTCAATCCTAGCCCGAATCCCTTTACGTTATGTACATCTCCTGTGGGAACGCGGTAAAAGCGATCAAAAACTTTAGGAATATGCTCTTTTGCAATTCCAATGCCGCGGTCTTTAACGCAAAACACCGTTGGATTATTGTAAAGCAAGGAAACTTCGATAGTTACGGAGTTGGTAGAATACTTTACCGCATTTTCCAACAAGTTTGCTACCAGATTCATGGTGTGGAAACGATCTCCTTTGGCTTTTTGAGGTGTTCCAACAATTTCTAACTTGATGGTGCCCTGATCGTTCAATTTGAATTCTTGAAGTTTAATTTGTTCCCTTACGATTTGCAGCAAATCCAGCGGTTCTAACCTCAATGGAATGGATCTGTCGGCACCCAAGGAACTCTGTAGTATTCCTTCTACGAGTGACTCCAGGCGCTTGTTTTCCTGATCAATCATTCCCAAATACGGTGCAACTTCTTGCCTTGTGGTGGATGATAGGATGTCTTTGTCCGACATTGCTTGACAGGCCAACGAAATGGTGGAAATCGGTGTTTTAAACTCATGGGTCATGTTGGAAACAAACGCCGATTTCATGGAATCAATGCTTCGTTGGACCTTGATTGTTTTTATCATGCTGTAAAAGGTTAGCAACAAAAGAAATCCAAAGATTAGCGTTACCAAAAAATAAGACTTCATTTGGCGTAAAACAAACCACGATTGAGTAGGTAAGGCGACCTCTAAATATAATTTTTCATTAAATCGATCCGTTGGATACAAGCGCGTTTTCAGGCCCTTTAATAGCCTTGTTGCTTTAAACGATTTGGAATTTATCTGGAGTTTAAAGGGTTCCTCTTGTTCATTGAATACATTGAATTGAAAATTTCTGGGAAGATTGGCTTTTGAAAGTTCTTGATATATCAATTTTTCGAGTAGCGCTGGATTTATACGCTCGCTTGGGTCTTTATATAGGTTTTCTTGAAAAGCTTGGAGCATCAATTCATTCATGAATTTTGCTTTCTTGAAAATGTGTTGTAGTAGCTCTTGATTCAAATGAACGGTGATGTTTTTTGATTGATTCTTTGCGGATTGGGCCGTTTTAGCGAAATCTTGTAACTGGCGGATATCTCTAATAAACGTAACTTGTTGTGTGCTAATTCCAGACAAGGTATCACTCGCCGAACCTCGAATTACTAAGTAAGGCTGCACTTGATTGTTGATAACCAAAAGTGTATCATGAATGGCCACTTGTTGGCGGCCCGCTAGCATACGTTCAAACTCTTCTGCTACAACTTTCTTAGATTGTTCCTTAAAGTCATTTTGGAGTATCCCGTTAATTTTTAAATAATCATTCTCTTTCTCATGGATAAACGCAACGTTTTTTAACACACGCGCAAGGTCCTCATTTAACTGAATGTGTTTTTGTTCAAATAAGTCATATAACTGAAAAAGCTGGTAACACGCTAAACTCAAGACTAGTAAGAGCGCACCTAAGGTAATTTGTTTAACACTCAGTCGAGTTAACAAAACAAAACTGGATTTTTATCGGATTAAATTAACATGCCCAGTAAATACAACGATCTTGTCGATATCCGGCATTTTGATGTGTATATAGTAGGTATAAACTCCCGGAGGCGCATCAAGACCCTCCGTTCCATAAGAACCATCCCATCCTACTTCTACATTATTGGTTTCAAAAACCACTTCTCCCCACCGATTGTAGATGAGCATATTGTAATTGTAAATGTCAAACCCAACAGGAAACAAGGGTTTAAACTGCGGATTGAAAGGGTCCCCATCTGGAGTAAATGCATTAGGTATGTAATAAAGACCTCCCACTTGTGCCCCGATGCTCAATTTCGTGCTATCCGAACACCCGAAGGCCGTGGAGGCGGTTAGGGTAATTTCAGCTCCCGATTGAGTCCCCAAGAAGAAGTGCGTTGGTGAAAACTCCGTAGAAAACTCACCATCCCCAAAATTCCAAATATACGTTACTCCTCCAATGCTCGTATTGGTAAAATCTACAGACTGGGAAGATTCAGTAAATACGGCCACATTTGAAGAAAATTCAGCCGTAGGAAATCCTTCCGTACACACCGCTCCCAACATCGATGCACTGTCCACGCATCCATTCAATGTTCCAACTACAAAAATGGAATAACAGCCCCCAGCAGCATACAAGTTTTGAACCGTTGGGCCACTTCCTGTAAAATTATTGGTTGATGTCCATTGATAGGCGGTATTTGGATTTGGTGCGTCAATGGAAAGGGTTACATTAAGGGGTATACAACCCCATGTCGTATCAATACTAAAATCCATTACAGGAAGTGGTTTAATGGTCACCACCCCATTGGCCAGGTTGCTCACACAATTATTCAGGGTGTATTGGGCTTGATACGTGGTGGTCACAAGAGGAGCAACGGTAATGGTATTTGTGGTCTGGTTATTCGGCAACCAATGGAACGTTCCTCCGGGTAGATTAGGAACTGCAGTGATGGTGCCTGTTTCACCATAACACATAATCAATGGTGCAATGGTAAGTACTGGCACGGGATTAACCGTTACGGTACCTGAAGCCTGTGCAATACACCCCGTTAAGGTGTAGGTTACGGAGTAGGTTGTTCCTGGCAAGCCCGGATTCACATTAATAGCTTGGGATGTTTGGTTGTTCGACCACAAGTACGTTCCTCCCGGCAAATTGGGCGTAGCGATCAATTGCGTGGTGTCTCCATTACATATTGTATCGCTATTCACCGAAACCGTTGGCGTTGGGTTGACCGTAACCACAGAAGTATCGGTAGCGGAACAGCCATTCCAAGTATATGTGGCGCTGTAGGTGGTGGTTTGCATCGGATTTACCGTAATGGAATTAGTTGTTTGACCGCTATTCCAGGTGATTGTTCCACCAGCAGGTGTAGTCACTGCATTTAAGGTTGCGGATTGCCCCGTGCATATGGTTGGATTATTAATAGTGATGGTTGGTACGGGGGCAACGGTAGTGGAAATGTTTGCGGTACTCGTGCATCCTTGCGCACTGGTTACAGTTACCGTGAATGTTCCTGCCGTAGTAATTGCCGCATTGGCATTAGATCCAAGTCCATTATCCCATGAATATGTTGCTCCACCGTTGGCTGTAACGTTGATCGTTGGTGCGTTGCAATCGATGATGGTGGTTCCTGTATTGTTCGTTATGGTAGCTACAGGGGTTGCATTCACCGTAACTTGGGTAGACGCACTCACTGAACCGCAGTTAGAATTTATGGTAACGTTGTAGGTTCCAGATGCCGCTGCTGTAGCATTTGCAATAGTGGGATTCTGCTGGTTTGAAGTAAACCCATTAGGCCCCGTCCAACTATAGGTATAGGCACCAGCTAATGGTACTGCAGGGGTTGGATTGGCAGACAGCGTTAAGGTGTTCCCCGAACAAATGGGACCACTGTTGGAAGCGGTGGCTGTCGGCGCAGCGCAACAGTTGATATACATCCAGATTCTACCAATATTATAAAAAGTTTCAGACCAAATGTTGGTCATGGGTTGTCCTCCTGTTGGGCAAGACTGCATACCACTTCGCTGCAATGTGGTGGGAAAGCCCATGATGCTAGTTACAAAATTTGGTGGTCCATAAGAGTTTACGCAATTGCCTCTGGCGCCATAAACCCCTATGATCTGACCTGTACTCACTGGAATATTGCAAGGGATAATGCCGTTCGGTTGATTTGTGGCGGTGAACAATTGAACAAAAGCATTGGTAGTTCCAGGGAAAGCTGGGGGAGGAGCCGCGTTAAACCTCACAACCCTAACTGTTTGCAATCCTTGAGAAGCATCCGTAGGAACCTGTAACCCACAAATCGTAAAATTCGTTGGTGCTGTAAAATGGTACCCTCGAATCATGGAACTAAAGGTAGTAACTTGATTCCCAACGCTAATTTGCGTTTGGCTTCTCAGTGTGGAAATACCAAACAATGCAATTATACAGAATAGATATTTTTTCATTCAATGTTTATTTCAACAAAATTACGTTAACCAAACGTTAACAACATCTATTTCGTTGCTTTTATCGTAATAAATTTACATGGCCTGTAAGTATAATTCGATCCTGTGCACCATTTACGGTAACAAAGCTAATTTTATAAGTATAGGTGCCGGTTGGACAATCTAATCCTTCGATTCCATAGGAACCATCCCATCCAACATTCATGTTATGGGTTTCAAACAACACTTCTCCCCATCGGTTGTAAATCACCATCTCATACCCTTCCGTCGATACTCCTGTGGAAAACGTCGGCTTAAACACCTGATTGAATTTATCCCCATCCGGTGTAAACGTGTTTGGCACATAATACACGGCTCCAAGATTTGCCGACAGCGTTTGTGAAGTACTGTCCATGCATCCCATGGAGGTGGTCGCAATCAAGGTAATCGTAAATCCGTCGTTGGTGCCTTGGAATAGATGGTCAGGGAACGCTTCGT
>Ga0214921_10002712_pt1 | contig 28275 bp, 26 predicted proteins | sample LL1505_MetaG_FD_177992 | JGI IMG/M metagenome (GOLD analysis project Ga0214921, IMG submission 177992) | Freshwater microbial communities from Lake Lanier, Atlanta, Georgia, United States - LL-1505 | ecosystem: Environmental > Aquatic > Freshwater > Lake | place: USA: Georgia | collected...
TCTAAATCATTTTTTGAAATATCTAAATCATTTTTTGAAATATCTAAATCATTTTTTGAAATATCTAAATTATTTTTGTTATGCATTATTTTTTTCTAGATATTCATAATGGTTAAAGCGGATAAATTAATTAAAGAACAAAAAGAAAGAGATGAAAGAAAAAAGATAACATTTAATAAAGTTTTTTTAAAAATAGAAAAAAAAATAATATTAGCAAGTGCAGCTAATTATTATTATTGTTGGTATTCTATTCCTGAATTTATAATTGGACTTCCAATGTATTCATTATTAGAATGTAAAGAATATATTGAAAATAATTTAAAGAAAAATGGATTTAAAATAGAATTTTTTGAACCTAATATTATTTTAGTTACTTGGTTTTGTGAAGAAAAAACTAAAGATAAATAAAAATATATAGATTTTTATTTTTTTTCATTTTTAGTAACAGAATTTACTAAATTAAAAAATAACATTATACAAATACCAACTAAAATTAAAACAACAATATCTTTATTTGTATCTAGCATATTTGAAAAATTTTCTAAAATTTTTGGTCTATATTTATTTCTAACTTGTCGTTGACATTTTTTACATTTATTTAAATGAAAAAAAAAATCATTACAATTATTAATATTTTTTAAATGATTTTTATGATTTTTTTCAGATGAAAATTTTTCTAAAGTATTTTTAGGATTATCAGAAATATTATATCTATCGTTATATTTATTAAGTTGATTTGTGATATAATCATTCTGTCCCCAAGCATCTTGTATGGAACAATAATTCATAGTTTATAATACTATTGTTATATTCTAGATTTAAATTATTATTTAATTAAAAAAAAATCTAGATTTATTTAATGAACTTAAATTTTTTAGAAAATAAGTATTTTTTAGCAATTTTTGCTATTTTTTCTAGTATTTATGCTGCGCAAATACGTCCTACTCTTCCTAAATTTATAATGGATTTATTTCAAAATCCTATTTTTAGAGTATTGATATTATTTTTAATAGTAGTTAGAAGTTATAAAGATATTCAATTTTCTCTAATTATTGCAATGTCTTTCTTATTAATTTCAGATACCGTTATTAATCAATTATTTGAAAAAAAGTTTACAAATATAGCTAATTTTACAAATACAGATGAAAATATTAAAGAAAATGATACTCAACAAATATGTACTAATACTTTTTTAGATAAAGAGTCAATTATTAACTGTATTAATACTGTAGATAATTATACACCTAATTCAAATGATATAGATAGAAATTTAGAAAAATTATATTGTATGAATAATGAAAATTACAATAAATTATCGACAACTTGTAATAATGTTTCAATTCCACCAATAACTCAATTACCCAATATTAACTGTGTAGAACAATATAAATTAAAACCAACATATAATATTGAAGATATAAATGGTGATTGTTCAAAGTTACTTTAAATTTAAGAGGTGCGTTAATTTAAAGAAAAGTTAATTATATTATAATATAATATATGTCTAATTCAGAAACATCCGTAGATATTAAGATGGATATTATTGATAACAAAGGCAAAATTAATAATAAATCAGAAACAAAAAAAACTTCGGATACTGATTATTATTTGAATTTAATGGCTAATCCAAATAAAACTGTTCCTGATAAACAAGAATTATCATCTGAATCAGAATTAATAAATTCGGATTCGTCTATTTCAAAAAGATCACAATCTGAAAAAAATTCTTCAAGTAGTAGTTCTAGAAGTTCTAGTAAAAGCAAAAAATCAAATTCAAGCTATAATAATAAATCAGAATATGTTAATAATTTACCAAAATCTAATGAATATTCTATGCCAAATTCGGTTCCTATTTCTAATTCTATAAATGCTCAATTAACATCACAAGAAATAAGAATTAAAAAAATAGAATTATTAAGAAAATTATCAGAAATTAAAACTAAAGGTTTTAGTTTAACAAAAGAATATGATTTTAATTCTTCAATTGATGAAATGGAATATGAATATGCTTTACTTAAAAGTTTTGTAGATAAAAGAAATAGTGTAAAAGTATTTAAATCAGGTTTATTGCAAACTGTATCAATAATTGAATTTTTAAATGATAAATATGATCCATTTGATTTTCATTTACAAGGTTGGGGAGAACATATGTCTGTTGAAGTTGATTCTTATGATGATGTTTTAGAAGAACTTTATGAAAAATATAAAGGTTCTGGAAAAAAAATGCCTCCTGAAGTTAAATTATTATTATTATTAACTGCATCAGCTGGTGCATTTCATTTTGCTAAAACACAAACAAGTATTCCTGGTTTAGAACAAACATTAAGTAGAAATCCAGAATTAGTAAGCAAATTATTTACTCAAAAAAAACAACAATCTCAATTTATGAGTGCACAAGAACTTAATATTCAAAAACAACGGGATATATTAGAACAAAGACAACGTGAATTTAAACAAAATCAACAAAACAATAAATCTTTTATGTCTGCACCAATAATACCAGAACCTAGACAAACTATATTAGAACCACAAGCTTCTAATGAAAGTAGTAATAAAATAAATCAATCAAAAAGTATAGAAATTAAAGCTCCTCCAAATGTTCAAGAAATTTTAAATAGAATTAAACAATCCCAAGCAACTATTGGAACTACTGATACACAAGATGAATCATCATCTAATAATGATAGAATTGTTTCAGAAGTTAGTGTTTCAGAAACAAAAAAAGGACGTAAACCAAAAACAGCTCCATCGATTTATATTTCAACAAAATAAAAAATTATTCTTTAAAACTATATGTGTATAATTTTAAAGAAAAAAAACTATTATTTTAATAGATGTCGGAAGTAATACAATTAAAAAAACGCGGGCGTAAACCAAAAAATAAATTAATTGAAAATAAAGTTAAAGATATACCAATTAATTCAGAAGAAGAATCAATAATTGTTCATTTACCAATATCACTTAATGATGTTGAGAGTACATATTACGATGATGATAAAATAGAAGAAAATAATATTTTTATTAAATCAGAATCTGATTTTACAACTATAAAATATAAAGAAGAAATTAATTGTAAACAAAATAAATTAGAAGAAAATGAAGATAAACTATTAGAAAAGATTAATCAAAAAATTTTAGAAACAGAAAAAATTTTTACACTAGGAAAAAATTTAAATAAAGTTAATGTTCATAATATTAAATTTAAACAAAATACTAAATGTTTGTGGTGTAAACATAATTTTACTACACCACCAGTAGAAATGCCAGAAGATTATTATAATGATACATTTTATTGTTATGGACATTATTGTTCTTGGAATTGTATGATGGCATATAATATTGATTTAAATGATACAGCAACTTGGAAAAGAGCTTCTTTAATTAATTTAATGTTTTATAAAACATTTGGGTTTTTTAAAGAAATTATACCTGCTCCTTCTTGGTTAATGTTAGAAGATTTTGGAGGTATTTTAGCTATTGCAGATTTTAGAAATTTGTTTATTATTAATAATAAAGACTATTTAATTTTACATCCACCAATGATAACTAGACAGTTACAAATTGAAGAATCTTATAAAAAATCATCAAATGGAATTGTAAATAAAATTGAAATTTTTCAAGAAAATGACCTATCGCTTAAACGAAGTACGCCTGTCGACTCAAATAATTTTAACCTTGAAAAAACCATGGGATTACGAAGGAAAGTTAAAAAATTTGAAACAAATTAAAAATTGATAATATAAAATTTAATATAAATACATAACTATATTAAATATATATGGCTTTTTTAAACTGTTCATTTTATGAATTACATAAACCAACTATAGATGAAATAGTTCTTGTTGAATTTAATACTTATGAAGAAATGAATATTAAAGGTAAACTTGTTGAATATAATAATGATGTTTTTCTCAACTATTCTGATGCAACAAGAAAACGTAGTGTTTCTAGTTGGAAAAAAATAGTTCCCCTTAATACACAAACTATTGCTAAAGTAGAAAATAATGATTCTGATATAATTCAAGTATCTTTATCTTTTCTAACTGAAAATACAAATAATAAAGAAAATATGGAACAATTTAATAAAAATAAACAATTAATTAAAATCTTTAAAAAACTATCAATTATTGAAAGTAAAGATATGACAGAATTATGGAAATCAATTATTTATCCAATTGATAAACATCGTCGTCAGGAATATGAAGCAAAAGATATACCGTGTTTGTTAGATTATTGTAATAATGAACAAGACTTTATTAAATCTATTTTTAAAGAATCTATATATAATGATATTTATCCAAAATTTATAGAACTTTTAGATAATTTAACAAAAGAAAAATCTTATCGTATTATCTCAAAAATTGAGATTGTATCACCTGGTGGTATTCAAAATACAAAAGAATTATTAAATAAAGCAATACAAACTATTAACTTTAATTATTCACTTGTATATGATACAGCACCTACATTTAAGTTTGAATCAAGCTCAATTGAATCATCTGATGACGACCATAAAAGTTTTATTAAATTTTTAGAAACTGAAGGTCAAAAACTTAACCCAAAAATATTTGTTCGTTGTAATTCAATAGTTCATATATAAAAAAATAAATTATATAATAATTTGTTAGTTTAACACCTTAATCCATAGTTTCAATATACTTAATAATAATTTTTTCGTTTTCTAATAGTGAATATAATATTGGTTTATAATGCTCTCTAAATATAGCACATGAATTATCATCTCTAAATTCTGATAATGGAAACCATTTAATTTGTTTTTTCTCAAATAATCCATTATCTTTTGTATTAATTTTATCTTTTGTATAAATCTTATCTTTTGTATAAATCTTATCTTGTAAATAAAATTCAGCAAAGTTATTTACATTTGTAAAATATAGTGGTAATTTTTCATCATAATTTGTTTTAAAAATATAGCTTGTATATCTATCAAAAGTAATTGATAATATCATATTGCAACTTACAATTTTTTCAAAATCATTTTCATTTCCTAAAAATCCATTTAATTCTTCTGTTCCTTCTCTAATTGCTGTTTTGTATGAATTTTCACCATTAATAGTACTTCCTCCAAAATCACACCATAAATTATTATGTCTTTCTTGTCCTAATAATAGAAATAGTGTTCCTCTATATAATGCAATTGGTAAAACGCCTGCTCCCATAGTAATTAATAGATGATATTAGTTTGTAATTATATAAAATAAATTCAATTTTTATAAAGAAATATTATGTAATATCAACTTTAATAATTGGTGTAGAATTTTCTTTTTTTTTAGAATTTTTTTTCTTATAATTTTTTTCACTTGGGTCAGCTTTAACATTCATTTCAAAATAATAAGCACCTTGTAAAAATGCATCAGCTAAATCATCTTTTTTCTTATAAGAATTAAAATGTTTTAACCATTCAGGTAAATGTTTTAGTAAATCTTGTGTATATTTAACAGCTAAACTTTTAGTTAATTTATAAGCTTTTGATTCATCACTAGCTTTTTCACTTGCTTTTAATTTAACAATTTGTTGAGTTTCTCCATCAGAAGCTAATTTAATTTTATTTGATGGAGACATAAATTTAACTCGTTTAATATTTGAGTTAGTTCTTTCTTTATCAATAACACCACGAATTATATAATAGTCATATAATAATGCTGAAATACTTTTCATTCTTGGATTTTTAAAGGATGGTTGATTTTCAATAACTACAACATCAGCATTTAATAAATGCTTTTTATTTTCAAGAATATTAATTAATTTTAATCTGGTATCATCAAAATCCATAGAACTAACATTTATCTTTTTTAATGGTTTCATTTTTATATCATTTGTTAATGTTTGATATATTTTTTTAGCATGTGCACCACAAAAAGTATTATTATTTTTATCTTTTATAGTACAGTTTTTATCACAACAATTTGATGCTTCTAAAATAAAACAACATCCTCCTATTTTCTTTTTTTCTAATTTATCATAAATTTCATCATAAGGTAACGGTTTAGAATTAACTTGTTTAGCATGAACTTTACAATAGTATTTTAATATAGAGTCATCTGTTTGTTGAAGTGTAGCAATTTTATTACAAACTAAACACTTTAATTCATCTCTATCAGTAAGGTCAATAAGCGACCAATCTATAATATCCCATTTATAAACACTTTTTTCATTACCTGATAAATCTTTTTCTTTATACTCTTTTTTAGTAAAAAAACAGTATGCCAAATGAATAATACCAACATCAAAAGATAAAATTGTCTCCATTAATATTTAAAAGTTAATATTATCTATTTAAACTATTTATAGTTTTTAAAGTGGGGACTATTTTAAATGACACGATTTAAAATTATTCTTTATAAATTTTTTTCTTTTTTTGTATTTATTTTTAGTTTCTTCTACTTATTTCTTTGTTATTTCTAATGATGATTTGAAATAATTTTGAAAATTTTTAACGGATATAAATTTGAGAGATTTTACTATAGATTCTTTAATTAAATCAAAACTCATCGGTTCATCTTTTCTCATATAATATTTAAATTGGTTAAACATTTTCTCTATCGAGTTCTGAAAATGATGGTAAGGGAGAACATAAACAAAATCATTTTTTTTATTTTTGATGTATTCTTGAACATCTTCTTTTTTATGAGAACTAGCATTATCCATTAATATTAATTTATTTTTCATATTCTTAATAAAAGTTCCTAAAAAATCAATTAATCTTAAATGGTCTATACCGCCTTTTTCATATAATTTCCAAGCTACTACACCTTTCGTTGATATAGCCATAATCAAAGTATATTTTACAAATACTTTATTATCTTTTGTTATTTTATTTAATCGCTTACCAATTTCTGACCTACCTTTCCTTTTGGATAATCCAATTGAGATTGAAGACTCATCAATCGCAATTATATCATCCAATTTATATTTTTTCACTTTTGAATAAAATTTTTTATATTCCTCATCGTAATTAATTGACTTGTTATATCTTGTGTCTGGTCTATGTGTTATTTGAACTTGTTTATAAGTTAAATTAGCATATTTAATTATGTTTGATAAATGTGTCTTAGATAATGTAATATCTTTAAATTTTTTATGAAAATATCCAAGAATATCATTTAATGTTATTAATGGTTTCTTTTTGATTAAGTCAATAATATAATTTACATGAATTTTCCTAACTTTGTATGAATCTTCTTTTCTCTTTTTATTATCAACATTCCCATATTTAATATATCGTCTAACCCATCTAACTAAACTATATTTTGAACATTTGAAAATTAAACAAGCATTTTTCAAACTTGGATCTTCCATATCCAAATAATATTGAACAGCGGTCAATTTATAATCTGAAGATTTATGAACACCCATAAATTATATTATTTGATATATAATTTATTTAGTTTTAGATAATCTTTTATGTCTAATTGTTTCATTATGTGTTTTAATTGAAGATTCAGTAAAAACACCAAAATCACAAAATTTACAATAATATGTAAATTGTTTTTCTCTTTCCTCTTTTGTAGAATGATTATTTAATTTGTGAGTTAAGTAATTATTTTTGTTTATTGATTCATAGTCACAATCATTACATTTGAAAATTTCTTTTTCTTTGATAGGTTTTTTACCTCTTTCGCCTGTTTTATGTAGGAATGTTTCATTATGTTGTAATAATGAGTATCTAATGTCAGTTCCATAATTACATTTATCACAGTAATATTTATATTTATCATTATCCATTTTAATTAATTATAATAAGATTTTTTTAAATTAATTACAAAAAAATTGTTGATTTAAACATTTCATCATACTAATCAACAATTAATAAAATGGAAGAATTACCAATCGTATCTTTCGGAAGATATAAAGATAAAACAATTATTGAATTATTAGCAGATAAAACATATACAGAATGGCTAAAAACTCAATCTTGGTTTTCTAATTATAAAACTATATATAATATAGTAGTTAATCAACAAGTTCCAAATAATAATTCAAAAACCCCTGAACATAATATTTTACAGAATTATTTTTTGGATGACAACAAAAGAATAAAAATAATTAAAAATGTTAATTATTATGAAATCAATACAAAAAAAAAATTAATTAAATTATTGAATAATGAAAATTTCATAAAATTTTTTGGTATTTACAATATTGATGATATTTTTATACCTCAATATTCAAGTGATGTTGAATTTGAAGGAATTTATAATTGGGATTTAATAATAAAAAATATCAAAATAAACTGTTTGAATTTTAATTTTATTATTAACAGTCAAAATAATGAAGAAATAAAATTACAATTCAAAAATAAATATGACGAAGAAGAGAAAAAAATTTATCAAAATAAATTAAAGAAATTTGAAGAACAAATATTTGAAGCAGAAAAATGTTGTGAAAAATTTTCTGAACAAATTGATGCGGATATTAAGTTTCGTTCAGAATATGATGATTTAATGAAAAAGAAATACGATGAAGATATTAAAAATTATTATGAAAATTTTGAAAAAAATCTTCAAGATCTAAATGATTATAAAGATAAATTTAAAAAATGGGAAGATGCTAAAAATGAAAAGAAAGGAGAAATTTTAAAAAAATTTAAAATAAGTGTTGATGAATACGAAAAAATAAGTTTTATTTCTATATGGAATATTGGAAAAAATCTTAAACTATTATCAAAACTAAATTTATCTACTATAAAAGAAGCACAAATTTTTATAGAATATATCAACAAAATGTTAAGTGATAGTTTAAAAAATTATAATGAAGAAAATCCTGAGCCTAAAAAAATTATCTTGTTAGAACGTCCAAATGAATATAACTCCGATGAAAAAATATTTAAAGATGGAAAATATATTAGTTCCCTAAATGAACTTAAAAATAAGGCATTGGAAAATTCTATTAAAAATGAAGAAAAAATTAAGTTCCTTAAAAGTATGAAAGAAGATTATATTCAAACTTTTTATAAAAATTATGATAAGAATTTTACTAAAAGTTATAAGACATTTAGAATTAATCAAATAAAAGAAATATTTTCAGATTTTATTAGAGGAGAACAAGATGATGAAGATGAAACATTTTTTGATGATAAAGTTAAACTAAATATTTGCTATGATGCTCGGTCAGATATATATTGTGAAATTAAACCACTATTAAGTGATGACTATCCTAATGTATTAAGGAAAATGAAAAATCAAATCAAATTAACTAAAGAAAGCAAAAAAAAAGGCATTTATGTTTTAATTGTTAAAGATTTTGTTTCAGATACTGTTAACAAAGAACAATTAATTAAGATATTTGAAGATTCTGATATTAATATTATTTTTGTAAATGAAAATGAAAATGAAAATGAAAATGAAAATGAAAATGAAAATGAAAATGAAAATGAAAATGAAAATGAAAATGAAAATGAAAATGAAAATGAAAATGAAAATGAAAATCAAAATCAAATTATTAATCAAATAGAATATAATGGTACAGATAATTATGTTAAATTAATTAAAGAATTAAAGGATAATTTAGAAAAAGAAAAAATACTTAATAAAGAACTAATAATTGAAAATGAAGAATTAAAGAATAAAAATCAAGAACTAATAAATAAAATTGAAGAAATTAAAAAACAAAAAAATCCATAAAAAACAATTTAAATATATTTTTTTAAGTTTAAAATTATTTAAAAAAATAAATATATAATATTATATATATTATGTCTCAAAAACCAAAAGTCAAAATTAAGGGTGAAAAAGAAAAATTAGAACTTATGATTGTCAATAAATGTCCTTTAAAAAATATTGTTAAAGATAATAAAATTTTAGGTGATATTAACAATCTTGTAAATAAGGTTAATAAAATTGTAATTCAAACTTATCAATTTTTGAACTTATTTTTAATTTATAAATATGATAGTAAAAAAGAATTTCCGTATATCAATGAAACATTTATCAAATCAATCGTTAAAACAATAACAACAAGAAATGATACAAGAGGAAAACCTCCGTCGGAAGAAACAAAGATTTTATTAAAAGAACTAAAAAATTTTTTTGATGGTGAATATAAAAAATGTATTATCGATGATGATATTATGGATGATACTAAATTAAATTTTATCATGGCATATGAAGTTATTGATATTATCAAAAATATCGAAAACAATATTACTGAACACTTTCAAGATTATGTAAATAAATTTGTTAATATTTCATTTGAGATTAAAGATAAAATAAATAAAATTAAAGGTCAAAAAATAAATGAAAAAGACAAAAAACAATTAATCAATAATATTTACGCTGAACACAGATTAATTAAAAATGACTTATTATCAATCAATAATGATTATAAATCAGATAAAAAATATCATAAATGGATCAATAAACATAAAAAGCATATTATTACTAAAGATACATTTGATAAAGATTCTATTTATTATGATGTTTGTAGAAATCCCCAAGATTATCTGAAAGGATTATTTTATATAAATAAACAATTAGGAATAATTAATGAAAATAACATAAAAAAAGATAAAGAACAAATTAAACTTTTTCAGGTAATACCACAACGAAATAATATATCACCAAAATACATAATGATTGATACGGCAGCGTTAATAAATATTGTTATTATGAAAAATAGTATTGAATATTTAAACAATGTCAAAAAATATCAAAAACAATTATGGGATGATAATTTCTTAACCAAAGATAAAGAATTCAAAAGAAAAAATTATGGATTTAATCACATGATTAAAACCGATGGTATTAGTTGTTGTGTTTTGTTAATTAAGTTAAAAGATGAAAAACCAATTAATATTACTTCATTAATGGCAAGAAAGAATAAAGACCAATTAAAATTATTAGATAAATATATTGAAGAAACAGACATTACAAAAGAAATGAAAAATAAACAAATTATATCAATTGACCCTGGTGTAAATTCACTAATTACTTGTTATTCAAAAGATGAAAATAATAATGATGTATTTTTTAGATATACTCAATGTCAAAGAACTTTAGAAACTAGGAATAAAAAATATAATAAAATAACAGATTGTTTAAATAAAGAAAGCAAAATAAATAATAAAACAATAAAAGAGATCGAAACCGAATTATCACAACATAATTCAAAAACAACAGATTATAAAAAATTTATTGAATATTGTAAAAAGAAAAATGAAATTAACAGAATATTATTTGAACATTATTCTCAAAATTTATTCAGAAAGTTAAAATTTAACAGATATATAAACACTCAAAAAAGCGAAACTAAAATGATTGATAACTTTAAGAATAAATTTAATAAACCTGAAAATTCAATAATAATACTAGGTGATTATGATAAAAAAGAACATATGAAAGGTAAAGAATCAACAATAAATAAAAGAATAAGAAAAATATTCAGAAATAATAAATATGAAGTATTTATGATAAATGAATTTAGAACATCAAAATTATGTCATAAGTGTGAATCGGAATGTAAAAATTTCAAAGAACGCGAAAAACATAGTTTTAATGGCTTGGTCTGGGATTTGCTTCGTTGTAACAACGAAAATTGTATGCTAATTCACAACCGAGATAGAAATGCTGCTAAAAATATGTATAAAATAACAAAGACAATATTTAATGGAAATGAAAGACCATTAAATTATTGTCGAACCGAAAATCTTCCTATTCAACGATAGGATATAACCAAATTTTTGCGGTAGGGATTATTGACAGATTAAATTTTTTTGATTAAAAATCATGTCATTTAAAATAGTCCCCGCTGTAAAAAATTGATAATAATTAATATTAAATTAATTTTCATTCAAATAATGTCAGAATGTGGTAAATTAGAATTAATTATTGGTCCAATGTTTTCTGGAAAATCTACAGAACTTCTTCGTATAATTAATCGTGCTGAAATTATACAAAAAAAAGTTCTAGTAATTAAACCAATTATTGATAATAGATATAGTAAAAATGAAATTACATCTCATTCACAAGAATCTAAAAAATGTGAAACAACTGAAAAATTAGAATATTTAAATGATAATGTAAATAATTATGATTTAATTATTATTGACGAAGGACAATTTTTTTCAGATTTAAAAAAATATGTATTAAAATGGGTTGATGAAAAAAACTTACATGTAATAATTGCGGGATTAGATGGTGACTCAGAACGCAAACCAATAGGTCAAATATTAGATTTAATTCCTTATTCGGATAAATGTAAAAAATTAACATCATTGTGTAAATATTGTAATAATGGTAATAAAGGTATTTTTTCTTATCGTAAAATTAAATCTGAACAACAAATTAAAATAGGAGGTGTTGAAACATATGTATCAGTGTGTCGAAATCATTACTTGCGTAATAACTTAAATTAATTATTATTTTTATTATATACTAATAATTTTCTTTTACCTGTTATTATAATTTTTTTATGTTTAATATTTATTTTTTGATTTTTTTCTTTATTATCATCATTATTATCATTTAAAAAAACTTCATTCTTAACAAAATATAACATATTAATATATTAGAAAAAATTTGATTTAAAAAACTCTTAAAGATTTATTTATATAAATAAGTAATGGTAAAAACTAAAACAGATAAAACAATTATATTTAATGAAAATATTAAAAAGAATTTAATTGATGTTGAAAAACTAGAAATTAATAATTTACCAGATGGTGTTAAAGTCGCTACAATGTGTGCATCTTGTGTCCTTGGAGTAAAGTTAGAATTAGATAATATTGAAAAATATATGTCTTTACATGAAAATGATATTTTAACTATAAAACGCTCTAAAGAAAATATAAGAACGTTAATTGAATTAAAAAAACCAACTAAACGATCAACTAATCCTAAATATAAAGAAGTAAATAATAATTTTTATAATTCAATAACATTAATTGTTAGAGTTACAACTGGTCCAACACCAGATATTAATCTTGAACCACGTATTAATATTAAATTATTTAAAAATGGTAGTTTACAAATGTCTGGTTGTAAGAATGTTGAAAATATTAATATTGTATTAGAAAAATTATTAGAAAAATTAAAAGCAGTAAAAGGTAAAATAGAAGATAATAAAATTATAGAAATTACTTTTATTGATGAATTATCTAAAATGGCAATTAATAATTTTAAAATTGATATGATTTATTGTAATTATAGAATACAATTTGAAATTGATAGAGAAAAATTATATGATTTATTAAAAAAAAAGAAAGCAAAATGTATTTATGAACCATGTATCCGTGCTTGTGTAACTATTAAGTTTATTCCAACACAAGATAACATTGATTCTAAAGAAGTAAGTATATTTATTTTTAAGAAAGGTAATATTATTATTACGGGTGCTCGTTCAAAAAAACAAGTTTTAGAAGCTTATAACTATATTAATAATATTTTTATTATTCATAAAGATGAAATAATAAAAAAAAGCGATGATGAAGAAGAAAATATGATTTTTAAATTTTATGATGATGTATTAAAAGATTTAGATTAATAATCATCTCCTTGAGAAAAAACAACTGGTTTTTTCCCATCAATTAACATTATTGTATGTTCGTATTGTGCTGTATATTCATTTTTATTTACATATAATGGTGGATAAGAATGAATCCATTTATTTTCTAAAAATTCTAAATTTTTTTTATAATCAATATCAAATGATTCAACATATCTATCACAGAATGGTAATGTTTTAAATGAAGAATAAATTTTAGAATAAAAAGAATTTATTTTTGGATCACTAATATTATTTAAATAATTTGGATTTATTCTAAATAATGTAGATTTACCAATTTCTGTTGTTTTATTTGCACCAGTAGAACCAAATGTTTCAATTGCATAAACACCTTCTTTAAATTTATAATTAGCTGGTAATTTATTACCTAAATCTTTAGCAGGTAAAAACATTCCACCGTGTATAATACCATTTAATATATTATGACCACCTAATGTTTCAACAACTTTAATTTTATGATTTTTACCATCCAAATCAATATCATAAGATTCCATTATTTCACCTACCCCTCTTGACCAATCATGTATATCAACATCAACCCCAGCTGTTTTTATACCATGCATGGTAGCTTCTTTAACTGCTGTTAATAAATTATCGTATTTTTGATTAAAACTAATAGTAAAAGCAGAATCTATAATCCAACCATTAATTTCAACACCATAATCAATCTTAATAACATCTTCTTTATTAATAATTATTTTACTATCAGATGATGGGGCCCAATGAGCCGCGCATTCATTAACAGATATACCACATGGAAAACCTATACCTTTATTAATTGTGTTATATGGTTTAGCTAATTCTATTGTTTCTTTTTCTATTGCATGTGTTAAATCTAATAAACTAGTGCCTGGTTTTAAAAGAGCTCTAATTTTTTGCCTAACTTTTTTATGAATTAATCCTCCTATTACTAGAGAGCCTAAAGTATCTTCTTTTGGTGGAATATATTTTGGTAAATTAATTTCATTAAAAATAGGGGAGATACCTCTTAATTCAGGATAATAGTCTAAAAATGTACCGTTCGCATTAAACATTTTTTTGATGATATATATCATTAACTAGAGGATTATCCTTTAAAGTATTTATAAATATATTATTTGTTCTATAGTCACCATATGATAATTGTGGTTTTTTATTTTCAAAAGTATTATCATTATATGATTGTGTGCGAGATGGCATTACTGATTGATCTAAAGCTTTGCTAGGTGCTGTTACATAAAATATAGAACTTTTTTTAGTATTCATTTTTATTTTATCTTTATTAATTTGAGGGCCTGCTAAATTAGCACCACCTCCAGATGTACGATTATATGTGGTAATCTCTCTTCTTTCATTAATAGTCATATTATCTGTAGCCATGTGAGAAGTTTGGTTTTCATTACCTTGTAAACCACCAGTATAATTTTGTAAATGTGTAGTTTCTCTAATAGTAGTTTTTGCTATATCATTATCATCTTTAATATATCCAGAATAATTATCAATCCCATAAATAGGACCTTGATAATTATTATTTTCAGTTGTTTGTTTTATAGTTGGTTTAGCAATATCTTTTTCATCTCTAGAATAACCAGTTTGAATTTCAATACCCTTTACATTCATACCTGGAGTTCTATATAAAGTAGTTTGTTTAATAGTAATTTTTGTAGAATCTTTTTCATCTCTAGTATATCCCATTTGTGTGTCAACACCACTAATATTACTTTCATAATTATTATTTTCTGTAGTTTGTCTAATAGTTGATTTTGCAATGTCATCATAATCTTTAGTATAACTACTTGATACTATTCCAACAACATTTATACCTGGTGTAGTATGAAGAGTTGTTTGTTTAATGGTTATTCTTGCAGAATCTGTTAATTGATTTGTACCTGTTTTATCTATAGGATTAGTAAAACCACCTTTATACGCTAATGTAGTTTCTTTAGTTGTCGTTTTTGCAGAATCAGTAAATTGATTAGCTCCTATTTTATCTATAGGATTAGTAAAGCCACCTTTATACGCTAATGTAGTTTCTTTAGTTGTCGTTTTTGCAGAATCTGTAAACTGATTAGCTCCTGTTTTATCTATAGGATTAGTAAAACCACCTTTATACGCTATTGTAGTTTCTTTAGTTGTCGTTTTTGCAGAATCTGTAAACTGATTAGCTCCTATTTTATCTATAGGATTAGTAAAACCACCTTTATACGCTAATGTAGTTTCTTTAGTTGTCGTTTTTGCAGAATCTGTAAATTGATTAGCTCCTATTTTATCTATAGGATTAGCAAAACCACCTTTATAATTTAATGTAGTTTGTTTTATTGTGGGTTTAGCAAAATCGGTCAATTGATTTGCTCCTAGTTTATCTATAGGATTTGCAAAACCACCTTTATAAACTAATGTAGTTTCTTTAATTGTCGTTTTTGCAGAATCAGTCAATTGATTTGCTCCTAGTTTATCTATAGGGTTAGTAAAACCAACTTTATAAGCCATAGTAGTTTCTTTTGTTGTAGTTTTTGCAGAATCTGTAAATTGAGTTGAACCAATATTATTTTCACTTTTAGCACCAAGAACTATATTATGATGTGTAGTTTCTTTAATTGTTGTTGGTAAAACCATTTCATTTGAGAATATATAATTAGCCTTTTGTTGTCCTCCTGTAATACCAATATTTGTATTACCATCTATCATTAATTGACGAAGTGTTGTTAAAGGAATAAAATTAGAATCTATTGAATATGACCCACCATTTATATTAGAAAGACCTCCTAATTCGGTTGCTTGTAAAGAGGCACGTTGTGTTTCACTATTAATATAACTTCCTTTATTTTGCATCACTGGTTTAATATTTACTGCAAATACAGAGTGAGTATGGTCATTGTATAATTCTTGTTTTTTGGGTGCTTCATATTTAGTTTTATTTTTAGAAGGAGCCTCACCCATAGTTGCTGCATATGCACCACCTTTATAATTAGTATCGCTGTCACCTCTTTGAGTATTAATATCAGTAAATTTACCATTTTTTCTCATACCTTCCATTTGAGAGCGTCCTGCAACTAAATCTTCAAAATGAGTTTCTACAAAATCGGGTACTTTGAATCTAGTAAGATTATAATCAGGAGCTCTATATTCACCCTTTTTAATAGTTTCAAGAGGTTTATTTTCATAAGTTACTTTTTGTTTATTTTCACTTCTTAATTCATCAACATTTCTTGGTGTTATTCTGTAAACAGTACCTAAACCTTCGCGATTTTCACCATCTAAACCGGGTCTGACTTTCATATTATTTTGAAAAGGTACATTACCCATATTATTTTTATTAGAAGCTAAATATCTATCGTCTAAATAATCAGTCATAACAGGCATACCATTAACATATGTTAAATCTTTCATAGGTTCAAATAAATGTTTTTTTTCTTTTTTAGGAACCCAATAATCAGAAACCCCTGTAAATGCTTCTAATTTTCTGGATGAATGTTCGCTATTTGGTGTATAATCACGCTTACTAGTATTTGGTGTCATGTTATTATGAGTAAAGTTTTCATTTGATATTACATCATAATTTAAAGATTCGTAAATATTAGAATAACCATTTGTTAAATCTAATCCTCTTTGTAATGAATGATTTACACCAGTAATAGTCATATGTGAATCACTCATAGATGTTGGTTCACCCATATTATCAAAAGTTAATTCATCAAATTGTTTAAAAAATTCTGGTTTTTTTTCAATAATAGATTTTTTAAGATTTTTTGCTTGTTTTTTTTCTATTTTATTCATTTTTTCACTTATATTTGTTCCATATGAATCATCTAATTTTTGTTTTTTATTAATTTTTAAATGATCTTTATTGTTAGATGTATTAAGTCCTGTTAAAGCTAAACCATATAATAATATACTTTCCATATTAAATATATATATATATTTATTTTGATTATAACAAATATGTAAAAATCAAAACTATATTTTTTATATTAAATAATTTATAATTTATAAGTAAAGTTAGCTTTACCAATATCTCTAGAACCTAATCCAATTCTATCCTCTTTAATATGACATTGAGGATTAGAAAATAACCAAGGTTGTAATTGATAAGATGTTAAACTCATAGAACGATACGATTGTGTTGGAAAAGTAAATCTAGTATCTTCTGTATTTAATAATGGACTACATAATTTTTTATCAAAAATTTTATTTTTAGAATAATTTATATTAGTTGCATTTTCATTACAATCAGTAATAGGAATATTTCTACTTTGTAAGTCAGATTCAATTTGAGCCATTTCACCCCAATTTGCTAAACAATTATTTTTTGCAGTTGAAATACCAGATTTAGAACCAAGAGGACCCATTAGAGACTGGCATTGATTATTATTTTCAAAATTATCAAAGGATAATCTATATTCGCCAATACCAACACTTCTTTCATTATGTAATTTAGTTGCACATTCATCATATTTAATACGAGAAAAAGACATCTATTATATAATAAAGCTTAGATATATTTTTTAAATTAATTTCTTAAATTAAATAATATATTTATTTATTTTGCACAACAATTAGTACCTAATTCTATTTCATTTAAACTATTTGAAGTTGGCATTTTCATATTAGTTGGATTAATGTAATAAATTGAATGGCACATTTGAGGAGGGGAATAATCAGCAGTTACGCTTTTATTTTTAGGATTGTATTTTTTATCAGGACATTTAGATTCTTGTCTAGTTAAACCAAATAATTCACTTTCAACATTAGTTTTAGAACCAAATTCTAAATTATTTGTATGAGAACCAACAGGACATTGTTTACAGTTTTCATATTTACCTCTAAATAAATAATATTCTAAAGGAGATGTACTTTCTTCTATTTCTTTAGAGTATGCACAATTATCATATTTTAAGCGATTAAAACTCATATATTATAATCTAGATTATTTTTATTAATAAATTAAATAAATCTCAATTTTTTATACTTTTATTTTTGATAACCATTGTGAAATTAAATTACCTAAATATTCGTCTTCAATTAAATTAGTTTTAACATAATTATCCCAAACATAAGATAAAACTATATTTTTTTCTTTTTCGTTTATTTTTTTTGATTCTTTTAACAATTTTATAAAAAAATATTTTAGTTCAATATGAATACACCAATCAATTGTTAAATTAAAATTATAATTAATAAAAGGAACTAAATATACTAACAATAATTCTAATTTATTATTTGGGCATTCTAGTGAAGATTTTAATGGAAAAACTAATTCATCTCTTATTAACGTTAAATAAGATTCTTTTAATTCTAAACTTAATTTATTTAATAAAGATTGTAAATGTTTAAAAAATTCACTATACGTAATTTCATTAAATCCAATTAATTCAGTTTCTTTAAAATAATTAAATAAAAATTTAATATCTATTATTTCATCAATAGGTTGATGTAATAAAATTAATTTTATTATTATAGTAATATCCATATAATTTTGTCTTTGTAAATTTTTTTTTTCACCATCTCTAAAAAATAAATGTTTTTTCATATCTGCCCCGTTTTTAAGTAAAAAGTTAATCATATTTGGATCTTTTTCAAGACACGCATATTCTAATAATGAAAAACATTGTTTATTAACTATATCTATTGGACATCCTAATTTTAAACAACATTTAATAAATGTTGTATCACCATATTTTATTGCTTTATGTAAAGGAGTATTTCCTATTTCATCATAAATATTAAAATTTAAATGATGTGTTTTAATTTTTTTTAATTCATCTATATTACCAATTTCAATTAAATTAAATAAATTTATTTGTGTTTCTTGATGTGTTGGTTTTTCAATTGATTGTTCAACTGTAAGTGTTATCATTTTATTACATTCTGTTTCAGTTTCTTTTAATATATCTTTATATTTTTCTTTGTCTTCAATTATTGATAAATATTTTAAAGATTGTTTAAAATATTCAAAAGCTTTATTTTTATCAGTATCAATATATTTTTTACCTGTTAAATAAGATTTTAAACATTTTTTAACATTTGCATCCATTATTAACTAATTAGATTAATATTTAAATATAAACTCCCTTTCTTCAATTAATTGAGATGAATTTTTCCTAGTTGATTCACCACCTCTTGGAATATCCATAACTACATTATTAGGATTATTAAATCTATTATCTATATATTCCCATCTATTAATTAATTCACTTTCTTTATTAACTTTAAAATCTTTTGTTTCTAATCTTGTAAAATTACCAATTCTAATATCATTACTTACTGATAAATTACCAAAACCTTTACCAGGTCCTGTATCATAACCACTAAAATATATTTTTTCATTTAATTCTTTTTGTAATTTATTTTCAATTGGTATTGAATAATTATTTGGATGAATATGTTTAGGTAATTCAATTTGTGTTTTTTGTCTTGTTCCAATACTAGGAGATATTAAATTTGATTCTTGTTCAATAATATTTGATTTTTCTTCATATTGCCAAAATCCAGGAGTATCAGAATAATAATTTTTATTATCTGTATTATAATATCTTTCTTTTTTATTCATTTTTTTTGGATTATATTTATCCAAATTATCATTACTGTTAAATGGAAAATAACTCATTATATATTATTAGAATTTAATAATATATTAAACTAATATTGTTTATAATATCTTGATTGATGATATCTATTGTCTCTATTTTTATCACAACCGATTCCTTCATTTTTACAAGTTCCTGAATTACCATATAACCAATTAGCAAAACCACTTTGATTATTTATTATTTGTGTCCAAGGCATTGTAAAAAAATTTCTATCTGAAATATTTGTTCCCCATAAATCAGCAGGATCTAGAATAATATCTTTTTTAAATTCACTTCTCATTTCATCTTTAATATCATCATATTCACAAGCTGATTCGCGGTTAACATCATCACTAATCATATAATTCATAAAAGGATTATTTTTTGTAGGTTTAACACAAGTTGATACTTTATTTATTTGTTCAAAATTTTCATAATAACTTAAAAAAAACGAGATTATTAATAAAATAATACTAACTGATAACCATTTTAAATCTAGATTAAGAATAATAATTAAAATTGAATAATAAATAGCAAATCTAATAATAGCATTTATTTTTTTTTCTCTAGATAAATTATTATGTGGAAAAAATTCATACCAATCACTTAATAATAATGTAGTCATTAATAAAAGATAGGAAAAATAATTTAAATTAATAATTAATATTTATATAAAGAAAATATATTTATTTGTATCATATGAATAAAGATTTTAGATCATGGGTAGAAAAATATCGTCCATTAAATTTAGATGAAATTTCAGCACAAACAGAAGTAATACAGTCACTCAAAAAAGTTTTAAAAACTAAAAATTTACCACATTTAATTTTTTTTGGCCCTTCTGGTTGTGGAAAAACATCAACAATATTAGCATTATCAAAAGAATTATTTGGTGAAGAATTATATTATGATAGAGTAATTGAATTAAATGCATCAGATGAAAGAGGAATTAATGTTATTAGAGATAAAATAAAAAAATATGCTAAAAAAGCAATTAATCCAAAAGAAAATGTTCCACCATGGAAAATTATTATTTTAGATGAAGCAGATAATATGACTTCTGATTCACAATTTGCTTTAAGAAGAATAATGGAAGAATATTCTAAACTAACTAGATTTTGTATAATTTGTAATTATCATAATAAAATTATTGATCCTATTAATTCTAGATGTGCGTTATTTAGATTTAAACCTATTAAAGAAAACGAAATTTATGATAAATTAAAAGATATATCACAAAAAGAAAATTTAATAATATCTGATGAATTTTTAAATCAAATTATTAAATATAGTAGAGGTGATTTAAGAAAAGCTATAAATTTTTTACAAAAATGTCAAAATCAATATGGTAATATATTAAAACAAGAAATTTTAAATGAAATTTCTGGAATTATACCTATTGATAAATTTAATGAATTAATAAATGCTATAATTTATAAAGATTCAAAAGTAATTGATAATATTATAATAGATTTAGTAAACGCAGGTTATAGTTTAGTAAATCAAATAATTTTTTTTGATAATTATATTAAAAATTGTGATCACGCTTCAAATATTAAATCCTTACTAAGTTTAAAATTAACAGAGATTGATAATAATTTATTAAAAGGAGGAGATGAATATATAGAATTTATGAGATTAGCATACGATTTTTCTAAAATTATAAATATTAATTAGTTTTTAATTTAAAGAACCTATTTATAATATTATTAATGGAATATTTACCTTGGGTAGAAAAATATAGACCAAAAAAAATAGAAGAAATTATTAGTCATGATCAAAATATCGAAACAATAAAAAAAATGTTAAAAGGTAATTCTTTACCACATTTACTTTTTCACGGAACTCCAGGAACAGGAAAAACATCTTTAATTTTAGCAATAGCAAATGAATTATATGGAACATCAAAAAATTTAATGATAATGAAATTAGATGCTTCTGATGATAGAGGTATAAATTCAGTACGAGATGAAATAAAAGGATTTGCAGAAAAAATAAATATGTTTTGCCAAGGAGTAAAGTTAATTATCTTAGATGAAGCAGATTCTATGACATTTGATGCACAATTTGCACTTAGACGAATTATTGAAAAATATTCAAAAACTACAAGATTTTGTTTAATTTGTAATTATGAAAATAAAATAATTCCTGCAATTAGACAAAGATGTGCAAAATTTAGATTTAGTCCAATTAATACAATTCATATTCAAAAAAAAATATCAGAGATTTGTGAAAAAGAAAATATAACATTTGACACTAATGTATTAGAAACAATTAGTTATTTATCAAGAGGAGATTTAAGAAAAAGTATTAATTTCTTACAATCTTTATCATTACAAACTAATCATATTACTTTAGATATTTGTTATAAAATAGCAGCAGTCCCATCTATATTAGAAGTTAAAGAAATAATAGAAACATTATTAAATCCAAAAATTAATTTTGATAATGCAAATATGAAAATTAATCAATTAATTAAAACCCAAGGCTATTCATTATCTATAGTTTTAAAAGAATTAGTAACTTATTTAATAAATAATGAAATAAATAACTTGGAACCAAATAAATTGGCATCATATTTAAGTGAAATGTCTGATCTTGAAAATAGAGTTTCAAAATCAACATTTGGTGATATTTATATGAGCGGTTTAGTTGGTATATTTAAATCATAATATATAAAAATTGATTTTAATTTAATTAATTAATTAATTACTAAGTATAAGAAAATGGAAATAAGTCCATATGCTTCTGAAATGAGAACGAGACTTATACTTTTGGATATTAGTAAAATAAAACTATTAAATTTTCAAGAAAATGAAGATTTTTATTTACTTCATTTTATTTTTTATAATAGTTATTCTGTAAAATTATCAACAGATTTTGATTCATATTGTTATTTTGAATCTGACATATTAGAAGTTGAAGAATTAAACTGTATTTTCTTAGATAATACAAAAAATGTACCTGAAAATATTGTAAACAAATTAGAACAATTTTTTAACTTAAATTTAGAATTAGAAATTGCTGATGTATTTCATATCTATCAAAAAAATGAAGAAATATCTAAAGCTATTATTAATTATGAACTTTTAGAAAAAGAATCAAAAAAATTACAAGAATCTAAAACTTCAATGAATATTAGTAATATTCCCAAAGAATTATTATTTAATTCAAATCAAATTTATAAAATTATTGTTCAAGAAATTAAAAATTTTAATAAAAATTTAAAATATAAACATTTTATTGAACCAATAAATAATAATATTTATTGTCTTAAATTAGTTTGTTTTTTAAATAATAAAAATTTTAAAAACGATACTTTTGAAATAAAAATTAATTTGGAACCAAAATTATATCCATATTTTCCACCAAAAATTGAAGTCATAAAACCTTCAATCAAATTTCAACTTGTTTTTAATTTGATGAATTTAAAAATACTCAAATTAGAAAATTGGAATTCAACAATATCTCTTGAATGGTTATTAATTAGTATTATTGAACAAATTGACCCAATTATACACGATTATGTAAAATTAGAGTCATCAAAATTCGAAGAATTAGATATTAAATTATCTTCTATAACTAAAGAACATTTATTTGAAAAAGAATTAATTAACATATCTACACAAAAAGTTAATGTAACATCATGTGATAATAAATTTTGGAAATCTGGTGTTGGGTATGGTGATGATTCAAGGAAAGCTTGGGATATTTTATCATTTATTAAAGAACAAGAAATATTTAATTATGAATTAACTGTTTTACTTAAACAAATTACTGATCTTATTTCACAAGAATCGCTTAATGAATTATATTCATCTTCATTATGTATCTTTTTAATTAACCGTATTAGTGGTTTAACATTACTCGAACTCGAAAAAACAAAAGAAGTTTATAATGAAATTTTAAATATTCTTAATAAAATATCTAAACTAGATGGATTAGAACAAAATTTTATTAATAATATTGGAAATGCCTTTGTTGTTATTTCAGATGAAATTAAATTATTATTTGATTTGAACCAATCAGAAATTTATCTTAAAATTATTTGTGTTTCTGAATGGTTCAAATCAAAAATGATTGTAACACAAATAATTTCTACTGAAATAATTTCTACTAATAAAAATAAAGAATATGAAGAAGTAATGAAAAAACTACAATTTGCTACTTTTGAAATTCAACCAAATCATCTTTTTAAAGAATATTGTGCTCAAAAACCAGAACAAAAAGCTATTGTACGTATGGTTTCGGAAATATCTACCTTAAAATCGGGTTTACCGATTAATTGGGAATCAAGTATATGGATTCGTGTATCAAAAACAACAATAAATGTATTTAGCTTTTTTATTTCTGGTCCTAAAGATACACCATATGAAAATGGTATTTTTGAATTTCATACAGCATTTCCTACTAATTATCCTAATTCAGAACCAAAAGTATTAATTAATACAACGGGTGGAGGAACTATACGATTTAATCCAAATTTGTATAATTGTGGTAAAGTATGTTTATCACTACTTGGAACTTGGAGCGGTCAAGATGGTGAAAAATGGAATCCAAAAACTTCAACCTTTTTACAAGTGTTGATATCAATTCAATCATTGATTTTGGTTGAAAACCCTTATTTCAATGAACCTGGATGGGAAAAAGAAATGCATACAACAAAAGGACAAACTAATTCAAAAAAATATAACGAACCTCTTCTAATTGGAACAATTAAATGGGCAATAATTGATATGATAAAAAATCCTCCTAATGGAATGGAAGAAGTAATTAAAAATCATTTTAAATTTAAGAAAGATGAAATATTAACAACAACTCAAAAATGGTTAAATGAAATATCATCTGAAAATAGTAAAGAATTAGAAAAATATAGAAATGAAATGATTTTATTATTTAATACATTATAATAAAAGTATTATTATCAAACTGCATCTGATGTTAGTTTATTTAAAATGTATTCGTGTATCTTTAGTTATTTTAGTTTTAGAAGAAATTAATTTATTATTATTAAGGTAAAGTTTTATTTCTGGTTCTTTCTTTATTATCAATACATTTACTAATGATGTAGCTCCATTATCACCAATATTGTTATCACTAAGTATAAGTTGGGTAAGTGTTTCATTTGTATTCCAGGCTTCGGCTATTGCCTTAGCTCCTATATCATTAATTTTATTTGTACCAAGTATAAGTTGGGTAAGTGTTATATTTGTTTTCAAGGCTTCTGCTATTGTTATAGCTCCATCATCACCAATATTGTTATCACTAAGCATAAGTTGGGTAAGTGTTGTATTTGTTTTCAAGGCTTCTGCTATTGCCTTAGCTCCTATATCACTAATTTTATTTGCATCAAGTATAAGTATTTTTAGTGTTCCATTTTTTCTCAATCCGTCGGCTATTGTTGTAGCTCCTCTATCACCAATATTATTTTGACCAAGTATAAGTGATCTAAGTATATTATTTATTTTCAATGCTTTTGCTATTGCATTTGCTCCTATTTCACTAATTCTATTTTGCCTAAGAGTAAGTTTTTGTAGTGTTCTATTTATTACTAATGCATCTGATATAGCTATAGCTTCCATATCACCAATATTACAATCAGAAAGAATGAGATCTATTGTAACGGTAGTATGTATTAAGCCATATACTATTTCTTTTATTTTATCATAATTAATTTCGCTTTTACTAAAAGTAAGTTGTGTATTTTTTGGATTATACATTTCATTAATTTTTTCCTCTTGGTCTTCAGTAAATGTGTAAGGATAAAAAAATATAAACGTGTATGGACTAGTATATTTATATAATGAGTTTATACTTATTGTATTACCTTGTATTAAATTACACCATTCCGATGTTTTTTCACAAGAGTGGATACCCCATGAATTTTTTATATGTAAAAATGTATCATCTCCTTTATCAGAATCAGAATAATGTGTTATTATAATAACATGTTTGGCTGTAAGAAACAATACATAATATGGTTTGTTTAGAACATGTTTTATGGTTAGTAATAAATCTGCTGTGTTAATCAATTTTTTTAGATTATGTTCAGTTGTATATTTTGGATTTAAATTTTCTATTTTACTTGAAAAAGGATTTTTTTTATCATATTTTTCTTTAAAAGATAGGCTTTCAGAAGCTATAATTTTATAATCATTAGCATAACATTCAAAGTTTTTTGAACTATAGTAATAATCATAAATTGAAGCAACCATTTTAGTTTCATTTGAGTTTTCATATATATAAATTATTGGATCAAAAGATTTATTATTTAAATTAGTTTTAATAATATTAAAAAATTCATTTAAATCATTAATAAGTTTATCAAAATATTTATTTTCTAAATCATCATATTTTGTAGAATCATATCCTAATGTTATTGCAATTGAATATTTTGTTATCTTAATATATTTTAAATAGTCTAAAATATATAAACAAGTAGTTTGTGGATCATAGGTTCCCTTATTTCGTCCAAACTGTTCTACCAATGTTGAAAAAATAAAATGAAATAATAAAGCATAAAGATTTTGTTCGGACCAACGATTGTCTTTTTTATTACCTTCCAAAGAATTGCAATCTATCTTACCTTTTTTTATTTGTAAAAAACAATCAAAAATGTTAGTTTCATTATTACTACATTTTGTTGTATCATAATAATGATTACAATCAATTTCTCTTAATTCCTTTGAAAACTTAGTTAATTTTTCGGACAAAAAAGTTAACATTAGCTTTATAAATAACCTTGTTGTAGCATGAGCCCAACAAGTTTCTTCATTCCCTTGACAACTAATATATTTAGAATGTTGTCTCAAAAGTGGTGGTGAACCACCTATTTGACTTTGTAAATTTAAAAATTTATCTTTATATTTTAAATATTTTTTATAATATAAATTGTTAACTGACATATACACTACTATAAGTAAATTATATTTAAAATCTTAAATAATATTTTATAGTAAAATAAAAAATACTATAAGTTTGAGTAAAAAAGATAATTAGGTTTTGTATGTATTTACAACTACAAAAATTGATTCATCTAATACAATCAGTTTTATATAAATAAAAATATGATAACTTTTAAACATAAAATTATTAAAATAATTTTATATTTTTAGCATTCCATGCATCCACGATAACTTTTTTTTGCACAACTGCCTACACCATTTCCTTTTGTCTTTGCCTCACGCTATTTCTGTTGCGTGCTCTGTTGTACATCGTTTCCGTTACCTGCTACGTTCACACTTGCATGCCATTTCCGTCACCCACTGTTCACACTTGCACACCATTTCTGTCACCCACCGTTCACACTTGCCCGCCATTTCCGTCACCCACCGTTCACACTTGCCACGCCATTTCCGTCACCCACCGTTTATGCTACATGCTATCTCCGCTTTTTACCGCTTTTGTTGATGCAGTATTATTACCCATGTGACCAAGGATTACTAGTCGTCAGTATTCCTGGTCTTTGTGGGAAGCAAAATCGGAGTCATGTGACGATCCGTGGTAAAAGGAAGCAGAAGCAGAAATCTGCGGGATGTCGCGGGATGCCGAAGGTGATTTCAGTGACGATCCGCGGGATGCCGAAGCTGCTGAAATCCGTGACAATCCGCGGGATCCCGCAGCTGGTGATTCCCATGTGAAATTACGGGATGCCGAAGCTGCTGAAATCCGTGACGATCTGGTGGATATCGAAGCTGGTGACTCTCGTTGCGATACACGGGGTACCGGAGCTACTAAATCTCGTGGCGGTGCGCTGCGAATAGCTCTTGATTGTGGGTTCCTAGCAAGAAGCATGGTCTCCGGGAAGCGTTGTGCTTCAGCGTTTTGCAGCTCGATGGCGAACGGTGCCTCATATCTTTCTTGGCTTTGCATCTTCTGCGCAAGAGCTAGATCTGAGGCTTCTTGTTCTTCTTTTCTGAGCTTTTCCGTGATGCGGATAAGACCAAGTACATCGTCGGTGAGCTGAGCGCATGTATCATGAAGGCAACCACTAACTCTATCGAGCTCATTATGAGCCTGACCGAGATCAGCACGAACCTGACCGAGCTCAGCACGAACCTGACCGAGCTCAGCACGAACTTGACCGAGCTCGGTGTGGAGCTTACTGATGTCTTGATTGACGCCCGCCTTGCGGATTTCATCGCGGATCTCATCGCGGATCTCATCGCGGATCTCATCGCGGATCTCATCGCGGATCTCATCGCGG
>Ga0214921_10002713_pt1 | contig 28271 bp, 27 predicted proteins | sample LL1505_MetaG_FD_177992 | JGI IMG/M metagenome (GOLD analysis project Ga0214921, IMG submission 177992) | Freshwater microbial communities from Lake Lanier, Atlanta, Georgia, United States - LL-1505 | ecosystem: Environmental > Aquatic > Freshwater > Lake | place: USA: Georgia | collected...
TAAATTATTTTTTAGTATTAAAGAGTACATTTTGTGCAAATCATTATGGTTGAAGGAACCGTCTGCATTAAAAATACACAAATATTGTGTTTTAATATTATTTATTCCTTCAATAATTGCATTTCCGTAGCCAGGTTTTTTTTGGAATATCACGTCACAGTTATATCTTTTGATAGAATCTATAGTTTCATAATCATCGTTGGACATTACTATAAGTTTTTTACAGTTAAAACTCTCAATGCCTTTCAATACAATAGGTAAAGATTCTCTTTCATATTTAGCGGGAATCAATAAAGTTAAATTTGAAAGATCCATTTTGTTATTTTAAAAATTTTTCAAAGATATTTTGAACTTGCTTTTTTAAAGAATAATTTTTCTTATATTCAAATTTAATCCCGGCTTTTTTTGCAGCAAAATAATCACTCTTGGAATCGCCAATCATAAAAGAATTATTTATTTCAATTTTAAAAAAATTTATAGCTTTAAGAATCATGCCGGGATTAGGTTTTCTATCAAAACTATTTTTTTTATATTTTAAAATCTTTGCTTTTTTATAAAATGGACAAAAATATATTTTATCCACAAAAGCTTTGCGCTTATTAAGTATATATAAAAAATCATTATGAAATTTTTTTAAGTCGTTAATAGAAAAGTATCCTCTAGCAATACCTGATTGGTTTGTAACAATTACAACTTTAATTTTTTTTTTATTTAAAAATCTAATAGCTTGAACCGCTCCTTTTAACCATTTAATTTTTTGAGAATTAATTAAATATCCATAATTTTTGATTAAAACACCGTCTCTATCAAAAAAAAAATCTTGTTTTTTCTCACTACTTTATAATTTAACTCTTAATTGGTTGCGGGGCTTGGATTTGAACCAAGGACCTTCAGGTTATGAGCCTGACGAGCTACCAGACTGCTCCACCCCGCGATAATGTCTTTTTTATATTTATTTGTTAATAACTAACCCAAATAAGATGTAATAGAAAGTAAAATTAAATATGCAGATTTAAAGTTAATTTTTTTTAATATTTTTAAAAGAAATTAATAACGAAATCATAGTCCAGAAGAGAATAGCAGTCCAATTAGTAAAAAAACTACCTCTTGGTAGTAAAGGAAAATAAAAAAGTGACGTGCAAATTATTAATCCTAATAAAAAATCATTTTTATTTTTTAAGTAAGATTGAATACGATCAAATAATAGATAAATAAAAAAAATAAAAAAAATTAATGTTCCAAATATTCCTAATTCACTCAAAAATTCTAAAATTACATTGTGAGGATGGGTTGCACATCTATTTTTTATCCATGGTATATCATAATTGTCATATTTTTCATTGGTACAAATAATTCTAAAAGTTTTAATACCAGATCCAAAAAAAGGATAATCCATAAATATTTGATAAGCCGTTATATAATGAGCTCCATATTGGCTTTGTAGCACTGAATTTTTAAAGTCAAGATTTTTTGAATAAGCTATTTCTTTAGTTTGATCTACAAGTCTTACTCTTAACTTTTTGTCAAAATTAAATAAAAATATAATAAAACTTAATAAAATGACAAAAAAAGTAAATTTAAGTGTGATCTTATAATTTGATAAAAAAATAAAACAGATAGAGCATAATACAAATATAATGAAATTACTTCTTTCCCCGGTCAAATATATCGCAATCAAGGAGAGTAAATAGAATAAATAAATTAATAATTTATTGCTAAAATTTTTTTTAGACAAAAAATAAACAAAAATTATAAAGGAAAAAACTAACAAATACCCCCCAATTTTATACTCTTTTCCTAAAAAACTACTCAATCGCATTTGATCACCCATAAGTAAAACTGGATAGCCTAAAATATTTTTTCCATAATGATATTGTATTAAAGTATCAATCAAAACTATAACAATAGTAACAATCCAAAATCTAATCACTAAATCAAATTTTGAAAAGTCTCTTAAAAAAAAATATTTAATAGACATTATAAATAAGGGAAATCTTATAAATGCAAATGCTCTTTCTAGTGATTCTTGCCTAGATTGTGAAAAATAAAAATTTATTAAAAGATAAAGATAAAATAAAAATAATAATATAAAATATTTATCTTTGATCCAATAAAATTCTCTTTTATAAATTGAATTCCCTAAAAAAATAATAACGGATAAAATTACAACAAAATCAGCAGCACCAGAACTTATTAACAAACTTATAGGCAAAATAGCTAAAGGTAATAATTTTAAATATAATAACATTAAGATTAATTGTTATTTTTAAACCAAGTGACAAATTTATTTATACCTTGATTCAAATTAGTCCTTGGATGCCAATTTAATATTTTTTTTATTTTAAAATTATTTGAATATGTCTTTTTAATGTCACCTTTGGGTATAAAATTTTTATAATTAATTATAAATTTTTTTTTTAAATTATTTTGTAATTCATTTACTAAATCAATTAGTTTATCTGGTTTTCCTTTGCCTACATTAAAAATATGATGTCCTTTTGGTAATTTTTTTTTTTTAATTACTCTGTTAATGGCCAATATCACATCATCAATATATGTAAAATCTCTAAACATTTTTGCATTGTTGTATAATTCAATTTTTATATTTTTTTGATTTTTTAATGCAAAATCATAATATGCCATGTCTGGTCTGCCATAGGGACCATAAACGGTGAAAAATCTCAAGCCGAAGCAATTTATGTTGAAATTTTTGGAATAAACATCCGCAACCATTTCATTTGATAATTTTGATGCCCCATAAACTGAAATCGGTTTAATAGAATAATCATCTTCTGTGAACGGAAATTTTTTTACATCACCATAAACGGAACTAGAAGATGCATAAATAAATTTTTTAATTTTTTTAGTTTTTGCAAATTCTATAATATTATTAAAAGAATTAAGATTATTAAAAAGAGTTTTTCTTGGGTGATTGTATGAGAATCTGACTCCTGGTTGAGCTGCTAAATGAACTATTGTTAAAAATCTATAATTTTTTATATTATTGAAGAGTTTATCAAATTTAGTTAGGTCTATATTTATAAATTTAAAATTTTTTTTTTTTTTTAAATTATTTAATCTTTTAATTTTAAGTTTTTTATCATAGTAAGCATTTAAATTGTCTATACCGATAATTTCTTCATTATTTTCCAATAAAAAATTACAAAGATGATATCCTATGAAACCCGCGCAACCAGTTATTAAAATCATTAAATATTAATCAATTTAGGTTATTTAAATAAATTCTTTTTTTTAAAGCATTAATGTAAAGTCTAATAACGCAAAATAAAATAAAAAAAATTCTACGACCATAATGCTGTTTGTAGATGTTATATGCATTAACTAATTTAATTGCCTGATAAGAAGAAAGGCTATTTTTTCTTTTTCGATAAAAAGTTAAGTATTGTTTTAAACCAAAGAAATTAATTTTTCTTTTCGAAATTCTTAACCACATATCATAATCTTCTTTATTTTTATAATTCATAAATTTTAAATTATGTAATATTTTCTTTTTTATTAGTACTGACGAACAACAGATTGGACATTCTTTCAAAAAATTATAATAATTCATGACGTCAGGAGTTTTGGGCCTATAAATAATTTTTTGGTCAAAAAAAACTGAATAACCAGTAAAGCAAATATCAATTTTTTTTTCTTTTAAGAAAAAAATTTGTTTTTCTATCTTAGTTTTATGCCAATAATCATCACTATCTAAAAATGCAATAAATTTACCTTTGGATTTTTTTATGCCAATATTTCGTGCAAGCCCTGCTCCCATGTTAGATTTTGTAGGGAAAATTTTTATATTTTTATGTTTGGCTTTAATTTTGTCCAACAAATATTTCGAATCTCCAGAATTTTCATCATCTATTATAATTAACTCCCAGTTTTTATAGGTTTGATTAATTACAGAATTAACTGACCTTAAAATATAATCTCTGCATTGATAATAAGGAACGATAACACTAACTAACATTAAAAATACTTTTACAGTAACCGTGTCATGAAATATACAGAATATTTAACAATCAATGGAATATACAAAAAAAATTATTTTTTTTATACCTAATATAGAGAATGGGGGAATTGAAAAAAATTTACTAATATTAACCAAATACTTTGCAAATAATAACTACTTGGTTGAAGTAATTTATTCAAAAATATCGAAAAAAATATTATTACAAATTGATAAGAAAATTAATTTAAAAAAATCTAAAAATTTTATTAAATTATTAAATTTATTTTTCTCAAATAGAATTGCCAATAGTATTAATTGTTTTTTATATTTTATATTTAAACTTAAAAAACAAAGAGGTAGCATAATAGTTTCAATGCAAGATCATCCTTTTGCAATAATATTAAGTAAGATAAAAAATATGAATTGCATACTAAGGATAGCTAATCATCCAGAGGCATCTCTTAAATTTTTTAATAAAAAAATTTTTTTTTTAGTCAAACTATATATAAAAATTTTTTTTTACCAATTTTCAAATGGTATAATATGTAATTCTAAAAGTTCTAAAAAATTTCTTAAAAAAAAAATAAACAATAATATTATTTCCATCTACAACCCTATAATTTTAAAAAAATTTAAGAAAAAAAATAGACAGAATTTTTTATTAGGTGTCGGCAGACTAGAAAAGCAAAAAAATTTTTATGGCTTAATTAAAGCATTTAGTATTATTTCTTATAAATTTCCCAAATTTAAATTAATCATAATTGGCAGTGGTAGCCAAAAAATTAACTTAATAAAAAAAACAGTCGAACTAGGAATAAAAAATAAAGTTATATTTAAAAATTTTACAAGTCCTAATAGCTACTTTTTAAAAAGCAAAATATTTATTTTAAATTCATTTTTTGAAGGAATGCCAAATGTTATATTGGAATCTTTGTCATATAGATGCCCTGTTATTTCTACCGACTGCGAAAGTGGACCAAGAGAAATCCTTAAAAATGAGAAGTTTGGCTATTTAGTTCCCGTTAACAATTCTAGATTACTTGCAGAAAAGATCGAATTTGCTTTGAAAAATTATGAAATTATAAAAAAAAAAACATCTAGAGCTTTTTTGAACTTAAAAGAATTCTCTTATCAAGAGCAATGTCATAAATATGAAAAATTTATAAATTTATATGACAACTCATAATTAAGATTGTTGGTATTAATTATTTTTTGATGCTAAAAAATAATAACCTAATGGGTAATTTTTTCTGAAATTTCTATTAATTCTATAAAATATAATGTCTAAAAATAGACATATTGATATAATCAATACATTTAAGAATGGTATCTTTTTAGTAAAGTTGCAAATTAATGAATAAACATTTGAAAAGAAACCGTAACTTAAAGTTTTAATTTTTACATCTACAAAACCAGCTTCTTCAAGTTCTTCTTTTATTAGCTGGTCAGTAAATCTTAAGTAATCATTTGGTGAACGATGAACTCCAAACATAAAAGGTGTAGTGCCAACTAGCAATCCATTTTTATTTAATGCATTATAGGATAAATGAATAATATTTTTGTAATTCTTAACATGTTCTAATATATTCATTGCAAATATATTGTCGAATTTTTCTTCTACGTTATTAGTAATCTCCAAATCAATAAACAAAGCTCCATTTTTAGGAAATTTATCTGCATAAATAATTTTTGTATCTTTAATTAAAAAATTAGTAACATTATTCACATTTTCATTTCCACCAAGGTCTAAAATTGATCCATTTGTTATAATTTTCATAGTTTCTATAATTTGCATAATTCTTAAAAGACTATAATTCTTGAGTGTGAATTTAATTATTAAAATAAATTTTTTAAAAAATGAAGACATTGGATAGAAATCATTTTGTAGCAAAAAAAATTGGGAAGCTCAATGGAGAAGTAGTAGTTGACTTAGGATGTAGAGATAAAATTTTAAAGGAATATCTTATAGGCGCATTTACTTACTTTGGTGTAGATTTTAATCCAAATATAAAAAATGCAGAATTTATTAATCACAATTTAGAAAATGGATTACCTAAAGAACTTGAAAAAATTGATATTATAACTGCAATTGATGTCTTGGAGCACATTAACAATATTCATTTTATTTTAGAAGAATGCTTTAATAAAGCCGAAAAAATGATTGTAATTGCTTTACCAAACATAGCTTATTACAAATTTAGGTTTAATTTTTTAATAAATGGCAAGATCAGTAATAAATATACTTTTCATGAGACAACAGTTGTAGATCGTCATCGTTGGCTGACAACTCATTATAACAACATCAAATTTATAAATAAAAATGTAAAACCAGATTGGCAAATTATTCAATATAACTTTATAGCGCACAGGAAGAAAATTTCATTTTTTTATTTTATTGAAAAATTTTTATCAAATTTTTTTCCTCAATTATTTGTTTACGAAAATATTTTTATTATAAAAAAAAAATAATTAATTTTTTAAACTTTTTAAACTAAGATAAAACTTCTATATATATTTTTTAATATTTCTATAATAACTTTGTAAAGTAAAACCTTTTGATAATTTTTTTGCATTAAATCTAACTTGATTTAAATTTTCATAATTTTTTGAGACAAATTCCAATTTCTTACATAATGCAGGAATATTTCCGCTTTTGTAAAGAAATGCATTATAGAAATCTTTTAAAATTTCTTTTGGTCCAGCTTCACAATTAGAGCTTACTATAGGAATATTTAGATATGCCGATTCTATTAATGTGTGACCAGGATCTTCCCACAAAGATGTGCTCACATACACTTTTGATCTTCCTATATACTTATAAGGATTAGTCTTATGTCCTAATAATAAAATGTTTTTGATATTATTTAGTCTAATATATTTCTCGTAGTAAGCTTTAAGCTCTCCATCTCCAATTATAACTAAAAAAAAATCTTTAGATTCTGAATACAGATATTGAAATGCTTTAATTAGTTCTATCTGATTTTTTTGTTCAGTCAATCTTCCAACGCTAATGAAGCAAAAAAAATTTTTAAATATATAATCCAAATATTTTTCTATAGGCTCTAGTGATAACATTTTAATTTTACTTACAATAATAGGATTATTAATCTTAAAAATTTTTTTATGATCAATTCCTATTTTAGAGATTATTAAATCTTTTGATAATTCTGACATAGTTATTAATAAATCGGATTTAGAATAAAATTTTTTCCATAGAAAAATTCTCAATCTATTAAATTTGGGAAACCCCTGGATACTATTAATAAAAAAACAACCTTTTGGAAAAATACTTTTAATTAACAAAGGTATTAGACCAACTAAATTAATCATTATAACATCGGGTTTAATTTTAAAAATATAAAAAGAAAATTTTGGTAAAGCTAGAAAAGAAAATAAATATATTGATAACTTAGAAAAAAATCCTGTCTTAGGTAAAAATTTATTTATTCTAAAAATATCAATATAATTAAATTTATCATAATTTTTTTTATAAGAATCAAATTCTCCGAAAGTATTAATTATATATATTTCTGCTTTCCCATATCTGTTCAAAGATTCTGCTGAATGTAAAACAGCATTAAGTGTTCCGATATGACCGAGCAATGGAGACCAAAAAAGAATTCTACTATTTTTCATAATTGTATGTTTTTTATAATAATATAAAGATTATCAAAAAAAAAATATCACATTGTAATGAAAAAAAAGCTGCTGGTAGTTGTTCTTATGTGGAATAATTACAAAAATACAGAAAAATGCATCCTAAGTTGTCTAAAGCATAGCAAAAAGTATGATATTTATTATTTGCTTATAGACAATAACTCTTCCGACGGAAGCTATAAAAAACTTATTAGCAAATATAATTTTTTAGAGATAAAAAACAAAAAATTTTTTAAAATACCTCATAAAAAATTAAGTATTAGAAATTATAAAAACTTAGGATGTGGAATGGGACATAATCCTGGATATCAGTTTGGCATTAAAAATAATTTTAAATATATTGCAAGAATTGATAATGACATGTCATTTAAAAAAAAATTTTTCGATGAAAATATTGAGATTCTTGATAAAAATCCAAATATAAATGCAATTAGTCCAAAAATTTTATATCAAAATAAAAAAAATGTAATCTGGTGGAGAGGAACGACAATTGGAAATAATCTTAAATTTCAAACTTATATGAGAGACTACCCTTATAATTTAAAAGACTCTTATAAATTTAGTGGCATTATTGAAACAGATGCAATAGCAGGCTGTGCATCTATAATGAGAGTCTCAAGAATAAAAAAAATAGGTTTATCTGATGAAGATTTTTTTTATGGTCCTGAAGATGTTGAATTTTCCAGAAGAATGTATGATAAAAAAGGATCGTTAATGGTAAATTTAAATTCTAAAATCTATCATAAAATTGCGGAGAGTTTCAAAAATAAATTAATGAATAAACGACTATACTTTCATACTAAATATAATCTATTATTACTAAAAAAAATTGGGACCCAATCAGATAAACTATTTGGCTATACAATTAGTATTATTAAATTAATAATTTATATATTTTTATTTTACTCAAAAAAACAAAGAAATAAGATTATTCCTGTGAGTAGAGCTTATATAGATTTCTTCATATTCAATAGACTGGGAAAATATGATCGAGATAATAATGGTTAATAACAAATCTAGATAAAATTAAATATTATCATTTATCTGTTACATTGATCATTTTCCTGACAGCAGGAAGTTCATTATACTTTTTTTATTAAAATAACTTAAGTTGATAACTGTGACTAGATTACTACTTAATTATATTTTTCTAAATCAATAATCCTATCGAAATATTTTATTAATTCTTTTTTATGGGAGGTAACTATTATAATCTTATTTTTCTTGATAGAATTAAGATAGTTAAATAAATTTTTTTCATTTAACTGATCCAAGGCAGCCGTTGGCTCATCTAACAAAATAATGTCAGGGTTGTTAAATATTGTTCTTATAAAAGATATACGTTGTATCTCACCACCAGACAATTTTTTAATAGAAAGAATTGATTCATTTTTCAAAAATGAAGAATTGATAAATTTGTTAAGTTTGAATTTTTTCAAAAGAAAGGATATTCTGCTGATATCTTCTTGATTATTTTTAAAATTTAAATTTAAATTTAAAGTTAAATTTGAAATTAAATTATCGTCCATAACAATGGGATTTTGAGAAAGGTATGATAGTTTAAAGATTTTGTAAATTTTTTTTGATTTATAATTACTTTTATTAAAATACAAAAAGCCTTTATGTGGAGGTACTAGGCCTGAAATAATATTTAATAAAGTTGTTTTGCCTAGTCCACTTTGTCCATAAATTGCGTAAATATTACCTATTTTAAATTCGTAACTAAAATTCTTTAGAACATTAATTACTTTATCCTCATTAATAAATTTATGAGAAATATTCTTTAATTTAATTCTTTTTAAAATTGTATTAAATCTATTGTTGCCTTCACTCGGAGACTGTATAATAGATCTATTCAAATCTTTATAAATTAGTCTAAAACTCTCTAAATTATAAAAAATTCCTGAAAGATTAGAAGAAAGTCTGCTAAAAGATGGCAAAATCCTTAATCCCATTAATGCTAAAATTGAAAATTTAGATATATAATCGTTAATATTTAAATTGCTGTTAACAAAATTAAAATAGAAAAATAATAAAAGCCCAAATTCAAAGAGTATCTTTGGAGAAATATTTATAACTCCTGAAATCGCTTTTGATTTATAATATTTATAAATATATTCGCTAAATTTTGTTGCAAAATCTTTGCTTTTTCCTTTTAATTTAATCTCCTTAAAAATTGAAAAACTTTCATTTAATAATTTAAATGAAAATTCTTCGTTATCGCTTCTTATTTTACCGTAGTTAGATGATAATTTTAATAAGAGTAAAATTGATAATAAAATAGATATTGTTAACAAAACCTCATGGTAAGTAATTACGAGCGAAATTAAAGATAAGGAAAATATGATAACAAAAAATATATAAATAAATTCACCAAAAGCACTTAATAAAGAACCTAAGATTCCATTAAAAATATTCTCATTATCTCTCAAAATATTTTTTATATATATAGATGTATTATTTTTTATAAAAAAAACGTAATCAGATCTCAATTGAAAATTAAATAAATCAACTGCTTTTTTCGCAACTAAATTATAAATAACTGTAAAAAGGAAATAATTTTGAAAAATATAAATTAAATTTTTTAAAACTAAAGTAACTATTAATAGCAAAATATATAATTCAATAATATTGTCGGTAACAAACAATGATTTAAATCTAACAATGAACTGTTCTAAAATAGTATTACTAAGCGGTTGCTGGTTCTGATTTAAAATCAAAAAAACAAGTGTAATAAACAAAACTTCCAAAATTAAATTTAAAAATATTAAAAAATAATTAAAAATAATTTTAAACCAGTCTTTGAAACTTAAATGATTAAAAAAAAATTGAATAATAAATCGTAAATTCATTTTTAGAGTAAAAAGTTAAATTTTTGAAATTAATTTTTGAAAATTATTGTATATAAAAAGACTAATTCATAAGTATTAAATATTCAACAAGAATATTATTGTTAATAAATTAAATTAATAAAAAAAATTAAACATCATTTTCAATGATTTCAACAATAAAAGCTTTTAGAAATAACCGCATCTGTGTATTTGATAGAATAATTTTTTTTTAATAATTTAAAAAAATTTAACTGACGGTAATCTGGATTAAAAAAATTATTTTTTACATTTAGAGTCATTTCTTTAGCCGCAAAAAGAATATCATTTTCATTATTATCAATAATACTAATATTTTTTTTTTTACATAATTCTGGATATAAGTGAAAATTATTTTTAAATATTTCTAAAATGTTTAAAAAATATTTTTTTTCATGATTATAAAATTTTTTAAAAATAAATCTGTCTTGTTTTTTTATTAAACCGCATATATTTATTGGTAGAGCATTCGTTAAAAGAAATGGTGTATCTAGTAATGAATCGTAATTCATTGGTCCGCTTTGATTACAAATAAAAAAATAACTATTTTTAATAATCAAAAACTGCAATTTTTTATCTAATTCTGTATTTATTTCTAATTCAATATATTTATTATTATTAATATTTAGCTTTGAAGAATTTGAGTGAGTAAATCTTATAACAACTAAATTTTTTCTTAACAAATATAATATTGTTTTTTTATAAGAATTAATATCGCTACTTCTGTTAGATTTAAAATTATAAAAAAAAGAGTCTCTAATATGAAGTGAAACTATTTTTTTGTTCTCTATCTTCATTTTTTTTAAAAAATTTTTATATTCATAACTGGATATGTAGTTTAGAGCGCATTTATAATCCTTAAAAACTTTATTATAATCTGCATGAATCTTGTTATATTTGCTAAGTGCATTGGTTACTTCTCCAGACCACGGTTCTAGAGAACTTAATCTGCAATGAATCAAGGGATAAAAAAATAAATAAATAAAAAAATTTGAGGTGTAAAAAAAAAGTTCTTTTTTGTATAGATCAAATATAAAATTATTTACTCTAAGAAAATTTGGCGCAAGAGCTATTAATTTATATTTTTCATTAAGTTTATTATTTTTTGTAACAAAATCTAATTGATGAACAAAAGCACCAATTTGTTCATAATTAATATGTAAAATTCTAAAATTAAAAATATAAAATAAAATAATTATCGGTGTATATAAAATCTGAACAACACTTATTATAGAGTGTTTCAATAATATAAATAAATTCAAAAAACTTATATTATTTTTTTTAATAGTGAAAATTAAACGTTCTATTAATGTAAATCTTTTACGAAAAATTACGCGATTATAATCTACTGGCGGCAAAGGACTAAGCAGTAACTTTAAATACCGATTAATATCAATATTTTTTAATATCATTAGAATATTATTGTAATTTAAGAATAATTAATAAAATTTAAAACATTTTAATTAGAGGTCTAATTACTATGCCACGCCTCATATCTGATATCGCTAAATTAATTTCTTTTAATGAGTATGATCTAGTAAAATAAATACTATCAATATTTTTGAAACAATTAATGATCTTATTCATAAATTTAATATCTCTTTTAAAAACTGTCCCCCCTCCCCAAGATCCTTGTATTTTTTTTCCACTTATTAAATCAAACGGATCTAATTTAATTTTTGAATATTTTTTTGGATGTGTGGCAAATATTACTTTACCATTTTTTTTTATCATTTTAATAGATCTTTCTATATTAGAAACTACACCTGAAGATTCAATGACATAATCATAAAAATCATTAAATTTCCTATTTTTAATAACTGCCGAGTTATAAAAATTGATATTTTTATATTTAATTTTTTTTTTTATAAAATACATACGTTTTTTATTTTTATCAAAAACATCAATATGTTTTGCTTTTAAGTATAACGATGCCAACAATGAGGACAAACCTACACCGCCCATGCCAATAATTGCCAAAATTTTATTTTTATTAATTTTAATTTCATTTTTAATCATGCCTGAGCCTGTTGGCAAAGCGCATCCTAGTAAAACTCCTGTTTTATAAGTGATATTTTTTGGTAACTTAAAGATTCTATTTTCTGATATGACGCTGTAATTACTTAATGTAGTAATTTTTCCTGAATTAATCTTTATTTCTTTTTTATCACGTGATGTATAAATTGCATTACAAGCATCTATTCCTTGAGATTTTATCCATGAAACAAATACTCTGTCCCCAATTTTTAATCTTTTTACATTTTTTCCAATTTTAATTACCTTGCCTGTCGCCTCATGACCAAGCATATGAGGCAAATAATCCTTATTACTTCTATCTCCATTTATTTCAAATATCTGACTTCCACATAAACCGCTAAAATATATTTGCACTAAAACTTGGCCCTCCATTAAATCAGGAAAAGAAACTTTATAAACTTTAAGTTTTTTTTTAAACTTCTCTAATACTGCCGCTTTCAAATAATCTCTCATTTTTATTTAAAGATATAATTATTTTTAATATTAAAATAATACAGATACCAAAAACTAAAAAAATTTATTTTTTTTTATTTTTTTATTTTTCAAATATTTTTGTCTAATGAATTGGCTCATACAGTGCATGGTAATTTGAAAAACATCTTCAACTATTCCGTAGTTGCTAATATTTACATGAAAATTAATATCAGAATTTGTTTTTAAATAACCGCCTTGAAATCCTGTAAATCCAATAATTTTTACTTTCATTTTCTTAGCTAATTTTATGACTCTAATAATATTTTTTGAATTACCAGAGCAACTCAATAACACTATCAAATCGCCTGCCTTTGCCAAATTATCAAGCTGAAATTCAAATATTTTATCATAGCCAAGATCATTTGCTATTGCGGATAGCAAAGAAGGATTAGAATTTAGGCTTATAATTTTTGGTTTAAAATAAGTATCAGAAGAAACTCCTTTCATAAAATCACAGAGAAAATGATCTGCAATAGATCCTGAGCCTCCATTTCCGCAAATAAAGATTTTTTTTTTATTTATAATTTTTCTATGAATTTCATTAGATATGCTGATTAATTTATTTAGATTCTTATTTTGTAAAAAATTATTAAGAACGCTAAAATAACTCTCGAAAAAAAGACGGGATTCTTTAAATATCTTAATAGGAAATTTATTCATATAAAATTAAGTAATTATTATATAATACAAATATATATGAATAAAAACAAAGTAATAATTTTTGGCATCGACAGTGATATTGGCAACAAAACAGCAGAAATTTTTAAAAGCAAGAATTACGAAGTTATTGGTTTTTCTAAAAATTTACGAAATAAAAATTTTAAAAATATTAAATGCAATTTTGAAAATGTAGAGAATATAAAAAAAAAAATTTCAAAAGTTAATTTTCAGAAAATAAAATCAATATTAATTTTTATAGGAAAATTTAAAAAATCTCAAAATAAAATAAGCTCCGATAGAACAAAAAATTTCTTAATAGTAAATAACATTTTTGAATCTATTATTAAAAAAATTTTAATAAGAAATTTACCTATTAGAGTTATTACTATCACTTCTCTTGACTCTTATATGCCAAATATTAATTCATTTAAGTATTCTTTGGATAAAACAAGAGTATCTATGCTGATAAAACTTTACCAAAAAAAATATAAAAAATTTAATGTAAATTTTGATGAAGTTGCGCCCGGTCCAACTAATACGAAAATGAGAATTAGTAAAAAGGAAAATAAAGGAAATATCTTAGATCCAAAAGATATTGCAAATTTATGCTGGTTGCTCAGCGAAATTAACATCAAAACTAGTTTTGATCCTATTAAAATTTATTCAAAAAATTTTATTTTTTACGAAAGATAAAAAATAAGACCAATTTTTTTGTTATTTTTAAAAAAAAATATACTAAAAAAAAAAAGACGCTAAAAAAAAAATTAATATAAGAAAAAAGAAAAAAATTAAAGAAATATTTAATATTTAAATTATTATTTTTTTTATATCCATTGTTAACTGAAAAAGTTTTTAAATAATTAAATGAATTAATTCCATCTACATTTTTAATTATAAAAATTAGTTGAAAATAAATTCTTTTTAAAAATAAGAAAAATAAATTATTTTCTCTAAAAATATTATCAGACTGATCTTTTGTATCCTCCAAAGAAAGTAGCAAAGCTTCTTGAGGATATATTGTATATTGGTTTAAGAACTTATTGCCTAAGGAAGTATCAAAATTATAAATATTTTTAAAATTTAAATATAAACTATTTTTAATACAGGCCTTCGGATTTAGCGCTATCGGTGATAAATGAATATTCTTATAATATATATTATTTCCAATTTGGAAGTAATATCTTGGGCAATGTTTTTTATAAAAATTATTGTTAAAAAATAGTTCGTGATAAGATTTCTTCAATGATTTAAATTTAATTTTTAAAAGAACATCTTCAGTTATATCTATATTATTTTTTTGTAACCTAATTAAATCTTTTTTAATATAATCAAGTAATATCTCATTGGATGGCAAAACAATCATATTTGTATGGGTAATTTTATCTAAAATTACTGACCATAAATTAATTGAATGAATTTCGTCTGGAGAAATTTGTACGCAAATTGAATTTTTTTTATAAGCATCTATTATAATTTTTTTTTGGAAGAAACCAAGTAATCTCCATACTGAAATTTTATTAATCTTATTTTGATTATGCGTTTTAAAATCAAGTAATTTATAATTTATTTGTTTCTCATAAAAAAAATTAGATATCTTTCTTTGATATGATTTTTTTAATGAACTTTTGTGAGTAAATAAAATAATAGTATGCTTAAAAGAATCAAAATTTGATGGTTTTTTTTTAAAAAAACTAGGTAGAGAAAAATTAATTAACTTATCTAAATATTTATCTCCATAACATAAAATATAATAATTAATTTTTAACAAATTATTTTTTATGAAAATAAATCAACTTTTTATTTTTTAAAAAATTAAAATTATCATAAACCCATTTATAGGTTAAAGTTAGCCCAAGATCTAAACTAAATTCTTCCTTCCAGGACAATTCTTTTCTAATTTTCTTTGAAGAAATATTATAATATCTATCTTCACCTATTCGTTCTTTAGTAATAATTATATTATTTTGAAAGTTTTTATTAACAAGAATGCATATTTTTTTTACAAGTTCTTTAACACTTATCATTTTAGTAGATGAGATATGATATATTTCTCCGGTAATTCCTTTTTTCATAACAAGAATATTACCTTTGGAAACATCATCTATAAAAGTAAATATTTTTTGCGATCGCCCACCTCCATGCAAGGGAATTTTTTTATTCTGTAATAATAATATTAATGACTTAGGAATAATTCTATATAATTGCTGGCAGGGGCCGTAAACATTTGATGATCTTATAAATTTTACAGGAAATTTATAGGTTTTAAATAAAGTTAGCAAATATAAATCAAAGCTGCCCTTGGATGCCGCATATGGAGATGAGGGATTATAATTAAAACTCTCAAAAACTGGATTTTTGACAGTTCCATAAACTTCTGGAGTAGAAATCTGTATGTAGTTATCAATAAAATCAAATTTTCTAATTTTTTCCAAAAGATTAATCTGGCTAACTAAATTTGTCCTAAAATGATCTATTGGAAAATCAAAACTTGACTTCACCTCTCCTTGTGCGGCAAAATTAAAAATATTATTTATTTTTTCTTTTTTTATTAGTTTAGAAATATCTTGGGTATTATTATTAATATCATAATTATAAAAGCGAAAATTTTTTAATTTTTTATGATTTTTATAAGGAAGAAAAGCTGAATTATATTCTTTGGACCTACTTACGCCAATCACGTCGTACCCTTCTTCTAATAAATTTTTGACTAAATTTGAACCACTAAATGAATTGCTACCGATAACTAATATTTTCATTTCTTTTGGAAAAAATTATTAATAGTTTCCGAAATATATTTAATCTCTTTAATTTTTAAAAATTGATTAATAGGTAATGAGAGAATTTTATTCGATTGATCAACTGTGTTTGGTAAATGATTTTTTTCTTTAAATTTATTTACAAATGCCTTTTGTTTGTGAATAGGTATTGGATAATGAATTGCAGTCATAATTTTTTTATTTTTTAAATGCTCAATTAATTGATTTCTTTTTTTTTTTATATGCACAACAAATGTGTGATAAGTATTAAATTCATTTTTTGTTTCCGCTGGTATAAACACTTCGTGGGTTGTAATAAATTTTCTGTATAATTTTGCATTATTTCTTCTTTTTTTTATTATTTCATTAAGTTTCTTAAATCTTTTAACTAAGATTGAAGCCATTAAAGTGTCAAATCTAGAAACATATCCAAATTCATCTACATAATTTCTATTTTTTATTCCATGGTTTCTTAATTTAATAATTCTTTCATAAAATTTTTTTGAATCCGTTAGAATTAATCCACCATCTCCTAGACTATTAAAATTTTTAAGCGGATGTAATGAAAAGCAACCTATATCTCCGAAAGTTCCAGCAGACTTATTTTGATACTTTGATCCAAAGGCTTGCGCAGCGTCTTCGATAACTTTTAAATTATATTTTTTAGCAATCTTTAATATGGGAGACATATCGCATACTCTTCCTGTCAAATGAACTGGCATTATACACTTGGTTTTTTTAGTTATTTTACTCTCAATTTTATAAGGATCCATGTTTTGATCATCTTTAACATCAACAAAAATAGGCTTTGCTCCCAAATGAACTATACTGGCTACAGATGCTATAAAAGAATTTGATACAGTTATAACTTCGTCGCCTCTTTTTATACCAACAACGTGCAAAGCTAATGTTAAGGCGTCTGTTCCTGAATTTAAAAGAGCACAAAATTTTGATTTTGTGTATTTTTTTATTAATTTTTCTAATTTAATATTTTCCTCTCCTAAAATAAAATTACTTTTTTTTAAAACAGATTTAACAGATTGTATAATATCTTTTTTTTCTTCTTCAGACTGTTTTGTTAAATTTACGAATGAAATCATCTTATTAAGAATTTTTATAAAAATCTTTTACAGTTTGAATCACATAATCTAACTGTTTCTTTTTTAAATATTGGTCTACGGGGAATGAAATAATATTTTTACACTGAAAATCTGTATTTGGAAAATCGCCCTTTTTATGACCCAAAAACTTGAGTCCTTCCTGCAAGTACAGTGGTTTAGGATAATGAATCTTACATTCAATGCCTTTGTTTAAACAATATCTTAATAATCCATCTCTATTCTCTGCGTAGATTACATATAAGTGAAAAACATTCTTATTTTCTTTATATCTTTTGGGTATTTTTAGTTGTTTAATTTGAGAAAAATTTTGATCATAATAAGTTGCGTTTAATATTCTTTGATTTGTAAGCTTTTTAACATCTTTAATTAAACAATTTCCAACAGCTGCTTGAATGGTGTCTAATCTAGAATTGTAGCCTGTTATAATAAATTCATCTCTATTAATAAGACCATGATTTCTTAGTAATTTTAATTTTTCATAAATCTTTTTGTCATTTGTAGTAACAACGCCACCATCAGACCAAACATTCAAATTTTTTAGCGGGTGCAAAGAGAAGCACCCAGCAACACCCCAGGTACCAGAATTTTTTTTATTAAAACTTGATAAGATTCCTTGACAAGCGTCTTCGACGATAGGTATTTTGTATTTTTTAGATATAAGTGTAAGCTTAGTCATATTTACTGCATAACCAGTAAAATGTACTGGCATAATGCATTTGGTTTTTTTTGTTATTTTTTCCTCAATTTTATCAGTATCTAGACAATAGTTGTCTAAAACATCAACAAAAACAGGTTTTGCTCCAAGCTCGCAAATGCCTCCAACCGTTGCAACGAATGTATTTGCGGCAGTTATAACTTCATCTCCTCTTTTTACTCCTATAGCAGCCAAAGATAATTTAATTGCGTCGGTTCCGGAATTAACTCCAACTGAAAATTTTGTTCCTATTAATTTTGCAAATTTTTTCTCAAAGGTTAATAATTCTCTTCCCAAAGTAAAATCACCAGATTTAACAACATTGGATACTTTCTTTAAAATACGATCAATATTTTTAAATTGCTGCGGGAGATATGAGTACCTTACTTTCCATCTTTTCATATTAAAATGGTCCTTTAAAATTTAAATCTGGAAGATCATGTGGTACTTTTAACAAGAGCTTATCACACTCAGTAATAATTTTTTTTTGTGTAGATTTTTTAACTGATAAAATTTTACAAGCTTCTACACATATGTCTTTAACTGTTACATAATAATCTTTGTTTAAATAATGAGAGCTTGGTGTTGGAAAATCTTTACAAGCTAATCTAACAGGTGCATTTTTTAAATTTATCTTTTTTTCTAAAATATTAGCAAATATTTCCGACCCAACACCAAAACTTTTCCAACCGTTATCAACAAATAATAAATTTTTAGTTTTATTAAGTGAAGTAAAAAGTTTTTTTAAATTTAAAGGCCTTAAAACTCTTAAATCTAATATTTCTAAACTAATTCCAAATTTTTTTAAAATTTTTTCTGCTTTTAAACTCTCTATCAGCATTATAGATGAAGAAAGTATAGTTAAATCCTTGCCTTTCTTTTTCAAACCAATGCTGTCGTTTAAAGAAATTTTATAGAATTTTTTACTATAATTAGAAGAATAATTATGAAGCCACCTATGTTCAATAAAAACTACTGGATTCTTATCAAAAATGCTTGAAATCATTAATCCTTTGCAATCATGAGCCGTCGACGGGACAACAACTTTTAATCCTGGAAAATGAGAAAAAACCGACTCTAAGCTCTGAGAGTGTTGTGGTCCTTGACCCCACCCCCTACCAATAATCAATCTTATAACTATTGGAATATTCATCGTTCCTCCATACATAAAATGCCATTTTGATGCATTGTTAATTAGTTGATCAAATGCCAATAGTGAAAAATCTACTCTTGCATGAATAAATATTGCCTTTTTACCAAGCAAAGACATTCCTATCTGTATTCCTGTCATTGCATTTTCTGAAACTGGCGTTTCTATAACTCTTTGGGGCCCAAATTTTTTCAAAGCTTGACGAGTAGTATTAAATATAGCCTTTGGATCGGTTACTCCTTCACCCATAATTAATACATTTTTATCTTTTTGCATTGATTGAACGAATGCATCGCTCATAGCATCGGTAAATAAATTATTCTTATTTGGCATATTCAAGTTTTGATAATTTTAATAATGAAAATGGTTTAGATTTCTTTGCGTTAATAAAGCTGGTGATTATTTCTTGCTTGACTGAATTGCAAAATTCTAAATATTCATTTGAATTAAATCTTTTAATTTTTTTTAACCTTTGTATTTCAATGGAAATAGGATCTTTTTTTAACCAATAATTAATCTCCTCTTTTGGTCTATATTTTAAATCATCATCATTGTTAGGTCCACAATGCTCTAGATATCTGTAAGTGTTAGAATAAATAAACACGGGACCTTTTGAAATTGCATAACTTCTTGCTTGTAATGCTTTTTTTTCGATATCGTGAACATTGTTATTTAGTGGCTTAATAAATTTTATGTTTAAAGACTCTACTATTTTTTTAAGATTCCTATTTCCCTGTCTAGCATTAATAGATGTGTAAACTGAATATTTATTATCTTCGCAGACAAAAATTACTGGTAGCTTTTTTAAAGCGGCAAAATGCAAACTCTCAAAGAATACCCCCTCTTCGGTTGCCGCATCACCAAAATAAACAACGGATACATTTTTTTTATTTTTTAATTTCAAAGCGTATCCTATTCCGACACCTATCGGTATGGAACCTGCTACTATTGGTATTGAAGAAAGATGATTTATTGACTTGTCATATAAGTGCATTGATCCTCCAATTCCTTTGCAAGCACCATCTTCTTTTCCATATAATTCCGAAACAAGTTTCTGAATTGACCCCCCTTTGGCAATGTAATGAGCGTGGCATCTATGAGTGCTCACAATATAATCGCTAAAATTTAGGGATTTACTTACTCCTACCGGGACAGCTTCTTGACCTATAGATAAATGAATTGGGCATCTCATTTCTTGTTTATAGTATTCCTTAGCAATTTCCTCTTCGATAATTCTAATCCTTGCTAACCCAAGTAAATTAGACATATAAATGTTTTTACCTTTTATCATAAAAACTTTTCATTACCTCGACATTAAAAAAAAATTTAGAATTAAATGGATTAATTATAATTCCATTTTTAAAACTTTCATATAAGCTTTGTATAGCGTCTTCAACTGTATATTCAGGTCTAAAATTTAAAATCTTTTCGATCTTTTTTGAAGTAATTCTGTAAGATCGATTGTCATTTGAAGATGTTGTTTCTATTTGAAAATTTTTGTTTACCACTTTTTTAACTAATAAAGCAATGTCTTTTATTTTTAAATTTTCATATCCAACATTAAATACCTGTCCATTAATTAAATTAGAATCATATTCCAAAGATTTTAAATAAAAATTAATCATATCTAAAATATTTAGGTTGGGTCTAAATTGCTCACCACCAAAAATGGTAATTTTATTTTTAAAATAAGCATGGGAGGTTAAAATATTTACACTTAGATCGAGTCTTAATCTCTTTGAATAACCACAAATCGTTGCCGGTCTAACTACCGTTCCTACAAAATTCTTATCATTATATTTTAATAATATATCTTCACACAAAGCTTTATATTTTGAATAATCAGTCAAAGGTTCTAGTGATAAATTTTCAGTTACCTGCTCTTCTTCTTTGACTCCATAAACGCTTGATGATGAAGCATAAATAAATCTTTTTACACCATTATCTTTTGAAATCTTTACTAAACTTTCAAAGCAATCAAAATTAATTGATTTTCCTAATCCAGGGTCCAGTTCAAAAGATGGATCATTCGAAACACAGGCTAAATGAATAATTGCATCAACTTTGTTATTAATGATAACTTTTTTAAATTTTTCTAAATCACGTATATCTGCTTTTTCAACTATAATATTATCTAAACAATCTTCAAATAAAGTTTGCGGATCTCCATACCAAAAAGTATCATATATAATAACTTTTTTACTCTTTCCTAATAATTTGTGAGCAAGCATTGTTCCTACATACCCAGCTCCACCTGTAATTAAAATATTTTTAAGCACTGTCGTAATTTTGTATTAATATTGATTTACAAGTTTACATTCTATCGTTATTTTTGTTCTATGAGTCATTTTGATACGGGATACTTTAAAGTAAAAATCTCAAAAAGAAAGCTGATATCAAAAAAAAGAGATATTACAAATCGAATAATTGCCTGGGGTCTTGATAAGAATTATTATGATGGGAAAAGAATAAATGGATACGGTGGCTATAATTATGATGGAAGGTGGAAAAAGTTTTTGCCAAGAATTATTAAAAAATATAAATTAAATAAAAATTCAAAAGTTTTAGACCTTGGCTGCAAGAAAGGTTTTTTTATGAAAGACTTAGAAGACTTAGTTCCTGGTATAAAAATCTATGGGATTGAAGATCATCACTATGCTATAAAAAATTCACACCCACAAGTTAAAAGAAAAATAAAATATTCTGAATATTATAATCTACCATTTAAAAATAAGGAAATAGATTTTATATTCGCATTTAATTCAATTTACACTCACAATCTTAGAAATGTCATCGACTCACTTAAAGAAATGCAGAGAGTCGGAAAAAAAAATTATGTCGTTTTAGCATCGTACGAGAATGAAAAAGAAAGAAATGCATTTTTAGACTGGACTGTAATTGGCACGACTATTTTACACAAAAAAGATTGGCTTAAATTATTCAAATTTATTGGTTACAAAGGCGATTATTATTTTTCTACAGCAAAAACTTTAGGCTTATTATAATAAAGTGAAAAACGTCATTGTTACTGGGGGGTGTGGTTTTATTGGTAGCCATTTAACAGAGTTTTTAATTACCAAAGGTTTTAAAGTTTATATTATTGATAATCTTTTTTCTGGAAAAAAAGAGAATATAATTAGATCAAAAAATATTATTTTCATAAATCAAAATATTTTAAATAAAAAAAAAATATTATCAGTTCTTAAAGGTAAAAAAATATTTGCAATTTTCCATCTAGCTGCAATGGCAGATATTGTTCCCTCTATAATTAATCCAGAAAAATATATTGAAATCAATGTAATGGGGACAACTAAAATTTTAGAACTTGCTAGAGAAAAAAAAGTGAAAAAATTTATTTATATTGCTTCATCGTCTTGTTACGGAATACCTAAAAAATACCCAACTAAAGAATCGTCAGAAATTAAATGTGAATACCCATATGCCCTAAGTAAAAATTTAGGAGAACAAATAACAATGCATTGGAATAAAATTTATAATTTAGATTGTAACTCCATTAGACTATTCAATGTATATGGGCCTAGATCACGAACCTCTGGTGCGTATGGTGCAGTTTTTGGTGTTTTTCTAGCGCAAATTTTAAAAAAATTTCCTTTAACCGTTGTAGGGGACGGTAGCCAATCTAGAGATTTTACTTATGTAACTGATGTCGTTTCTGGTATTTTTGAGGTCTTCCGAAAAGGTAGGAGTGGTGAAATTTATAATTTAGGCACGGGAAAAGGAACTACGATAAATAAAATAATTTCATTGTTAAAATATAAAAAACGAACTCAGTTACCCGTTAGACCTGGTGAGCCTGCAAAAACACTTGCTTCTATAGTTAAGATAAAAAAGGACGTTAAATGGAGTCCAAAAACTGATATTGAAGAAGGAATTAAAAATTTATTAAAAAACATTAATTACTGGAAAGGTGCTCCTATTTGGACAAAAAATACAATTAAATCAGTTACAAAAGATTGGTTTAAATACCTAAAAAGATGAATAAAATTTTAAAAGATCAAAAATTAGCGGAATTAATAATTAAATTTAAAAAAGAAAAAAAAATTACCGCGCTACTGCATGGTGTCTTTGATGTTTTACACATAGGACATATTAAATATTTTGAAGACATTAAACGTTACTGTGATGTTATTATTGTTTCTGTTACAGATGACCCTTTTGTAAACAAAGGTCCTGGCAGACCTCTTTTTAACATAGAGGAAAGAATGAAAATGATAAGCTCGATAGAAAGTGTTAATTTTGTTACAATTAGCAGATCGGAAACAGCTGAAAAAATTATAAAAACAATAAAACCAGATTTATTTGTAAAAGGCAAAGATTATAAAAATAAAAAAAATGATCTCTCAAAAAATATAAATAAAGAAATTAAAGCGATTAAATCTGTGGGAGGAAAATTTTTAACTACTGAATCTCCTTTGCACTCCTCATCAAAAATCATTAATGAAGAAACAAATATTTTATCTGAAGATTTAAAAAAGTTTTTAAAAATAATAGATAAGGAAAAGATAAGGAAAAATTATTTTTCATTACTTGAAAATATAAATAATAAAAAAATATTAATTATTGGAGAACCAATAATTGACGTATATAATTATGTAAAAATTCAAGGAAAGTCTTCTAAAAATAACATCCTTTCCTCAAAGCATATATCGACAGATGAGTTTGGAGGGGGTACTTTTCTTGTTGCAAATACTATTGCAGAGTATGGAAGTAATATTGATTTTTTGACTTTTTATAATCAGTATAACAAAAAATACATTAAAAAATTTTTATCTAATAAAAATATTAATTTAAAATTAATCAAAGATAATAAAATTAAATTCCTTATTAAAAAAAGATTTATAGATCAATATTCTAATAATAGACTTTATCAGATTAATTATAATGACGAAACCTCTCTAAATAAAGAAGCTGGTAGAAAAATTAATAATTATTTAAAAAAAAATCATAAAAAATATGACTACATTGTAGCTTTTGATTTTGGACATAATTACTTTTCAGCAGAAGTTGTTAATATTCTTAATAAATTACATAAAAAAACATTTATCAATTGCCAGAGCAATTCTTCAAATTTTGGATATAATTTAATTAATAAATACAAAAAGGCTTTAACTATAGCAATGGATGAGCAGGAATTTCGCTTGTCCGTTCAAGATAAAAATACCGACGTAAAAAACTTAATAAAATCAAATAGAAAGTTAATAAATAAATTTAAAAATTTTGTAATAACAATGGGTAAATTTGGCTGTTATCATTCGTCAAATGGGTTGGTTAACTTTATACCTGCAGTATACTCTACATTTAAAGACACAACTGGAAGTGGTGATGTATTTTTTTCAATTTATATATCTTTAAAAATAACAAATAAATTTAGCGATAATGAGGCCTGTTTAATATCCCATTTGGCAGCTGGTTTGCATGCGAATTATATTGGAAATGAAAAAAAATTTAACAAAAAAACATTGTACAAGGCTTTAGATCTAATTCTAAAATAATTCTGGCCAAAAATTATTTATTATATAAAATTCACGTGAGGTGGGATAGCGCCCCGTGGCTTACTAATCTTTGTTTCATTCTTCAGATGTTTATCTAGGGCCTCGTTAACTTTATGCTGAAGGCATAATGATCCGCACATTTTTTGAGCATTAAATTCTGGTGAAGATAAATATCTCATTACATCCCAATATCTTTCCGATGACCAAATATCTTTGAATCTTTGCTCAGTAATATTTCCTATATGAAATTTTTTATATCTGTCATTAAATAACATTCCGCAAGGGGCAATTAAACCAGAGCCAGAAATTTGCAACATAAAAGGAGCTCCATAACATCTTTGATAACTCCTTGTTCCTTTATCACCAATCTTAGACCATTTAATCACCACTTTATAAGTATCATCTGAATAATTTTCCGCTTCACGTAATTTGCCATAAAGTTTTTCATAGGCCCCATATTCTATTCCCAGATCCCCATCTTCATTATCAGAACAATGTTTTATAATAGCATAATCAGGTCTTAACTCTTTGCCTAATTTAGCTAAAGGAATAATCTGATCTTCATCTTTTGGCATGAGGACCATTTGCATTCCTATTGTACATTTTAAATTATTTTCTTTTTTAATGCTAACCATGTCTTTTATATTTTCACAAACACGATCAAATGATTTTTCTTTTGTACCCATAATTTCTGCATATCGTTTTCTTTCTCCGGCAGAAAAATTAACTCTGAGATAAGTAAGATAAGGTAAAATTTCGGCTGATTTATTTTTTGTTAGCACAAAACCATTTGTGCCAACAGCCATTGATAACCCTAATTCATATCCATATTTGCAAGCTTCTGTAAAAACTGGAGAAATTGTACTTTCTCCATCGGATACAAAACTTATACCTTTGACTCCTATCTCTGCACAATCATCCAAGAATTCAAAAATATTTTTTTTATTTATAACCTTTCTTTCATTCTCTTGAAACATTGCGTAACAAAAACCGCAGGAGTAATTGCAGGCTCTAGTTAAAGCCATATCAATAGTTATTGGTGCTATTCTTTCTCCACGTTCCCATGCAGCTAATCTATCAGCGTGCCAACTGATTTTAGTTCCATCTAAAATTAAATCCTGAAAATCATTCATAAAGTTCTTAAAATATTTTCGTCTTTTCTATTAATGTAATATACTTCAAATTTTACTTTCAATCTATCTTTTAAAAAAGACTCTAATAAAAAAAAAATTTCGTTATTAATTTTTGTAGATAGATTACTATTAAAATTAAAAAATAATTTATTAAAATTTGATATACTTGCAAGATAAAGATCATGGCTATTTGTATATTTTTTTTTAAAATATTTTAAATATTTATTAATTTTATAAGACCTTTCTTTATCGCTTAGGTTCTCCCAAAATTTGGGAATCTTATAATCATAAAAGTTTAATCCAAACTTAGTAGGATTTTTTTTTATATAATCTAGATAAATTTTATCAATTATATCTTGAAAATATAAAAAAATTGCCCCAGCACTATTTTTTAAAATTATACCTTTATTTTTAACAATAGTCTTTGGTCTTAAATTAAACTCAATCTGATTTAACAAATGATCTTTTGCTTCGTTGATAGGTAAATTTACAGCAACACATAAAAAATATTTACTAAAAAGATCTAAAATAGTATTTTTTTTTTTCGTTTCAAAAATTCCATCAATTATATAGTGGTTGTTAGGGTTTATTAATAACTCTACATTATAGCTCTTGTCTTTATAAATGGCTTTAACGAGTGAAGAGTTTTGTCTAATTATATTTGGAAAAGTTTTTTTTATCTTTATTTTTTTTAATGTTTCTAAGTAATTTTTTTTTAACAATGTAGTTGTTAATTTTTTATTTTTATTAGTTTTTATATATTTTTTTCTAATTTTTTTAATTTTATAATTTTTAAATTTAATAGATTCTCTTGAAAATTTTATATTAAGGTCGCTATATCGTGAGAATCGAATAGAAAAGCTGTCTTCTAAAAATTTAATTTTACCATAGGATTTAAATGATTTAAAAAATAAATCTTTGTTTATTAAATTATATAAGTTTTTGTCAAAAACAATTTTTATGTCCTGGAAATCTGCTGAGTCAATCAAGTTTGAGATACTTTTATTAATATCCTCGTTAGGAACCCACAATGAAAGTTCTTCTTTATCTCCGAATGATCTAAGTTTATTTAATAAATTGTCTTGATAATTTTTATATAAAAGATTGTAATCAAATACTCTTAGTTTATTTTTCATATCATTCTTACTGTATAATACAGTACTTATGTTTATTAGTGAAATTTCTTTGATTAGGAAACTTATAATCTTTAAAAATTATTTTTCTTTTGATTTTTTTTGATAATTTTTTAAAATATTTATAATTATTAACTCCTTCAAACGAAGTATTGAAAGTAAATAATGAAAAAACAGAGTCTTTTATTAAAGGCTCTAACAATTTTCTTTTTGTCAAAGGCATCTCATTCAAAGAATTAAACCCAACAACAAAATATCGATTTTTTATATTATTTTTTAATTTTTCAGGTTCTGTTGCGAAATATATTTTTTTTATTGTAAAATATTTTTTTAATAAATTATAAATATTTTGTTGCAAATGTATCATATAATCTAAATCATAAAAAAAAATTAATTTCTTATTATATAATGAATATAACAATGAATTAAAACCTAACCCAGGACCAATTTCTACTGCATCCAGATTTTTTATTAATTTAAAATTTCTATTTCCAATAATTTTTTTAGAAAAAAAGTAGTTATAATTGGATAAGTAATGTTTAAAAGTATCTACTTTAATGTAACTAAATATTTTATTTAATTTTCTTGAAATATTTTTAATTTTTCTGCTTGTGTAAAAATTATCTTTGTTAATATTATTAATATTATTAAAAATAATAGGTGAACAAGTTTTTGCGATAAAAGGGGCTCTTAAATAATTTTTTACCTCAAAGTAATTTAATACAAAATTAATATGAACTTGTGCAGTTTTATACCAAAAATAATTATATTTATTTTTTTTAATATAATAGAACTTTGATTTTTGCGATCTTTTTTTTGAATATACAAAATACTCATAGGCATATTTAATATTAAAAAAAAGCTCTTTCCAATTTTTGTGAAATATTATCGGAAATTTAATTATTTTAAAATAATCTTTTAGGTACAATGAAAATTCTAATTAAATTTAATTATGTAATTTTATATTTGATATTTTATATTTTATAAATATTTTAAAAATTTTTTCAGTGCATAAATCAAGCCAATTGAGCTATTAGTAACGGTAAGCTTAACGTGTTACCACGCTTCCACACCCGTCCTATCAACGTCGTAGTCTACGACGGCTCTATAGGAAGAAC
>Ga0214921_10002714_pt1 | contig 28267 bp, 25 predicted proteins | sample LL1505_MetaG_FD_177992 | JGI IMG/M metagenome (GOLD analysis project Ga0214921, IMG submission 177992) | Freshwater microbial communities from Lake Lanier, Atlanta, Georgia, United States - LL-1505 | ecosystem: Environmental > Aquatic > Freshwater > Lake | place: USA: Georgia | collected...
CGAGATGACCCGACTTTTCGACGAATATCGGCTCGCGCTTCGCCTGAGTACATAGGCTGCCGAATCGATTCTTGGCTTCAGTGGCTGAGACGCGCATGATCGGGACCTTGAGATAATAGCCATTTTGGCCATTTTAGACGTTCTGGCGGTCATCAGGTGCAATCTTCGCGACTTGGCGAGGACTGGGTGCGGGGACAAGACTGGGTGCGGGTTTCGGAGGTGGGTACGGGCATTGTCAACTGCGTTTTCACTCCTCAGGCATAGCCTGAACGTCCTGAAAATCACAGTCGCCAATGCCCGCACCCGGAGCCACACCGCACTTACCCGAAGCGCTTTCGAACCTCCGCCAACGATCCAGCGCCCATCAGCCACGCAACCGCAGCGCGACCCGATGCCAGCATTACGCCCCGGGCCCTCGTCGCCTCTGCCTCCGAGCAGCCACCGGAAGCGCCGCGTATTCAGTGGGTCTGGCCCCGCTGCTCAGGGTGGCGGGGACGCGCACTCTTTCATGACGTTCGGGCTATGCACGAGGAATGAAAAGTGTGCGCCCGCGCCACTACCGAATCGGGCGTTGCCTCGATGTTTCACGCGGGTTGCCTCAAGGTTCGCCGCAGGATGATTAAGGGTGAGCGACATCGTGTGGACCGACCATCGCCCCGCAGCCAAGGGTGGCGGGGACGCGCACTCTTTCATGACGTTCGGGCTATGCACGAGGAATGAAAAGTGTGCGCCCGCGCCACTCACGAATCAGGCCTTGCCTCGATGTTTCAAGCGGTTTGCCTGCGGGTTGCCTGCGGGTTACCTCAAGGTTGCCCGCGGATCTGTATGGCGGCGGTACCCACATGACAGGCCGGGTTCCATGCAGGGATTAACTCGCGGGCTTAAACTAATTCTATTTTCACGGGGCTTTCGATGACCGCCTATCCGTTAATGCTTAGCCCTCTGGATCTGGGCTTCACAACTCTCAAAAATCGTGTGCTAATGGGCTCGATGCATGTGGGGCTTGAAGAGGCCAAGAACGGCTTCGAGCGCATGGCTGCGTTCTACGCCGAGCGGGCGCGCGGCGGTGTGGCGTTGATTGTGACCGGTGGTATTGCCCCGAACGACCGTGCGCGTCCCATGCCGGGCGGCGCCAGGATGACCTCGCCTGAGGATGCGCAAAAGCATAAAGTCGTGACCCAGGCGGTCCACGACGCCGGCGGCAAAATCTGTATGCAGATCTTGCACTTTGGGCGCTACGCCTATCACCCCGATCTGGTCGCGCCGAGTGCAATCAAAGCGCCGATCAACCCTTTTCGCCCGCATGCGCTCAGCACCGAAGAGGTGGAACAAACGATCGAAGATTTTGTGCGTGCGGCCGCACTGGCGCAAAGTGCAGGCTATGACGGCGTAGAGATCATGGGCTCCGAGGGATACCTGATCAACGAATTCATCGCCGCGCACACCAATCACCGCGATGACGTCTGGGGCGGCAGCTATGAAAACCGCATCCGCTTCCCCCTGGAAATTGTTCGGCGCACGCGTGCCAAGGTGGGTGAGAACTTTATCCTGATCTTTCGCCTGTCCATGCTTGATCTGGTGGAGGGCGGCTCCACCCTTGCCGAAGTGGTCCAACTGGCGCAAGCGCTAGAGACGGCCGGGGTGACGATCTTGAATACAGGCATTGGCTGGCACGAGGCGCGCATTCCGACCATTGCGACCAAAGTACCCCGAGCCGCCTTTGCGTGGGTGACGCAACAACTCAAGGGCAAGGTGAGTATTCCACTCGTCGCCACCAACCGCATCAATACGCCGGAGGTGGCCGAACAGGTATTGGCCGATGGCATGGCAGACATGGTTTCGATGGCGCGGCCGTTCCTCGCCGATCCCGAGTTTGTGAACAAGGCGGCTGCAGGCAAGGCCGATGAAATCAATACCTGCATCGGCTGCAACCAGGCCTGTCTGGACCATACCTTTGCCGGCAAGATCACCTCTTGCCTGGTGAACCCGCGGGCCTGCCATGAGACGCTGATGATCGAGACGCCAGCGCGGTCAAAGGAGCGCGTGGCCGTTGTGGGTGCGGGCCCAGCCGGGTTGGCGTTTGCCACCGCGGCGGCACGACGCGGTTTTGAGGTCACTTTGTTTGACGTTGCCAGCGAAATTGGCGGGCAATTCAACATCGCGAAACAGATACCCGGTAAGGAAGAGTTCTACGAGACGCTGCGATATTTTGGGAAGCAGATTGAACTGACCGGCGTCCAATTGAAGCTCGGCCACAAAGTGAGCGCCCAGGCCATTATTGACGCTGGTTTTAAAGAGGTGGTCTTGGCCACGGGCGTGAGTCCGCGTATCCCGCAGATTGAAGGAATCGACCATCCTAAGGTTCGCGGTTACCTGGAGGTGATTCGCGACAAATGCGAAGTGGGCCAGACCGTAGCACTGATCGGTGCCGGCGGAATTGGGTTTGATGTGGCGGAATACCTTCTTCACGAAGGCACAAGCCCCAGCCTGGACAAGGCCCGGTTTTTCGCTGAATGGGGCGTGGATACGCAATATTCGACGGCGGGTGGCTTGAAGGCGGCTCATATCGAACCCAGTCCGCGCAAGGTTTACCTCTTACAGCGCAAGTCCGGGAAAGTCGGCGAGGGCCTGGGCAAAACCACCGGCTGGATCCACCGGACATCGCTCAAAAATCGCACGGTCGAGATGTTCAATGGCGTCACCTACCGGCGCATCGACGACGCCGGTCTGCACATCACGATGGGCGACCAGGACATAACAATTCCGGCGGACACGGTAGTGGTGTGTGCAGGGCAGGAACCACAGCGTGAATTGCAAGAGGCTCTCGTCGCCGCCGGCTGCTCCGTGCATCTCATTGGCGGCGCGGATAAGGCGGTCGAACTCGACGCCAAACACGCGATCAAACAGGGGACCGAGTTAGCCCTCGATCTGGGCAACGTCAAACCTGACCCCCACCCCACCCCTAACTCCACCCCGAACTCCACCCACCGGGCGCCAACACCCGCCTCCCCCGCCGGGCTTCAACTGTTGCCCGCTGTGGCCCAGTCGCTTGCGCTCTGGCACTCGATGCTCGTCAAAGAAGATATGGGCGAACTCGGCTCGATTCTTCATCCGAAGGCGGTCTTTCGGTCACCCGTCGCCCACACACCGTACCCCACTGCGCCCGTCGTGCAGTTGTTCTTGACAGCAGCCAGCCAGGTGTTCGAGGACTTTGTTTATCACCGCGAACTTGCCGGTGCGGACGGTACCAGCGTGATGCTGGAATTTAGCGCCAAGGTGAATGGCAAGGCGCTCAAGGGGATCGACCTGATCCAGTTTGATGCCGAGGGACTCATCGTCGACTTTGAAGTGATGGTGCGTCCCATGAGTGGTCTGCAGGCGCTCGCCGATGAGATGGGCAAGCGTATGGCGGCTTACATGACGGCCTTCAAAGCCCCCCAATAATTCTTTACCTGAGTAGCACCATGAGCGAAAACTTTAATAATCTTTTCTCCATCCAGGGCAAAACGGCACTGGTCACCGGGGGCTCCCGCGGCATTGGCGAAATGATCGCGGCCGGCTTCCTGTCACAAGGCGCTAAGGTCTATATCTCGTCGCGCAAAGCGAAGGTCTGCGAGGCCACAGCTGAGCGCCTGAGCCAGACTTATGGTGGGAAATGCATCGCCCTGCCGGCGGATTTGTCCAACCTGGCCGGCGTTGAAAGTCTCGCCGCGCAACTGGCTGAGCATGAAAGCAAGCTGGATATTCTGGTGAATAACGCGGGGGCCTCCTGGGGCGCGCCGCTCGATCAGTTTCCAGAAGCCGGCTGGGACAAAGTCATGGACACCAACGTCAAAGGTGTTTTCTTCCTAACCCAAAAACTACTGCCCCTGTTGCGGACTGCCGCGCAGGGTGCCAGTCCCTCGCGAGTGATCAACATCGGTTCAATCGATGGACTTAAGAGTTCTGCATTTGATGCGTTTTCTTATGGCGCATCCAAGGCTGCGGTGCATCACCTGACCCGTTTCATGGCCACCCATCTGACCAAAGAGCGCATTCTGTTCAACGCCATCGCACCCGGACCGTTCCCAACCTGGATGCTGAGTACCGGCGTCGGCTTTGGCGGCGAAACCGAGGGTGTGAACTGGGATCAGGTCGGCAAAGCCAATCCAAGCGGACGAGTAGGCACCGCCCAGGATATCGCGGGTCTTACCATTTTCCTGTGCTCGCGCGCGGGTGAATACATCGTGGGCCAGACGATTGCCTGCGACGGTGGAGTCGTCGGCACGGCCTGAGGCGCAGGCTCCTCGATCAGCGCTGATGCAGCTCCTCGTCCGAAGGCGCCACCTCGGTCACAAGATCCCTCACCAGCGGCTTGTTGGGCAAGGGTTCAACCACCATCTCCCGCGCCTCCAACTTTGCCAGGCAGGCATAGACGGTCTTGCCGTCGACCCTCATCATGCATTCCTTGCAGGCATTCGCATTGATGCAGGAATATCGAATTGCCAGGCTCGGATCCACGTTCGCCCGCACCCAACGCAAAGCGTCCAGTACGGACTGCCCCGGCTCGAACGGGACGTCGTGAGTCTCGAACCGCAAGGTTTCGCCTACGGCGCCCCGCTGAACTCGAAGGTTGACCTGACGGTTGACTCGGAGGTTGACTTGAGAACGGTCGAGGTCGCTCATACGACTTCCACGGGATCGAGGATCGGGACCGATGCCGGCACCAGGCGTCGCTCAAAATTCAGCTGGTTGCCATCTGTGTTGACGACCTGATTGAGCCGCCAAGAATCGTCAAGCCCCGGGAAATCTTCGCGCTGATGCGCCCCTCGGCTCTCGGTGCGAAGCAAGGCGGCACGCGTCACCACTTCAGCCACGAGCAACATCTGAAAAAGGTCGAACCAATCGATCCGGACGCAGTCCAGCCCGCCAGTTCCTTTTGGCGGCACTTCGCCGACCTCAGCGCGCATGGCCGTTAGTCGGTCTAACGCTCGTTGCAGGCCAGCCTCAGTCCGAAACGGGCCGACCTCGTCCGCCATCAGCGCTTGTAATTCGACCAGCATCTGCGCCGGATTGAAGTTCAAACTGGATGGTCCGTCGGTGTACCAGTGCGAATCGTGCCTTGCGCCATCCCAACGCAGCGCACCGCCCGCGAGTGCGTCCTGAGCAGCATTGCGACCCGCTCTGCGGCCGAATGCCAGCGCTTCCGTGATCGCATTTCCGGATAACCGGTTTGCGCCATTAGCGCCACCAACGGCCTCACCCGCTGCAAAAAGGCCTGCCAATGTCGTTCTCATCTGTGCATCGACCTGAATACCGCCCATGTGATAGTGGGCGATCGGCGCCACTTCGATTGGCCTCTTGGTGAGATCGATACCATTGTTGGCGATCCGATCAATCACGGGCCCGAACGCTTCGCGCAAGACCTCGGCACTCAGATGCTCAAATGACAAATAGGCGCCGCCATTGGGAGAACCCCTCCCCGCTTCGACCTCCTTCGTAATCGCATACGTCGCCAAATCACGGGTCACGATGTACTTGTCCGAAACAGCAGCGCCGTAGTTCTGCACAAACTCCTCACGATTTCCGTTCAGAAGACGACCGCCGAGCTTGTAGCGGAACGGGTCCCACATAATCGGGTCCATTCCGATCATTCGGGGCGCAAGATGGCCGATCGGAAAGAACTGAACAAACTCCATATCAAGCAAAGCTGCGCCCGCTCGAAGTGCGAGCGCATATCCATCGCCGCCCATATTGGCCGAGGCACTATTGCGCCGATACAGGCGCGTCAATCCACCTGTGGCCATTACGGTGGCCGCAGCACCGATGGTGACGAGTTCACCCGAAGACAAATGGAGCGCGGTCGCGCCAACACAGCCGCCACCCTGTGTTTCGAGGCTCGTGACGAGCAAATCGCCGACCCGTCGAATCGAGCCTGGCGAGCGAATGAGTTGCGTACGCAAGATCCTGGAGACTGCGGGCCCGGTATTCAAAAAGTCGACATAAACGCAGCGCGGCCGATCATGTCCGGGAGCCATAACCTGGGTAAAACGGCCCTCCTTTCGTGCCCAACCGACGCCCCAGGCATCCATCTCCAAAATACATTCAAGCCCGTCTTCGCAGATCACTCGGGCGAGCGCTGGATCGCAAAGGCCACGCCCCGCTCGCAGTGTATCGACCAGATGGTGCTGCCAGTGATCGGGACATTCACCACCGACGGCAGCCGCAACCGTCATCTGCGCCATGACGGTCGCCCCACCCCGCCCGATCAGACTCCGGTCGATCAACAACACATTCACACCCAGGCGTGCGGCTTCTAGCGCGGCATACATGCCAGCACCGCCGGCGCCGATCACAAGGACGTCGGTCGTCAGGTGCACTACTTCAGTCCTTTAGAGAGTCAATGAAACGTTCGTATCACTGAAGAGCCCCATCCACGCGACGGATGTGATCAAGCAGCAGCTCCAGCAGCGCACCATTGGTTTCAGTTTTGATACTACCAATCGCGTCGACCAGTACCTCATGGATTTGTTCCGGGCCAACCGGCTCCATGTCCCAATTGGGGAAAACACGTTCGGGTTCATTAAAGTTGTTGCCCAGAATCACCAGGCTGTCGTGACGTGGATCCTGGCAGATCTTCGCCATCACATGCTGTAGCGCTTTTGGGGGGCCTTCGAGCCATTGGAAATAAAGACCACCGCCGAACACGAGAAGCCCGGTAATGCCATGGATCGCGTTATTGCGTCGCGCCACCGATATGATCTGGCGAAAAGCTTCGCCGTCGAAATCGGCCGTTCCACGGCTACAGTACGAGATGCTGTCCAGCATTTGACCTTTTCGGATTGAAAATTGCGACGGTAATACTGTTTAGCACACAATTCAGGCGACTGCCTTACGGGCAACCCGATAACAAGCATGCCGACCAGAATGTACATCGTCTGGTTGTAAACCTGCTCAAGCGGGATACCCAAACCGAGCCGGTAGTCCCGCATATAGTTCACGATCACCTGACCAAGGATGCCAGCAGTCGCCCAAGCTGTGAGCAGCCGGCCGTGAATGGCACCGACCATCTGGGAGGTCCTGCTAAACGTGGCAATAGCAACGTGAGCGGGACAAACCCTGACAACCCGCGATATTTTTGGATTAGAAATGACGCCCTTTTCGGCTTTGATAGCTGGTATGAAACAGGAAATCGAGAGCCACAGCCACAGCCACAGCCATAGCCACAGCATCAACCTCCCACCGGATTGGTTGCAAGGCCGAACGGCCTATGGAGGCCTATCGGCTGCGCTGTGCCTCGAAGCCACCCATCGCAGTATTGCGAATCTGCCGCCATTACGCTCTGCACAATACTGTTTTGTGGGACCGGCAACCGGAAACTTGAACATCTCCATCCAAATACTGCGCCAAGGCAAATCAACCACTCTCGTTGGATGCGACATGGCGGGCGACAGTGGTTTGGCGGTCAGATCAACACTGTGTTTTGGCGCAAGTAGACCGTCATCACACGACTATCTGTCGTTTGTCATGCCACAGGTAGCAGAACCGGACGACTGCCCGACCTATTTCAACTGGACTGCGAGCCCAAGTTTCGCAAGGCACTTTGATGGTCGGCTCGCGGCGGGCGCAATGCCCAGAACCACTGGAGCGAGGCCTGCGATGTCCGTTTGGCTGCGCCATCACGATGTGGGTGATGAAACGAGTATGGTGCGATTGCTTGCACTTGCCGACGCCCCACCTCCCGCTGCTTTGGTTCTGGCCACAGAGCCCATTCCGATCAGCACCTTGACCTGGTCCATTGACGTCCTGGAGGCTTATCCGTCCAATTCAACGGGCTGGTGGTTGGCTCAAGCCACCTGCGACACATCACGTGAGGGTTATTCAGCCCAAGAAACGGTCATTTGGAGTAACGACGGCACGCCGGTTTTGGTCGCCCGCCAGAACGTGGCGATTTTCGGCTGAGCGCCAGCCGCTACGACGGACCGCGCGACCGGGATGTGCCCGGTCAGCGCAGGTTCAGCGCAGTCCTGAGGTCGGCGCAGCCGGCAGCGACTGCCCGCCTGGACCACCCTTGAAGGTCAGCGGGCTCACCGCCGCCTGCTGGCCCACACCGGGCTTGCTCCAGTCGCACACGCCGGTCGAAAACACGGCCTGCAGACGCGCGAGCTGCGATGCGCTCAGGGCGGCCGGCGCGTAGTCAGCTGCGGAAATGGGCTTCAGCTGGCACTTCAGCACGTCCTCCGAGCGCGGGCCACCGGCCACCTGGCGCGGAGACAGGGATGGCTTGAGGTAGACATTGGCATCGCACACGGCCTGGTCGAGTACCCGCGTGGTCTGCGCGACCTCATCGGGCAGTAGACAGAAGTCGCGCGTATCCCGCGCTCCGCTGGTTGGGCGGGCATTGCGCACCTTCTGCTCAATGCTGGCACTACTGGTGTCGGCCACTACGTTCGTCAACCACTGGTCCATTGCCAGAAAGGCGTCCAACCCCAGCGTGCCCGGCGCTGACAAGCCGGTGCGCGCAAAGCGCCACAGCGCCTGGTTGTTCGCATTGCCGGCGTCACGCGTGATGCGGTCGCGTATGGACCAGCTGTACCACTGGTGATGGATCGGGATCGTTCCCGCCGCAAGGCCCGGCGGCAAGTTAGCCGGCACGTTGGAATCGTCCCAGCCGCGCAGGTCGATCATTGCGGTCTTAGCCAGCTGCTTACCGCTGGCCACGATGCCCGAGCGGTAGGCGATCTCCAGCGCCTCCGGGTCGGCAGTAGAGCGCGCCGCACGCGGCGTGGAGTCTCGGTCAATCCCGCCCACCAACTCGTTCAACATTACGAACTCTTCAGCGCTAATGGTGCCGGCGATGAAGGCCTTCAGGCCGTACTGCACGCCGGTGTTGTCGCGCGTCTCGCGCGCCGCCGGGGTGCCGGTGGCCTTGCCCCAGATTGACTCCGCCCAAGACCAGGCGTTGCATCGCGGCAGGCTCGCCGTGGCCGTGGGATTGGCCGGATCGTAGACCGCGCTGTTGGGCAGTTCGCAGTTGTTGGTAGCAGTGGGTGACTGAGTGATCGCGCCCGTCGTGTTGTTGGACACCAGACGCTGAAAGTACACGCCTGCGCGGCCGTTACTGCCAAAGGCGTTGTACCAACCGTGGCATGCCGTCTGGTCGACGTGGCCGTTGATCGCGGCCTTGCGGGCGTTGATCTGGTCCTGCGTCAGGGCGGCCCAAAGCGACAGCATGCCGGGTTTCTGGTAGGCCTCGATTAGCGCTACGCAGTCGTTGACCTCCAGAGTCGTCGTCTCAGAGTCCGGGTAGGTGCAGCTCGTAACCACTCCGTCCAACAGGCCCGGGTTGATCGAGGCGTTCATGTTCGAGTTAATCGAACCGCCCGAGCAGCCAGTGCCTATCGTGAACTTGATGGGTCCGTAGGTGTCGGTGATGAGCTCCTTCATCATCAACACCGTCTCGCTCATCAGCACACGGTTGGAGTTGCGCGAAGAGTCAGTCATGCTGTTGGTGGCCACGAGCCAGCCGCGCTTGAGCTGCTCATCGGCGCTAGTCCAGTTCGTTGCCGGGCGCACCTGACGGCGCGGCTGGCCCGTGCTGGCGCCGAAGGTGTAGTAAACCTTGCCGTTCCAACCCCCCTGCGGGACCACAGCGGTCCGGGGCTTGCTCGGGTCCACCAGCACCGCAATGTCGTAGATACCGCGATTGAGCGTGCCGCGTTCCACCCCCACGATGTAAGGCACAGTGACGCCGCTGTCGGTCGTCGTCGTGGCCATATCAGTCGGCGTCGTGCCAAGGCTGTAGGGCTTGAAACAGTTGGTGGTCGCGGGCGTCGGCGCCGCAGGCACTGTGGTGGCCGTAGCACCGATGTTCCAAACTGGGTCGGGGAGGCCAAAGGTGCAGCCAACCGCGGTGCTGCGATAGTAGAGCTTGACCTCTGGGGCGATGTTGCAGTTGGCGTCGGGCGTGCCCGACAGGCCGCTAGCCGACGTGGCGGGCGTATCGCCACTGACGACCTGCGGCGTGGGGGTCGCGCAGTAGAAAGGCTTGATCTGCGCGCCGGAGATGATCGGGCCGCTACGCGGCGCGTTGGTGACCGTCAATTGCGCGAGCTTGGTGAGGTCCATCTGCGCATTAATGATGTTGTCGCCGTCTGCCAGACCGGTGACCAAACCAGTGATGCGGCCATCGGCGCGGCGGGCAAAGGCACTGGTCACGTCCTTCGTGCCGACACGCACCACCAGACCGGAGCCAGCCTCGGCGCCTGCGGGCGGGACGATCTGCACCAGCACATCGCCGCCGCTGACCAGGTCGGCGCGGTTCGACAGGGTGCGGATCTCCAGATTGTCCAACTTGGCGTCGCTGCCACAGGCGACCAAGGATGCCAGGGCGGTTAGGGCTAGGGCGCGCGTGCCCCAGGCGGCGCGCTGCAGCGTAACCGCCCTTCGCGCGGGGTTCGAAAGGAATCGGTGCTTCATCAATGTCTCCGTTTTTGTCGTTGCTTGCGGCGGGTGCTTCGCCCGCGGCTACAGGCAATTAACTTTAGGACCCTTGCGCGTCAGCTTGAATAGGCATTAACCCGCGTCAATCAAACCCGACCATCATCCAGGCCTAAGGCGATTTGCACCGAGTGCGGGTTTACGTGGGTCCCTTCAGGACTGGGCTGCGTCGCGAAAGCGCCCGACCATAAAGCGCGCTGCCTGCTGGATGTGAGAACGCGTGAGCGCTTCGGCGCTCACCCCGTCGCCACGGATTACAGCAGCCAAAATATCAGCGTGCTGGTCCCAGATATCGCGTGGTTTGGCATCGCGGATCAGTACTTCGCCCATCATGCGTTGGGTATAGGTCAGGTGAGTTGCCAACGCGGGTGCGATCAACTCATTGCCCGAAAGCGTGTAAAGAAACTCATGAAAGCGAATGTCGGCGGCGATCATCTTCGCTACCGCTCCGCTCGCTACCGCTTTACGTCCTGCCTCGAGCAAGCCAGGACCCTGTTTTGCTGCCAACGCCGCATTCTTCTCGGCAGCCTGTCGTGAGGCAAGACCTTCAAGTACCGCACGGACGTCATACATTTGCTGGGCATACTCTGGATCCAGCGGCGTCACGATCAGCCCGCGTCCTGGTGCGTCCTGCAGAACGCCCTGGTTGCGCAACAACGCCAGGGCTTGCTGCACGGGTTGGCGCGAGACACCAAGAGCCTGTGCGATCTGCTCCTGAATGATGCGCTCGCCCGGACCGATCTTGCCAGCAGTGACCTCGTCGAGGATCGCGTTACGCACCTGCTCGACCAGATTGGGAGTCGACGCGATGGCTTTCAAGAGGCTGCCATTCGCTCGCGAAGCACCCGGTGCAGGATCTTGCCGGTAGCTGTTCGCGGCATCTCTTGCTCGTTAATAAATCGAACTGCCTGCGGGCGCTTGTATCCCGCGATACGGCCGCGACACCATTCCAGTAGTTCAGTCGCTTCGATGCGCGCACCTTCGTGCAGGACAATCACCGCGTGCACAGCCTCACCCCATTTGTCGTGCGGTACCCCGACCACTGCGACGTCCCGAACGCAGGGGTGCGCACCAAGAACCGCCTCGACCTCGGAGGGATAAATATTCTCTCCGCCACTAATAATCATGTTGCTTTTGCGATCCACCAGGTAAAGATAACCGTCGGCATCACGACGCGCCAGATCGCCTACTGAACACCAATCGCCGCGAAAGGCCTCGGTGGTTTTTTCGGGGTTTTGCCAGTAGCCGTCAAACACGTAAGGGGTTCGTGAGTAGAGCTCTCCGACCTCTCCATCCGCGACTTCGTGGCCGTCCGCATCCAGCAGCCGGATTGGCCCTGAGCCGACCCACTCGCGCCCGACAGATCCCAGTCGCTCGATCTGCTCCTCTGGATGAAGCAGCGTCACCCAGCCCGCTTCGGTCGAGCCATAGAGCTCAAACAATTTGCCGTTTCGAAAGTAATCAAGGATCGCTAGCTTAGTCTCGCGCCGCGCAGGTGCTGAGGAAATCATCAGCTTATCGACGCGACTCACGTCGTAGCTTGCCTTGGTGTTCGATGCAAGCGCTAGCATCATGATGAAATGAGTCGGTACGAGTGAGGTAAAGGTAATTCTCTCGTTCGCCAGAGTTGCCAGCAGGGCCTCGGGCTCGAAGCTTCGGCGATCGTCGATCACGCAGCTTGCGCCCAGGTGAGCAAAGGTGTGACTGAAGTAAAGCGAGTTCGCATGGCACATCGGCATCACCATCAGTCCGATGTCGTCGCGGGTGAAGCGCATCGCAAGCGCAGTGGCCAGGGCAATGAGTGTGTTGCCCGCATGACTGCGAATGGCGCCCTTGGGGCGGCCGGTCGTGCCTGAGGTATACATCAGCGCGCAGGTATCTGTCGGACGCACAAGAACACTTGGTTCGTTGCTTGACGCGTCCGTTATGAGCGTCTCGTAGTCGGTCCAGCCCGTGGTTGTCGAGGGGCCGATGCAAATTCTCGCGCGGGGCAACAGCGTGATTTCGGCGCCGATGGATTCGATCTGTTCGACAAGCGCGTCTTCGACCACGCAGGCTCGGGCACCACTGTGTTGCACGATATAGGCGATTTCGGGCGGCGTGAGGCGAAAATTAATCGGCACAGCGACCAACCCGGCGCGCGCCAGCGCGACATAGAGCTCCATCCACTCAAGGCGGTTATAGGCGAGTAGCGCAACGCGCTCGCCGTGCCGCAGGCCCAGCCCAAGAAGCCCGTTCGCCAACCGTGTCGCACGATCGTGCCATTGCGCGAAATTGATCTGACGGCGGGAGTCACGAGCGCCCAGCTGTTGTGGGGTGAGCCGCGCGTGGCGGGCGACTGCGTCGGCAACAGTGAGGAGATTACTCATACCGGTGAGGCTGGTTGATTGGACGATTCGAGACTGGAGAAACGCACCGGAGTCTATTGCATTCTGAATTCAGAATGCAATAATGCGCTGCCAAAACCTACAAGGAGACCAAGATGCCTGCCGTCGTTACCGACACCTGCACAGCCGCGCTGATCGCCCGCTTTCTGAAGGCTCGCGGGGTCGACCGTGTGTTCGCGCTCTGCGGTGGCCACATCATGCCGATCTGGATGCGGCTCGACGCCGAGGGTATTCGTATCGTCGATGTGCGTGATGAGCGCGCGGCTGTGTACATGGCACATGCCTATGGCGAGCTCAGCGGGCGCATTGGCGTCGCCCTTGTAACGGCCGGTCCTGGGGTGACGAATGCGATGACCGGCATCGCCAATGCGCATGCCGCAAGGGCACCGATACTGGTGCTCTCCGGCACACCACCGCGCAAACAAGAAAATCGCGGCGCGCTGCAGGACATGCTGCATACCGCATTCGTCCAACCACTCACCCGCTATGCGCGTACGGTGCGTGAACCCGACCTTGTGCTCCAGGAACTTGATGAGGCAGTGGCCCGAGCATTTGGGGACGGTGGCGAGCCGGGGCCGGTGTTTCTCGATTTTCCGGTCGACACCCAACGGGCTGAACCTTCCCCGGTCTTGCATAGCGTCATGGCGAGTGAGTTTTTTGCGCCGCGGCCAATTGCGCAGCTCTTCCCGGATCCTGCAGCAATCGGGCGTGCTGTTGATCTCTTGTGGGGAGCGCGACGACCATTGATCATTACAGGCCGAGGGGCTCGCGGCGCTGCAGGACCGCTCGTCGAATTGCTTGACCGGCTCGGTGCGCTCTATCTCGATACCGGTGAAAGCCGTGGCCTGGTTAGCGAAGATCACCCTTCGGTGGTGGCCGCGATGCGCGGTTCGGTCATGGGCGAGGCCGACGTGATTGTTACCGTTGGCCGACGCCTGGACTTTCAGCTCGCCTTTGGCTCGCCGGCCGTATTTGGGAATGCGAAGTTCATTCGGATCGCTGATGCGCCAAGCGAACTGCGGGATAACCGTCGCGCTGCGGTGGAGCTATTCGCATCGCCCGCGGCCACGCTACGCGCGATCCTGGCAGCTGCACCCGAGGGGCCTAGTGCGATCGACCGTGAATGGGCTGAGGGAGTGCGCAGCAAACATGTGGCGCGCGCCGAAAAACTGGCCTCCTCAATGTCCAATGCCCAACCTGGTAGCGATGGGCTGATGCATCCGAACCGCTTGTTGGCCGCCCTCAGGGCTGCGATTCCTGCGGATGCGGTAGTGGTTGCCGACGGCGGAGACTTTTTGAGCTTTGCGCGCGTAGGCCTCCCGGCGACCACGGTACTCGACCCCGGCCCTTTGGGCTGTATTGGAATCGGAACCCCCTTTGGCATCGCGGCTGCGTTCGCTTGCCCGGGACGCACTGTTGTTGTCGCGACTGGCGACGGAGCCTTTGGCTTTAATGCAATGGAGATTGACACTGCCGCGCGCCACAAGGTGCCGCTGTTAATCGTCGTGGCGAACAATGGCTCATGGGCAATCGAGGTTCGTGACCAACTGGAGAGCCATGGGAAGGTCGTCGGCACGCGATTGCAATTTGCCGACCACGCGGCGATGGCGCTGGCGTTTGGTCTACACGGTGAACGAGTTGAGCGAGTTGAAGATCTGGAGGCAGCGATTGGTCGTGCGCTGGCTGCGCTCGCACAGGGCAAGCCCGCCCTGTTGGATGTGCTCGTCACCCCCGAGGCTGCGTCTTCCGACGCGAAGTCCGGCCTCGCATGGGTTCCAGATCTACAGGCACTGGGCGCTTGGGACACTGCCGAGCGAGAGTGGCGCGCACGCTGAAACGCCCAGAAAATTTCTTGATCCTGCGGTTGGATCATGGGCAGCAGAGTTGGAATTCAGGCTATGAAACAATGGGACGTATCGTCCGGTAAGTGACTCCCAACCTCGAAGACCCCTTATGCTTTCAGCCGCTGCACTGCTCGTCACAGCCATTTTGTTCGGTGGTATGGCGCTTTTTTCATTCGGTTTCGCGGCGTTTCTGTTCACAGCGTTGCCAGTCGACGTCGCGCGACTCACGATCCGGAAGGCCTTCCCATATTTTTATCTCTTTGTCATTTGCACCGCCGCCCTATCTGCGGTCTTAATTGGACAGCGAGACCTCTACTCGACGGGTGTAATGATTGGTGTTGCTGTCTCAACGGTGCCGGCTCGTCAGATCCTCATGCCCGCAATCAATCAAGCCACAGATATTGGCAAAAAGCGACGGTTTAACCAGCTGCATGGTCTTTCGGTTGTTGTTACGCTGCTGCACCTGATCGGGGCAGGTTGGGTGTTAACTCGATTTATTTAAAACGTAGAACATTTACATCGCGGTGACTAATTCGAATAAACGCCGTATCAGTGATGATTCGACCCTGAGCGATGCAACCGTCTCGCGCATTGTCGAGATGGCGTGGGAAGACCGTACGGCCTTTGAGGCAATTGAGGCCCAGTTCGGCTTAAATGAGTCCGCTGTCATCGACTTGATGCGCAAGCACATGAAACCGTCTTCCTTCAAGATGTGGCGAAAGCGGGTCAGCGGACGGCGCACAAAGCACGCCGTCTTGCGTGGGGCAGTATTTTTGCGTCATCGCGCCACCAACTCCCGGATATGACGATCGGTTAACTAATGAAGACCCAGGATACTGAATCGCTAGTTTTTGCGTTCGTCGACATCGAAACCACTGGCTCAAATGCCGACCGCGACCGAATCACTGAGATTGGTATCAAGACGCTTGCCAATGGACAAGAAAGTGTCTGGGAGTGCTTGGTTGATCCTCAAACCTTTATCCCTCAAAACATCCAGCGACTGACTGGTATTACACCGGATATGGTGGAGGGTCAGCCCAGATTTGACGAACTTGCGGTGTCAATTAAGAGAGAGCTTGAGGGAAAGATTTTTGTCGCGCACAACGCTCGGTTTGACTATGGCTTCATCAAGGCCTCCTTCAAGCGAATAGGAATGGAATTTCGGCCGAAGGTGCTTTGTACCGTCAAACTCTCACGGTTGCTTTTTCCCCAGCAGGCCAGGCACAACTTGGACACCATCGTCGCCACTCACGGCCTGAAGATTAGTGCGCGACACCGAGCCCTCGGCGACGCCGATTTGTTGCTTCAGTTTTGGCGGGTCTGTGAAAAAACGTTCGGTCAAGAACGCTTGCTTGAGGCTGTAAATCACTTGGTGGGTAGCTCGAGCCTACCTCCCAACATAAAACAAAGCGATATTAATGCGATTCCAGATACACCGGGATGCTATATTTTCTACGGTGAAAACAACGCAACCCTTTACATTGGCAAAAGTCTTTCGATGCGCACACGTGTAATGAGCCATTTTCATAGCGCGCTTACCGATCGCAAGGAAATGAAACTATCCCAACAAGTCCACCACATCGACTTTATAGAGACAAGCGGCGAATTGAGTGCATTAATTCTGGAATCCAAACTGATCAAAGAACACATGCCCAGCATGAATATCAAGTTACGACGATCAATGGATTTATGCGCATGGCAATTAAGAGCTGACCAAACTGGCCTGCAAAAGCCCGTACTCATTACGCACAAGCATTTAAAGCCCGGCCTTCAGGACGACTTGTACGGCCTTTTTTACAATAAGAGCGAAGCCAGGGGCTATCTTGCTGCCGTCGCAAAAAAATACCAATTGTGTGAAGCCTTGTTGGGCTTGGAAAAAGTGGAAGAGGGAAAACCTTGCTTTGCCCACCAAGTCAAACGTTGCCAGGGGGCATGCGTTGGAAAACTGCCATTGGAGATGCACAATCTGCAATTACAAGCTGCCCTAAAGCTTTACAAAGTCCAGGCTTGGCCGTTCGAAGGCGCCATTGCGATTAAAGACGGAGAGGGTATGGTTGTGTTCGACAAGTGGTGTTACCTGGGCTCTGCTAACGATCATGAGGAGCTTTACGAATTGGCCAAATCCGACGATTTAGACTTTGATCTTGATATTTATAAGATCGTCAAGAAGGCAATTGCAGGCTCACACAAATCTAATATAGTGAAACTTTTTGATGGCAATATGGAGTCTGGTTCGCCGCAGGCGACTTTTTAACAAGAATCAGAAAGGGAGTATTTCAATGAAAATCCAAAATCGTTCAAAAGGCTGCAAATGGTTCGGTGGCGTCCTGCTCGCAATGAGTATCGGCGCGCCGATTCATGCACAGGAGAAAAAAACGCCCTTGCCCTCAGCAAGTCCAGAAAGCGTCGGTATTTCGCAGGAGGGCGTGCAGCGAATTGACGCATTTTTCGAAAGCGAGATCGCGAAAAATCGGATGCCTGGTGCCGTGCTCGCGGTTGCAAGGTACGGGAAGCTGGCGATCTACCGTTCGTATGGTTCCCTAAACAAGGAGACCCAGACGCCGATGCCGTTGGATGCCATTTTCAATCTGGCTTCAATGACGAAAGTCATGGCCAGCGTAGGTGCGCTGACGTTCTATGAGGAGGGACGGCTTCCGCTCGGATCTGACGTGTCCAATTGGTTTCCGGAGTTTAAAGGCGTGAGCGTTGGCGTCGTGAATGCCGACAAAAGTGTCACTGCCAATGCGGCAAAGTCTCCGATCACGATTCAGGATCTGATGCGCCACACCAATGGCATGACCTACGGTGCCCGTGGCAACACGCCGATTCATAAACTGTTTCCGGGTTCTTCGGCCGGCGCTGCGTTCGAGTATTCAGGTGCTGAGTTCATCAAAAAGCTCGCATCGACCCCGCTTCTGTATGAACCAGGAACGGTCTGGGATTACGGCTTTGGCATCGACGTCCTGGGTCTCGTTCAGGAAAAGATTGCAAACAAACCGCTGAACGACGTCCTACAGGAACGGGTCTGGTCGAAGGTTGGCATGCCCGACACGACCTTTCATGTTCCGGAGAAGGATAAAACCCGATTGGCGCAGCCACTTCCGCTTGACCCGATCACCCAGAAACCGCAATCGATTGCGGTGCTCAAACAGCAGCCAAAGTTCGACTGTGGTGGGTCGTGTGCCTATTCAACAGCCGCCGACTATGTGCGGTTTGGCCAGATGATGCTGAATGGTGGAACGCTCGATGGCAAACGCGTGCTGGGCGCACAGACGGTGGCGCTGATGACGTCGAATCACTTAACCCCTAGCATCCAGAACAACGTTGGGCAGACCGAACCTGGCCGAAATGGCTATGGTTTTGGTCTGGGCGTTGCCGTACGTACCGAGCGCGGTCTTTCGCCGATGAACGGCCACGTGGGCGACTACTCCTGGAATGGCGCGAACGGCACCCAATTTTGGGTTGACCCGAAAGAGCAGTTGGTAGTCGTCGTCATGGCAGCAGCGCCAGGGGAAATTCGGAAAATTCACCGCGAACAAGTCAACGCCCTGATCTACGGCGCCCTTGGTTCGCGAATGATGCATCGAGGTCATGCCGATTGATTTTCTGAGCCACCAGTCGAGAACCAGTCGCACCCAGGACCATGGCGTCCGTTATAAAAACTCCCAAGAAGCGTCGCCCTGCACCCAAAGTGGCAGCAGGGCGTCCTGGGCTAAATCTCGGGCGTAATCTCGGGCGTAATCTCGGGCTCAATTGCGGGCTCTTGGGTCTGCCTGTGGTCGGTGCGGGCATGACGTACTACTTCATGGACAAGTTTCAGGTCCAGCGGGATTTTCGGATTCGGGGCGAGTCGGCTCATGTGATGCGCACCAACGGTGGCAGTCTCGATGTGGCCACCGCCGAAGTCGACAAGACCATTCGTGATGGCCCCACGCAACAAAAGGCGCCGACCCAAGCGCGCGTCGACGCTCAGGCCAGGGTTACGCTCAATACATTTATTCAAAACTGGCGAACAAAAAATCGCGAGATGGGCCCGGTCGAAGCGTGGCCAGTCGAAATCCTCTTTGAGTGATCGGGGGTGCGGAAGATCGCTCGACACTTCGTGTTCACAATTGCAATGATCGCCTGGACCGGAATTTGCCTGTACCTGATGGAGAAGGCACACCAAGTCGCCCTTCCGCTCTACCTGATCCCCTTCCAGTCAACCTACCGGGCGCTCGTCGGAGCCGTGCTGGTACTCGTGATGTTGTTCCCTGCATTCCTCTACAAGAAATCGTTCCCGGATTAAACCGTGCGCCTTTCTAGGCATCTTTGAGCGGAAGGCTTTCGAGGCTGCCGCACCCCGACTCAGGCGGTCTTGATCGTCGGCTAACGCAGGAAGACCTGACTGCGCAGATCGGCTGGATACTTGGCTTTACATTCGCTTCCTCCTGGATCAAGATGTACATGTACATCCAAAAAGGGTTCGCCATGGCCAACACCAAACTTTTCAAGAACGGCAACTCGCAAGCCGTTCGCATTCCCGCCGAACTCGCCTACAGCACCTGGGACGTTGATCTGGTCATAGAGCGACAAGGGGACGAGTTGCGAATCCGTCCGGCCCAGCGCCGAGTGGGCGATGTGTTGGGCAAGCTTGCCAAGTTCTCACCTGACTTCATGGCCCGAGGCCGGGGCGAAAACATGGAGGGCGAACGCGAGTCTTTATGAATCCGAAATACATGCTCGACACCAACATCTGCATCTACCTCATGAAGCATCAGCCGCCTGAGGTGCGCGAGCGGTTTGCCCAGTGCTTTGTGGGCGACGTTATTATTTCTGCTGTGACTTTAGCTGAGCTTGAATTTGGTATCGCCTGCTCAAGCACTGCGTCACAGGAATCCAACCGGTCGGCACTGGAGAGCTTGCTCGACGACATCAAGGTTGCGCCTTTTGATGCACAGGCTGCCAAGGCCTATGGCCCCATCCGCGCAGCCTACAAAGATCGCAACCGCGATGCTCTGGACGAACTCATCGCATCTCACGCGGTCGCTTTAGGGGTAACACTGGTCACCAACAACGAAGCTGACTTTTTGAACTGCGCTGGACTGAGTGTTGAAAACTGGATCAGCAACCACTGAGATCGTGGGTGAGGTCTTGTACCGACTCAAGAAGCGCACCCAAGGCGTAGAGGGTGGGAATCTCCCGGCGGCTCGCTCGTAGGCTCGCCGCTTCTCATCCCGACGCGAGCCAAACTGTTGGCTCGCTCACCGCTCCACCCAAAAAGCAGCAAAGGCCCCTGCGGGCCCTTGCTTTTTGGCGGAGAGGGTGGGATTCGAACCCACGGTACGGTTGCCCGTACGCCTGATTTCGAGTCAGGTACATTCGACCACTCTGCCACCTCTCCGGGTCACGAAGATTATCAGCCTGCGCGGAATGCGCAAAATAACGAGCTTCCCGGACGCCGTTCGCGAAATCGAGCTAGTCAAAATCCGATATCCGGAATATCCTCCGACCCAAATGCCTTAAATGGTGGATGGGTATAGCTTAGGCCCTTCAAACCATTCAAGCAGGTTCAAGTTCAGCCTGGATTAGAGATCTCTCCCAGGTGTTTTCGAGGAGTTCTGATGTCGTCCACGCCGAACACGCAGCACGCCACTCACGGCCATCACGGTCACCACGGCCAACATGGTGGCCATGGCGATCACGGGACGCATCACGGTCACGCGGGGGCATCCGACGCCCCGACCCTACCGGCACCCGTCGGCATCCGCGGCAATGTCTATGCAGCGCTGTTTGACCCAAATCGCCCGGGCAACCTGCAGCCCTTTATCGACAATTTCACGATGGCGCTCATCGTAGCGATCCCATTCGCGTTGTTGTTTGAGAATGTCCCCGAGGTTTATGAGTCTAACAAGGACCTCTTCCACTTCTTTGACATGTTCTCCCTGGGGGTTTTTACGATCGAGTACATCCTGCGCCTTTACACGGCGCCGGAGATGGAGGAGTTTAAGGGAAAGTCCGGGAGCCATTTCCGCTGGATGATCATGCCAATGTCGCTCATCGACTTGGCGGCGATCCTGCCCTTTTACCTTTCGCTGTTCATGCCGCTCAATGTCGGAGCCCTGCGAGCGATACGGTTATTGCGCCTGGCTAAGCTTTCACGAATCCTCATCCCTGCGATTCAGGAGTTTGCGCATCGGAACAAGGACAAGACCGTTCGCCAGAAAGTTCACGCACTCATTTTCCAGACCCCGACGTCTGGCAAGTTGCACGTGCTGCTCGATAACTTCCTGGTGATTTGGGTTCTGATCTCAGTCGTCGCAGTCATTCTCGAGACCGTTCCCTCAATCCACGACATCCTCGTCTGGGAATTCAAGCTTCTGGATTACATCGCGGTTGCGATCTTCTCGACCGAATACGTGCTTCGTCTCTACTCGGTGCCAGAAGAACCAGAGTTCAAGAATCGTTACGATTCACTCTCACGCTTGAGTTATGCAAAGACCCGAAACGCAATTATCGACCTATTAGCGGTGTTGCCATTCTTCCTTGAGGTGTTCCTGCACCACCTCTTCGATTTGCGATTCTTGCGCGTATTCAGGCTCATGCGTTTGCTCAAACTCACGCGTAACAGTGGCGCCATGGATACGCTTGGCAAAGTCGTGATCCGCGAGTGGCGGGTCCTTTACGCAGCCGGTTTCGTGATGGTTTTGCTGGTCATCTTGACCGCGAGCTTTGGTTATTTGCTGGAGCATGAAGCCCAGCCGGACAAATTCGAAAATATTCCCCAGTCAATTTACTGGGCGGTGATCACGCTGGCCAGCGTAGGGTATGGTGATATTTCACCCGTGACTCCCGGCGGCCGAGCGATGACGGTGATCCTCGCGTTCCTCGGGATTGGTATCTTTGCGATCCCTGCCGGTTTGCTGGCTTCGGCGTTTACCGACCAGTTGCGACTCGACCGGGAAGCCTTTGAAGACACCGTGCGCGAGGCCCTCCATGATGGTCACCTCACGCAGGACGAAAAAGAAATGCTCGAGGCCGAGGCAGCCCGTTTGCACCTGCCCAGGACCGAGGTTGACCGGATCATGAAAAAAGTCCGCCATTTGATGGCGCAAGAGCTCCTTGAGGAGCGCGAACGGGTACACGAACAGCACGCGCGAATCGAAGCAATGGAAGTCCTTAAGCACGAGCATGAACATGCCGCTGCGGGCGGCGGAGGTGGTGGTGGCGGCGGCGGTTCAGTCTCTTATGAGCAGATCGCGGGCAACCCGGAAGTTGCCTTCGAACAGGCCCGAATCCTGATCGGCCAGCTCCGGGTCCTTGGCACTGCAGTCGACCCCGACAAGCTTCAGCCGCTGTTTGCGAGCCCAGAGCGCGCTACCGATCAAGAGCGCATGGTCTGGGAATTGGTCGCGCGCAAGGCCGGATAAAACGCCTAACCGGCTCTGGGCTCACAACCCCGGTCCGGTCCACCTCAATCACGCATCGGGTGTGAGTCGGGCCACTCCACCCAGGTAGGGCTTGAGTACGTCAGGCACTACAATCGAGCCGTCGGGTTGCTGATAGTTTTCTAAAACGGCCACCAGCGCCCTCCCAACCGCAAGGCCGGATCCGTTCAACGTATGGACGAATTCCGTGCGACCCGGAGCAGTTCGCATCCGCGCGCTCAAGCGTCGCGCCTGAAAGGCCTCGCAATTACTGCACGACGAAATCTCTCGATAGGCCTGCTGACCGGGCAGCCAAACCTCGATGTCATAGGTTCGCGCAGCGCTAAAGCCCATGTCGCCAGTACAAAGCTGTAGCACCCGATAGGGCAACTCGAGCTTTTGCAGAATCGCTTCGGCGTTGAGCGTCAAGGTCTCAAGTGCCTGGTTCGAGGCGTCGGGGTGAGTGACCCAAACCAGTTCCACTTTCTCAAATTGATGTTGGCGGATCATGCCCCGCGTATCCCGACCTGCGGCCCCGGCTTCCGACCGAAAGCACGCCGTGTGAGCTGTCCAACGCAAGGGGAGCTGATCGGGCTCGATGATTTCATCGCGCACCTGATTCGTGAGCGTGATTTCGCTCGTTGATATCAGCCACAAGGGCGCTTCATCGGCCCGATGGGTTTCGGACGGCCCGCCGCGTCGAACGGAGAACATATCGTCGGCAAACTTGGGCAGTTGCCCAGTCCCCGCCAGCGATTCTGAATTAACCAGGACGGGAGTCCAGCATTCAACATAACCATGCTCGCGCGTATGCGTATCCAGCATGAACTGAGCGAGTGCGCGGTGCAGTGCCGCCAGAGATCCGCGGAGCAAACTGAATCGCGAGCCTGATAATTTGGCCGCCGTTTCAAAATCAAGACCCAACCGAGCGCCCAGATCCACATGATCTTTAGGTTGATAGGTCGCTGACTCGGAACCCCAAGCCTCCTGCTGCGACACAATGGGTCGACCTTGGATATCCTCTCCAAACGGACTCCATCGGCGAATTTCAACGTTCCCCGACTCATCGCTACCGACCGGCACATTGGCCTGGGGCAGGTTGGGAAGCGCTCGCAGCCATTCATCGACCTGGTGCAGGATCTGTTCATTCTCGGCCTTGGTCTGGTCAAGTTCGCCCCCCAAACCGGCAACTTCCGCAAGTTCGGCAGAGGCGTCTTCACCGCGCCCCTTGCGCTGACCCACCAGTTTCGAGAGTGCGTTGCGACGGGCCTGAAGTTCTTCAGTACGAACCTGAACGGTCTTACGCCGGGCTTCGAGTGCCCGAAACGCATCGACGTCGAGGACTACACCGCGTGTGGCGAGCCGCTCGGCAACAGCATCGAGGTCCTTACGCAGCAATTGAATATCGATCATGGTGAATTCCGAACAATTAGAAAAGACGGACGCAAGACCTTCAGGCTCAACGCCGTACGGGCGTAATTATCGCCGGGAGCTGGGGTGTTCAAGGTCGAGCTTTCGCAGGCGGTCAAGTTTTTCCTGAATCCGGGTCTCGAGGCCGCGATCGGTGGGCTGATACCAGCGGAGATCGGCGACATCCTCCAGACCCGACGGCAGGTAGGACTCTCCTGCGGAGTAACCATGCGGCTCGTCGTGGGCATAACGATAGCTGCGCCCGTAGCCCAAATCTGCCATGAGTCGGGTGGGCGCATTGCGCAAGTGATCCGGCACTGGATCAGAGCCACGCTCACGGACAAACGCCTGAACGCCCTTCCAGGCTTTATAAACCGCATTCGACTTGGGGGCGACCGCCAGGTAGGTGACGGCCATCGCCAGCGCCAGGTCGCCCTCTGGGCTACCGAGCCGTTCCCACGTCTCCGCCGCATCGAGCGCGAGCCGCAGTGCCCGAGGATCAGCCAAGCCAATATCTTCTGCGGCCATCCGCACGAGCCGCCGCGCGACGTAACGCGGATCGGCACCGCCGTCGAGCAATCTCGCTAGCCAATAGAGCGACGCATTGGGGCTCGACCCGCGGACGCTTTTGTGCAAGGCCGAAATTTGATCATAGAACGCGTCTCCGCCTTGGTCGAACTGGCGAACGCGGTCGCCCAATCGGCCTGCAATAGCGTTCCGATCCAATGTGGCTTCTGTGGGCGCTAACGCATCGATCAAGTTAAGCAGACGGCGCCCGTCGCCATCGGCGGTATCGACCAACAGGCGATAGCCCTCCGCTGTCACGGTGACCCCGGGCCATGCCGTCTCAAAGGCTCGCTCAGCCAGCGCCTGAAGTGCGGTTGAGTCGAGACGGCGCAGGACGTGAACCGCCGCGCGCGAGAGCAGCGCCGAGTTCACTTCAAACGAGGGATTTTCGGTGGTCGCACCGACTAACGTGAAAAGCCCCGATTCCATATGCGGCAAAAATGCATCTTGCTGCGCCTTGTTGAATCGATGCACTTCATCGACAAACACCAGCGTGCCCCGTGGCTGATGCTGCTGCGCGAATACAACCGCATCGCGGATGTCCTTAACACCCCCGAGAACCGCCGAAATCGTCATGAATTCGAGACCAAACGCATCGGCCAACAGCCGCGCGAGCGTCGTTTTACCCACCCCCGGTGGGCCCCACAAAATCATCGAGTGGGGGCGCCGGCTCTCAATCGCGAGTCGGAGCGCTCCGCCCTCGCCAAGCAAATGGTCTTGGCCAAGGATGGCGGCCACGGTCCTCGGACGCATACGCTCGGCCAGGGGCTCCTGCGATTGATTTGGGAATAATGATGGACTAACCATGACGGCGATTTCGAACCGATTATCAGACCCCCCTATTGTCGCTCGTCGGGGCTGAGGGCAAACTAAGGAATGAATTTGTTAACGCGTGCCATTGGGCGACAGATTGCGCGATTTTTAAATCGCCCGAGCAGCACGTATGCACCGCCGACAACGAATAGTCTTGCCGCCCTTCGCGCGGTGATTCGTCCGGGCGACGTATTGCTGGTCGAAGGCGATCGCCATATCAGCACCGCGATTAAGTATTTGACCCAGAGCACTTGGTCTCATGCAGCCCTCTGCGTGGCGACGTCCACCACCTCTGATCCCAACGCACTCGTTTTAATCGAGGCCGACATGGAACACGGCGTTCAGTTGGTGCCACTCGCAAAATATGGGTCAATGCATACTCGGATTTGCCGCCCGGTTGGCCTTTCCCCACAGCAAATTCATATCGTTGTCGACGCCGCGGTACGGCGTTGCGGGCATCAATATGACTTGAAAAACGTCGTCGATTTAGGGCGCTTTCTTTTTCCGCTGCCATTCGTGCCGCCCCGATTTCGCCGCCAACTCCTGGCCCTAGGCAGCGGAGATCCAACCCGCGCCATCTGCTCAACCCTGATCGCGCAGGCCTTTGCGGCAATTGACTATCCAGTGGCTGCGCGTATGCACCACCACTCACTGGTGGCGCCTCGAGACTTTGATACATCCCCGTGGTTTGAAATCGTCAAACCCTCCATTTTGCTCGGGGACCGATGGCAGCGGTACCTCGCCGATTGCCCGCCATGGGCGACCGTCGCTGAGGCCTCCGAACAACACTGCGAGGCTGTCTCAGTTACGTCATCCGAGTGCGATAACCTACCTTCTGGTGGATTCTAGAGCCGCAAGCGAATCCTCCCACCGAATTAAATCATTCGATGCAACACCACTACTCGACCTCCGATTGGCAGGGTCTCGGCAGCAGTCGACGCCCGATCAAAGCCGTGTGCCAGGCAGCCTGGGCGATCATGTCCCTCTTCTTGATTTCAATCGAGGGCGCCCACGCCGCACGCCCGATGATCACGGACGACGCGCGTATCGTTGACCCTAAAAGTTGCCAGGTTGAAAGCTGGGCAAAGTTCTACAAACAAGGGGGTTGGGAGCGCTGGGCGCTGCCAGGTTGCAACCCCACCGGCAACCTAGAAATCACCGTTGGCGGCGCTTACAGCCACCCCGAGGAGGGTCGTCACGCCAGTGATGTCGTACTCCAAGCAAAAACCATTTTTCGACCGCTGACCTCTGACAACTGGGGATATGGCCTTGCGGTGGGGACTGTACGCCACCCCTCGATTAAAACCGAACGGCAATTCGGTGATCAATATGCCTATGTCCCGGTGAGTTTTTCGTTCGCCGGAGATGACTTTTTACTCCACCTGAATGCAGGCATGGTCCGCCGACCACTCCTCCACGACACGATCGCGACCTGGGGAATTGGGTCAGAAACCCGGCTCAATCAGCGCCTGCAACTCATTGCTGAAACCTACGGCGACAGCAAATCGCGCGGCTTCTACCACATGGGATTGAGGTTTTGGGTTGTTCCAGACCGCGTTCAGGTCGACACGACGTTCGGCAACCGATGGGGCACTGAAACCGGCGAACGCTGGGTATCGGTTGGTCTGCGCTTACTTTCGCCGGCTTTCTTGCCCTGATTCCGCCGGAGCAACAAATCTAAACTGGCTTAGGTCGGGTTGCGAATCACGCCGGACTGATTCAAAACTAAGACGGGTGAGTTGCCCAAATGCGTCCCGAATCTCCATAGCGACAGGCAGCCCCTGCCGCAGGCCGATTGCAATGCGTTCAAATCCGGCATCCTTGCGATGCGGCGTAGCTTCGATCCAGGCAGCACCCTCCCGCATCCCCATATCACGCACCGCGAATTCGCGCTCAATGGCATCGGATCCGAACAAAATTGCTGCGGGGCTGGAACCGATCGAATCCCCCAACGGTCGCACGGACACCTGATCAAGATCGCGGTCGTGAAACCAAACCTGCTTGCCATCAGAGACGATCAGTTGATCATCTGGGCGAGTCACCTCCCACCGAAACCGCCCTGGCCGAGCGAACGCAAAGCGCCCGCTCACCGTGCGCGGCGCTTCCGGGCGTGATTGTTCCGTTCGTGATTGTTCCGGGCGGCCTTGCTCTGATCGACCGGAAGGCCCATCGGTGCGTGTCGTTCGTTGCGTAAACTCACCGTGCGCGGCCCGGGTGCCCTCGACAAAGACGCGCAACTGCGCAACGCCGCTGGCGGGATCAGGCTCCGGGGCCGACCGTGCTGGTGACGGCGAAAGCTGAATTGCGATCAAGGTCGCCACCGCAAGCGCCCTCACCCCATTCACGGACCACCGATCAAGACTCATTCGTTGCGTGCTGGTACCAGCACATCGCGGTTGCCGTTGCTGGCCATCGCGCTCACGACGCCGGATTTTTCCATTTGCTCAAGAAGCCGGGCGGCCCGGTTATAGCCAATCCGCAAGTGACGCTGAACCAACGAAATCGAGGCACGCCGGTTCTGGAGGACGATTCCGACGGCCTGGTCGTACATCGGGTCCGTCTCGGCGTCGACGCCTGCCTCGGAGAGCGTTTGGCTCAGGCCACCAAACCCCACCGCACTGCCCGTGTCAGCGCCTTCGACGACACCGCCTTCGAGCAGGCCCTCGATATAGTCCGGTTCGCCCTGGACCTTCCAGTGCTCGACAACCCGATGAACCTCTTCATCCGCCACAAAAGCGCCATGCACCCGCATGGGTACGCCACTGCCCGGGGGCAGATAAAGCATGTCACCCATCCCGAGCAGGCTTTCGGCACCCATCTGATCGAGGATGGTGCGCGAATCGATCTTGCTCGAAACCTGAAAGGCAATTCGGGTCGGGATATTGGCTTTGATGAGACCGGTAATCACATCAACCGAGGGCCGCTGAGTGGCCAAAATCAGGTGAATCCCGGCGGCTCGCGCTTTTTGGGCGAGGCGCGCAATCAGCTCTTCGATCTTCTTGCCAACCACCATCATCAGGTCGGCGAGTTCATCGATCACGACCACGATTTGCGGCAATCTACTGAGAGGCTCTGGGGCATCAGGAGTGAGCGAAAACGGGTTCGGAATCAAGGTCTCGCGCTGCGCCGCTTCCGCGATCTTCGCGTTGAAACCGGCCAGGTTACGCACGCCCAGCTTGCTCATGATGCGGTAGCGCCGCTCCATCTCCGCAACGCACCAATTCAGCGCATTGGCGGCCTGTCGCATGTCGGTCACCACCGGAGCCAACAGGTGCGGGATGCCTTCGTAGACACTCATCTCCAGCATCTTGGGATCGATCAGGATGAGTCTTACCTGCGCTGGATCGCTCTTATAGAGGAG
>Ga0214921_10002715_pt1 | contig 28230 bp, 38 predicted proteins | sample LL1505_MetaG_FD_177992 | JGI IMG/M metagenome (GOLD analysis project Ga0214921, IMG submission 177992) | Freshwater microbial communities from Lake Lanier, Atlanta, Georgia, United States - LL-1505 | ecosystem: Environmental > Aquatic > Freshwater > Lake | place: USA: Georgia | collected...
GTGATGCTTTCTACCCAGGAGCCAGTGATGCTTATGTAGCGGCGAAAGTCGGTGGTATCGAGCCACTCCCTCCCGTCGATGTGCTCTGGCGCGGTGTCGCTGACGACGAGCTTGATTTGCTTGGTGTTCAGTTCAAGCATACGGACAACATCCATATCAGCATTAGGCACATATGTGTTTCCAAGACCATCGGAACCATGCCATGAAAACCTAACCTCGTCATTTACCTTAAGAAAACCTTCTTCAAAGTTTAGCTTTGAATTGTAATAATTGCTGGTTATTTCCCAAGGCTTGAGAGTTAGCTCGTCAAAAGCAGCGCCCGAATTTCTTGAAACAACTAAGCCATCTTGCGTAGAAACCTTTGCAAGATTCTTAATCTCGCCGCCGAGCATGTCGATGTTGCCATTGACTGTGAGCTTCTCAGTGGGAGCCTCGGTGCCGATGCCGACTTTGCCGTCGTTTCCGACATACAGGTCCGCAGTTGCGCCTTGGCCGACTTCCATGCTCTGCGCATTCAGCGTGACGCCAGTGATGGTGCCGCCGGTGATGTTTACGTTGTTCGCATTCTGCGAGGCGATGGTGCCGAGGCTGTCGCGGACGCTTTGCACGTCGCTTTGGCGATCGCTGATCTCGGTATCGACGCGGCTATCTACGCGGGAGATTTCGCTCTGGCGGTCGGTGATCTCGGTGTCCACACGGCCATCGAGGCGGGAGACCTCGGATTGGCGGTCGGAAACCTCAGTATCGATCGCGCTGAAGGCTGCGGTGACTTGTGCCTGCAACTTGCCGAAGGCGGTCAATACCGAGTCGCTTGCGGCGACGGCGGCATTAGTAGCCAGCGAGAGGCCACTGAGGAGCACGGCGCGGACGCGATCGGGGATCGAGTCGGTGAGGGTGCTTACGGTGGTGTCGATGACGGCATCGGCGGCGATGCGGGCATCGCGCTCGGTGACGAGGTTGGCTGCGGCGGACTCGGCGAGGCTGGTGATGGCCCCATTGATGCTGCTATCAGCGCTCTGAAAGGCGCTTACAACTTCCGTGAGGGAGTCGAGAGCGGCTGGGTCGATATTTGAGAGGACATTATCCACTCGGGTATTGACGGCAGAGAGGTCGCTGGAGAGCGCGGCTTCCGCTGCCAGGGCGCGGGTTTCTTCGGCGCTTACTGCGGCGGCGCGTGCGGCCTGCTCGGTCGAGATAGCCAACTCACGGGCTGAGACTTCGGTGGCGAGATCGGTTGCGATCTGAGCCTCGGCTGCGAGCGCACGGGTCTCTTCAGCAGAGACGGCTGCGGCGCGATCGGATTGCTCGGTCGAGATAGCAGTTTCGCGGGCCGAGACTTCTGCGGCCAGCGCAGTTTCAAGGCTGTTGATGTCGCTGGCGAGAACCCCTTCAGCGGCGAGCGCACGGGTTTCTTCGGCGGCGACCGCTGCGGCAGAGCTGGATGTCAGGTTTGCGATGGTGTCCGAGAGGGAACCGTCAGCATCTTGAAAGGCAGCGACGACTTCTGTAAGCGAGTCGAGTGCAGCGGGATCGATGTTGGACAGGACATTATCTACCCGTGTGTTCACGGAGGAGATGGCTGTCTCGCGGGCTGTGCGCTCGGTGTTGATCGCTGTCTCACGAGCGGATTGCTCGGCGGAGATGGCGGCGGCGCGGGCGGTCTGCTCGGTCGAGATCGCTGTCTCACGAGCGGATTGCTCGGCGGAGATAGCTGCAGCGCGGGCAGCCTGCTCGGTCGAGATCGCTGTGGCACGAGCGGATTGCTCGGCAGTGATCGCCGCTTGGCGTGCTGTGACTTCGCTGGCGAGATCGGAGCTGACCTGAGCCTCTACGCCTTGAGCGCGAGTGGATTCTGCGTCGATTGCGGATTGCAGGTCGGAATCTGCAGCGATGCGGGCATCGCGCTCTACGCCGAGGGCGGAGGTGGCGGCTGTGCTGAGTGCCATGATGGCATCGGAGAGGGAACCGTCAGCATTTTGAAAGGCCGTGACGACCTCTGTAAGTGAATCGAGCGCAGCGGGATCGATGTTTGAGAGAACATTGTCCACTCGGCCATCGATACGAGCGATCTCGGTCGTGCGGGTGGAAACCTCGCTGGCAAGATCGCTCTGGAGCGTGGTGACGGCTGGGGCCGAGGCTACGCGAGCGTTGGTGTAGTAAAGATTGGTTACGCCTTCAGCGATGTTGTCGGTCGTGCGAGGCTGGAGCTGCCAGGCGACGCCGTTATATTTCCAGCTGCGATCGCCGGATGTGAAGGTGTCGTTAACCGCCGGATTCGACGGGAAGTTTAATGCTGCCATAGTGGTGGTTTTTTTGTTGGTTGGGTTATACTGCGGTTTGGATCCATGCGCCTCCGACGTAGTCGTAGGCGATGAAAGTGGTGCTATCGATCCAGCGGTCGTTTTCCTGCAGATCGGTGGGCGGCGTCGGGCCATTGAAGACGTTGTCGCGCGAAATTTTCTCGTAGACACTGCCGGTCCAGGCGTAGGCCACGGCTCCGACCATGTAGATTTTGCCGGTCTCTCCGGTGGGCGGGAACTCGCTGACGGCTGCAAAGTTTTGCACGTCGTCTCTGTTGTTTATCAGCTCCGAGACGAGGAGCGGCGTCATCCAGTGGCTGTTGTTTGTGCCTGCGATGGCCTCTTCGAATGTCGCTCTGCCAGTCGGCACGGACTCGGGCTGGCCTTCGTTGAGCAGGATCACGCTATTCTGAATCTCGACTTGGAGCGTGGCTGTGCGGATGGTCTCGCCAGGACGGAAAATAATCAGCTCGAGGTAGGCGTCCACGCTGGCCGTGGAGCCGATGAAGAGGTCTTCGACCTCTTGCGTGAAGAGGTCGAGCGTGCCGTTATTTGCCACGGCGATGAAATTGGTATTCGAGAAGCTGGATTTCAGCGCCAGCTTTGCGTAGGTGCCGGGTGGCGTGAAGACCGGCGCTCCGCGCTCGAGGTAGACGATCTCGATTGGCATCTTGTCTCGGCGTTTGAGAAACAAGGTCGGCAGCGCCACGCTGCTTGTTGCGCTGCGGACAAACCGCCGGGTGTTGAGATCAACGAAAAGTTTCATGCCGCTACGAGAGCAGAATCGTTGTCAAATTTTTCAGGCGGCTACCCACGAAATCACGCCGTTGACTGAGCGGAGAGCGTAGGTGCCGGAGGCGGGAGGGACTGGGACTCTCAAATCAAGATCGGTTTTGCGCACGGCGTCGTTGGCTTCTACTGGCGCGCCAAGCTCTTTGAGTGTGCGCTCGGCTACTGAGATGCTTGCGTCATCACCCCAGTTCAAAACAACCAAGCCGTTAGAGTAAAGAGCCCGCTCTTCAAAGCTCAAAGCCGAATTACCCCATCCACTGTTGATTCCGTAGGACGTAACAGCGACATACTCTTCAGCATCGTAAGCAGTGCCTCGCACCACACGAAGCTCACCATCTTGGTTGCTAATTTTAACTTTGCCAGCAACCTCTAGCCGCTCCGTTGGAGCCTCGGTTCCGATGCCGACTTTGCCGTTTTGCCCCACATAGAGATCGGGCGCCTGGCCTGCGGCAATAGTGCCGACTTCGAGCGAGGCCGCGCTGATATACGCGCCTTGCTGGAGTGAGGTATCCGCCTTGCCCCCCTGTGCAGAGGTCGCTGCGCCGATGGCCGTGCGGAAGTTAGCTGCGACAGAGGCATTCGGGAAGAATATCTCACCATCGTTAATGTTCAGCGCGGAACTATTATTAGTTAAATCCCAAAGATGCAACGCTTGACCTACAAAACCTTGATTGGGGTCTGGGACAGTAGACCCCAATTCATTAACAAAAAAACGACGCGCCGCCCCGATATCGGCAGGCGTGAGCGCATCTGAGCCGCCAATGGCGTGGGAGGATTTGTGTGCTGTAGGTGTGCGTGAGTTGCTAAGGCGCTCGTCGGCAGTTACCACGGCAGTTCCTGTGATTGCTGTTGGCGCAATGCCGGTTGCAGGTGCGTAGGAGCTGGCGGCTTGTGTAATGGCCTGCTTAGTCCGCAGCGGAGTCATCCACTTCGTGTTGTCGGTGCCTTCTTGGGCTTCTGTCTGCGTGGCTTTGCCGTCGGGGATGGCGGCTGGCGTGGCCTCGTCTCCACGGATGACATCGTTGTTTAGAGTGACAGGGAGCGTGATGCTGCTGTTGACCGTGTCTCCATCGCGCGCTTCGATTTCCAACATGGCGGCAATGGATTTAGGTTCTAAATCAAACGCCTGGGCAATCGGCACCGTATTCAGATTCACCGAGGCTGTGAAAAGCGCGGCTTCACCGCTTCCGGTCTTAACGAAAGAGCCTACCGAGAAAAAACCTGCTCCGTATTGATCAACGGGCTTCAGACCGTATTGCACAGTCGTTCCCGAAGAGACGGGAACAACGATGCCACCTCGCACAAATTGCAGCTCGAGCGAGTCGTTATCGCGTCTTTTGAATTCAAGAGTCCGAATCGGGCGGTTCGGAGTGGAAAGGATGAGCCGAGAGTCAAGGTCGAGATAAATGCGCATAGCGGTCTGATTCCGCCGCTATGTCAAATCTCATTTCAGATGTAGTTTTTTGCCGAGTCGCAACAGCCGGAGACCCGAGCAGCGGCGGCAGGGTGGGATCGTTCGGAGCGTTCGGCAAGTTGCGCTGCAAACTCGGGCGTGTTCTCGCCGCGTGCCATGCAGTTAATGCACTCGCCGATGTAGGGCTGCCCGCTACGTAGTCCCATAGCACACAATCGGCGTCCGGTGTCTTTGCCGACGGGCTGCGATTGGTGGGGACAGGTCATGGTAAGCACGACTCTACGTTTACCACGTATGATGGGCCTCCTGGATAAATAGGAGTCTGCGCTGGGTATGCACCAGCAGGCGTGTCTTGATGTGGGCTTTTTTCAAAGTAAAACGGAACCTCGGCTAAGTCCGCATCCCACTTTTGGTTAGCGTCTGAAAATCTAAGCTCAGCACCGGATGAGTCACCTCCAAATGAGGGCCTGCCATTCTCATCAAACCCGACAAAGTTAGTCCAGTTGCACAGGGATTTCCGATAAACCGTGGCGAAATATGAGTTGGACCCAAAGAAAGGATTGTAAAGGTAAATTTTGTAACATGCCTCAAACTGATCTTTTACTCCACACGCCTCATATTCAAAAATTAAACACGGTCCTTGTCCTTCAACTTGAATAGGTCGCCAATCTTCACCTTCAAGCCTGTAAAATTTCCAGCCAGCATTGTTTGCTGGGTCTAGCCAAATTTCACACTTCCAAGGATAATTGCCAGAAGCGAAATACGACGATCCGCTCTTGTTGAAAACAAGCTCCCCAGTTTCTCCTGGCAAACAAAGAGCATTAATCTCAGCCGGTAAATCAGCCGCAGTATAAAGCCCGTCCACCAAAGCCTGCGCCGGATACATGCAGCACGCAGCCTGAGCACAGCACGAGCACGACACCTTGCCGTTCTTCAATACGATCGCTCCGGTGGCCTTTCGCTTAACGGTCGGCATGTCTCAACACTCCTCCGTGGCGATCCATTGCAGCACCCCAGCCACTGCGCCGAGGACATGCGTGCCGGTGAGAGGCGGTGCTTCAAGCCGCACCCACCCGCCGGATTTGGAGACTAAAAGCTGGCCGTCTTCGTCGCCACCGCCAAAAGGCTCCCAGGCTACAGCATCCGCATTCCAGCGCAGTAGCTGGTTGTTGACGGTGCCGACTGGAAATTTAAACCTTCGCTGCGGGTGGCCGCCAGCCCCGGTGATGGATTCGATGAGCGAGTCGTCGACATCGAGCGTGGCGAAGACGAAGTTTTTATCGAGGTCGGACGCCTTGAGTTGGTAGGGGTAGCCTCCGGCTGCTGGGTTGCCGGCAGTCTGAGCCAGCGTTTGAAAACTCACAGGCGGCGTGCTCATACGCTAAAGCTGCCGAGATTCATGTAGGCGCTTAATTCGTAGGCTGCTTCGGTCTCGGTCACGGTGCCATATTTGTTTTGCTTCACCATAGACAGATACTGACTCAGTGTTGGTGTGCCAGTGACCAATCCGTTTCCCTGAACTGGGATTGCAAAAGTGGTCGGCGATACAATCGCCAGAGGCCGTGAAAGCGTCGGAATCGTGTCGCCCATTTTTTTCACCCAGCCGGATTCAATAACCACGGGCAAGCTCACAAAAACACTCTCACTACTTCCGTCGGAAAAATTCAAAAAGTAACCGACGCGCATGGAATACAAAGAGATGTTGAATACCTCCTCAGATTTTGTGGCGTCGTAGATGCGGTATCCGGTAGCGTTGATCTTTTCAAAGCCGCTTGTGTCCTTGCTGACCGTAGGGGCGGGATAAACCGCCGCGCTTCCAGCACTGGTCTGGATGCTTGTCGGCAGCGCTCCGTTTCCAACTGGGCGGATATATTCAGCAGAGACGGAGAGAAGCCCGGACAGGTGCTTGGTTTCTGTGAGGCTTTGCAGGACAGGCCAGTTTGTTTCGCCTTTGTAAATTGTGAGGCTCATGGCTTAGACAGCTAGTGCTACCTGTGGCAGCTTGGGTTCGATTTTTTCGACGGCGATTTTTATTTCTTCCACGAAGCCTTTGATCTGCTCGAGAAGGCCGCTTGTGCCGCTCTTGGCGGCGATGTCGAGTTCGATGCCTTCCTTGAGTTGGGCGCGGATGTTTTCGATGGATTGCTCGGCGTCGAGTTCGACGGCAACGCCTCCGCCGAGGCCGGCGAGTTGCTCTTGGGCTTTGGTGGTGTCGGCGTCCACAGTGACGGTCTTGGGATTCGCCAGGGAAGCGACTTGCTGCTCGGCGGTGGTGGTGTTGGCCTCGAGCGGGAGGATGGTTTTCTTGCCAGTGATGGTGTCTTGAATTCCCTGCCAGGTTGAGTTGAAGGCATCCGAGTCGATTGGGTTAACGGCAAGCTTGTCTTTCGACTCTCCGACAAAATCGATGATCGCTTGGAGTTGTTCCTTGCCGGTCAGTGAGAGATCGCGGACGCCGAGTTTCTTGGCGATGTCGGCAAAAGCCATATTTTGCAGGTCGACGTTCATGTATTCGCCGAAAGCCTCGATCTCGGCGCGGGCGGCCTTGGCATCGAGCTTCGCCTCTTCGACGGCTTTAACCTTTTCGATCTTGCCCATGGCCTCGAGGAAGGACTTGGAGCCACCGAGCGCGTTTTCCATGGCCTGCGCGTCTTCCTTGGCGGTGGTAAAGGCTGGCGGCTTGATGTTGTCTGCGTTGATTTTCGCGGCGGCGAGGTTGTTGGCAAAGGCAGCGGCTTCCTTCTCCCCCATGCCGGAGGCGATGGCTTTCTTCCAAGATTCGAGCCATTCCTTTTTCTTGGTGAGGTCTTCGATCTCTTGCTTGTTTCCGGTGGCTTTGGCTTCGGCGAGTTGAAGCTCAAAGGCCAAATCCTGCTGTTTCAATTCGTTGGCCTGCCTGTCTTTTTTTAACTTCTCTTCAGCAGCGGCAGCGTCTTTTTCTTTGAGAGCCAGCCCTTTTTGGTATTCTTGAAAATATTTTTTAGCTTCTTTTTCGGCTTCAGATTCTTGCGCTACTACGCCTTGCGTGGAGGCCTCCACGCGCTTGGTGATTTCATCGACGCGTTCGAGATCTTTTGTGACATCGAGGAGGGGTTTGGCTTCCGCATATTTTTCCTTAAAAGTGTCTGGCAGTGCCGCGCCAGCTTCCACGAGTTGCTCTTTTACAAGTTCGATATTTGCGCCTAAGCCGGTAGTGTATTGTTCCACGGCGCGGCTGGCAGACTCCATCGAGTATTTTGCGTTTTCGGCGAGGCCTGCAAAAGCTGGTCCCATTCCGGAGAGAGATTCATAAAGCGCACCGGATATTTGCTCTTTGATTTTTGCAGATAAAATCTGGAATCCGCGCTCAAGCAGCATGAATGCGGCACTATCCGGTCCCAAAACTTTTGTGAAAAAATCCACGGAGGTGCTGGCCGCAGCAGAGAGGTTCTTGTAAATTTCGTTCGCTGTCTGTTTGGTCTGCAACACAACAGATGCCCACACTGCTTCAAAAGCGGTTCCGATCTGACCGGCATTGATTGCCTTGAGCGCTGTGTCGAATCCTTTCATGGCACTCCCCGCGCCGATAAAAGCATCCGCGAGGCTCTGGCCGATGGATGCGGCATCGACCCGAGAAAGCGCTGTGGTAACGGCATCCAGCGCTGGCATGACACGGGAGAGGATGCCCGCCGCAAATTCGGTGAATTTGTTTTTAATGGCGGAAATGTTGTCTCCGACATTGTCGAATTTCTCCGATAGCTTGGCCATGATGCCAGGCAGGATGCCGAGTTGAGCGGATGCCGTTTGAATCTCACCGTCAAGATTTGCAAAAAGCTGATTCAGCGCACCTCCGCTCTTGCCGAAGACTTCCATGGAAACGGCAGCGCGTTGTGCCGGGTCATCGATGCCAGCGATAGCTTTGCCAAGGAGTTTGAATTGCTCGTCAGGCGTTAGGTTTTTAAGCTGTGAAAGCGGAATGCCGAGCTTCACAAAAGCATCGGCTGCGGTGGATGTCCCGTCGCCTGCGTCCACGATGGCCTTTTGCATTTTGTTAAGTAGCGGGCCAAGGGAGTCAGCACCCACACCGGCATTATTGAAAGCCCTCTCTAAAGCAAGCAACTGATCGGCGGCGACTCCTGTGCGCTCTTTCAGATCAACCAACCGCCCGCCCAGATCGATAGCCTCGCCAAAACTCTGAATCGTCTTTTGCGCGGCAGCAACAGCGCCATCAACAAGCAACATGCCAGCCTTCACGGCAGCCCCGCCAAGTGCGGCCGCGCCTGCGAGTTTTCCAAATGAAATCTCGCCGCGCTTTCCTGCATCCTCGGATTTGTCGCCCATCATTTTGATGTCCTTACCGAGTTCGTCGATCTTTGGTCGCGTTCCGGAGGACTCATCGCCGATGGCTTTGAGCTTCTTTTCCAGCCCTTCGGCTTGGCCGATTTTACGCATCGTGCGCTCGAGTTCATCAAAGGAAAGTTCACCGCTCTTGACTTTGCCTTGCAGGTCGCTCATTTCGGCTTGGATCGTCTTGAGCGTCTTCTCAAGACCGACATCCTGCGCGCCGAATTCTACTGAGACATCAGCCATGGTTTACGCAGCCTCCTGAAGTTTGAGTTGGCGTTTCTTGAGGATGGTCTCCATTTGGCGTTTCATTTTTTGAGCGACGATGGCCATGCCGTTGAGTTGCTCGATGGTGGTCAGAACCTTGTCTGCATATTTGCAGGTGTTGGTGAGAACTACGGTTGGGGCAAAAACATTCCCCGTGCGGTCTTCGACTTTGCCCAGGTTGTAATCGCTGAGATGCCGCGTCACCCATTTGGGAATGCCGCGCGTCATGGAACCGGAAATGACTTTCTTGAGCTGATTCGCGCACGCTGCCCAGCCGGACTTAGCCAAGCCGGACTTGGCCATTTGAGACTTCACATAGTCATCCAGCGTGCCGCCTGGAACAAAGTATTTGTCGATGAATTTCCAGCGCCCGATGTCACGTGTTCTGCTGCCAGCACTGGACATCGTTCCGTTTTGAAACGCGCCTTTGTGGATTTGTCGCAATGTCGAGGCTGTGGCATCCGTAAGGAAATGAGCTTTATCTGTGCCGTAAACGGTGCCGTCTTTTTTTACAAAGAGCCGGACATTTCCGGTAGAGTATTGCTCGGCATTTGCAGCCATGAATCCTGTGAGCGGTGCAAAGATGCCGTATCGTTTCTTGCCTCCCAGTAGGTCGCGCGCGATGGCCTTTTCACCGACCTTCTGGTCATTACCAAAAGGCTGAGTGCGGCGGGAAAATTCGACGCAGAGAATCCGAGCATTTAGATGGACCGCCTCGGGGATCGTCTTCTCCCGGATCGTGGCGTAATCCTTCATGATCTGCTCAAATTTCAGGTTCTCGAATTTGAATTTAGCCATTTTTTATTTTATCAATCGCGGCGTCTAATTCGGCCACGGAGTCAAAAACGGACTGCGAATTATTCCGCGCCCAGTATTTTTTCTGCCCATTCGCCCAGGCGTCGGCGTGTAGGAGTTGCAAGCCTGCGGAGAATGGCAGTTCCTCAACAATCTCTCTGAAGCCCCAACCAGTAATTTTTGCGAGTCGATAGACATACCCGGCAAGCCAGTTGGGGCCATTTAGTTTCCCGCTGAATTTCCCTGCGAGTGTGTGGAGGCCGACATGTATAGCTCGAAGGCTTCATCCATCGCCTTCGAGAGCGGTGGCATATCGTCGCGGTGCAGGATGTTCTTCTCGATCCACTGATCCACGGTAATCATGAAAGCGTCGTGATCGTTCACCACGCTGCGGACTTTGGGAATCGGCTCGCTGTGCAGGAACATGAAGGCGGCACATTTCCAGATGAGGTCCCGGCCTTCGCCGAAGAATTTGTTACGCTGCATCCACGAGAGGGTGAGCGCGGAGATCGGGCGGAGTTCGCGGCCGGCCACCTGCTTGGGGCCGTCCTCCATTCCTTGGATGCGGAGGACTTCGTCATCCGTGGTGAGTTCGTCTGTGTCAGTATTTTTGGGTTTTTGTTTCATAGAAATTTGGCGAAGCGTTTCTTATCTTCGTCGGTGGCGTGCTCAGAGATGGCGATGGTCTTGCCGTTGCGCTCGATGACGCACATGCGGGGAGTGCGCTTCACGACACCCACCAGTTCGTCACGGTTCATTAGGGCGGCGCGCATGTAGGCCACGTGGTGTTCTGGGTTCTTCTCGCAAAAATCGTCACCCTCGACGGTCATCCAGCGGTTCACCTGGTCGGCAGTCTGGCCGGTGGTGGGGTGCACGGCTTGGAACCAAAATACGGTGCTCTCGTTGCCATTCTGGCGAGCCACGCGGGTCACTGGGGCGGCGTCGTTTTCAAAGTGAAACCCGAGAGCCGTAAGGACTGACGCAACCTTGAGGTTCTGCGTCGAAAAAAGCTGGAGTATCTGTTTGCTCATTATCTCTGGCCGGTTCGCCCGGTGGGCCTGCCGGGGAGCCGCTACGCAGCTACCCCGGCGAGGAGGTGAGGAATTAGGCTGCGGTCATCGTCGTGCCGTAGTGCTCGGCACTGAGAGAGACTGACTCGAACTGCTCAGCGGCGTATTTCGTGTCGACCTTTGTGACGATGGTCGTGCCGCCGGATGGAAGACCTGCGCCGGAGATCGAGAGCGTGCCGCCCACGGTCGCGCTGAATGAGCCTGTGCGCATGCCTTCGATCGAGATCGAGGTCTTAGGCTCAGAAGCGGCCACGGCAACAACTGCGCCTTGGTCGTCTTTCACCTCTGAAAGGCTGGTTGACTCCGAGAGAGTCATGCCGGTTACGATTAAGCCACTGACTTCCGGTGTTCCGAAAGTCGCCGAGCTGACTGCTGAAGAACGATAGATTGATGCTGCCATAGGTGTTTGGGTTCACCGATTGGCGGGTGTCAAATTTGAGTCAGCCCGAGGACGATTTCCGAGGTGGTCAGCCAGCGATCGTTGGCGGTGGATTGCGTGAAAGAATTGAGCACGGCACCGGCGAGGTGGAGCGATGGCGGCAGGAAATCGACAAGCGCGGAGGGGTCCAAAATCTCAGCCTTCAGCGCATCGCTGAGCGTCTGGTGAGTCAGCAGGGATTCTTCGATGACGCAGGGCGTCGAAATGACGATCTGCGCAGTGACTTTGTAGAGGCCGAGCGCCACCGGCTCGACGGTCTCGCAGGCGCAGAAGACAACCGGCGCATCGCCGGGTATGGTCTCGGCAGATTGGCCGGTGTGGATCGAGGACTCGGCGAAAGGGACGGTGGAGAGGAGCCACTCGCGCAAGCTGGTTTCGATGGAGGCGTTCATAGTGACGAACCTGGAACGATGGTGGCGACGAACTCGAAGGGCGTGCCGGTCTGCTCGCGCGTGGAATGGACGGTGTAGGTCTTGCCATCGATCAAAAGCTGCTCGCCACGGCGGGGAGCGGATTGCAGAGCAGATGCCAGAAAGCGCGCGGTAAACTCGCCGCCTTGGCGCAGGCCGCCGGTTTCGAGATCAAGCCCGATGGCGATGGCGGACAGGCCGACGCGGATGCTCTGCCCGCGAAAGGTGGCGGGCTTGCCGAGGAGCGTATTGCGCGCGGTGGCGGCGAGGTTTTCGAGGTGGTCTTTTTGCGCGGGCGACATGCCTGTGCGGATGTGTCAAAAGAAAACGCCCACCGGATAAGGTCCGGCGGGCGTCTTCGGGCTGGCGCGGGGAATGCGCTGTTACTTTTTCTTTTTGGGTAGTTCTTCGACTTCGACGGGCGCGGGTGCGGCGGATAGCTTCTTCGCGTGGCGCTTCAAAGTATCGTTAAGCGATACAACGAGCGTTTCGTCTGCGGTGAATTCGCCGGCCACTTGTTTGGCCTTGAAGTCTGCGAGCTGCTCGCCGAGCGGGACGCTTGGCAGGTGCTTGACCTGCCAAGTGTCGCCAGTGCGAGTGAGCGTGATTGCGAGGCGCATCAGACTTAGGCGCTGACGATACGCTTGAGGGCGGCGGCGTGGCCGAGGGCGAAGCCGTAGTTGACCTCGAGGACTTGTTTCTCGGTGTCGGTGTCTGGGTCGCCCCATGCGCGGTATTCGATGGTGAGGCCGGTCTCGGGATCGACTGCCACTTCGTAGGCGGTGAGGTTAGCGCGGACACCTGGGGATGGCTGCACAGGTGAGAAGGCGACCAAGATCGCTTCGGGAAGTGCGACCATTCCGACGAGGTTTTGGCTATTGCCGGGGATCAAGTTGGTTCCGATGACATCGAAGCCAGCGATCTGTGGCAGGCGGCCATTCTGGATGGCGGATGCTGTGCCGACTGCGGCGGCGTTCTTGATGCCAGCGTCTTTGAGGAGTGCGCCTTCGTAGGCGTTGTCGAGGATCATGACGCGGCTGGACTTCGCCCATTTGGCTTGGTCAAGAGCGGTCTTGATGTTGACCATATCTTCGCTGTCGAAGGCAGAGGCTGCGCCGGTGTGGATCGCTGCGCCGAAGTTGGCGAGGGTCACGACGCTGAGGATGTCGCGGAGGATGTCCTCGGCAAGCTTGCGGCCTTTCAAGAAGCCGAGCTGCTCGGGGTTGAAGTAAGGCTGGCGGGCGAGTTCGCTCGATGTGAAGGAGAGCGCTTGGTATTTGCGCTTGTTCACGGTGACTTCGCGGCTGTTGATCGCGTTCGTGTCCCCGAAAGAATAGGTTCCGTTGAAATCGCTCGTCGCGTCAGTGGCGAGAGGGAAGAAGGGAACGGGGATCTTGTCGGTGCCTTGAAGCGGGACCGAGTTGAACACGGTCGAGAAGGCGTTGATGGGAAGAAGGGATTCGCGCAGTGCGACGAGCGCAGAGTCGAGAACCACATTCAGTTTGAGTTCGGAGCTGATGGTAGTAGCCATGATGTTTTAGGTGGTGGTTGGGTTTTCGTGAATTATTGCGGTGTCAAATTCTTCGCCGCGATTTCGAGTGCCTTCCGGTTTGCGCGGAAGATGCGGGTCTTCTCGGCGCCGGTGGCGTTCTTCCACTGGTCGTAGATGTTTTCTGCGTTCTGCGTGGGCAGGACTTCGGGGATTTCGCGGGCGGCTGAGAGGCCGAGACTGCGCTCGAGGCGAGCGAGGGATTCACGCTCGGCGGCAATTTCGCTGCGGAGGAATTCGATATTCGCGCTGGCTTCTTTGAGTCCGGCCACGGCTGCGTCGCGCTCGGCGATGACGGCGTTGTATTTGGCAAGGATGCTGTCAGCGGCGGCGAGCTTGGCTTGTGGCTCGGCGGGAGCTTCGGAGGGAGCCTCGACGGCTTCGGGTGCGGGAGCTTCGACGGATTCAGGTGCTGGTGTCTCGGCGACAACTTCGGGAGCGGGTTCGGTGGCGGGTTGCTCGGCAGGAGCGGATTCGCTCACGACGGTGGCTTCAATGATCTCAGCGGCTTGTTCAGCGACTTCGGCTGAGTAGGTGATGACTTCGGGTGTATTCATAGAGCTTGATGCCTTTGCGAATTTGTCAAAACGAGCGCGGAGCATTTCGGGTGTTGCTGTTGCCGCTGCGGCAACGCCTTCCTCGATGGCGTCGGCAAATCCGAGAGCCACGGCTTCGACGGCATCGAGCCATGTCTCGGCGTCCATCATTGCGCCAATTTCTTCAGCGTTGATGCCGGTCTTCCTCACATACGCGTTGCGGAGATTGACTTTTAACTTGTCGAGAAGGTCGGCTTCTTTGCGGAGGTCTTTGCTCTCGCCCATGCTGACGGTCCAAGGATTATGGATCATCAAGAGTGCGTTATCGGCCATAAAGACCGGTGAACCGGCCATGGCGATAACCGAGGCCATGGATGCGGCCATGGCATCGATGTGGACGGTCAACCCGCCTTCGTGTCGACGGAGGGCGTTGTAAATGGCCGTGCCTTCGATGACGCTGCCGCCCGGAGAATTAATGCGCAGGTGGATGTGTTGGCCTGCGAGCTTGCCGAGGTCAGCGAGGAATTCTTTGCTGCCTGCGCCGAAAGCACCGATCTCGTCGTAGAGCGTAACGGTGGTTTCGTTGTTGCCGGTTTGTTCCAGTGCATAAAATTTCGGGGTGGATGTGGGTGTGGTCATGGTTCGATGGGTGTTGAATCTTCGGGGAGAGGTGGCGGTGTCGGTTCGTCTGGATTGGCGAGCGCGTTGGTGAGGGTGATCGGCGAGCGGATCGGGTTTTCGTTCCACTCGCTGAGGACTTCCTCGCCCATGACGGGCAGAGCCAGCATGGAGCGGACGGAGCTTTCGACTTCTTGCGAGGGAGTGATGACGCCGGCGCGGACGGCTGCGCCAATGGCGTCGAGTTTTTCTTTGGCCTGCATGTCGAACATTTCGCCTTCTTGGAGTTGAGGTTGATCTTCGGAGTCGGCGCCATCCGGCTCGGCGGGTTGTTGCGCGGCGATGCCGTTGCGGAGGGAGTTGGGGAAGACCTGCGAGACATCGAGGCCGAGGGCGTCGCACTTGGCTTTGCGGCGGAGGTAGGTGTCGATGACATCGTCCTCTTCCTCGGTGGCGCGGAGGCCGAGCATGTTGTAGTATCGCGTGGGGCTGAGGTGACCTTTGTCGAGTTGCTCGCTGTAGGCGCGGGCGTCGCGGCCGGAATCAACGGTGATCTTGCGGGGAGCGAGCCATTCGTGCCGCCACCAGTCGTCGCCGGGGTATTCGAGGCGACCGGCCTGCATTTCATGCCACAGCCAGTATTTGTAAAACGGCCTGCAAAACTGATCGATGACCTGCTGTTGCAGGCGCTCGAGGAAGTTTTGGGTGACTTCCAAAACGGCGCGTTGCTCGGTGCCAGCGAGGCCGACATTGACCATCATGGCTTCGGGCGGCAGGCCGATGGCGAAGGCGACATCCGAGCGGAGGGCGCGCATGACGGCTTCGTAGGTCTGGCCGGGAATGTCGTTTTTAAAGGCTTCGAGCTTTTCGCCTGGCTTGAGGCGCGGAAGGAGGATGCCGTTCGGGAGGTCGCTGGTCGTGAGGTCGCCGACTTCGTTGCTGGTCGTCTTCATGCCAGCGCCGAGGCCGATCTTGGCGACTTCGGTGCTGGTCACCATGTAGCCAATCTGCGCACCTGCTTTGTATGCGCCTTTCACGAAACCGTTTATTTCGGAGATGTCGCGCAGGTTGGAGACTGCGGAGTGAAGCCACGAGACGCCGCGCGGCTGGCCGTGCCTGCGGATGTGGCGCATGTGCAAAACTTGGTCTGCGGAGATTTCTTTACCTCCAATCGTGTAGCTTGCGGGCGCGCCGAATTGATCGAGGCGCACGCCGTCGTGAGTCATGTCATCCGGGTTGCCGAAGCTGGCAGATCCGCCGATGGCTTCGCCGCCTATGAAGCGGACGCGGGCGGCACCTTCTTTTGTTTTGAGAAATTGGGCAAAGAAATCGCCGTCGATTGCGACCTGTCGGAGGATGAGACTTTGTGCGGTGTAAAAATTAACCTGGGCGCTGGCATCAAATGCCCATGCCTCTGCGCAGACGCGATCCTCGAAATACTGATCGACCTTTTTGTTCCAGGCGGTGTTCGATGTTTTCGGCTGAACCACGATGCCGGTCCCGATGGCGCGCTGTGCCAGATGCTCGACAAGGTAGGTCGCCTGCGGTGCGTTGTTGTAGAGCCAGCGCGCGAGGCGCAGGATTTCCATCCGCGTGTAGGCCGTTAACTCTCTCTTCGGGTCTGTGGTCGGCACCCATACGAGGCCGCGATTTAGCGAAGGTTGCGCGGCTTCAAATGCCGCTGCTTTTGCGTCGAGCTTGCGCGGGCGACCTGCTCCGGGGCGAGTTCCTCCCCAACTTGATTTTTTGATTTTTGACGGCACGCCACGGGCGGCGTGTCAAACGGCGGTGCCGTATCGGGAGCGGTCGGCGATGGCGAAAAGTTGGCGTCCGTTTGGACCTTCAGCGAGGAGTTCTTCGACTGCCTGGAGCAAAAGCCACTTCGGAAAACTGACCTGCCCGCCGGTGCCAGTGCCGTCGGATGACAGAGAGGTGATGACGACCTCCTCGGTGGCGCTGGCGAATGTGGCGAGCGCGAGGGCTTCGAGTTCGGCGGTTGTCTTGGTGCGGCGAAGGAAGGATTTTACGCCGGAGATTTTGTCGAGGTCGGTCACGCCTCGGCGGGCGTGTCAAAATGGGTTTGACCACAGAGGACACGGAGAGCACGGAGCGATTAGAAATTGCGCGGCAGTTCAAGCGTGGCTTGAGTTCGCGCGGCACTTTCTAAACATGAAAGAAATATTAGTGCTTTTTTCTTTCTAAACATGTTGAAAAAACGACCCTGTTTTTTCAACGATACCCGTTGAGATATACGGCAAGAAGGATATGCTTTGTTTATACCGCATGAGGTATAAATCATAAAAATTTTGTCGGAAATTTGTATACTTTTTTTCCGACAAAAAAAAGACCCGCCATATTGCGCGTCGTGGAGAGGCGTGGCGGGTGTGATGTTTTTACGGAGGAGTCAAAGTTTGGTCACGAAATCTGTTTCGTGACCAAATCGGGATGCTCGTAAATTCCATATTCTATTTTTATTTGCGACAACTCTTTCTGCAAATAGACAGCTATGTTCCGCACATGCTGAAGTTCTGTGGTTGCCGCATCCCGCTCTCGCCTCAAATTGCGCGCCTCTTCACATTTTTCAAAAAAGGCCGCTGTGATTTTTGATCGGAAGGCCCATTGTGATTCTATAATGTCGCATGCTGCGTCATAAGTCGTAAGGCAACTCTGCAAAGTCGTATGGTTCATAGTATCATATCGGTGACGCCAACGATTTGCTCAGAACATGCCGAAGATTTTGCGCAGATCGTCCACGGATTTTGAGTCGTTTACCGGCGTGTGTTCGTTTTCCTCTTCGCCTTCGTGAAAAGCGTAGTCCCATGTCTGGTCAAACAACTTCCGCAGGCCGCGCGCGCTCATGGTGACATTTCCGTCGCCCGCAAAGCTGGGATTTTTTGCCACATAGATTTTCCAGAGTTGCGATTTTTTCATTTAAATTCGATGGCTCCTGCTTTTCGCAGTTGTTGCGCGCATGCGTAGTTGAGTCGAACGGCGTCGGCGAAGTGGTCACCTGCCACCGATCGCCATTCTTTGCGGCCTTTTTTGGTGATGATGATTTTCTGCCCCATGAAGGCGGACAGAAATTCTTCGCCTGCGTCTTTCGGGAAAAATAGAAATGGGGATTTCCGCTTGGCAATCCGGTCGATGAACAGCGAGACCTTCGACGCGAATTCGTTCACCGTGTAGAGCGGCATGGTTGGGTATTCCTTCAACACGCTCTCCGATATACTGCCGAAGTTTGCGCCTGATCCTTTTGCAGGGAAAAAGAAATTCCCAGAGAGATAGCAGGCGCGGTATACGGCGTTTGCGTTGAAGCCTGAGTCGAGAAGCCCGCCGATCGGCGTGATCTCCCTGCCGTCTGGCGTCTTGTATTTCTGCGACGGCGCGACTTCGAGCATGTCGTCGATGCCGGTGACGGTGCCGTAGTCGATGACATAAGCGTCGCCATTTTCTGCAAAGGCCATCGTCGTCCAATGCGATGTATCTTGGCCAACATCCGCCGAGAGCGTGATGGCCACCGGATCGATAGGGCAGGCTCCGCGAAGGTAGTCTTTGCGACAAGCGAGCACCTCGGCGCTTGTGGCTCCGGTGCCTTGCACGGTCCAGCGGCGGGCGTTGCGCTTCTGGATGAATTTTTTCATTGCCTCGGTGTCTCCGGCCTTGCGGTCCAGATCTGCCTTCACCCACTCGACAGCGAGGCTCCCCCAAGGTATCCACCAGACGGCAGCGGCATCGTAGTGAAAGGCGATCCGCCCTGGCGCGCCGTGCGATGTGACGATGTAGCGAGAGTCGGATGACAATGCGCGGCGGATGCGCGGGTCATCCATGTATTCGTGCGAGCATGTCGGGCAGACGAGCCGTGCGCTCTTGGCTACGCGATCCCAGAGCATGGCGCCATTGGCGTCGGTCTCGCGGTCGAAGGCGATGTTTTTGAAATCCCACGGATGCACAGCACCGCATAAGCACTGCCAGGAGAATTCGCGTTTCTCGCATAGGTCTTCTGCGTCGTGGAAATCGTCGCCTTCTTCGCCTCCCTGCGACACCAGGATGCGGCGGGCATTCCACCTGTCGTGAGTTCGGCGGCGGAATTCCTCAAGCATTCCGCGTTTCCAACGCCACACTTCGTCGGCTATCGCCCACCGGATAGATTTCTCCTGAAGGCTGGTGAGGTTTGCGCCGCCGATAAAAAGCGGCATGTGTGGGAAAAGGATCTCCGTCTTGCGTTTCTGGTGTCGGTCTTTTGGAAAAAGTTTGGCGACCGAGGGTATTGCTTCGAGCATCGGCCCGAGGCGCGACTCCGCCCATTGCTTGGCCGTCTTGTCCGTCTGCCCGGTTACCAATGTCGGGCCGGGGTTCTCCGAGATGATCCATGCCAGGAGAGACTCGAAAAGCGTGGTCTTCCCGCTGCCGACAGGTGCGCAAATAAGGATCTCGTCGTTCGTGTCTTTGGCGATCTCTTCGATTGGCTCGTTCATCCACTGCGCTGTCGTGGAATCAAATTGCGTATTTCGTGCCGAGTGCGGAACGACGACATGCCGAGACATCCACTGCACCGGACTCAACCGCTCGCCGGGGTTCACTCCGAGTTTGAAATATTGAGCGATCATTCTTCGGAAAGTATTTTTAAAACGCGGTTTATTTCATCATCTAAGATCGGGACCATCTGAGCGGCGGATAGCCCCTCAAGCCTGCCAGGCAATGCGCCACTCCATGAAAAGAGTTGAGCCTTCACAGCCATGCCGAGAGCGAAGTTTTCTTCCTTTACTTTCTCGACAGCAATGTGCTTCCCCTTGGTGACCTCCAGCAGATACTCGATCCGGTCGCCCTCGAGCTTGAGCTTCCTGAGCCTCGCGGCCTTCATGTCCTCCACGGGCATTCCGGTGGTCTCGGATTCGGCGGCAAGGTTGCGAGCCTGCCGTTTCGTCACAGCAAGCTCACTGGCAATGCGATCCGTAACAGGGTCACGGGGTCGGCCCTTGCCTCTCTTTGGGGTGGTCTTGGGTTTCATTATAGGGAAATGGGAATTTTATTGCTCACAAAAAACTATCGAGCGACGGGCAAACTGCTGGCTTGGAGTTGCTTGGTAGGGTTCCCGCTGACCCCACCCGTCTTTGGATTGGATTTGTCTGACATTTTTCAACTGCGACAATTTCAAAGTGCGGCAATTCATTTCACTTTTTGCAAGGTTGTGTGGAGCGCCAGCGTTTCAAAGTGTCGGCAATTCTTTCGGATGTTTCACTTAATGAAAAACTATGTGAGCCAAGGCAGTGCGAAGCTATGACGGCCAAGTCGTAAGCGATCTCCTGTGCTTCATTGCGCTCGCTCTCTAATTTTTCAATTTTATCACACGAATTTTCAAATGCGTCTTGCAGGGCATACCATTCAGACCTCGCCTCGTCGCGCTCTAGCTTCATCCGTTCAAAATCCAAAGTCCGTAAATCAACCTCCTGCAAAGCATCTGCCATTTTCTCCCTCGCCTCGTCACGCTCGCGTATGGCATAATCCACAGCATATTTGGACGATTCATTAGTTTCATTTCGTTGCCGTATTGCCTCGTCGCGCTCGCGCTCAGCCGAATCAGCTTGAAGGCTGTAAATGTGATACCCCTCCTTGTAATTATGCGCGTCTGCCCTCGCTTCGTCGCGCTCTTTACGGGCATACTCAAGCTCCTTTCTCAGTTCGTCGCGCTCGCGCTCCAAATCAGGTAATTTAGCAATTCGGGAAGCTAAATCACACTCGTCCCCGATTGTCTTTCCTCCGCTTATCGTGGCAAAAATTTCGTAACCGTCAGTGACGGCAAAACTTCCTTCTTCTGGATAATCGGTTACATACCATTTTGTCGCGGGAGATTTTGATAAACGAACCCCCTTGCTGATTTCTTTTTTTGTGCAATCTGGATCAAGTCCAGACCCCTTGCATCTTGGGCATATGGCCGAACGAAACGGGATATGATGAAACTCCCACGGAGCGAGATTATATGTTTCTGGCGTGGGTATATCACTCATTTCGCGCCCTCCTTCCATGTAAAAACCGATTTAGTATCATATGGTGTTTGTAGTTTCATTTCTGCGTATCCCAGTTTAATTGCGTCTTCCTTAATTGGATCAACAAAAAACACTAACATTAACAGTGCAGTAAGAAGACACCCCACATAAAAACCGCCAATAAATGCTAATGCTACTGCTGTTTTATTCATTTCGCCCCCTCCTCATCGTTAGGGATGGAATATATCACCAAACAGTCGCCCGATGGGCGCGTAAGGCGCGTAAACGCTGTCCTGCCATCCGCTTTTGCAAGGCTACTCACCTCCTCTGCGATTTTTGCAAGCCCACTTGCGGGAACCGGTAGCTTTATTTTCGCCATCACCACTTCGCCGCGCCCCCTCAATATCCGGCCAAAGGCAATTCCCTGAGCCAGCTTGGGTGCCCGCTTTAAGCGATCAGCCGCCGTATCCTTCGCCTCGACCTCCTTGAGCCGGTCGAGTTCGGCGCGGAGTTGCTCCGCCTTTTGAATAACAGGAGAGCAATAACATTCATCAACAAAGTAATCGGCAAACCATTGTGCGATCTCGCGCAGCTTGGCGTTTTGCTCCCTCGCCTCGACAACTCGCTGACCTTCCCTTAAAGCCCTTTGGTGTTCCTCCCACCAAGACTCTATTGCCGCGCACCCTCTTTCCTGCGCTTCGTCGCGCTCGCGTTCTGCTCTTTTGAAGCAGCTTTCTAATAATTTGTATTTCTCAATCGCAAAATCTCTTTCTTGTTCAAGCTTCTCGCACAAAAGCATTGCTTTCGATGCTTCAACATCTACTGGGTAGCCATGTTTCCAAAAAAGCGCATCTGTCTCGGGTGTGTCATTCATTTCGCTCCCTCCCTGCCATAAATCGCGTTTTGGAGTCTGTAGTATTCGCTGCTTACCAATGTAAAGCAGCCGATTGGCAGTTGTTTGTTTATCGCCACTAACAACCGGCTGGCAGCATTGTGGACCTTCTGGTAGTCAGCGTATGATACCCATTCGCCAACGGGGAGTGCTGCTATCAACTCGTCTCGCTCGCGTTCCAATCTCTGAGACACCGCACGCAGGACTGGAGACCAATCGCCACCGGATGCTTCGACGGCCGCGTCTGTCTCGGGCGTGTTAGTCATGGTTGGCCTCATCTTTGAGTTGATCAACGAAATCCCACGCCTGCTTTGCTCGTAGGTCGAAATACCTGGCTAAGAGATGCGCCACGCCTTGTAGTGTAGTCTCTTCTGCGGTGACAAACTCCTCAACCAGACACGCGATCTGGCCGAGCATGGCGCTGTGCTTTTCGGCGCTCATTTGTTGAGTAGCTCCCGCACGCGCTTGGCTTCGCGCTCCATTGGCTCGAGGAGTTCGAGGGCGCGGTTGAGGCGGTCCTTGTCCCATTGCGGTATCTCATCGCTCATCTTGCGCTGCCAGAGGATGAACGACTGCGACAAGCCTTCGATGGTTACAATAGCCTTGGTCTTGTCGGCAGGGTTTAGGGCGGGCTTTGGTTCCGGTAGGGCAAGGCCGAGGTCGAGTTCGAGTTGCGTCTCGGTGTCTGCGGTAAACTCCACGCCCCAGCGTGCGGTCGAGTAGTCGCGGGACTGGGTGAGCCACTTGGTTGCGGCCTTCTTGCAAACGAGGATGTCGCGGTGGATCGCGGTCCATTCGGTGGGTGTGAGGTTTTCTGGCAGGTTGAGCGATGCCAGTGTAAACATGGTTGTATCTATGAGTTGCATATGTTTGTCGTGGTTTGGTTTTTTCTTTTTGCGATTGCCGCCGCTTTCGCGGCAGTAAATGGGTCGGTCGCCTTGGCGCGGAATGTCTCGCGACTGGCTTGGGATTTGCGGAATTTCGTGCACTCGAAGGATGTGTCCTTCCCGCTCAGGACATCACGCACGCCGAGCGTGTAGTGCGAAAGAAGCGCACGCGTCACGCCCAGCTCGCGGGCTACTTCAGCCTGGGAGCGTGCGCCGTTGAGTTGGTCGAGACCGGATGCAAATGCCAGCGCGTGCGCCATCGCCGGCAGGTTGCTCGCTTTGAGTAGGAGGCCGATGACTTTGCCGAGGATGAGCGCCTGATTTTTGCGCACTTCATTTTCTACATGAAGCAGGACAAGGCGCGCGGCCTTCACGCTGATGCCCAGCGAGTCGGCCAATATTTCCTCCGGCGAATCGATTTCGTCGGCGATGTCGGGCCAATAAACGCCGCCGTTCTTTTCAAACAGGCGGGTGGCTTCTGCGGGTGAGGCTGAGATCATGTTAGGTGTTCGCTGATTATGGTTTTGAGGTTGTTGTATTTGGAAATCTTGTCGAATTCGTCACCGTGTATCTCGTAGGTCGTCCATGTGTGCGGGCACTTGTTGCATGACCGGCGGCGGTATGTGTGGTCATAGGTCTGGCGGCTATCGAATACGCGGCTGGTCGCGTGGCATTTCGGGCAGGGTTTCATTCGTCAAATTGGCTGGTTAGGTGGTAATTGTTGCAGACCGGGCAAAAATAGACGCGGAGCTTGCGGTTTTTGTTTCGTCGGGCGGTCATCAGGAATTTGAGATTGCTCTTGGCGGATTTGAATGTTTTGAACCGGCGCTTGGACCAGCACATTTTCCACGCGATGAATGGAGGGACGGATGTCATGTTGCCTCCTCAAATCTGGCAATGTGTCCGTGCATCACGACCGGCACGGCCTTGTCGCGTTCGCCGTTTCGGTTCTTGTCTATGCGCAGCACCTTGCCTTCGTCGCCTTTGGCGATGATCCACACATGATCGGCATGGTGGGAAATGGCGCGCGATTCGCGGAGTCGGCCTTCGTCGTTGAGTTGGGACGCTGTGCCGACGGCAATGTCGAGTTGCAGCGCCAGCCCCTTCAGCCTGCGGGTGATCTCCGAGACATGCTGCTCGCGTGTCTCGTTCTTGCCGAGGGTGCGGAGAGCCACGAGCTGGATGTAATCGACGATGAGAAGGTCGAGTTGGCCTTTGCCGTGTGCCTCGCGGGCAGAGGCTTCGATGGATTCCCAGTCGGCAAAGTCCGATTCGATGCGGAGATTAGTTCGCTTAAACGCCGCAAGCGCCTGGTGCATTCGCGCCATGTCTTGCTGGATCATGCCTTCGGCAGCGGTCTTGACGCGGTGGCCGGTGAAGTTTGAGAGCATTCGGCCAAAGACCTGCTTGGCCGGCATCTCCAGGCTGAATAGGAGCACATGCTTGAGCTTTTCCGCCGCGTCGAGTGCCACCTGTTGCAGGATGATCGATTTGCCTCCAGATGTCTCGGCCGCTATAACGAAAAGTTCGCCGCGCTTCGGTCCACCGCCGGTCAGTGCATCCAGTGAAGGCAGGCGGGTCGAGAATGCCTCGGGCGGCTCCGTGCGCTCGATCTCGGCCAGCCATTCGTCCATCGTTTCGGCCAGCGTCTTGCGCGGGCGGTCCACAAGCGCGGAGATTTCAGCGAGACGCCCGGAGACGGCTGCGATGTCGCCTTCCATCGTTCGAAACGAAATGGCAGCCTCCGAGGCCGCTTGTTGGGCCTGCCGGTAGCGGGCCGCGGTCAGCAGTTGTTCCCGATACCAGAGCGCCGTCACCGGGTCTTTGGTCGGGTAGGCTGCGAGAATGTCCACGATCGCTTGGTGTCCACCGGCCGCGTCGAGTGTGCCGCAGGTCTCCATGTGGCTGATGATGCTCAGGGCGTCCGAAGGCGCGCCGGATTCGTGGCAGGCTTTGGCCGATGCCAGGATGAGCTTGTTCGCGGGATTAAAAAACAGGTCGTCCGGCCATGTGGCCAGGTCGAGCGTCGAGAGATGCTGCACGATGCAAGATAGCGCCACTTTTTCCGCTGTGTCGTTCCGTGGGACCGCTGGCGGCATTTGGATGATTTCGGCCTTTTGGGGTGTGTAGGTTGGCATAGTCGATTACAGGCAGCGTTGCGGTTCTGGTTGGGGGTTCTTTGAACCCCCTATTATCTTCTCTTCTCTAGTCCCGTTTTGGTCACGCTGCGGGCGTGACATTTTCGTGACAGCTTCTTTGGCGCGTTGCTTCCACTTTCTTTGTGTTGCAAGTCCACGCTCTTTAGCGGTTTGGCTGTTGTGGCGGTCGAAGTTTGTGAACTCGATTTTCTCGCCTTTGATGCGAATCCATCCGCAGTTTGCGAGTGCTTCGTCGAACTGCTCGCAGCGCGTGATTTCGCGGATGACACGGAGAGCCGTGACACTTGTCACGCCGTCAGCGTGACAGTTTCGTGACGCCCAAGCCCACACCTTCACGAGCTTCCCGACCACCGTATCCGGGTCTAATCCGGTCTGTTCAGCGATAGCCGACACCTCGATCTTTTCGTGTAGGTGGTTCTCCACCTTGATCCATTCTCCAGCCATGTTATTTCAACGCCTCCAAACGCATTTTGTCCGCAGGGAGGCCGATGCCTGAGCAGTCACCGAGCGCCTTACAAAGGTCGCGGTAAAATGCAGAGTTCAAAAATGCAATCGCTGTTCGTTGGTAGCGTTCGCGGTTGTTTTTGAGGTTATTCCGCAGGTAGTCGCGGTCATTCTTCGCGTCGAACACGGCTTGGCGGATCATCGCGCAGAGCAGCCGGCGGGTATACATCAGCTCGTTGTCTATTTGCTCGTCAGGTGAAACTTGTGACATATCGGGCAGGCGTAGCGGCGTAGGCTCTTCTTGCGGTTGCGGCGGGCGAGCCGCACCTCGGCGAGCTTGAGTGCGACCGTGCGCTCGCTGGGGTATGCCTTCTTCGATAGGCACATGTCCCATATTGTTTCTGGTGCGTATTCCCTCACTCATTTCCGTTTCGGTTTTGCATGGTGTGTCTGGATATATTTGCGGACGCGCTCCGCATCAGCCTCCGCCTGCGGGATTCAGTTGCGTAGCGATTGCTAAGTTGAACCGTTTGTGGGTTGCTTAAAATCAGCGGGCGAATGCCAGTCCATTTTACTTTTATCGTTTTCATTGTTTTGCCTTTCTATTGTTTGAGTTAAAACGGAATCTCGTCTCCGTCTGCGTCGAGTTGTTTCGGTGCGGGTTTAGCGGCTGGCTTTGCGGCAGGTTTGGCGACCGGCTTGGCGGCCTCCTTTGGCTCAAGCCAGCGTTCGATCGTGTTGAAACGCGCGTCGGGGTTCTTGCTGCCGGGTTCTTCGCCTAAAACGACCCATGCGGACGCTCCCAAGAGGTCTTCGGCTTCGATCGTGACCTCTTCGCCAGGAACGATGGCTTGCCCAAGTGCCATACGCACTTGGTCAATTTTCCATAATGCTTTAGCTGTAAAAACTAAGTTGTCCCTGAGTTCCGGTCCGTTTGTCCCGTCGGGGAGCTTGACGCGGCAGGTCAGTTTGATCATCGGGTTTCCGCCTGTGCCATCAGGTTTTACCTGTGATGTCGTCTCGACGCTCTTTGTGATCTCGACTTCGTATTTTCCCGGCTCGACGAAATAGGTCTCGCGGGGTTCCGTTTGTGTATATGTAGGCATGTTTTAGTAGTTGGTTAGTAGTTTGGTCCGCGTTTTTTGCGATGCGCGGCCCCGCTTTGCCCCTGCCGCCGGTATTCACCAGCAGGCGAGGAAATTATTTGGTTTTGTTGGTGACTTGGCGCATTTGCTTTGTGCCGGGTGCTGTCTTCACAAACTGGTAGGGGTTTTCGATTTGCAGTTCTTCAGCGAGTTCAAGAAACTTCTCAGCACTCATCTTCCCGCCGCCGATTAGGAATGCCCGACCGGCATCAAGCTTCGATGCCGTTTCGACGGCTGTATTGGCTTCGATGTATTCCTTTTCCTTTGGGTTGGTGAGCTTCCAGCCGGGAATCTCTTCCTTGGCCTCAAGGCGCGCTCTGAGTGCATCAAGAACAGGCTCAGCGATGTGCTTCTCTGCGGTCTTCCAATTTGCGGCAAAGACGCTCATCTTAATCGGGTCGGCGACGATCTCCGCGCGGATCTCGTCAACCGTGCGGCCGTAGGAAGTGACAAGCTCCAGAGCGCTTTCGGCTTGGCGCACTATGGCCCCACATGAGTTGAAATTGGCGCACCAGCCGCAGTATTCGCACGGCGTCGGCTTGGCGTCCTCGCTCGTGGCCTCGGCGATCCACCGCTGCGTCGTGGCCTCAGCCTCGGCGCGTGTGAAGTCGTAGGACCGCACGAGCCGCTGATCTATGTAGATCACATGCGCGGTCCACGATTCGGCAAAGTGATCTTCCATACAGGCGAGCGCATAGGCCGCGACCTGCTTGCGGTAAGGTCTGACTTGGCCGCTTTTTACATCTGCCACCCAGCGTCCGCGCTTACAGAGCGCGTCTGCGGTGCCGAGCTTCGAGAGTCCCGGCACGGCCATTGCGAGATATTCCTCGCGGGTCTCAATATGCTCGCCGCCGGACAGGCGGTTCAGCGTCTCAATGCCCCACGTCGCCGCATCGCAGTCCTCGCGGTTAAGCTGCGAAAGCGGAATAGGGTTTCCGTCCATTGCCATGCGGATTGCATAGTCAATGGCCGTCCCGCGCTGGGCCGCCTCGCTGGCACCGGATGAACCAACGAATACGGCACATTCCGCGAGTTTTGGTGCCATGGAGGGGGTGAGTTCTTTACTCATGCTGCCTCCTTGAATTCGTTAGCCTTGGCAATTAGCGCCTCGGGCCGAGCCACGATGTTTGCGCGGATCTTCTCCGAGACATCGCGCCAAGTTTGCCCTGGCTTGATAGATTTGTTGGAGATCAGGAAGGCGTTGACTGCTTCCTCGTTGGCCTCGAGCATCTCAAAGGCCCGCACATGCTCTGCACCGACCACGACCACCGCCGGTTCGACTTTCACTTTTGGCGTTGCGTTTGTAGCGAATAAATGCGCCACCGAATCCCACTCCATCGGCAACTCTTCAGCCAATCCGCTGCGTGTCTTCGCATCGTAGGCCGCCGAGTGCGTTGTCAGGATTATCCGCTGCTTGCCGCCGGTGCCTTTGGCCTTGCCGTTCTCAGACTCAACGACTTTGGTCTTGAACCGGAAGAACCAGAGTTCGTCCGCCCATTCCTTCACGAGCGGCGATGACTGCTTGCTCATCTTCAGCTCGTAGCGGTCGTAGGCCGCCATCAAGTCCGGCGGCTCCACGCGCTGAACCTTGCTGTGTGCGAGTAGGACGACATGTTTGCCATTCGCGATTAGCGAATCCAAGGCCGTCAGCATCCGGCTCATCCGTTCCGCCACCATCACCCAGCCTTTGCCGTAGCCATAATCCTCAATGCTGGCCTTCTTGGTGCTGGCCAGTAGGTCTTCGACGCATAGGCGCTCTGCCCAATCCGCCGAGTCAATGATGACCGTCTGGTAGTCGCTGGCTGCGACCTCCTTGAGTGCGCCGTTGAGTTCCGCCCAGCTGTTGATCTCGCAGCGATCGGTGTCCAGGTGTGCCGTGCCTCCCTCGATGTCGAGGAACAATGGAGTCGGGAATTGCGCGGCAAATGTTGTTTTGCCAACGCTTTCCACTCCGTAAATGACCACGCGCTGTGGTCGTGTTTGTTTGCCTTTTAGTATTTTCATTTTTTCGTGTTTGCGGCAGCGAAAACGGCCACTGCCAGTGCCGCCCAACTATGGGATTTGATGCCGTAAGTCTGGCCCGGCTTGGCCTTGGTTCCCTGTGGCCCGACGAGATCGAGCAACGCCTGACGCACATTGGCGTCCTTTGCTCGCATCGTGCCGCAGAGAAAAAGTTTGATGTCCTTGCGATAGCAAAGAACCGGCT